>Ga0209183_1000270_pt1 | contig 23490 bp, 27 predicted proteins | sample LHCtaG_2_FD_184120 | JGI IMG/M metagenome (GOLD analysis project Ga0209183, IMG submission 184120) | Hot spring microbial communities from Little Hot Creek, USA to study Microbial Dark Matter (Phase II) - LHC4sed_replicate (SPAdes)... | ecosystem: Environmental > Aquatic > Thermal springs > Hot... | reverse complement strand
TCCCTCACTTTAAGAATAAGCTCTCGTATTTCTTCAGGTATTCTACGCTTACAGAGACATCTACAAATAGTTTTCTAGCTCTCTCAATATCTTCTACTTCAACCTTACTCGATCCTCTCTCCTCAGCTATAATTCTTGCAGGTTCTAGTAGCTGTACAGCGTATCTTAAGCTCGTCTTTGTACCTATTTCTACGAGTTTTTCAAGCGCTTCTTGTGTAACATCTATTTCAGCCTCCTCGGCTCTAATCTTAACGATCTCCCTGATCTCCTCGGCCGTGTATGGGCGTGTTGGAATTATGAGAAGTCTATCTAATAGGTCAAGTGGCATGCCGTGAGGCGACTCTATATCAGTACCTTTTATTCTAGCAAAGCCCCTATTCGTTGCGAGAATTAGTATTGGTGCAAACTCGCTCTCCATAGCTCTACTGAGGAAACTAAAAGACTCTATATCAAGCATGTGCACGTCGTCTATAAAGAGCACCCCTGGTACTAGCTCTGCTTTCTTCTGATCAAGCCACTTCTTAACAAGCGCCTCTACTTCTCTCCTAACTTCAGGTGATATTTCACGTTCAAATCCAAAACCAAATATACTGATAAAACTTCTCTGTGCTGTGTAGTACACGTCAAGATCGTGTAGTGTAACCACGCTTACAATTTCCTTTTCTTTTTTAATAGGACCTTTAGGTATTTCAACAACTCTTTTAACTTCAATATCATATGTTCTAGCTCCCTCAACTTCTTTAGTTCTGCCAACTCTGTGAACTTTACCTGTCTCAGCGTCAATCCATATTACATCACCTTTTCTAATGCCCATCTCGACAATTTGCTGAGTAACTTCTTCTGGCACTGTCAAAGTAGCCTCCTCATCTTTTGTAGCCAGTGTTATCTTTGCTTCAACTGGAATAGCGTAGTATGGTGTTAGTGGATGTCTAGCTCTCCTAATCTTAATTTCCTTTACTACACCCTCATAGACTTTTCTAACTTCACGAATTCTCACACCAAGCGCGCTACGAACAGCCTCCATTAAGACCTCTGTCTTCTTCCTCTCAAGACTATAAATCTCACTCCCACTCATAGTTACAAATGGGGTGTCTTCTCCAAGTTCTCTTGCAATAGCTACAGCTAGTGCTGTTTTGCCAGTACCAGGCGGGCCCACAAAGAGAACTCCTCTACCGGCAAATTTGCCCTCTTTAATTAACTTCACAACTATGCCTGCTGCCTCGCGAGCTTCTAATTGTCCTACTAAACCGTCTGCTTTAAAAATAGCTTTACCCTTCTCGTCTAGTCCGAGACCTCTTATGTGACTATGAGCACTAATTCTCCTTCTAGTAACAGGTTCAACACGAATACCCACACCACTGCTCACAGAGATCACCTCATAATAGAACTATCTAGTACTCTATGATTAATCAGCACTACAAGTACCCTTTAAAATTTTCTCATCACAGATCCTCCTTGCACTGTTAATACCCCCTAATCGCATAAACACAACGCGGAGGATGTGAAGCTCGGTGAAGCCACTAGTAAATACTCTAATAAAACACCTAGAGACTTTAATTGGTCTTATTGACAGTGTTGAGAACTTAGCGTGGTATAAGAGTGAGCTTCTGGAGCTTGAAAAAAAACTTGAAAAATCCAGGAAGCCTTTTATTCCAAGTAGATCTTTGTGGAATAGGTATATTAGGGTTTACAGTACTATAGAAGAACTCATAAATATTACTAAGACTAAGAGAGAGACAACTCACTTATATCAGGTTCTTCCAAGTATTAGAGAGGAAATTGCGGAGTTTATAGATTCTCTTGAAAAAAGCTATTTAGCAGAGAGGGTGCAAATGGGTCTTCCCATAGTACTTTGTTTTATAGTAACACTCATAAGACTATTTAATAGTTTCTCTCACTATACACTATTTAGCTTTATTCTCTCAATTAGTGCCTTAGTACTAGTGTTCTACACGCCGCGATTAGGACTACTAGTGAATAGTATGGCTAGTTTGCTCATAGCAGTTAAAGGAGCTGGTTCTAGTGACATATTTCTCGGAGTACTGCTATTTATAGTCTCAGTTACCTATGTATTTCTAGTTCAATTTGCCAGGTCTAGGAAGTTTACTATGCGAATTGAAGAGTTTGTTAAAAGTATCTCTTGGAGTATTAGAGAGGAGTTAAAAGAGAGACCTTTACTTAGTAGTGAGAAATTAGAGTGTTTAATAAAGAGGTATAGTATTGATACTAGCAGTTTCCTCAAGCAGGATAATTATGAAGATCTCGTGAAGTATAAGGCGGTGCTAGCAATAATAAACGGGCTTTCTACGTGTACTAGTAGCAACTCTACCACACTTATTAGTACCCAGAGTAGTAGTGAAAAGTGAGGTCTGGGTGTTAAGTATGGGCGGTCTCAAAAAACAAAAAGTAGCTACACCTACTAGTAGTACAGAGAAGAGTAAGGAGGTTAAAATAATAACTAAGCATGTAGTAACACCTAGTGATATTGAAAAAAATCCAAGACTAGTTACATTACTCTACGTTATGTCTCTCGCTAAAAATGGTATTAGTGAGAAGGCACTTGTAAACTTAATCTACTTAATGAGAGAGAGTGGGGTTAATTTAGGCTATAATTTCACAGTATTAGGTAACATGCCTACCAGCAGAGATCTGCTGGGAGATTTAACACTACTAAAATATGCAGGGCTAGTAGAAGTCTCAGAGAACAAAAAACTTCTTATTACTAGTCTCGGTAAAGAGTTACTAGGTAAAGCCTCGTCTTTACTGGGAGAACAGGAGTCCGCTATTAAAAACCTCTATGAGACACTTTACCCTAAAGTTGCACCAATAGATGTTGAAATAGATTTAAAATCTAAAAGTAGGCGCTAAATAGTCACTGTTGGTCTTCTCGGCTTTCTCTCCTCTTCGCTGGTGAGTCTAGCTGTGAATAGTGGGTTTATTAAGCCCTTGTTCTCTAGGTTTTTTAAGTGCTCTGCGAACTTCGTGGTGTGTTCTATGTCTATATCTATTAGCTCGTAGAGTATCTTTCTTAACCTTGACCACAACTCTACGAGTATTTCACGAGGCATGTGCACTGTTATCATGGGGTCTTTAAGCCAGTTATCAAAAGCCTCAATAGTCCTCTCTATTTGGTGAAATGCTAATCTAGAGAGAGTTATTAGAGTTAACCTATCTGCGTTCTCATAATTCTCCTCTGCTCTACCGAAGAGGTTTTTTACTTCTTGCTGCTTCTTAATCCAGAGCTCTAAATTCTCGTAAAAACTACTCATATACTCTACACCCCTCTTACAGCTAGTAGGAGTATACTCCCTTATAACCTAGTTTGATACTACTATGAAAAAGACTAGATACTGGTCTCACTGGTTGAGTACTGTGAGAGCTTACTATATTGGTATTGATGAGGCTGGTAGAGGACCACTCATAGGCGACATGGTGGTAGCTGGCGTTATGGGTACTCCAAGTATCTTTGAGAAATTAGCTCTCCTGGGTGTTAGAGATAGTAAACTACTCTCTTCAAGTGAGAGATTGAGGCTTTACAAGACTATTATTGAGCTGGGGGTATTTACAGTTCTAGTCTACATACCACCTTACATACTTGATAAGGAAAACTTAAATAGTATCGAAGAAAAAGCTATTATTAGAATTTTCAATGTACTTTCACACATTGTGAATAGAGAAGCTAGTGAAGTCCACGTATTTATAGATGAGGTTAAAGGACGTTGTGAGAGCATTGAGAGATCTCTAAGGGAGATCTTTAAACAAGCCCGCGTATATTTCACTATGGAGCCCCATGCTGATACAAAATATACCGTTGTAGCTGCTGCAAGTATTATTGCAAAAGTCTCACGTGATTTAAACTTAGTAGTTTTACGTAGAGTTTTCGGAGATTTCGGCTCAGGCTATATTACAGATCCAGCTACAAAGAACTGGATTTTGGAGTACTATAACTCTCATGTTACACCGCCACTATTTATTAGGAGAAGTTGGCGGGTCTTAAGAGAAATAGCTCCACTCTGGTATATTACAAAAAAGCGTAAGATTAGTGGTAAGAGTTTACTAGAATACACTAAGAAGTAGTATTTTAATTTAGTGTTAAACTCCTCCTTATGGTATATGATATATAGTAATTTGTGGCAGAGAGTCATGGTCACAAATCTGCCTGCTGAAGCTAGAGCTAAGTGGATTAAAGTCATGGAGGCTAGGACTGTTGAGGAGAAGATCAAGGCGTTAGAGGAGTTCTTATCTAGTGTTCCTAAGCACAAAGGTACTGAGAGGCTGAGGGAGTGGGCTACTAAGAGACTAGCACAGCTCCGAGAGGAACTTGAAGAGAAGAAGAGGAAGAAGTCTACTGGCAGGTCAGCGATATTCGTTGAGAAAGAGGGTGCTGCTCAAATAGCTGTTATCGGCCCACCTAATTCTGGTAAGAGTGCGCTTGTAAATGCTCTAACCGGTGCAAAGACACTTATATCCGAATACCCCTACTCTACACAATTCCCTGTTCCAGGTATGTTGAAGTATCAGGACATATATTTCCAGCTTGTAGATACACCACCATTAGAGCCAGGTACTCTACTAAGTAGGAAAACAATTGCGCTTATTAGGAATGCTGATGGCGTCCTCCTCGTGCTTGATGCTACTAGGAACATTGTGAATGACATCGAGAGGATTGTAGAGTATCTTAGAGATGAAGGAATATACTTAGCTAAGCCTAGAGGCAGAGTTATCATTGACGTTGTGAGAATGGGTAAAACAGGTATAAGGGTAACATTAATGGGTAAGCTTTTGGACTTCACAATCGACGATCTCAGGAAACTGCTTGAGAGTTACCGTATCTTTAACGCTCACGTAAAGATCTATGGTGAGGTCTCACTAGATGATGTTGAGCAATCCCTCTTCGAGGCTGTAGTCTACAAGCCTGTCGTGGTTTTTGTGAATAAAATAGATCTAAGAGCTCTAAGTGTTCATGAGCTCGAATATGTGAAAACTATTCTTCCAGGAGCACCAGTAATACTGGGATCTACTACTAGTAGTAGGGGCCTAGAGGAGATAGCGCCTACTCTCTACCGGGTACTAGAGATCATAAGAGTTTATACTAAGCCTCCAAGCGGTAATGTAGCAGAAAAGCCTTTAGTTTTGAGAAGAGGTGCTACTATACGTGATGTGGCTGAGAGTGTTCACAGCGAGTTGCTTAAAAACTTTCTCTATGCAAGAGTGTGGGGGTCTTCCGCAAAATACCCGGGCGAGAGAGTTGGATTAGATCATGTAGTTGAAGATAGAGATGTAGTTGAGATACACACTAAAGGTTAACACTCGTGTATTTTAATTCCCATAACCCTAATTAACTTGACTAATGGCTCTAATAAACCTCTCTCATCACAGATATACACTTCATCAGGCTTAACTAGAACTACTATTCTGAGAGAAAACTCCTCAGGCCTCTTACCACTATATATGAATATCTTCTCACCTATAGAGCTCACCACACTTCTCTTAGCTAAAATCCTCATAGTCTTCTCGTCAACAACAACCCACATCAACCCACATGTTTTCAGATCTTTCACTACTAATCAACTTCAATGCCCACTCTAAGCTCCTACTAGTGCTCACCGAGAGAACTAGTAGTATAGTCTTCTCGTGCATTATTCACACACAATGGTTATTCCATCAATCACGACCTTTTTATTCCAAGTTTTTTATAAAATGTACGTAGGGGCTGAATATCTTGAGTGCTTACGGCCTCGCTAGATATCTTGAAGAACAGGGTTTTAAAGTCAATATTATAAGTGATACTACACTCACTATTCCACACGACACTCTACCAGTCTACTTGACTATTGAATTTAAAGGTAACTTAGCCTATATCAGTGTTAAACATGATGAAGAGCTGCGTGCAGTCCTTGAAGACATGCGTGATAGTGGCGAAGACGTAGAGGAAGCTTTAGAAGAGGCTTTAAGCTACTTAACTAATGTTTCACTCAAAGCCAGATTGTGGATTGAGCAAAAAGGCTTTACACCCGTATTTGATCTTCGTAGGGGTAGTATTGAAATATATGAAATACTAGAAGACGTTTTAGAGGAGGTCGAGGAATAGATCTGGTGAGTTCTTGTGAAAAGACTTTTTGGGACTGATGGTGTTAGAGGCGTTGTGGCTTCTGAACTCACACCACTATTTGTGGCTAGGTTGGCGTGGGCAATTGGCTCGTACTTTAAAGAGGGCTCTCGAATACTTGTGGGCTGTGACTATAGAGCTGGTGGTGAGGCTATTAGGCGTATTTTAATGGGTGTTCTAGTGCTCTCTGGTGTTAGAGTTTATGATGCTGGTTACACTCCTACACCTGCACTCCAATATGCTGTGAAAACCGGGGGTTTTGATGGAGGTGTAATGGTAACTGCTAGTCACAATCCACCAGAGTATAATGGGATCAAGGTTATTGGCTCACATGGAGTAGAAGTAGATAGAGGCGAGGAAAGAGTTATTGAAGAGCTCTATTGGAGTGAGAAATTTAGAGTTACAAGTTGGCGTAGTGCTGTTTGGAGTGTTGAGAAGTATCCTGGTGTAAACGACTTATACATTAAAGCTATACTCGATCACGTGGATAGAGATATTATTGCTAAGAGAGAGTTTAGAGTTTTAGTAGACCCTGTTAACAATGTAGGTGTTTTAACAACACCACGCTTACTGAGAGAGCTTGGAGTTAAACCTGTAGTGATAAATGGTGATCTCAGTTACGAGCCCACAAGACCACCAGAGCCAACGCCTGAGACACTTAGTAGTACTACTCAAGCTGTTAAGGCGTGTAACTGTGATCTTGGAGTTGCCCACGATGGCGATGCTGACAGGTCTATATTCATAGATGAGCGTGGTCAAGCTTACTGGGGTGATAGATCTGCTGTTCTCTTAGCTAAGCACTTAAAGCTCTACAAGAAACTTACTGGTAGAGTGTATACTGGTGTCTCTTCAAGTGTTCTCGTGGAAGACGTGTTAAGACCTCTCGGAGTAGAAGTTGTGTGGTTAAAAGTTGGTAGTGTTGATATAGCTCACGCTATGATGCGCACTGGTGATGCTCTCTGTGGTTTTGAAGAGAATGGTGGATTTATGTATCCACCACATCAGTATGTACGTGACGGTGCTATGACACTAGCACTCTTCCTTGAAATGCTCGCTACTAATAGAAGAAAAGCCTCAGAACTCTTCTCTGAGCTTCCAGAGTACTATGTTGTGAAGAAGAAGTATCCTATGAGCAGAGATGTAGCAGTGAGAATTGTAGAGCGTATTAAAGAGGAGTTTAGGGATAAGAGGCTTATTACTGTTGATGGCGTGAAAGTTATTTCTAAGGACTACTGGGTACTTGTGAGACCAAGTGGTACTGAGCCATTACTCAGAGTTATGCTTGAAGCTAAGAGCGAGGATATTGCTAAAAGTATTCTTGAGAGAGTTGAGAATGTTATTAGAGAGGTGATTACAACTTGATGAGGTATTGGGGTCTTGATATATTAATGTGTTTGTATTGCAAGAAGTTCCCACTAGAACTTTACATTATTGAGGAGGAGAAGCAGAGCATCAATGTGACCGATATTGAGACACCACTATGTAAGAGCTATTGTGGCTACTTGAAAGAAAACATTGTACAAGGTAAAGAGTACCCATGTTATGAGTGTTTGAGAACAGGTATTAAGACAGCTGTCTTATACTGTCCAGATTGTAAACACTGGTATCCTGTGAGAGATGGTATAATAGTAATGCTCGTAGACAGTAAGAGAAAACTTGAGAAAGACAGAGAATTCCTTGAGAAGTATAAGGATAAAATACCAGAATTTATACTACGCGAGGGAAAACCAGTAAACTTATCCCAGACCACTTAGTAACCACTATTTAACAATTGACTTGAGCGCTCTCAGTATATACATAAAATTACTCAACTCAGAACTCTTTATAGATAGCCTGCATTAGATTGAAACTTAATATATGGCATATATGTTAACGATCTTGAAGAAGCGGCAGAGAAAAACTCGCAGAGCAATTAAAGAAGTTAATGCTACTAGAAGAGAACCTCTCGAGAATTATGTTCCATTAAGCTACGATTCCATTTTTCTCATCGTCTCGAAGAACAAGGCTTTCAGCCGTAAATTGAGTAAAGAACTTTATTTGTAAGTATACTTTACCTTTGATGTTCTTTAATAGGTGGTGTTGTTTAAAGGACTTTTACTACGACTTAGTTTTTAATATGTCTCTTGTTGAGTTGTTTTTATAGGTGTTTTATTGTGAGTAATGTGGAGGTCGGTAAGTTTAATTCGGCTAGTGAGGCTTGTAGGCTCCTCAGATCTGGTTATTCTAGGGTGAGGTTTATTGGTCTTGGTACAGGTTCTACTGTTAAGGTGTTTATTGATCTATGTAGTGATCTCCTCAGGGACAAGCATATCTATACATCTTCTGTAGATACAGCTCTCTACTTGTATAGTAAATTTAAACTACGCTCTTTAGATATTCAGACACTAGACTACTTAGATGTCTATGTAGATGGCGCTGATGAGGTTTCAAGTAAACTAGACCTAATTAAGGGTCGTGGTGGAGCATTACTGAGAGAAAAACTCTTAGCTCTCTCAGCTTCAACTAGAATATATATTGTAGACTACACAAAATACACTGGTTTAGAATACCTATACGCTAAGTTAATACCAGTAGAAGTAGTCCCGGTAACTGTGAACTACATAATTAAATACCTGAGGAAATTGGAATTCGAACCTCAAATTAGAACTGGTAGTGGTAGAGATGGCCCCGTCATAAGTGATAATGGAAACTACATTGTAGACTTAAAGCCACTTAGACCAGTATTAGACGCTAAGAGCACGCACGAGAAACTTAAATTGGTACATGGCGTAGTTGAAACAGGTATTTTTCCAGGAGGAGAATTAGTAGACATTGTCATTGTCGGATATCCGGACCGAACAGAGATCTTGAGGAGATCTTAGGTGTAATTTGTGAGAAAAATAACTCACATGTTCTTTGCCCTTGCACTAGTACTCTGGTTTTTGAGGAGTATACAGGTGTATTTTAATCTCAATTTACAACTCTACTACACGTTTATAGTTACAGCTGTAGTATCTTCAACACTACCAGATCTAGATTTAAAACTTAAACATAGAAAAACTCTACACAATATTACTGTACCATTAATAGTGGTATTGATTTTTTACGCTATAGTACCACAAATAGCGATTTTTGGAGTAGCGTTTTTAATTGGCTGGATAAGCCACGTGTTATTAGACGTGATTACTATTAAAGGAGTTCACCCACTTTACCCACTACTAGATTTTAAACTAGCTTTAAGACTATGTAAAAGTGAAAGCATAATTTGTAATACTTTTATCTCCATGATCTCACTACTAGCAATAACAGTACTCTACGTGAAGTAAGTGTAATGATAATGCGTAAAATTTAAAAGTAAACAGTATTAGTCTTCTAACCAGGAACTTACTTCTTGATTTCTCTCACGCGTCTAAGACTGATTGCTCTACAAGATCTTATAGCGAAGAATCCCAGTAAGACCCCGATAGCTACTGTTACTAGTAGTCCTGTTGAAATATATAGATAAGCTGTTCTCTCCAACTCCTCAACTCTCTTTAAGGTCTCATTAATACCAAATAACTTAACTTCTAGTAAGTCTCTAGTACTCTCACACGATGCAAGCCTGTTATTAGTGTCTTGGAGTGTCGTATTTAACTCGTTAACTTTACCAGTGAGATCAGATACTTGACTCTCTAATTCTCTAACTCTATCACTAAGCTTAGCAGAGTTATTGAGTATTATTAGACTTGGTATTGGTGAGAGCTGTGAGTAAGAAAGAAGTATTGATGTGAACTGTGATACTGTTAGATCTAGGTCTGAGTTCACAGTGTAGTTCCCGTAGAAGACAGCAAAACCTCTTTCTCCATTAGCCACCGGGTTAAAGATAACTAGGAGGAAACCTGGTTTTCTAAACTGTAGAAATGTCTTAAACACTGAGAAAACTGTGTCAACAAGTCTCTCATCAACACCACTAGTTACATTGAGAGCTTCGGCTACTAGCACGTGTGGGGTGTATATGATATACATACTCGTGTTCACGTCGTCAATAGCCTTTATTAATATTCTCTGTGTTGTCTCAATTGTTAGATTTATAATCCACTCTTTTACACTCTCGGGCAGCTTAGCGTAGAAGTCTCTATATGTATAGATAAGCGTCCATGGTACTAGTAGACCCTCAATAGGCTTAATGTTCTCGGATGTGAAACCACTAGTTCTCAGAGAGCCTGGGAAGAGTAGTTTGATAATGTTATTTTCAATGCTAAAAGCGTAGAAAACTATGTAGTATAGTCCACTAGCTACGCCTTCTACATCTGTTACATTAATAGCTCTAGGAGCTGTAGCCCTATAATTTGTAATATTACTCACAATTAGAGTTACATTATATTCTTCTAATGTAATTATGAGCTCTACATCTCTAAGCTCAGCTTTAATACTAGTATTAAGCTGTTTCCAGAAAATCGAGCTGTTAACTGGGATTTCGAGAATTTCGGGTTTAAGGGTGTTGAATGTTAAATTGTACATGGTGTTTACAGCTGAGATGTTTAACTCTAAATTAACTAGTGGTATATCTACTAGCGTCACATTACCCCATAGTGCTCGTATTCTCTCCTCCTCTTCAACACTAGGCTTGTATTCTAGTAGTGAAATATTTTCTACTGGTATCTTACCTAGTAGTAGCCAGTAGGCGTAGTAATCTGGGTTTAATGGACCATCAAGTTTTAATTGTAAAGTTGAAGTAATAATATTAAGTGCTTCTGCACGACTAAGAGTACTATTTAAGCTTACACGCGGAGCGTATATTATCACCATGTATTTGACTTCTCCCTGAGAGTACACAGCACTACTATTTAAAATCAGGGCTACCACTAAGAGCACTACTAGTATAGGGCTTAAAATAGACTTCACACTCATCACTGACGCACCAATAAGAGTGAAATATAGAGGAAAGTATAAAAGTACAGATTCTGTGGTTTAAGCTCAAGGAAAAGGTGTTAAGAAGTGTATAGACTAACAGGCTCTGAGCTCGCTTTTAATATTCTGAGTGAACTCTATTCAATAGCTGTTAAGAGTAGTGAGAAAGAGCTAGTAAAGCGCCTACTTGAGTTAAAGGATGTTGTTTTAAATGAGAGGCCTACATCTATGGCTCCTCTAAATATACTTAAACAAATTGGACTCTACATTCTTGAACATGGCTTTACTAGTGTAGATAAGTACATTGTAGAGCTCAGAGATAAATATGAGAGTGCTTTAGAGAGGGCTGCTGAGATCATGTCTAAGAGAATTGTCAGTGGCGAAGTGCTATTGAGTAATAGCAATAGCCTAGCTGTGAGAAAAGTACTAAGACATCTTAGTGATCAAGGTAAGAGTGTAAAGATCTACGTTACAGAGTCGCGACCAGGTAATGAGGGATTATTATTAGTAGAATATGCCGAGAGTTTAGGCTTCGAGGTTTACTTAATAATAGACTCTGCTGTGAGGTTTTTCATGAAAAACATCGATAAGATCATTGTAGGAGCCGAGGCTGTGGCTTCTAATGGTGCAGTCGTCTCGAAAATAGGTACTAGTCTAATAGCTCTAATTGCGAAAGAAGCTCGTAAGAGAGTTTTTGTAGTTGCGCCAATACTAAAATTTAGTCATGAAACCCTCTACGGAGAGCTTCTAAAACTGCCAGAGTATGATTGGAGATTCCTCGTATCAGAGGAGGAAATTTCTAAGTTGCCTGTAGATTATAGAGCTCGAGTGCCACTTTACGATGTAACGCCCTCAGAATATGTAGATGCTATTGTAACAGAGTATGGTCTTTTTGCTCCACAAGCTATACCACTAGTTTTAAGCCTAGTTGAGAGATCTGTCACCTCTCTAAGCAGATCTTTCGAGGAGATTATGAGCGGTCTAAAAGCACTCGTAGAGGTGTAAATCTGTGAGTGTGTATCCTCAGAGAGTGTTAGAAATAGCTAGTGAAATAAGAGAGATGAAGATACGTGGAGCTGGTAAAATTGCTAGAGCTGCTGCTGAAGCTCTTAAAATAGCTGCGTTGAATTATAGTGGTGTAGAAGACTTAGTGTCGTTTAAGAAGTATATGGTTGATGTTTGAATTATAGTGGTGTAGAAGACTTAGTGTCGTTTAAGAAGTATATGGTTGATGTTGGCGAGCTGTTAATATTAACGCGTCCCACAGCTATTAGTTTACCAAATGCTGTGGTCTACGTGTTAAGCCCACTGAGAGGTAGTAGTAGCTTCTCAGAGGCTCGGGAGATAGTTGTAAGACAAGCTGATAAGTTCATTAGGGAATCTGAAGAAGCTACTAAGAGGATTAGTGTAATTGGGGCTAAGAGAATAAAGGAAAACTCAGTTGTACTAACACATTGTCATAGTACTGCTGCCGTTAGAGTAATTATCGAGGCTTATAAGCAGGGTAGAGTTGTGAGAGTTTATAGTACTGAGACTAGGCCTTTCTATCAGGGTAGAGTTACATACACTCAATTAGCGAAAAGCGGTGTGCCCGTTGTCCAGATCCCTGATAGTGCTGTGAGATATGTTATTAACGAGGTGGACTACGTAGTTGTGGGTGCTGATACTGTTGCTAGTAATGGTGCTGTTGTCAACAAAATAGGTACTAGTCAAGTAGCTCTCGCAGCGAGAGAAGCTAGGACTAGAGTTTACGTAGCTGCTGAGTCTTACAAGTTCTCACCGCTTACACTTATAGGTGAGCTCGTGACAATTGAGTACAGGTCTCCTGAGGAGATTGTTCCTCGAGAGTGGATTAAAAAACATCCTCGTGTTAAAGTGCTTAATCCTGTTTTTGATGTTACACCACCAGAGTATATTGACGCTATTATAACAGAGTATGGTGTTATACCTCCACAAGCAGCTGTGTTAATACTAGTAGAGAAGCTGGGATGGGCTCTCGACATTTTGAGCTATGGTGAGAGTAAATTAGACTTAAAGAGAATCGTAGCATTATAAATAATGGTGTAACGTGTGCTCTTTAGGAAAAGACGAGTTAACTCTGAGAAGATTAAACAAGAGCTTCTAAGTCTCATAGATGAGAGTAGTGAGGTTATTTACAAAATAGCCTTCTATTCGCAGCCAGAAGTCCAGAGTATTATGAACAGGCTTATGGATGTATGGGAGAGTAGTGGTAGGAAAGGTAGACCAGTAGACTACGCTACTGTGAGTGAGCTTAAATTGATGCTCAAAATAGCGAGGAAAATAGCGAGGAAGAGGCCTGAAGAGCTATGGGTTAAGTACGGTTATTGAGGATGTTTATAATTACTTTTTAACTTAGTAATCTACATAATAAGGTGACTTAATTGCATAGTAGTGAGGACTTGAAGAAGAAGGTTATTGAGGTTCTTGAAACAGTAGTTGACCCTGAGATAGGCATAGATGTCTATAATCTGGGTTTAATATATAGTATCGAAGTACTCGACGAGAATAGAGTTAAGATCTCTATGGGGCTGACGTCGGCTCTATGCCCACTAGCACACGTGATCCCCCTGATGATCATTGATCAGCTTAAGGAGAAACTGCGCGTCGACGCGGACGTAGACATAGTCTATGATCCGCCGTGGACTCCTCTCAGAATGACTGAGAAGGGGAGGAGGTTGTTTAAGGAGAGATTTGGATATGATATTGTCGCTATGTACGAGGAGTCTCTTCAAGCAGATAGAGAGTAGGTGATTAGAGTGAGCTGGAGTATACTTAGACTTCTAAGAGAGAGCCCAGAGTTGCTGAAAGAGCATGTGAAGAAGAGATTTATAGATCCCAGTATTGTAGATACAGCTTACGAGCTGGATACGAAGTGGCGTAGAAAACTTACTGAGGTGCAAGAGCTAAGACACCGACACAATGTTATAAGTCGCGAAATAGCTAAGTTAACAGGAGTTGAAAGAGAGATTAAATTAGAAGAGGCTAAGAAGCTCCTTGAAGAGCTCAATAAGGCTGAAGAGGAGTTAAAACATATTGAAGAGGAGAGAGAAAAGGCTCTTTTAAGCTTACCAAATATTGTTCATGAAAGTGTTCCTGTAGGTCCTGATGACTCTTACAATGTACCAATTAGATTCTGGGGTAAGCCTAAAGTGTGGAGTGGTTTTATTGAGCAGTTTAAAAATCAAACTGAGAGGTATGGGTTTAGAGTAGACTACGAGGTTATAGAGTGGAAGCCGATTGGACACGCTGACTTCTTAGAGAGTGTTCTTAGACTTGGAAATACTCTTAAAGCTGGTGAGGTTGCTGGTAGTAGATTTTACTACTTATTCGATGACATAGTATTCCTCGACCTGGCTCTCCTAATGTATGCTATTGATTACTTGGTTAAGAAGGGTTATCGGCTCGTATTACCACCATACATGTTAAGGTATAAGATAATGTTGGGAGTTATAGACTTCGCGGCTTTTCAAGATGCAATATATAAAGTTGAGGGAGAAGACCTCTACTTGATCGCTACTGCCGAGCACTCGCTGGCAGCTCTACACGCGTTTGAGGATATTCCCGAGGAGGATTTACCATTAAAATACGCGGGAATCTCACCGTGTTTTAGAAAAGAAGCTGGCGCTGGATCTAAGGATTTAAAGGGGATTTTTAGAGTACACCAGTTCCATAAAGTTGAACAATACGTTTTTGCAAAACCTGAGGAGAGCTGGGATATCATGGAGGAGCTTATATCTAACGCCGAGGAGTTGTTTAGAGGCCTTGAACTCCCCTATAGAATTGTGAATATTGCAAGTGGAGATCTGGGTGCTCCTGCAGCTAAGAAGTATGATCTAGAGGTGTGGATGCCCGCTCAGGGATTATATAGAGAAATGGTGAGTTGTAGTAACACTACTGACTGGCAGAGTTACAGGTTGAGAATTAGACTAGTGAGGAGGAGGGGTATGGTTAAAGAGTACGTACACACACTAAATAGTACAGCAATAGCGAGTACTAGGACTATTACAGCTATACTCGAGAACTTCCAAAACCCTGATGGCACTGTAACCATACCGAGAGTTTTAAGGAAATATCTCGAAATATTTGATAAAGCTCCCAAGGACTTCATACACCCCTATAAAAAGGAGAGTGTTAAGAGCTAGTAGTGTGTGCGTAAATATATTCTCTCTCCTCTTTTAAGGTAACTATTACTACATAGCCTCTTAGGTGTCTATGTGAATATTGAAAGTGATGACATTGTAAAAGTTGTTGTTGAGCTTTACCTAGATTTAAGCGAGGAGAGTGATAATGCTCTTAGACTAGTATTTAATATCGCAGAGGAATTGCTCGACAAACATAATATCTGGGTCGAAATAATACCAGTACATGTATGGTTTACAGATCCTATTGAGCAAGAGGCTATGGATCTACCTAAGATCTTTATAAATGGAAAATTAAGATTTATTGGGAGAACACCTACAAGGAGGGAGCTTATAGAGGCTATTAAAGAACACATTAACATACCCCCACGAAGGGCTTCAGCATGGGAGATCACCTATACGAGAATACTTGACGGAGGCCTACCACAAGTAGCTGAAGTTTAAGCAAAGTTTATAAGAGGCTAATTAGAAAGAGTACATTGCAGAGCACCCTCACTACTCAATGAGGAGGGTAAATACGCTGTACAGTTGAGATTTAAAAGCAAGTTTAGCTATTTACGCTAACTACAAGCATTTCAGCGTTAAAGCTGTAATAGTATAGAGCCACACACTTTAGGTGATGTTTAGCGTTAAGAGCTCTCCTGTTGAGTAGTGAGGGTGCGATGAAGCTCTCTATCTCTGCTCATTAGCCATTTTGTCACCTCTTCGTGAGCTCTATGTATAGATTCAAGGAGATCTCCACTGTTCATATATTTTAGTAAAAATGTTGTTAAGAAGTAATCTCCAGCACCTGTTTTCTCTATAGCTATATAATCACTTGACACTTCTACATCTCTCACAATACCTTGATAAGCTACTAGGATTTTACTAGAACCACTAGTAGTAATCACAATCCCTCTCGCTTTCTCTGTAACCTTGCCGAGACCTCGGCGTAAGTCACCGTACTCCTTAACTAGGCATAATGCCTCTTCGAGATCTGCGTGAACAACATCTGCAAGTTTTAGAGCTTCAAGAGCCTCAGAAGAAGGTTTTAATACTACAACTCCACTATTATTAGTAGTTCGCACAAATCCCTGTATATCTAGAGCTATTATTTGAGACTTTACTCTCACTAGTTTAAGTAATGATATGTCTACTTCACCTATAACTGGATTAATAACTGAGTAACAATAGTCTTTGTGACTATTCCACGAATATATTGCAGGTGCTTTTTCAAGTACCCTTACAACTCTACTACTACTAGTGTACTCTAAGTTAAAGATATTTACTCTAGTCGAGTACTGTGACTTCACAATATACGGTGCTATGGGATGTTCCAGTAGCCTCACATTAAACACAGAATACACTTCTACCGTGAAACCATACTTTATAAGTGGAAGTGTTGAGTAATAAACACCACCACCATAAGCTATTCTCGTAAACTCCTTAGTAACTATAATATCTATAGTTGGATTGCCATATAGACAAAACTTCATATAATCAACGCTAGTGTCAGATCTCTTGATCGTTAGAGCTCGATGTTAATAGAACTCACTTATACTAGCACACTACTTCTCTTCATGTAGCTTTTCAACAAGCTTAGCAACTCTCTTCTTTAAGCCAAGTAAGTGGTAGCCTTTCATGTGTTTTAATAAGTCTTCTACGGTGTAGAAGAAGACGTTCTCGTAGGTGTATATTAAGGGGGCTTTTTCACCAAGACATTTTGAAGCGGCATGTATGCATATAGGACACGCTATAAGCCCAGTGATTCTGTCTCTACAAGTTCTGAACTTAATACCCTCTATGTCTACCTCGAAAACCTCCCATTTAGGCTCCCAAGTGTACGCCATGACTTGTACACCTCAGCCGGTTGATCCCTCTTCACATCTCTGAGACCTAAAACCTCATCATTCTCTTTACGTGTTTTTCATAATCTCTTAGTACATTATATATCGTAGTAGCCTTATTAATTAGTTGCATTAACTGGTAATCTAACATTCTAGTTTGCTTTTTTAAAAAGAACATAGAGTACCTCTTCAATGTATCGAGCTCTGCTATAACTGACTCTGCATGGTGTATAGACAATTGCTATCACGGTGGTGCAGTTATAATAATAGACTTGTCGTGTTCTCGTAAGTTAAATACATTAGTGTTTAATCTGATCACATTGTAGTTCTTTACGTATTTTAAAAACTCCTCTACGGGTTTTAAAGGCAGAGTGCAACCGGGTATCCAGTAGTGTATTGGCATTATATTTCTGGGTTTTGTTAGTTCAACAATACTCCAAGCTTCTTCTGGCTCAATAGTGAACGTTCCACCAACAGGAATTATTAAGAGGTCTACACCCTTTAGCTTCTCTAAGATGTCTTTTCCCGGTATTTCACCTAGATCTCCGAGGTGAGCTACTCTGAGATCTCTAATTGTGACCATATACACCGCGTTCTCTCCTCTCCTCTTACCCTTCTGCTTGTCGTGATAAGTCCTCAACCCCTCTACTTTCACATTGTCAACTACAGTCTCGCCATAAAACATCTTAAAGATCCTAGTTGTCCTCTTGGCGACACTGTTAACAGCGTTGTGGTCAAAGTGATCGTGTGAGACGAGGACAAGGTCTCCCTGAACACTAGGTCTCTTTAATCCGAGGCTAATACCGTCGTGAGGATCAAATACGACAGTATAGCCATCTACAATGAGAGAGACGCATGCATGACCGTGCCAAGTTACAATCACAATCTCACCCATGTATCAATAAATCTCCAAAGTAAAATATATAGATACCGTGTAGTCATCATGGTGCTTACTGTGTTAGACATATGTACTATTGGATTATTGGCAGTAGTGCTCGCACTAGCTCCACAAATAGCAGTATACATAGCTTACACGCTCTTAGTCTATGCGAGTAAGAGTAAACCTCAAGTAGAGTACTCAAAGGGAAAAGCACACGACATTTCCTTCATTATCCCAGTGAGAAGAGAACCCTTAGAATACGTTGAAAGAGCTATTAGACACTTATGTGAGCTAAACATGCCAAACTACGAGGTTATTATAGTATCCGATGACGAGCCCTCTGCGAAAGATGCCATAGTCGAAGTCGTGGAGAAAGCACGTAGAATAGGTTGTAACGCGTGGTTTATATGGAGAAGTATTCCTAAAGGTGCTAGAACAGGAGCTCTAAACACTGGTCTCTACGCCTCAAAAAACCCCTATGTGTACGTCATGGATGTTGACACGTATCCCGAGAAGTGCTTTTTAGACATTGCTACCGGCATACTAGAGTCTAATAGTGAGTATGCGTGTGCTGTTGGAAAGTGGGAGCCACTAAACTACGAGAGCAGGTTGAGTAGAGCTCTAGCAACCGGCTTGAAGTACATGACTACAACTCTGTATAAAGCCCGTAGTAAACTAGGATTATACACGTATCCACTAGGCACAGGTACCCTTTATAGGTCTGATTACTTAAAAGATCTTCTCAAAGGCTGGGATGAGAGTAGAGTACAAGACGACATGGAGATAGGTGCTAGAATTATGCACATAGGGCTCAGAGTAGCCTACGTAGACGAGTGTCCTATTTACGTTGAAAACCCCTCTACTTATAGGGCTTTTAGAGTACAACAATACAGGTGGGCTTATGGAGCACTAGACACCGCTATTACGAGAGCAAGGCATATATTTAGATCTAAATATCCCTTCCCAGTTAAGCTAGAAGCATATCTCTACTTACTCCAGTACATACCCCAAGTTCTTACATTTCTAGGTAGTATTCTATTGGCCCTTCTGCAATTTAAACACCCCTTTGATTACCTCACAGTAGTTTATCCATTACTACTACTCTATGTTGTAGTCATGATAATACACTCTACTATACTCTACAGGGAAGTAAGAGTAAATACTAGTACTACATGGCAAACACTCACTCTAATGGGTAGACTAGCTGCTGTTACAGATGCAATCTCACTCTACACTTTCACTGGCAGTTTAAGAGCAATTTTTAGAGTTAAGACTGAGTATAAGAGAACACCTAAAGGAATTTACCAGAGAGTATACACAGGGCTAAGAATACCCTGGGAGCTTGTAATAGGGCTACTCTTCTTAGTCGCGGGCACAGTTACTGTACTACATAGAGCTATATTAACAGCCATATTCCTGCTTCTACACGCCTCAGCACACTTATATGTAGTAGTGAGATTCCCGAGAGATGTCTTCTACAAGTAGATGTGATAATTTCACGTGAAGCAATCTCTTTTAAAAACACACATGTTGTATGGTGTTAAGAGGGGTGTGCTGGTGTGCTTATTTATGCAACTAGTGATCTTGGTGAAGACGAGGTATTAAGTCTCTTACGACCCTACGTGAGAGCTTGGTTTAAGTCTAAGTATGAGGAAATGACACCTGTCCAGAGGAAGACTATACCTCTAGTAAAACAAGGAGCTAACGTACTTGTGTCAAGTCCCACTGGCACTGGTAAGACGCTAGCTGTTTTTCTCGGGATAATTGACAATCTCTACGAGTATTATGAGAAAAATAACTCGCTACCAAGTGGCGTTTACGTCGTCTATGTGAGTCCACTTAGAGCTCTAAATAATGATATGAGAAGAAATCTCTACGAGCCTATTAAAGGCATTACCGAAATTGCTCATGGAATGGGCGTTGAGTTGCCAGAGATCAGGGTTGCTGTTAGAACTAGTGATACAAGCCCCTACGAGAAGCAGAAAATGTCTAGGAACCCTCCACATATATTAATAACAACACCTGAAAGCTTAGCTATATCTCTTAACGCTCCAAAATTCAGAGAAGCTCTTAAAAACACTCACATAGTTATTATAGATGAAATTCACGAATTAGCTTCTAGTAAGCGTGGAAGTTACTTAGCACTAAGTATTGAGAGACTAGAACATCTAGCTCAGAGACCACTACAGAGAATAGGATTAAGCGCTACAATAGCACCTCTAGAAGAAGTGGCTGCGTTTCTCGTTGGGTATAGAGATAGTGGTGAGTTACGTGACTGTGTAATTGTAGATGCTAGATTTGATAAGAAAATAGATATTCGCGTCAAAGTCCCAGTTGTAGACATTATACACACACCTGCTGAGGTCTTAAATGAGTCTATATATAGAAGTGTAATTGATCTTGTAAAAAGGCACAGAACAACATTAATATTCACGAATACTAGAAGCGCTACTGAGAGAGTTGTTTTTAAACTAAGAAAGATTATGGAGAAAGAGAAGATACTGGATATTGACGATGTTGAGGCTCATCACAGTAGTCTTAGTAGAGATGTTAGACTAGAAATAGAAGAGAAGTTGAAAAAAGGTCTTTTAAGAGTAGTGGTGTGCTCTACTTCACTAGAACTTGGAATAGATATTGGCTACATAGATCTAGTTGTATTATTGAGTAGTCCTAAAAGTACTACGAGATTGCTGCAGAGAGTTGGAAGATCTGGTCATCACATTAGAGAATTGAGTAAGGGGTTTATCATAGCTGTTGACAGGGATGATCTAGTTGAGTGTACTGTTCTCTGTAAGCTTGCGAGAGAGAGAAGAATAGATAGAATTAGAATACCTAGAAATCCACTAGACGTGTTGGCACAGCATATTGTGGGATTAGCTCTTGAAGATAAGTGGCGTGTTGAAGATGCTTATAGGCTAGTCAAGAGATCTTACAGCTTCCACACTCTAGGCTACGAAGACTTCTTGAACACTGTGCGCTATTTAGCTGGTAGACTAGGCGACTTTTATGAACATCAACGCGTGTACTCTAAAATATGGTTTGATGAGAGTGAAGGTGTTTTCGGCAAGAAGAAAACTACTAGGATGATATATTACTTGAATAGTGGTGTTATACCGGATGAGAGTAAAGTGAGGGTTTTTACTATTGATGGTAGGTATGTCGGCGATCTCGAGGAGGGCTTTGTAGAGTACTTAACGCCGGGAGATCTCTTCGTGCTGGGTGGTAGAGTCTACGAGTACTTGCAGAGTAGAGGATTTGTGGCTATCGTGAAGAGGGCTGATGGTCAAAGACCTACTGTTCCAACATGGTTTAGTGAAATGTTACCACTAGCATACGACTCTGCCGTTGAAGTTGGAAAATTTAGGAGAATAGTAGCTGAAATGTTAAGAGAAAAGAGTATAGAGTATGTTGTTAACTTCCTTATTAGAGAGTATAAATTGGAGAAACATGCCGCTAGAGCTGTTTGTGACTATATACTAGAACAAATTCAGTATACTGGGGGTTTAGTGCCATCGGATAAGCTCATCTTAATAGAGATATATGATGAGGGATTAAAGAGGAATATTATAGTACACGCGCTTTTTGGGAGAAAAGCTAATGAAGCTTTAGCAAGACTCTACGCTTATGTTGTAGGTTCACAGCTAGGAGTTAACGTGAAAATTACTGTTACAGATAACGGCTTTATGCTCACATTACCTAGACGCTTAGACGCTGACTACCTAAAGCTCTTTTACTCTATACCGGTTGACAAAGCCTGGGATGTGCTAGTAAGGGTTATTAGGAGAACAGATCTCATAAAGAGAAGGTTTAGACACGTAGCTGTTAGGAGCTTTATGCTGCTGAGACGCTACAGGGATACTGAGAAGTCTCTGCATAAATTACAGGTAAACGCTGAAGAATTGTTGAGAGCCGTAGAGGAGTTCAGCGGTTTCCCGGTATTAAAAGAAACCTATAGAGAGATATTAATGGACTATATGCACATAGACGAGGCTGTAGAGGTGTTAAAGGCTGTTCAGAGAGGTGATATTGAGGTTAAACTCATAGGACCTCTCGACGTGCCCTCTCCTTTTGCACATCACATAGTTGTACATGGTTACAGTGATGTCGTGTTAATGGAGGATATGAGGAAGATGCTCGCAAAGCTTCACGAAATGGTAATTGAGAGGATAAAATCTAAAGTCTTTTCTCTTCAGGCAGCTTCTCTTGAGTCTCACTAGTTTTTTTATTACTTTTCTCCACGGTAAGAATATCTCTCATCTTCTTCTCACTTATATTAAAAACTGCTCTCGCCACTTCCCAGACATAACTATCACTTGGAGTTGCTTTTGGAAAACCTAGTCTTATCGCTAAGGCCTTCTTATAGGCTTCTTTAACTTCTCTACTCTTTACCTCGCCTCTATAGATAGCTTCTGATAGTTTTAAACTAATATAGAACTTCACGTAGTTAATTACTGTTTTCTCCTCTTCGGGCACAGCTTCGATAACTCTCTGTAAGATTTCTCTAAAATCCTCTTCGCGAGTAAAACCAAGAATAAGCTTTGTGAGCGGTATTCTGAGCAGTCTAGCGACAATATTACTGTCTATAACTCCCGTTGGTGAGAGAGAACGCAACTTCTCTCTAGCCTCATTAACCCTACTATTCACAATATCTTCTACTGTGCTCTCAAGAGCCTCTTCTATATAGAATATCTTTGAATGGAGCTCTGGATGCTCTTCATTTAATTTAAGTCCATATTTGCTAACAACATAGAGTGTAGCCATTTCCTTATCATATAGGTCTGGTGGTGTGGCTTTACCTCTTATTGGCTGAAGTCTCTGCTCACTATAGACCTTTCTCAAGATCTCCACCATTTCCTTATCATATAGGTCTGGTGGTGTGGCTTTACCTCTTATTGGCTGAAGTCTCTGCTCACTATAGACCTTTCTCAAGATCTCCACAGCTGACGATCGATCTAATTCGTCTACTCTCTTAATAAACTCACTTAGTAATCGCACTGCTACTTGTATCCTCTTCTTGTAAGGTGATTTCACTCCTCTCAGCCTCTACTATTCTCCCTATAAATCTCTTTAATCTCAAATCTAAACTAGTTTTTCCAGTAAATACAAAGAACTTCTTTCCTCTCTTACTAAAAACAATTTTAATAGTACTTAACCCAGCAATATTTCTCTCTAGTTTTAAGAATACCTCAAATTTTCCCCTATGCTCTCTAATCTCGCAGTAATTCACATAAAACCTCTCTTTTCTAAGATAACTAATGACTCTCTCTACAACGTTCTTTACCGTGGATAATTTCACACCTTATCTCCACGAGAGCTTTATTTTCACGTAGCCAAGAGTCTCTAGCATTTCAATAATCCAACCTGCTAACTGAATAATAAGCATGTTTTTTACTATGTCGCAGCTCACAGCATGCCCGTGAATCTCTGTGAAAACTCTTAATGCTAAATCACAACTCACAAGACCCCCAAACTTCTTCTCGACTACTCTAACAAGATCTGAGAATTTTGAAATATAACCTAACTCTACAAGTCTCTTTACTTCTAGTAGGAAATCTGAACTGGGAATTAGAGGACTACAGTCTAGACCTACATCTCTACACTGCTTCATGTAATTTACAAGTAACTTGTAGTTTTCAATGAGCCTAC
>Ga0209183_1000268_pt1 | contig 23545 bp, 11 predicted proteins | sample LHCtaG_2_FD_184120 | JGI IMG/M metagenome (GOLD analysis project Ga0209183, IMG submission 184120) | Hot spring microbial communities from Little Hot Creek, USA to study Microbial Dark Matter (Phase II) - LHC4sed_replicate (SPAdes)... | ecosystem: Environmental > Aquatic > Thermal springs > Hot... | reverse complement strand
TGCTGCGATTGCGATCGAAAATGCTACGATCTTCTCTTGGACGCCCATATGATTCATAAGGTTCTACATACTTTTAAGTTTTTTCCATCTACCTAATGAAGAGAAAAATTTAAATACATCAATCGTATGTCAGAGTTCGATGAGCATCGAAATGAAAACCATTGAAAGGCGAAGCATTTTAACTCCTAAGCTCTGGGCGATGCTCGCCGCCTTTTCCTTGCTCATGAGCCTTGTCGGCGCGCTAACAGCACCCTTCGGCCCCAGCTGGATGTTCTCGATGGTTTTAGGGACCTTCACTGCTCCCATCGTAGTCCTCTTTGTATTATTTCTGTTATCTAGAGTCGCTAAGCTCCCGCTAGCCCCACAGCAGCTAGCTCTCGTTTACACTGCCGCTGCTATGTCCGTAGCATTCTGTTACAGCATGATCCCTTACGGCATTATCCATAACGCCGCGTCGCTTAGACTTTGGCAGTACAACTGGCATCCGACGAACTGGGCTGTAAGGAGCTACTGGATTTTCGGGCCGATCGTCTCTGATCCAGCTGAGATGACGCCGATACAGACGGGAGGTCCGGTTCCGTGGGACAAGTGGGCGCCATTCCTCGCTTGGTGGATCACCTACACGGTGCTGTGGCTCCTCTTCTTCACGGGGTGGATTGGTTTACTCTACGAGAGGTTCATGGAAGTGGAAAGGTTACCCTACCCTGCGACACTCACCGGCACGCTGCAGATCGAGTTAATTACTGCACGAGAGCCGACACCTAGGCTTAGGTTCTTCCTGCTTGGGATCCTGCTGGGAGCGCTAGCCATACTTCCTATCGTTGCTACGTACCTAAACCCGGCTATACCCGACATCTACGGTTGGACTAGAGAACCTTTCCTCCCATGGTTCCTAGGTACTCTAGACTTCTCCCGAACACCTCTAGGAGCTACAATCCCTGTGATCGCTTTCTTACCGGTAAACCCGATGATCTACGTGCTGTTCTTCCTGATGCCTGCTAAAGTTTTATTCACAGTGTGGGTGTTCTCCCTATTCTTCATTATGATCCCTAGCCAGATCGCGTTCTACATGGGTTACTACAGCGATTTGCCGACGATGGCGAACAGGTTCCACGCTTTCATGAACGGAGCGCCCTTCAGGTGGAACGGGTGGTGGATCGGTGTCTACTTGGGGCTATTCCTAATGTGGATGGTACTTAACCGCAGGTACTTCAAAGATATCTTTCTGAAGGATGCGCCTGAGCGCGCGCTCCCCGGCAAGCTGGGCACGATAATGATCGCGGGTTCTACTGTCTTGCTGATCGCGTTGCTTCTCGTGGCGGGAGTTAACCCGCTCGGTGCGCCGCTAATCGTTTTGACAATGTGGCTGCTCTTTATGTCGAGCATTAGGGTGCTGGGCAACACGGGCTTAGTGGGCACGGCTTGGGTATTCCCGATAGATTGGACCCACCTGCCTACCCTGGTCAAGTATCTCTACATACCCGACCCTGGCTACATTACCGCGCCTGACGGCGCCCAGATAAGGCCTCCAGAGATGGTGGCTACTCTCTGGCTGGCGAACAGATGGACCGGAGAGATCATGGCCGAGAACAACACGAACTTCGGTATGGCGTTCGCAATTCCATTGTGCTACAAGGTTGGTTTTGACACGAAAACTCACCCGAGAGATATTACGAAGATCATCCTCACCTCTGGCACAATATCGGCAGTTGTGGGCTACCTGGTGGGAACGTGGTTCAGCTACTTCGCGGGGACTAACAACACGAGGATGGGCATGTTCGACGCGTGGTGGCACTGGGTCTTCGGAGCCCCCTGGTCGAGAGTCGAGGAGCAGTTCATACCTGAGCCGCTGCTACCCTATATCGCCGCGGGCTTCATCCTCATAATCCTGATAAGCTTCCTCAACTTCAGGTTCGTCTGGTGGCCTCTCGACCCCACAGGCGTTGCTCTTGCTTTCGGCGCTGCAGGCACAGGATGGATACTACCCGCTCTAATCGCGTGGATCCTTAAGACCCTCGTGTACAGAATAGGGGGAGCAAAGCTAGATGAAAACGTGGTAACGCCTATCGTAATAGGCTTCCTAGTAGGCTATTGGACAATGATCTTCCTAGGTGCGCTAGGCTCATTGATACAGTTCTTCCTACCGAAATAAAATATTAATCAATATATTTTTTTAAAATTTGAACTATAATAGTAGTATTCGTTATCAATTTTTATGCAAATCTCCTTTGTACAGTGGTTACCGCAAACTTTATTTGGAGAGCTTCCAGTAAGCTGCTCGATGAGAGCTAAAGCGCTTAGCTTGTTGTTGTTAGCTGTTCTTTTAGCGCTACCACGTTCTCTCCCTGCGGCTCAACCGCTTGATCGGCAACTCACAGTAGCCGAGCTCGTGAGCGCTGTCGATGTTAATAGGGTGCTCAGACACGTCGAGTATTTTTCAAGCTTAGGCTCCCGTGTGCCGGGCTACGAGGGCTTTTACCGCGCGGCTGGCTACATAAAGACTTTCTGGAAAGGGCTAGGCTTCGATGTCAGGGAGGAAAAATTCGAGGTTGCAGCACCTATAGTGAAGCGCGTCTCCATAAAGGCGGAGGTTCCGGGTTCTGGAATCGTGGAAGTACCCGCATACCCCTTCTGGCCTAACCACGTTAACCCGTGCCCCTACACGAGCCCAGCCAGCGGTGACACGCTCGTGTACGCTGGAAGCGGCGACCTCGAAGAGTTCAACTATATCGACGTGAACGGATCTTTCGTACTCATGGAGTTTAACAGCCGATGGTACTGGAAGTACTCTGCGATGCTTGGAGCGAAGGGCGTCTTTTTCGTGGAACCTGATGACACAGTGGTGACAGAGGCTATCCAGAAAGTCTTCAACATCCCTTTGAACTTCCCGAGAGCGTTAATCCCTAGGGACGAAGGTGAGCGGCTTAAGGAAGTTTTGAAAAAATATGGGAAGGTAAGGATATGGGTTGATATACGTGTTGAATGGGAAAACATATTAGTATATAACATTATCGCTGAGGTTAAAGGAATCGACGAGAAACTTAGCAACGAGGTAGCTATCGTGGGGGCTCACTACGATTCTTGGTCCATCACTCCTCAACTCGCCCCCGGCGCTACAGACGCTATCGGTATCAGCTACCTACTCGAGTTCTCGAGAGTCTTGAAGAACCACCCGCCGCTAAGGACTGTTTGGCTGGTAGCTTTTGCCGGTCACTATCAGGCTTTAGCTGGGGGGAGAGAGTTTGTAGACTTTCACTTTAGCGAACTCGGTACAAAGCTGAAGATGATGATAACGCTGGATTTGGCCAGTAATAGCGATGTTCTCGCGGCGTACGCTACTGGGTCCATGTACACTTACAACAGGCCTAGGGACATCCTGCCGCAGTACGACCAGTGGTTAACAGCTTTCGTGAAATGGGCTAGTGAGATCGAGAACGTGACTGGTGAACCAGCCCGATTGATAGATGGCGTCAGGTGGAGTTGGCCTCCATGGGTTATGAACTCGCCTCCCTTCGAGCCTTTCCCCCGGTACTTCGAAGCGGAGGTGTTTACAAAAGCCTGCTACGGTGGCGGCTTAGGCTTCGTAACCACCAATGCCATACGCAAGTACCAGTGGACGTTCATGGACACTGCTGACAGGCTCAACGTAGGCAACATCGCAAGGCAAATACGCGTTTTAACACCATTAATTTACAACTCCATCAACATGGAGCGCATACCGTACTCCCTCTACCCAAGGAGATTCTTTGGCGCGATAGACCACGGGATAGTTTCGGCCGTTTTGCAGCTCGGCAAGTACAACGTGACGACTCACATGTTCAACGACTACGCGCACAAGGACGCGGTGATTTTCGTAGCGATAGGGTACTACCCGGTTTTCACGCTTGTGATGAAGCCAAACTCGACAGGAGCTGCTGAGCTGAAAGGAATCGGTGCTATGCCGCCGACGTTCATCGATGCTCAAGCCTACGTTCTAGATCCCGAAACGGGGAGAATCCTTAGCGCAACAGATACAGGACCCTTCGGGACAGGCGTTTTCGGAACGGGAAGGGCATTTACAGTACAGGTGGCGCGAGGCCACAGGTATATCCCCGTTTTCAACTGCTCCTCGATAGCTCTCACAGGCTTCTTCGATCCGTTACTCCTCTCTGGACCGCAAAGCTTGGGGGTGGAACCCCTAAACTTCATCTCCCACAGCTACCTCGTCTGGAGGGACGTGTTGATAGCAGGGCCCGAGGCGATGGTTTTCGTAGAGCCCGGTACACCGGTCGAGGTTGTGGTCAGGAGCTGGGGGTTGGGTGGGAGAGCGGTAGCGGTTTTGAACAACGCCAGCGAGGCTTACCCCAGCGGGCGAGGCTACATCTTGCGGTGGGGCGAGACGCTGAGCCTCAGCGTCTTGGACGCGATCATGAACACCTACTATCTGGCTAAGGGTAGGGGCGAGTTCTTGAGAAGCAGGATGACCGCTAACCCTAGGATGCTCGCATACCTAGACAAGATGGAGGAGTACATGTCTCGGGCGCTGGAGGCCAGGTCTAAGGGGGCGTGGGGCGATTTCGCGAAATTCTGCATGGTGGCTTGGCATTACGTGATCGGAGCTTACGATTCCACGATCTCGCTGCTGTTTGACGTTTCTCAAACAGCCGTTTTCTTCTTCTTCCTTTCAGTGGCCTTCGCTCTGCTAGCTACCAGGCTCCTGAGCAGGACAGCTTCAGGCAAGAAGCAAGTTCTCGTCGCCGTAGCAACTCTGGCCGCGGCAAACGCGGTAGTGGCAGCGATACACCCGGGTTACGTCATCTCCAACAACGTGTGGATGCTCGTAAGCGGGATTTCGGTCGCGCTCCTGGTACTCGCTATGGTGTACTCCGTGATCGATGAGTTCAACATAGCCGTCTCTGAGCTAAGCGTTTCGATCCTAGGTTTCCACACAGCTGACGTGAGGAGAAGCACCGTCCTTTCAGCCGCAGTATCGATGGGCTTGGAAAACCTCAGGAAACGCGCCCTCCGGACAGCCCTTGCCCTAGTGAGCATTGTTGCTACGGTCACCGCGCTAGTGCTCTTCACGACCGTGGGTATGATGCTCGTCCTCCATGCGAGGAGCGTGGGAGAGGCGCCTTATACCGGTGTCCTGATCAGGCGCCCGTTCGTTCAGCTCTACATGCCGTTCTACGAAACGTACATCGACATCTTCCCCGCTCTGATCAGCGGGAGCGCTGCGAAGTTTAGAGCCTTGCCCAGAGCGTGGATCTACCCAGCGGGGCAGAGCCTTTTCCTCGCGTGGGGGCCCAACGCATCAGGCATACGGTGCATACTAGCTATCACACCGGAGGAATCGAAGATGCTGGAACCCGCGCTGAACGGCACCTACTTCATTTCGCCAAACGTACCCGCTATCATAATGACGCCAGCAATGGCTAAGCGGCTGAGCGATGTACTTGGGCGCCCCGTGGACCTGGGCAGCACCGTGAACATTTATGGCGTTAACATGACTGTTGTGGGACTCGTTGACAGGCAATCCGCGATCGCGTTGCTCTACAGGGACTTGGACGGAGTACCGGTGCTGCCGCCCGATCCGATAAGCACGGGCACGGCTGGTGTGTACTCGCCGCTCGATCCTGACGCTATCGTGATAGTACCGTACGGCTTCGCGTTAAGGTACTTTAACTCCCTGCCCAACGTAATCAGAGTTAGCGCTGACGCTGCCAGCGAAGACTACGTGAGGGAGAAGGCCAACGACGTGTCGCTGCTCGTTCCGTTCGACATAGCGTACGGCGTGAGGGGAGGGGTAGCTAGTGTGGTTACTAAGAGGGACATTTACGCTTTCGGCGGGGTCGAGAGCACGATGCTACCGCTAGCCCTCTCCGCATTGTCGATACTCACGATGATGTTGGGCACAATATACGAGCGGCGCCGAGAAATATATACGCTGACCACCGTAGGCGCGGCACCGAGCCACGTCGAAATGATTTTCCTCATGGAGGGCGCGACGTTAGCTTTCATCGGAGCATACCTGGGCTACGTGGTAGGTGCAGTGACCCTTTACATCATGTGGAACCTCGGGGTCGTGCCGCCGGGCTTAATCCCCAACGTATCTTCAGGTGTGGTTCTCATCGTTCTCGCCGTAATAATATCCACTGTAATCCTTTCAACACTGTACCCGGCTGTCCGAGCCTCAAGGATGGCTACGCCCTCGCTGCTTAGGAGATGGACTGTTGAGAGCAGGCCGAGGGGTGACAGCTGGGAGGTGCGGATGCCGTTCGTCGCCACCCGAGATGAGGCTCTGGGGCTCCTCGCCTTCATAAGCGAGTACATGGAGGCTGTTAGCTCAGAGCGTGAGAGGTCGAGAGTTTTCATGCTCGTTTCACCGCCGCAGCTAGCGTCAGAGGAGGGGGGTTTCAGGCTTTCCGCCAGGTTGCACATGGCACCTTTCGACACGGGGATAATACAGGACGCGGCTATAGCGGCGCGTCAGCTTCCCGGAGGTAGCTACGCGTTCGACGTAGTTTTCAGGAGGTTGCAAGGTCCTGAATCCATATGGCTCACCTCCACAAGGGCCTTTATAGGCGAGCTGCGCAAGCAGTTTCTAGCGTGGAGAGCGCTGTCTTCTAACGAGAAAGCAAGGTACGTTGAAAAGGTAAAAGGTAAAATCTCAGCGATCTAGGGGTGTTACTATGGGTGTGCGAGCACCCGAAGCAGAGAGGGCGCTGACGTGGAGGGTCTTGCTCATGTACTTGTTCGTGATAGCCGTCATGCACCCCGTCCTTATCTACAACTGGCTTGTGAACGGGTTGTGGGGTCTAGCCGGGTTAAACTCCTGGGCTTTCATACTGGTTCTAGCTTGGATCACAGCGAGGACGGGAAACCCCCTAACTAAAGGGGAGATATTCGCTCTGCGAATGATAGACAGCGCCGGCTTGATGTACACGGGCTACTACTTCACGTACTTGCTCCGCAACATGTACTTCGCGAACTCGGAGATAGCTAGACTCTTCGGTCTTCAAGAGGAAATCCCGGCCTTCTTCGCCCCTAAAGGGCAGGACTTCATCAGGGTCACCCTCACCCGAACGTTTTTCGACACTGCATGGCTTCAACCGATACTGGCCACAACGCTCGTACCTTTCGCGCTTGCCGTTTCCGCTAACTACATATTAGGGCTGCTAGCTTACAGCATGTACGTCAGGGAGGAGCGGCTTACGTTCCCATTTGCTTCGTGGGACGCTCAGATTATGATCGCTTTCGGTGAGCGATCTTCTGTGAGGGTTAGGACGATAACCTTAGCGATACTTTTCGGGGCCTTGTACGGCTTCATGACGAACGGGCTTTCAACGATCTTCAGGTTCTCTGTAGTTCCGAGGCTCGTGGTGGACTTTACATCGCTGATCGAGAATATCCTTCCGGGAGCTGCTTTCGCGTTTATAACGGACTTTTCAAACTACGTCGTTGGTTTCATCCTACCGTTAAGGTATACTGCGCTCCAGCTGGCAGCTTCCATCTCAATTTTCGTTATTGGAAACTATTACGTGACTGTCAATAACATGTGGCCAGAGGAGGCTAATTGGCAGCCCGGCAGAGGAGTGTTCTGGAACTTCAACATGTCGACGGTGTACTTCTGGAACAGCTTCACGCTGGGATGGGGTCTCGCAGCAGCCTTGTTACCGCTAGTTTTCAGGTACAAGACTTTCGTCCGGGCAATCTCCAACCTCGCGAGAGGTCTCTCAGGAGAGGAGGTGGAGGTTAAGTGGCTCAACGCGAAGTACCTGCTAACCGCTTACCTGGCGATAGCCGTAATTTCAGCCGCTTTCGTAGAAGCTCTAGCTCCCGGCTTCCCAATCTACATGCTCCTGCTGTTCACGCTCGGTATCTCGCTGTTGGTCACTTTGCTGCAAACACATGCTGCAGGAATCCTAGCTCCAACATCGGTACCCTACATGAGGGAGGCCCTCATTTACTTCAGCGGTTACAGAGCGTTGAACATTTGGTTCATACCCGCGGACGCCATGCTCTATACCGGAGGGGCGGGCGTCGCGCAGCAGTTGCTGCAGGCAAGGATGATCGGAGTCGGTATGAAGGAGTACACTACGATGTACTTCCTGCTGGCGACGCTAGGTCTAGCTGGAAGCTTCATCTTCACCTCGCTTTTCTGGAACCTTTTCCCCGTGCCCGGCTACGCTTACCCCTACACGGTAACTGGATGGCCCGTGGAGGCCATGAACTTCTGGAGAATGCAAGAGTGGCTGTGGACGGGCTACCTGTTCAGGACGACGTGGATAATCAGCGGCTTCGGTTTATCGGCTCTGCTGTACGCAGTGTCTGAGCTCGTGCTTCATGACTTCTCCATCCCGGTAGCGTTTATGAGCGGCATGCTGCTACCTGTGTACGTAGCAATTGCATACTTCGTAGGCTCCCTCATCTCCAACATGATCTCAAAGTTGACTGGCGAGAAATGGTGGAACGAGAATAAAGGTTTCGTGGCTATAGGCTTCTGGCTCGGTGACGGTATAGTTTCCGCCTTCCTGATGCTGATGCAGCTTTTAAGCAGGTCGATATGGTTGCTACCGTACTAGCAATTAGCTGCTTCTCGAACAAAAAGATTTTATAAGCGTTTCCTCCGGATAGCCTGTGAGCGAAGGTATAAGCGAGCGTCTTTTGCGCGCCAGACAGAGGATAGAGAAGATACTTTTCCACAACATAATCCCCTTTTGGTACAGGGTTATAGATCACGAGACCGGAGGTTACAACCTGAACCACGGGATGAATGGGCAATCGCTCGGTAAAGGGCCGAGGATGGTGGTGACTCAAGCTAGGATGCTCTGGTACTTCTCGATGCTTTACCGGAAAGGGCTGGCTGGAAAGGAAGCTTTGGAAGCGGCTGAACACGGTTTCGAGTTCCTTTGTAGCAGGATGATGGATAGGGAGAATGGAGGCTTTTTCTGGGAGATAGACACCAGTGGTCGTATTACAAAGGATTTCAAGCACATGTATGGTCAGGCTTTCGCGCTCTTCGGGATCTCCGAGTACGCTCTCGCCACAGGTAGCAAGGAGGCTGGAAACCTGGCGCGCGAACTCTTCGAGCTTTTAGAGCGCGTTGCCCACGACAGCGAGCATGGTGGTTACCTAGAGTTTTTCACCAGGGATTGGAGACCGCTTAGGAACACCTCTAGCCCTGTCGGACCGGCCGGCTCGAAGACAATGAACACCCACCTCCACATGATGGAAGCTTTAGCAGCCTACTTGGAGCTTAGCAGGGATGAGAGAGCAGCACGTAGGCTAGCAGAGCTTGTTTTGGTTATGGTCAACTCGGTTGCTGAAAGGAGCTCGGGTGCCTGTATAGATATCCACGACATAGCGTGGAGACCCGTACCGGTAGGAGGCGAGTACAGAGTTTCTTACGGTCATAACTTAGAGGCTTTGTGGTTAGTAGCGGACTCCTGCAAGCTGCTAGGGGTACCCTCTAGACTCCTCTCTAAGTACTTCAGAGCGGTTTACGACTACTGCAGCAAGTTCGGTTTCGATAGGGAGGAAGGTGGGGTTTACGAGAGCGGTCCTCTTGGAGGACCCGCCGACAGGCTGGAGAAGGTTTGGTGGGTTCAAGCGGAGTCTCTGGTCGCAATGTTGTGCATGTACAGTTTATACCGCGAAAGTTCGTTTCTGAATGACTTCGAGAAGCAACTCTATTGGATAGAGAAGTACCAGGTCGACTGGAAAGGAGGTGACTGGTTTGAAGTTATACTCCCCGATGGAAGACCTTCGGGAGGGAAAGCGCACATCTGGAAGGGTGCTTACCATAACGGTAGAGCAATAATTAAAAGCATTGAGTTAATAGATGAAATATTGAAATTTCCTAAATAGAATCTAATTGTTGTTCTCAAGTTCTATTATAAAGGCTTTCCCTCGGAAGCTATCTAAGTGGAGGGCGAAGCTGATAGTTTCGTCTGTGTCGGTGTAATCAAGACTTTCACCGCTGAAGAAGTCCTTCAGTGAGAGGATAGCTTTTCCGTTTTTATTGAGTGTCACAGTAGTTTCAGTGAGCTCGTTGAGATGGTTGACGGCAAGCAAGAGTAACTGTCTGTTGTCCTTCCTTTTCCATACACCCACCTCGACGGCGGGATTGCTGGACGTTACAAGCGATTGTACGCCGGCCATTTTTAGGATTCGGACTACCAGCTCCCGCACATTTTCGTTCCTTTTTATAATGAATGGGAACATTATGGCATAGTCATAATAACCTGGATAGTTCGTGTAATCCCATCCCAGCATTGTAGCCGCTTTTACCACCACTCCACTCCCCCTCCTCGAGATGGCGGCAGCAAGTGATCCATCTTCGAATGTCGCAATAGTTTCGTCAACCTTCTCTTGGTTAAGCGCTTCGCATAGGGTCTCTACGCCCACGGGTACGAGTTTCATGTTTAAGTCTTTCAACATCGGGTGCGAGCTTTCAATTCTATAGACGTCATGTTTTTCCATGGGCTTTCGCACTAGCTCAGGATACACCTGTGAGTATTCGCCTATGGGATCTCCTCCGTAATCCTGAATCAGTACACCTCCTTTCTCGACGAAACGTCTGATTTCTGTTGCAACACTCTGAGGAAGCGTTGGACAGCCTATAGCACAGAGGACTTTGTACCTTCTCTTATTAAGTACACCTTCCTCCACCTGCTGCTCCGAAATTATGTCTACAGGAATGCTGCTCCTAGCTAAAGCCGTGTAGAAGAGCAGACTATCCATGGGATACAGGTCATCTAGCTTTAGCTCCATACTCGTCCAGGAGTACAGCAGAGCAACTTCCGCTTCAACGCGCTCGTAGTCTTTAAGCTCTTTCACGAGCGCTCTGTATTCCCTATTGGGCTGAGTGGTCTGCTCCCATAGCTCGAGCTTGCTCCAATCTACCCACCAGACTAGACCCAGGGAGCCGTGTATCAAGCAGGAGTACACTTGTTCGAACATGCTGGTGGGAGGAACCTTGTAACCCATCCAAGAGTAGAAGCACTGTCCGTTAGCTGTGTAAAGTTTATCGAATCCCATCGCGGACCTAACGAGATCCTTGATGTACTCGTAAATGTAAATCACGTACCTGTGGTCGAACTCTAGTGGGTACATGTCCTCGTGTCCTACATCGATGACCCTAGCCATCCTCCAGATGTCGTTCCCAGAGTACACGCATTGGTAGGTGCATGGGTAGAAGTCGTTAAGTTCATGAGTGGAGAGCAAGGGCAGTACGCTTTTGGCGTACTCTATCATTTCCCTGAGGTAGTCAGGGATTATATCAGAGTGAAAATCTAACCACTCTTTCCAGAGAGAGGGGTTGCTTGGGTTTCTCGGCGGCTCGAGCGACTCCCAATCTTTAAATGATGTCCCATGTTTCGCGTTGAACGCTTCGATACTGCCGTACCTTTTCTTCATGGTTTCCCTGAAACGTCTCACACAATGCTCGCAATAGCAGCAAGGCTTAAGCGGCCCGCCTCCAAACTCCGGTACGTCATTTCTGTAGTAGGCTTCGTGAACGAAGCTCACGAGCGGTAAACCACTTATCCTGTACAACGCTTGGTGGTTCCCGTATTTTTTCGCAAAATCTTCTGCCAGATTCCTGGCGGTTTGACGTAAGAGCGGATGGTTAAAGCATCCGATGTTCAAGTACCTTGGATCGTCTGCCGTTGTACCGTCATAGTTCACTACTTTGACCTCAGGGTGTTCTGTTATGGACACGTATGGTTGTAAAACTGGTACAACCTTAAGGCCTAGGCTGTGAGCTTTCTCTAAAGCGAATTCGAATATTTTTCTTTGCTTATTGAAATCTGTTACTATTATCCAAACATTACTTGCTTCAGCGTTTTTTATAGAACTTAATATTTTATCTATTTCTTTTATTGCTTTTTCCTCATCTGAAACGTCGCGAGATATAACCACGTAGGCTCCAATTATAGGGTTCCTGAAGTAATCTTCTGAGATCATGCTCATCAAGACGACAGGCAACTCAGCTGTATATAATGGTGCGCTGGTGCTCGCGATACGGTGTAATCACTCGTACTCGATGGTTGCAGGCGGCTTGTTCGTTAAATCGTAAAGAACCCTGTTGATATTTTCTACCTCGTTGACGATCCTCGAAGCGATCCTCTCAAGGACTTCCCAGGGGAGCTTCGCGAACTCGGCTGTCATAGCGTCCTCGCTGACGACTGCGCGCAGCGCGATCGCGTACTCGTACGACCTCGCGTCACCTTTAACCCCTGTGGTCTTCACGGGCAGGAGGACGGGGAACGCTTGCCAGAGGTTCCTGTAGAGTCCGGCTTTACGCAGCTCTTCCTCGACGATCCTTGTGGCCTTTCTCACTATCTTCAGCTTCTCGTCGGTCACTTCGCCGATGACCCTGACCGCTAGCCCGGGACCTGGGAACGGGTGCTGGTAGACGAGCTCCTCTGGTAGTCTGAGGGATATCGCGACTTTCCGCACCTCGTCCTTGTAGAAGTCGGCGAGCGGCTCGATGAGCTCGAGACCAAGCTTTTCGGGGAGCGTCACGTTGTGATGGCTTTTGATTCTGTCCGAACCCCTGCCGGCTCTCCCGCTTTCGATCCTATCGGGGTATATCGTCCCCTGGACAAGGTACCTGAACTCGCCGTAAACCGCGCTCAGCTCTCTTGCCTTCCGCTCGAGGACTTCGAAGTACACGCGAGCGATCATCCTGCGCTTCTCCTCTGGGTCTGCCACGCCCTCGAGCGCGCTGAGGAACTCCCTCGACGCGTCGAGGAGGTGGACGTGCTTAAAGCCGAGGGATTTGAGCGTGCCGACCGCCCTCTCGGCTTCTCCTTCCCTGAGAAGCCCCGTGTCGATCACCACTAGGTGGATGGGGTCGGGCCCTACTGCCAGCTTCACGATGTACGCGGCTGTCGTCGAGTCGACGCCACCGCTCGCAGCTACGAGTATGTTCCCGCCCTTGTACGTTGCGCGAACCCGCTCGATGACGCTTTTCACCGCGTCTTCAGGTCTCCAGGACGGCTCGAGCCCCGCTATACCCCTAAGGAAGTTCTCGAGAACCCTCGCTCCGTACTCGGTGTGCTTAACTTCGGGGTGGAACTGGACCCCGTAAACTCTAGCATCAGCGAGTCTAAACGCGGCGATCTCGCAGTCCTCAGTCCTCGCTAGCACAAGGGAGCCAGGAGGAAGCGTATTCACGTAGTCTCTGTGCGACATCCAAACCTTCTGGATCCTTGGTGTACCGCTGAAGAGAGGGTCGTCTATCAGCACCTCGAGGGTTGCGCTACCGTACTCGCCCTTCGCGCCTTTACCCACCATGCCCCCCAGCGCCGCAGCTAGCAGCTGGTGACCGTAGCAGATGCCGAGCACCGGCTTATCCTCCCTCAAAGCCTGCTCGAGCAGTGAAGGGTTCATGCGCGGCGCCCCCTCCTCTAGAACGCTGGAGGGCCCTCCGGACAGCACGATGGCTCCAGCGCTCGAAACATCTTCAGGCTTGAGCGTGTCGTAAGGCACAACCTCCGCGTAGAAACCCAGCTCCCTAATCCTCCTAGCGATCAAGTGGGCATACTGCCCGCCGAAATCCACGACCACGACGCGAGCTCTTCCGTTCACGCGACCGCACCCCATCGCTGGTTTATATCGTGCGCGCTAGCTGGCCGGGTACAGTTCTTCCGCTTTTTTGATCAACTCGCGCACCACCCTCTCGACATCCCTTCTGGTTTCGCCCGAGCCAACCACCTCCCCCTCTTTCACCACGAGCTCGCTCCTAACAGCCACGAACTTCGGCGCAGCCGAGCCCTCCAAGACTCTTTCAAGTGGCTCGTCGAAGAGCGCCGCGTCGCCCTCCCAGTCGAGGTTGTAGATTCTGTAACCGCCGGCTGTGGCTTTATTGAGCAACGACAACGCCTTATCTCGGCCGTGGATCTCGACGGCTACTTTGTATGTCTCTAGTGCGCTCCCCAGTAACAGCGGCCAGTCGCTGCCTAAAGCGTCAACTTCGGAAACGTCGTGCAAGGTCCAGCCGTAGAGCGCCATGTTAGACTGGGGGCAGTGCACGACCTTTATACCGTAGCGTTTGTAGCCGCTGCCGGAGATGCAGTGAACTGCGATAACCCCACTGTCCTCTTCCTCCTTCAAGCCGAGCAGCGAGACAAGCTTAGGCAGCTCGTCGACCCCCTCGCTCAAGTGGAGCCCGAAAGGTACGCCTAAGGCTCGCGCTGCCTCATAAGCGGATCTAAGCGACTCGGGCGACACGTGACCCAGCGAGTGGGCGAACAAACCTACGGGAACCGTTCCATCGAGCGACGTGAGCGAGACCACCAAGTTGAGTGCGTTCCAAGCGTTCAACCACCCCCAGGCGCTCTCAAGAATAGTGGGCAAGACCACGAGTCTAGGCTTCGCTGGCAACCTCCTGTAGGCGCGAAGGTTCGCCTCCCCTCTCCCAACGGCGGCAACCAACGTAACGCCGTCTAAGAGCTCCCTGAGCATCGCAGCAGCGGCTAGCTTCGAGGAGAGCTCGACATCAGCCCTCAAAGCCGCCTCGTCTACTTTGAGCCTCCTTTCAGACATCCACTCGTAAGCGTTGCTCCAGCGTCCACCCCCGTAATCAACAACCTGCGGGTGAGCGTGTGCGTCAGAGAAGCCGGGGATCAGCGCAGTCTCGGCGTAGAGCGAACCCGTTCCCTTTAGGCTCAACCTTGCGTTCTCGAAAACTCCCTCAGGGGTAAGGAGGGTGCCAACCTCGACTTCCATCAAAGCCACCGAGAAACTAGCATGCCCCGCGGGGAGCTCTCGTAACGCCCCATCTCCGTGATCCTCACGAATACAGCTTTCCTCCTCAGTTCATCCAGGTTCCTTGCACCGACATAGCCCATACCCTGCTTCAGCGCGTTGACAAGCACGTCAACTACCTGCGCTACAGGTCCCCTGTACTCCACGTACCCTTCCACGCCCTCAGGAACCCGCTTAAAAGTCCCGTAACGGGTTGAACCCGAAGCGAGCGCGCCTCGGCTACCCATCCCCCTGTAAGGTTTGTACTTTCTGCCCTCGATCTCGACGATCTCTCCCGGTGCCTCGTCGGTCCCCGCTAGGAGGTAACCGAGCATAACCGCGTCCGCGCCGGCCGCTAAGGCTTTGACGACGTGAGCTGGCTTTTCGATCCCGCCATCGGCAATCACGCCTACTCCAGCTACCCTTGCCACGCTGGCGACCCAAGCGATCGCTGAGAGCTGAGGGACGCCTACCCCAGCTACTTCCCTAGTCGTGCAAGCGTGTCCGCTGCCTATGCCGACGCGTAGAGCGTCGGCTCCCGCGTCGATGAGCGCCCTAGCGCCCTCGGGCGTGACGACGTTCCCCGACATAACGTCCACGCCGTACTCTTTGTACCTCTTTGTTGCCTCGATCACATTCCTGCTGTGACCGTGAGCTGAATCTACGATAATCAAGCTCACGCCCGCGTCGACGAGAGATTTAACCCGCTGGTCGTCGAACGGACCGACGGCAGCGGCGACGGGCAGCTTCTTGCCTTTAGCCTCCTCAACCACAGCGACGGCCTCGCGCAAGTCCATGTTGCGCGGGAGCGCGCCAATCCCGCCCAGCTCGGCTAAGCGCAGAGCCATCTCCCTGCTAGTGACGGTGTCCATGGGCGAGCTGACTATAGGGATCCTCAGCTTGAGTTTCTTCGTTAGGTTAGTGGACACGTCGATATCGTCTATGTTTACGTCTGAGTACTGGGGGACCAGCAGGACATCGTCTAGGCTGAGTGCGAGAGGGATGCGTTCGGGTAGATCCGTGGCAACCACGAAGCTCCCGCGAAGCTTAGTTGATAAGCCGAGCGATAGTATTCTATATATTCATCCCCTTATCTAATTACATATGAGCGGCGCGAGGGTTTACGTGAGGAGGATCCAACGGGTTGGATACTCGACTCTCTCGGTTTCGCTCCCGAAGCGTTGGGCTAAAAGCTGGGGTGTGGATAAGGGATCCAGAGTCATCATCCGCGAGCTGCCGGACGGAATGCTGCTGCTCGCACCGGAAAGCAGAGCCAACGCAACCGCGAGCGGCTGGAAAGCCCTGCTGGAACTCCCCGATGGAACGGAAGCAGAGGTCGAAAGGGGTGTGATAGCGCTTTACGAGGCAGGGTACGACGCGGTAAAAGTCGTTGCGCCATCGAGTGCTTTGAAGGCCTTGGGTAGGCTGGTTAGGAGGCTAAGCGGTGTCGAGGTGGTAGAAGAGGGTTCGGGATACGCGGTGCTCCAGGTGGTTCTGGACCACGCAAGCCTAGGCTTCGGAAGGATCCTAGACAGAATGGCATCCCTCGTAGGCGCGTCGCTGGATGATCTGGCTGGATACGCGAGCGGCGCGGGCCCTGAGAGCTTGGATAGGGTGGTGCTCAGGGACGACGACCTCGATAAATTCTACTTCCTCCTCGTCAGGCAAGCTTCCATGTGCTTCCGGAAACCGCACCTACTCCGCGACCTGGGTTTGAGCGATTCGGCGGAGATCCTGCCTTCCCTCTACTACGGGAAGACGCTGGAGAGAATGAGCGACACGCTTGTCCAGATAGCCTTGTACGCGAAAGAGAGCGGGAGACCGATGGCTACGGATCTAACAGACAGAATGAGAGAGGCTTTCTACCTCTCGGTGATTGCGTTCAAGGAGGGAGAGGGGGCGGCATCGAAGCTCGCTGCACTTCACAAAAGTTTCTTCGAGGGTCGCAGCCCAGCCGAAATTATCGGCGACCCCTACCTCTCTCTCACAGGCAACTTCCTGAGCCTTTGCCTCGACGTTCTCGACGCTCGAGTAGAGCTAGAAGCCGTCAAGAGGCCGCTACTCACCCGCTAACCTGAGCGCGCGCCGCTAACCTGAGAAACTTTTAACCCGCGAACCGCCTAGCAGAGTGATGTCATGGAAGGACGCGGTAAGAAAGGTCCTTGAAGATATTGGAGCTATAGTTGAGGAGGACCAGAGAGGGCTCCGCGTTTCACCGAGGGGTAGCAGCGATTTCAGCGTGCTTCTGCTTGTGCGAAGGCTCCATATGAGCTTAGACAGGAAAGTGGAAGTCATCGGGACTGTTGAGCTACCGAACCTAGAACCCTCGCCTGAGGAGCTCAGAAAAATGCTGGCTTCCTCCTTCGAGGTGGAGATGAAAGGGATGTTAAGGAGAGCACCTGTCTGGAGGAGCTGGAGGGAGCTGAAAAAGCTGGAAACTCTCGTCGGCTCCCTTAACCCCGATACCGGACTAATCAACTTGCTGAAAAGTGACATGGTGCTTGAGAAGAGCTTGCGAGATGCTTCTCCCGACCTACTCGAGGTGTTCCCCGAGATCATGCCGCCGAGCTACATGGAAAGCTTCCTTCTGGCGCCGGGCGTTCCTTTAACCCCTCTTGTAAGGGATCTCGTGAAAAGCTACTTGGAAAAGCCTGAGCGCTTAGCATGGTGCTTTAGAGTGCAGCTCCTCTACGGCTACCCGAGGATGCCGCAAAAAATAGCGAAAAACTTCCTCCTAGCTCTGCAGCTCGAGCAGGCGCTCAAGGAGCGCTGGCCGAAGCCATTTTGATGTACCTCCTCCTATCCTCTGGCGGCAACGAGGTCCACATAAGCATCTGCTTCCTGAGGTCGTCGATAAACTTGTAGTTGCCGTCGACCCACGGTCTGTCAGGGCCTGATAGTCTCTTGATGCGGGCGAGGAAGACGTAGCGGTTGGCCCCCCTGTCGTAGACCGCCTCGATCTCCACTCTCTGCTGAACCCCCGCCTCCAAGGGGGCGAGAGCCACCACCATAGACAGGGTTTTAGCCTGGTAGTCCGGTGCAGTCAGCTCTCTGACTACGTGAACCCCTTCCTTGACCGTCCCAGCGCCACCGTAGTACTCGTGCAGGTAGGCTAGCACCCCCCTCGCTTCAGCTTCGCTCGGGACGCTCATCGGCAGAGGGATCTCCCAGAGGTCGCCGCGCGGCTTGGTGGGCGGTCTCCACTTACGCTCCAGCGACGGTGTGATGAGGCGTGCTGCGAGGTAAGAGGGGTAGGCGACCGCAGCTAGGGAAGCCGCGATTATCGCCAGCGTACCGACGACTGTGAAAGCGGAGGCGAAGTTGAACACGTGTTCAGCTGGCAGCGCTCCCGCCGCTATCATCAGCTGCGTCATACCGTATCCCAGGAGGTACCCAAGCACCGTACCGATGACAACGTAGACTAGTATCTCCGCCACGAAGAACACCGTGACGCCCATCGGCGAGAGGCCGACTGCGCTGAGCACGTAGATCTCCCGCGTCCTCTCCTTCAGGTTCCCAAGGACCATAATGGCGACGTTCAGCGTGCCGATGACTAGAAGCGTCACGACCATCTCCCACCCTCCCACCGCTAAGCTCGTGAATGTGGAGGCGGTATAAGGTGCACCGCCGCTGGCGAACCAGATGGTTACGTCTAGCGCGTAGGCCAGTTCCCTAACTGTGGTGAACAAGCTCTCGAAAGTTGTGTCGGATTTGGGTATCAACGCTACGCTCGCTACGTACCCGTTGAGTTCCAGAGCTTTCCTGTAGGGGATCACGATTACTCTCGAAATGCCCAAGTTGGGTGGAGTAGCTCCAGCCTGTAACGAAACCGCAATGTCCTTAGCGAGCGCTTGGAAGAACATGGGATCGGCAGGCATCGAGCTGTAGCCATCGGCTTCAACCACCTTGTCGAACGCATCCGGGGATTCCACGATACCTGCAACTAAGAACTCCTGCCCCATCACGTAGATCCTATCGCCCAACGTTACGCTCAAGTTCTGTGCAAGGGACCTGGAGATGACCGCGTAGTTCCCCTCGTCTTGTTCAATCCCAGGCCCGGCTACGAACTGCGAGTAGAGTTGTCTAAACTCTCTCGACGTAACACCGACGAGCGCTGCCACAGTACCGTTCCTACCCGCTTCGCTCACTACTCTGAAGGCCACCTGCATGAGCCTTCTGTCGACAGGTGGGTACACCCAAGCTCTGGGTAGGGCTTCGTACTGAGGACCTGCGATGATCGATGCGATGTTAACCAAGTCGCCACTAAGGGTTGCCGGCGGGACGCCGCGGCCATTCTTTATGAGGACCCCATCCACGGTGGAGCGGTAACCATAGCGCGAGACCGGTAGAGTCACTCGAGAAGGCATTAGCGACGTGAAGGAGGTGAGGGCTACAGTCATCGCGATCAGGGTAACGAGCATGAGCGCAGTGCGAAGGGGTCTCCTCCTGATGTACTCGCTCCCCATAGAGAAGGCGGTGATCGCCGTATCCATTCTGCTGACCTCAGCTTTGTGCACGCCGAGAATCCTCCGCTCGATTGTGCTTCGAAGGGTTTCGCCCTCCGAGCCTAGAACGATGAGCGTGACTATCAGGATGATCGTTATGAGAGAGCCTATCATCCCTAGCGATATGTTACTTATCACTGTGAAAGCTGGGTGCATCATCGAGAAGAGCCAGAGTAGAAGAGCAGCTACGATGGTCATGAAAACGATCCTCTGGACACCTTCACTGTGGAGGAACACCTTCTCTATAAAGAAGGCAGCGAACGCTACGAGCGGGAACATGTAGAGCATCGAGCGCGCTGCGTCGTTGACGAGCGGCATAACGTCGCTGATGTAAGCCTTGTACGCGTACGCCCTAGCCACGAGCGCGTACGCGTACGCTTCGCTGTAGCGCCTAGCCTTAAACGCCTCCTCGGCCTTCCTCAAGTACTCTTCAGCTTTATAGAGTGTAGCATCTGCGCTCGGGCTTCCCACGTGTCTATCTGTGAAAGCCTTGTACCTGCCGTAGGACACATAGTAGAGGTCCTTTGCTACGGCGTACGCTGTTAGAGGGACTCTAAGCTTGCCACCCGCGGGGCCCAAAAAGCCGTAACCTTCAGTGTTCTCGGAGGTAGAGTTTGTGAGGAGGAGGATGGGGGTCATAGCCGCTCTCTCGCCCATGCCTATGTACCCCACAACGGTGAACCTTATACCGGGCTGTGCCCAAACAAGGGCAACCGGCTCCCAGCCGTTGTAGTAGTAGCCGTAGCTGAGCGGGTAACTTTTGCTGAGCAGCTCGTACGGCTGTAGCACAGCCGGCGCTTGCCTCCACCAGTCGAAATAGCTCGTCCTCGGGTCCGGCAGGCTCGGCGTGTTCAGAGTGGTGGGAAGGTTCACGTCGAACAGCTCGACAACGTAAGACTTGGTCATCACAACCGTGACGTTCTCGTAGGGGTGGAGGACGTTGATTATGATCTGGAAGTTCGGCATTCCGAACTGCCCGAGGTCTGTAGCCATAACCATGTTCCCATTTTCGTCCAAGACCCAGCCCCTTAGGATCCACCTGGAGAACGGGATCACGGTTCCTCCGTACGCTCCTCTACCGGCGTGAGGGATGCCGTAGATCGTGAAGGTGCCATTCTCGTCAGCTTTAACGAAGATCTTGTTGAGCTTGTAGCTGCTGGTGATCAGCTGGGCTTCGACAATCGCGTTAGGCACCGGGTCGTACCAACCTTTAGTGTAGTTGTAGGTGACGGCGCGGCCGTGGAACACGGTGAAGCCCGGGTAGCCTCTCTCCGCCGCTAGCTCGTAGCGGGTCGGAGCTACGGCGCTCCTGCTTACCTGCCATTCCGTGTTCAGCAGTCTCACCACAATGTAGGAGGCAAGCTCGAGGTAGGGTTTCAGCACCGTGAAGTTAGCGTACTCGGAGTCGTCGATGGGGATGCCGTAGTAGAGCCTGCTCGAGCTCCTGCTGATAATAGAGAACGCAGGAACCCCGCTGATAGAAGCTGCTTCTGAGTCGAGCATGTAGGGGATAGGCTCGGTCCCCCAGAAGCCCTGGTACGTGAAGAAGGTGCTTACGAGCCCCCTCCCCTCGCTTGCACCCAACACGCTTTGCGCGTATCGGGAGACCGCATCCTCCGCGAGGATGTTCTGGACGGCTGTCATGACCCAGGATAGTCTAGCGGGGAAGCCGCCGCTGTGGATCGAGTTGCCACCGTACGTCGTGTAGTAACTGGCGTGTAGTAGCTGAAGTCCGTCGGAGTCGCTGGCGAACTTGTCTAACCCAATGAACCCCCACACCGTAACTTTGCCGCTGGCAACATCACCGTTGAAGAAGAAGTGCTCGACAAAAGCTCTAGCCCCCGCTAAAGCTTGCCAATGGCCGGAGAGGAAGACGAGCCAGACTGTGTACCTGGGCGGATTCTCCTTCAAGTAGCGGGCGAGCTCCAGCAGCAAAGCCGGCGCCACCGCCTCCGCTCTGCTGGACGCGAGCCCCGGCACGACCGACCAGGAGTCGAAGTGCGCCGCCACGACGATCACGTCTCTAGGAGAGCTCCCGTTGATCACGGCGACGAAGTTCTTCGCTTCCATCTCTTTCCACTCTACCCTGGACACGACCTTAACGAGGCTGGCGCCTTTCAGCAGCTCCCAATCGCTTTTCTTAATGTAGAGGCGCGGGAAGCCGATCGGGGTATCGAGAAACTTCTTGTCGCACTCGTAGTAGGTTGTACTATCGGGCTCGATGAACACAACCGCCTTCGCGCCGAGCTTCGCAGCGTTAAGCCAGTTATCTTGGGAGTTGAACTCCATCACCACAACGCTCCCGTTCACTTCCTTGCCATCAAAGGATCTGAGATCGCCTTTACCCACATACACAAGCGGGCCGGACAAACCCTCCGGCGGTGTTGGAGAGGGGTTGACACCGTTGGGGTAGAGAGCGTACGCTTTAACTCGAGCCTTGAATGGTTCGAGAATTTCGATGTAGGCTTCCTCCTCTACCGGAACGAGAACCTTGTACGTATCATTAATTACTCTTAACCCAAGCCCCTTCAGGTAACTGTATATGAAATCCGCCGCCCTGTAGTAACCAGGGTAACCGGTCACCCTTGAGCCGAAAGCGCTAAGCTCTACCGTCAAGCTCTCGACGCGTGCGAAGTCGAGCGGGAGCAAGCGGGATTCAGCCTGCGGTGCGGAAAGGGACACGGCGGCTTGCGAGACGAGGGCTAGCATGAGAGCAAGGCACGTCAACCTCAACGAGGTTTTAGGCTTCATGCTGAATAGCGGCAGTCCCGTCCCATCTTAAACTTTACCCTACTCTCTTGAAAAAGCCTTTTATGGTCACTCCCCTGTACCCCTGTATGGGAGCTTCGGGTGCTGAACAGCGGCTCGAGTTCCAGCCTGGTTTGACGTGGAGGAGCGTGCTCGCGATGGTGCTGGCGGGCCTCATCTTCCTGCCGGCTTCCACGTACCTCTGGCTGGCTGTCGGAGCTGGAGCGAGCACCGCGGCAACCTACGTTACCGTGATACTCTTCAGCGCGTTAGCGAGGATATACGGCACAAGACTTTCCAGACAGGAGCTCTTCATAATTTACTCAATAGTTGGAGGGATCGGCGGCGCAATGCCGCTCTTCTACTGGCAGGTTTTCAGGAGCTACTTCGTAAACAACCCGCTAAGCCTTGAGTTCAAGGTAGGGGGTGTTGCCGTCAGGGACCTGGTCCCAGTTTGGATGTCCCCACCACCCAGCTCCCCCGCGCACAGCCTAAGGACTCTTTTCCACCCTGACTGGCTTCCGGCGGTCGCGGTTGCGGTAACGTTCTCCGGTCTCAGCCTCCTCGCCGAGGTTTCGATAGGTATCCTCCTCTCCTACCTTTATGTTGAGGTGGAACCCTTGCCCTTCCCCTTCGCTCAGATCGACGCAACAATGATCAATACACTCTACGAGCGCGAGCACGAGCCCATGCTCTACTTCTTCTCAGCGCTCATCGGCGGCGCAATCTACGGGACGCTGCTCTACCTAGTGCCGCTGGTGCTAGGACCTGGAGCAGCCGTTCTACCCTACCCGTGGATCGACCTTACGCCCTACACCCAGTTCTTCTTACCGGGTGCCGCGATCGGCGTAGCGACGGACCCGACGGGCTTCCTTTACGGTATGGTGCTCCCGCCCTTCGTCACCTTCTCTCTGATGCTCGGCTCCCTTGCAACCTGGGTTTTTGGGAACACTTTTACCCTCACGGTGTTCAGGAGCTTCTCGCCGGAGTGGGTGCGGGAGTACACACCCGGCATGGGCATCTTCCTGATATACCAAAGGGCCAACCTCAGGCTATGGCTTTCAACGTTCATGGGCATAAGCTTCGGTCTAGCGGCTTTCATACTGGTAGCGACGAGGGATAAGCTGGCCGCCTCCTTCAGAGCGCTAGCCCGCATCAGAGAGGCGAGGAGCGAGCTAGGCTATCCACCGGTAACTCTCCTCCTCGGCCTATTCTTCGCCGCCACGCTCTCTAGCGTAGCGCTTTACTATGCGCTCGTACCCGGCATCCCGCTTTGGCTACCGCCGCTGGTCTCCGTAGGGCTAAGCCTTGTGGTAGCGCTCGTAGGAGCTAGGGTTTACGGCGAGCTTGGGCTCGCTTTCACGCCGGACTTCGTCTACAACATGTGGAAAGCAGCGGTTTACTTCAGCCCCTACCAAGGCTACGCCGGCTGGATCTACACGCCCGTTATCGCTGGCTTCGCCACGCCCTGGTACGTGAACGCTACGAAGGTCGCTTACCTGACAAGGACGAGGCCCATCGACTACTACAAGGCCGTGATCGTAGCGTTCACGTAC
>Ga0209183_1000266_pt1 | contig 23626 bp, 22 predicted proteins | sample LHCtaG_2_FD_184120 | JGI IMG/M metagenome (GOLD analysis project Ga0209183, IMG submission 184120) | Hot spring microbial communities from Little Hot Creek, USA to study Microbial Dark Matter (Phase II) - LHC4sed_replicate (SPAdes)... | ecosystem: Environmental > Aquatic > Thermal springs > Hot... | reverse complement strand
CATTATAGCCCAGTTTGGAGGAGGCCGATTATATGCGAGCTCAATCTCGGTGGCAGGGAGCTTAAGCTCGCCGCGATGCCGCCGCCCGGCTCAGGCGTTCTCGTGGCAGAGGCTCTCATGATCCTCTCCCGAATGCGCTTTGATGCCAGTAGCTATTATCCGGAGCTCGCCCACCTCCTTTTCCACATAATCGACGAGAGATGCTCCCTGATATGCGACCCATTATTCAACGACGTTAACGTCGAGAGGCTTCTCTCCGATGATCATGTCGAGTGGGCTCTCAAGCTCATAGAGGAGGGCAGGATAACCCATCATCCGGTCAGGGATAGTGGTGGGACATCCCAAGTAAGCATAGCGGATGCCGAGAGCAGGACATACGTCTCCCTCACCGAAACTATCGAATGCTTCATGGGCTCCGGGATAACGGTGCATGGAGTGCTCTTAAATGATGAGATGCATGACTTCACTCTTCAGAGCGGTCATCCCAACTCGATATCTCCCGGCAAGAGGCCTGCAAGCAGCATGTCGCCACTAATAATCCTCGACAAAGATGATACACCATCAATAATAATCGGGGCCTCCGGAGGCGTGAGGATAATATCCTCCATGATACAGGTTCTCTCAAACCACCTGTTAAGGGGCATGGACCCCATCTCGTCAATACTCGAGGGGAGGATCCATGTTAGGGGGGATAAGGTAATCCTAGAGGACCTAGTAGATGACGTGGCCTCGATCACCCTGTCGTCAGCAGGCCTGAAGTTGGGGAAGATTAGGGAGGTCTCCATGCACCCTAGAACAGATATCTACTTCGGCGCCGTTCAAGCAATATTCAGGAAGGATAACCTCTTCCTAGCAGTCTCCGATCCGAGAAAGCAGCCCGGAGCCGCTGCAAGATAAAAATTCATTAAATTCTGGCTTCGGCATACTCAGATGTGGTGAGACGCCCCGGTAGCTCAGCCCGGTTAGAGCGCCCGCTTGGTATCTCCTCGTGAGAGGGGTCTGAGAGCGGGAGGTCGCGGGTTCAAAGCCCGCCCGGGGCTCCACTAAACCTAGAGATCGGTCCCAGACCCGTCACTAGATCGAATTTACACATTATTTGGGACTAGGCTTTATGGATGTGTAGGTCTTTCACCAATACTGGGGCTTTTCACTATATCTTATTTTATCGGCTGGATCGTCTACGAATCTCCATTTCCCTGAACCCGTGGCAAGTAGGATTATGCCAAGCTCTTCGGTAAGCTTATCATTCACAAGAACCTCTTCCTCTATGGGCGATATCAGTACGTCCACAAGCTTGGGGCCTACCTCCCTATCATCTGTTATCGCCCAGACCTCAAGAGCCTCTCTAATCAAGAAAACCCTTGATGGGCCGCCGGCCGTCCCAACTTCAATAATGCTGGATGTAATAGGTGGAGGATAGAGGGCTAGGCGCCTTGCCAACCCCGTCGGGATCAAGAGTTGAGGACTATCCGTCTCGAAGCCACTATTTATGAGAGCAGAGACTTCAATAGTTTCGCCAGAGGCTCTAGCTCTTAGCCTCAGCTTGATCCTCACGGCCATACTCACTCACACACCTCAAATAGTAGATGTGTCCCACTCTTCCACGCCTAAGCTGATAAATATGCCCTATCCTCGACCTCATGTCCATGATGCTAAATCCGCATAGGGGCTTATAAGCTTGCCCGGCTTCCTCCTTTAACCTTAACGATTCCGTGAGCTAGTATTTTCTTCCGGTGATTATGTATGATGTGGCGTCTGCGATGTAGCATGCATGATCTGCTATTCTCTCGAGGTATCTTATTATTAGTGCTATGGAGAGTAGGCATGCTGTATCTATCTTTCCACACATTTGTATTAGGTATTTGATGTTTTCTGCATAGAGCTTGTCTACTTGATCATCTCTTCCTCTCACATCATCGGCTTTCTTTAGGTCCTTGTTTAGATAGGCTTCTCCAGCATCATTAACCATCTTCAGGACTATCTGTGAGAGCTCCTTGATGCTCGTGAAGTCGCATCCTCCCTCCGGGATCATCTTGGCGATTTCCGCTATGTTTGCGGCGTATCTGCCGATCCTAGAAAAGTCGTAGGAGACCTGTATTGCGGATTTTATCCCTCTTAGGTCCGAGGCTACCGGCTGGAATCTCGCTATAAGCTGGACTGCGAGCTCGTTTGCCTCATCCATCATGAATAATAGTTGATCGGATAGCTTCCTAACCTCCTCAACCTTATCCATTCTTGTCAGGATGGATTCTATGCTTATATTGAGGGCTTTTTCAGCCAGGTTAATTATGTCGCTCATTAGGCCGTTTAGCTTTTCCAAACCATAATCTATGGGCCTCTTCAAGCTCATCTCAATCAGCCTCCAAGCCTATCCCATCCTCCCTAAAACATATTTCTCTGTTAACACGTGCGTGGGTCTGGTGAATATCGTCGAAGTTTCTCCAATCTCGATCAACTCTCCCATGTATATGAATGCCACGTAATCGCTTACCCTCGCAGCCTGCTGGGGATTATGCGTGACGATTATTATCGTGTAATCCTCCTTCAGCTCGAGCAATAGCTCCTCAATCTTGGATGATGCTACTGGGTCTAGGTTGGCCGTGGGCTCATCCATTAGGATTATCCTCGGCTTTAATGCTAGTGCGCGCGCTATGCATAGCCTCTGCTGCTGCCCTCCACTAAGCATCGAGGCCGGCTTCTTTAAATCACTCTTCACCTCATCCCATAGATATGCCTTTTGCAAGGCCTCTTTAACAAGCTCATCCAGCTCTGATTTGTTCCTCACTAGGCCGTTGAGCTTTGGGCCGAGTGCTACGTTCTCGTATATTGAGAGGTGTGGGAAGGGGTTCGGTATCTGAAAGACCATCCCGAATTGCCTGCGAACCCATGTAACATCAACATTATCGCCGTAGATGTTTATGCCGTTTATCTTAACCTGGCCTTCCACCCTGGCATGGGGGTTTAGGTCGAGCAGCCTGTTCATAGCTCTTAGTAGCGTGCTTTTGCCGCATCCAGAGGGCCCCATTATCGCGAATACCACGTTTTTGGGCACCCTGAAGCTAACATTCTTGATTACGTGCTTATCGCCATACCATACATTTAGGTTATGGACTTCTACAGCCCAGCTCATATCTTCGCCTCCCTAACCATTAGCCTTGAGATTACAAATATTGTAAGCATTATTGTTAGCAGGACGGCTGTGGCCCCCCATGCTACTTGGTGCCATTTCTCATAGGGGGAGAGGGCGAAGTTATATATCAGTAATGGTATGGCGTTTATGGGCTGATCAATTCCTCCAAAATACGTGAATGTTGTTCCAAGTATTGTTAGTAGTAGTGGGGCTGTTTCGCCCGCTGCCTTGGCCATCCCAATAAGGAGAGCCGTTAGGATGCCGCGCCTCGCAGCGCTCAGCAATATCCTCAAGTATGCGATGGGCGCTGAGACTCCTAGACTAAACGCCGCCTCTTTCAGGGTATAGGGTATTGATTTGTAGGCCTCCCTAACATTCAATGCAACGTATGGTATTATGACTATTGATAGGGCGATTGCTCCTGCTAGGGCGTTGAATCTCTTTAGTGGCGCGACTAGGATCGCGTATGCGAATAATCCCACGATTATTGTGGGGAACTCGACCATTATCTGGAGGAACATCTGAGTGTATCGGGCGAGCCTTGTATGTGAGAACTCCGAGAGATATAGGCCGGTGAAGAAGCCTATACTCCCGCCTATGAGCAATGTTAATGATATGAGGATGAGTGAGCCGACTAGGGCAGGGCCTATCCCTCCACCCTTGCCGCCTATCGGGGGTGGGGGTAGGTCGATTAGGAAGTTGAGGGTGATGTGTCGAGCTCCCTCGGAGTATACATTGATTATTATTGAGAAGATTGGTATTGCTGAGGCTATTGCTAGGGCTGAAATTATGCCGAGCATGATCTTATCCATTATCTTCCTCTTGTTTAGCGTCAACTCCTAGCCACCACCCTCCTTATCAGATATAATCCGGCTAGGTTGATGACTAGACCGATTGTGAAGAGTACGAGTGCCCCGCCATATAGTGCTGGCACCATGTAGCTGTAGGCCTCGGCATTCGGGAACTGGTTTGCTATCAGGCTGGATATCGTGTATCCCATGTCGAATAGGCTTCTGGGGAGGGTGAATGTGTTCCCGACGACCATGGCCACGGCCACCGTCTCGCCCATAGCTCTCCCCAAGGCTAGAAATGCTCCGGCGAGAATCGCCGACCTGATGTATCCGAGCAGCGTCCTAATGACTTCCCATCTAGTCATGCCCAAGCTATATGCCGCCTCCTTAAGATGATATGGCACAGCACTATATGCTTCGCGGATTATGCTGGAGGAGAACGGGGTTATCATGATCGCGAGCAGAATCCCTGCTGTGAAGAGGTTTGTGGGTATGGGTTTTGTGGAGAATAATGGGATGAATCCAAGATACTGGTGTAGGGGTGTCATGATATATTGATTCAGGATTGGGGCGAGGACGTATAACCCCCATAGCCCGTATATTACTGATGGCAGGCTCGCCATCAGGTCTGAGATACTGTTGATGAATCCCCTAATGCTTTTAGGAGCGATCTCGGCGGAGAATATTGCAAGCGATATGGCCAGGGGCATTGAGATGCTTATCGCTATCGCGGAGGAGATGAGTGTGCCGAGGAGCGCGGGGAGTATCCCGTAATCCTCCTTTACAGGATTCCATACGCTCTTAAATATAAAGGATGGGCCGTCCCTCATGAAAATTGGATATGAGTTAGCAACTAGTGAAATGACTATCCCTACAACAATGAGTAGTGAGGTTGACGCGAAAACGATTAGAAAAATAGAGAAGATTTTTTCGGAGCTTATCATCGTCTTTCACCCAGTTCTCAACAGCTTTAGCCCATCCAGCCCTATCGCGGCCACCTCAGGGGGTAGGGGATCATAACCCTCCACAATGTTCTCAGGCTTCTGGCCCTCGGTCAACACCCACTTGAAGAAGTCCTTGAGTATTGCGACCTTAACAGGATCGTCATAGACCTGTCTCAGGATCACGAATGAGAAGGATGTTATTGGGTAGCTCTCTCCCCCAGGTGGATCCACCGTCTCATCTGGAAATATGTGCGACCAGTCCTCATCAGCTCTTGGGAGAACTTTTACCAGGGCCCTGGCCGCGGATGCCACTGCCTCTTTCGTCGGCAGTACATAATTCCCATCTCTATTCCGTATCAGAGCTATCTTTAGTCCTGCTGAGTAAGCATATGCAGTCTCAACATATCCTATGGAGTATGGATTCTGCTTTACAGCAGCTGCTACACCCTCATTCCCCTTAGCACCCACGCCATTACCCAGTTTGTCAACCGGCCATTCAACAGTGAAGTCTGAGCCGACTTTATTCTTCCAACTCTCTGAGACTTTAGATAGGTATGCCGTGAAGACTCTTGTAGTCCCGCTACCATCGGAGCGGTGTACTGCGATTATCTTCTCGTGGGGGAGATTCAGCTCAGGATTCAATGCCTTTATTGCCGGGTCATCCCAGTAGACTATCTCGCCCATGTAGATTTGGGCTATCACCTCTCCCGTCAGCTTCAACTTGCCGGACTCTACGTTCGGTATATTGTACACGACTACTATTGTTCCGATTGTTACCGGGAACTGCACTATCCCACCCTTTTCCTTGAACTCTTTATATATCTCTAGCTTGAGGGGTGGATCGCTGCCCGCGAAGTCAAGTATTCCCTCCCGGAACTTCGCCTGACCAGCTCCACTGCCAATAGACTGATAGTTTATCTGAATCCTTCCGCCAGTAAGCTCATAGAATTTCGAAGCCCAGGCCTGCATCTGTGGATTAAGGAATGTTGCTCCGGCACCATTAACCACACCGGATAATGTCGAGGTTGCGCGTGTAGCGGGGCTTGTGGTCGCATAAGTCGTTGTAACAGTTACGGTTCTCTCGACAGAAGTCTGCAAGGACGGCGACATGAAGGCCGCGATCAGAGCCGCTACTATTACTATAGCAATTATAGCCACATACTTGGCATACGCTTTCATTCTCTTCACCTCGCCTGAAGGGTGTTAGGCCTTCAATTTATAGGTTGCATGAATAGAATATATTTTCAATATTTTCTATATAGAAAAGCTTCTCTATATATAAATATGGCTCCAAATAAGCCCGCCATTTCTCAGCTTCTTCGAGAACTTTTTTGACAAAGCAGAGTAAAATTAAGTGTTAGTATATTATAATACCTATTTCTCTATGAATTATGGACTTGATATAGAGTTGAAGGATTCGTCCCATTGGTAGGGCCGGGCTTCTCATAGTCATACCCGTTTCCCACCTTTTTAAAGCATTGCCCTCAGCTCTTATTCTCGCCTCTACATCGCTTATCTCTCGCTCTATGCTGGTCTTTTCCTCCAATGGTAGCTGTCCTGAAAGCCGATGCCAGTATAGTTTAAGGTTAAAGATGCTGTCGAAGCACATATGCGAGAAAAGCTTGAATAGCGATTAAGACAGGTTGGGGTGGGCTTAAAAATATAATCATTCAAGAGTAGAATACGCTAACAAAAAACTAGATTTACCTTGAATTTACTTTTTACCTTTCTTATTCGATGTTGGCCGAGCCTCCGCTCTACATGAAACCTAAGAACTCTAACACCCGCAGATCCCAAAAGAGACTCAAAAGCACTAGACAGAATAGATCTTGAGCCCTTATCCACCTCATCAGCCGGCCATCAAGAGAGGCATTTATCCCTCATTTATCCCCCCATTACGATATTTAACAGCTATCTTACCAGTAGTTTAAAGCTTCATCTCAAAAACATGGCCGCCTTAAAGTTAATATATCTCTTTTCTCGTTTTTTGGTCATCACCTTTATTATTGGAGGTGTTCCATATAATGGAAAGAGCGGCCCCGTCGGCAGATATGAAGGGAATGGTTGATTGGGTTATTTTCTTAGTGGCTCTTTTGATCGTGGGTTTGTTCTTCATAGGTTTATTCTTGGTTATAAGTTAGCCGTACTATCGAGCGTGCCGACAACTGTTACCGCCATCCATTTGACAACGTTGACTAAGACGGCTACTCATTTAATAACAGAAACTTACTCGACAACAGTTCTTGTGCCAAAAACATATTTTACAACTAGCATGGAGACTGTGACAAGAACTGTAACAGTTACTTTGGTAACTGAGGCAAAGCCCCCGGTTGAAGAAGCCTATTTGCTTAAAGTCCTAGAAGTGATACTGGATTCTGTCTCCGAGGCAAAGCACAACTATTACATCTTCACTCTAGAAGCAACTTATAGTGGAAGAAAAAGCTGGCCTTTTAGCCCCTCTTACCTCTACCTGCTGAGCAATAAGGGCTATAAGTATTCTAGTTCGCTCAGTTTTGCTGAGAGACAGTTATTATCATCAGGTGAGCTTAAGGATGGAGAATCAATTAAAGGCCAGATTTCATTTAAGCTTCCAAAGTATGAGACTCCATTAAAGTTGATCTATGATGATGAATTTAAGGGAGTAAGATTAGAAATAACAGATATACCCTCTCCATCAAGGCAAGTTTCATGGATATTCTTTGCTGAGGCCGACGTGCGATCAGAGTATTTATTCATCTGGGCTTCAGCATCCGTTAAAACGCCTGGAACTGCTTTCTACTCAGGCGAAGAAATCGAGGTTGAGTTATCCATAGAGTATATATAGTAGATTTGTAGGCAACCCTCCCGCAATAACTGTTAGACCCATTACAGTGGATAGGTTTGAGATACTTGAGACTGACCCTAAACCGCCTATCATGGTAAAGGATGGTGAGAAGGTTATAGTTAGACTCATTCTAAGAGTACCTGACGAGGGATACAAGGGCAATTTGAAGATCACAGTCTACGCATAAATTCAGGCATTAAGTACTCTCTATTTTGCTTGACATAATTTCTAAGTTCTTGAATCTATGTTAGAGAAGCTTGCAGTAAACTTTGTAAAGTTTTTCATAAACCTCTCGGCCTTTGGGTTGGTGCTTATATTTTTCCTTTTATAGTTTAATCATTGTCTTATATCCTTCCGCCACCCTCACGAGTATCGCGGCACCGTGGTTAATCGCCTCCTCTATCTGAAGAGTTATTACTTGTTTTGAGGTCACATTTGTCTTAATTTTGTTCTAAATTGTGTTCCTCGATGCTAAAAGAATCCTTAGCTAGTGGTCAATTAACCAATTTCAAGATAATATCGTTCCGGTCTTAATAGATGAATGTGCCATACCCGCTTTTTATTATGACTTCGTTAGCCGGATTTTCTATTGATTCTATTCTTCCGATGACCTGTGCTGCTACTTTGTACTTCTCCGCTATCTGGATTATCCAGTCTTCATGACCTTTTTCGGCTATGATCTCGAATCCTATTCCCATGTTGAATGTCTCATACATTTCCCTCCATGAGATCCTGCCCTCCCTCTGGATTATCTTGAATATTTGACTTGGTTCTGGGAGTTTGTCCTTGACATATCTTATCCCTCTTCCGATTCTTTTTATCTTCGTTAGTCCCCCTCCGGTGTTGTGGCACATGGCCTTGACTCCTTCCGGATTTCTCGTGATTATCTCAGCTATGATCGGGGCGTAGATTCTGGTTGGGGATAGAAGTGCTTCTGCGAGGCTCATGTTCAGCTCGTCTATAAAGCTGTCGAGTGAAAATCTCCCGCCATATTTCTCCACGATCTCCGGTTCCCCGATCTCAGGGTAGCGTTTATAGTATTCACGCTTTAGGAGAACATGTCTCGCGAGACTTATCCCGTTACACATTATCCCGCTATTCTCCCTATGCTCGTAGACAGCCCTGCCATCGCTCCTAAGGCCTATTATCAGGTCACCAGTCCTAATGTTGTTAAGCTTCGGGGATTTTTCTAGCTCGAGTACGGCGAAGATTGCGCCGACAACATCGAGAGTTCTTACTTGATCGGGCAGATCCGCGGTTTCTCCTCCAGCGAAGGCTGGCGTGATCCTGAAGTTCTTTTGATAGTTTGAGAGCAGCTTGAGCGTCTTCCTGAAGCCCTCGGCAAGCTCCGCGATTACCCCATCCTTTGGAATCCGGAACGGGTTCACTGCGATGTAGTCTGCGAATAGGATCGGCTGGGCTGCGACCGTGATCACGTCATCTATATTCATCGCCAAGACATCTTGTGAGAGCCCCTCAAACCAGCCCCCCTCCCCGAACTCCCGATAGCATAAGTATGAAATTATTGGCTTGCTTCCAGCTCCATCTAGGTGGAGTATCAAGCCCCTGTTTTCTCTTTCATCATCCCGGCACACGGGCGTGAATGCTTCTGGAAGTATGTTCGGTATGAGCCTCTCGAATAGCTCGACCCCCCTCTTCCTCGAATCAACCCCAAGTCTCAGATACTTTGAATCTTCGCTCATGTATAGCCTCTGATTCATCCCAGAGATAAATATTAATGCAGATGCATCCATTCAAGCTCTATGCCTCTAGTCTCACTTATAATAGGGAGCGAGAGCGATCGACCTATCGGGGACAAGATCAGGGATCTATTGAGGGGCTTCGGCGTCGAGGTCGAATACATGGTAATCTCAGCTCATAGGGCTCCAGATGAACTCCAGAAATATGTTAAGGAGAGCCAGGCCGAGGTCTTCATCGCGGTTGCAGGGCTCTCAGCAGCCCTTCCAGGAGCAATAGCCTCCGCGACCATAAAACCCGTCATAGGTGTTCCGAGGGAGGTTAAGCTAATGGGCCTGGACTCGCTCCTCTCAATCGTCCAGACGCCACCAGGCGTGCCTGTTGCGTGCGTTGGGCTCGATAACGCCACGAACGCCGCCATCCTAGCAATAGAAATCCTAGCATTAAAGTATCCCGAACTCGAGAAGAAGCTCAAGGAATACCGGGAAAACATGAGAAGGGAGTCTGCGAGGAAGCTCGATTAGGGCTCGATTAGGAAAAAAGCTACTTAACACTCTCTTTAATGTAATTGATCATCTCCTTGAATATTGGGAAACCATCCGCGTATCCATCGCCGATTTTTTCCCTCTTTAATGTAATTGATCATCTCCTTGAATATTGGGAAACCATCCGCGTATCCATCGCCGATTTTTTCCGGGAGTTGCCAGGTGTAAACCGCTCTCTCTGGATGCGGCATGAGCCCCATAACATTCCCGCGCTCATTACATATACCGGCTATATCCAAAACGGATCCATTTGGGTTATATGGATACTCTCCCATCGCATAGCTTCCATCAGGCTTCGCATAGACAAAGACCACTTGATCGTTCTCCACTATTTTTCTAAGGATGTCGTCCGCCGCTATGAATCTCCCCTCCGCGTGAGCCACGGGCATTTTGAGAACCCCTTCCCCAAGACCCCTCGTGAAAATGCACTTGTGTTTATTCACGTGCTTTAGATAAACCCACCTCGCCTCAAACTTCGCTGACGTATTTGGTACCAGAGCCGCCGTTGGCCCATCTCCGTAACTTAACCCCGGAAGTAGCCCAAGTTCAACTAGAACTTGAAAACCGTTGCATATCCCGAGAACAGGTCTCCTATCCTCGGCAAACTCTCTAAACTGATCCCAAAGCCTCGACTTTATCTTCGCCGATAATATTGCACCCGCCCTAACTCTATCCCCATACGAGAAGCCCCCAGGAATCACGAGACCATCATAATTAAAGAGATTAACAGCACCCTTTATGAGCTTCCTCACGTGGATTACCTCGGCAATCGCGCCAGCTTCCCTGATAGCCCTCGCAGTCTCCTTATCACAGTTAGTGCCAGGAGCCCTTAACACGAGTATCCTAATCATAGCCTCAAAGCCTCCCTCCAAGCCCTCCTCAACTCAGAGTTCTTGAGGTCGATGATGGTCCTTCCATTCAAACCATGAATAACAAGCCTTGAGCCCCGGCTAACATAGCCTATCCTAGAGTATGGTACACCAAGCTTGTTCGCAAGCCTAGTGAACTCTCCTCCAAGTTCCCTCCTAACCTCGACGAGCATTCTGCCGTTACTCTCAGAGAATAGCAGGTAATCATCCCTCGAAACGCCATGACATGGGACGTTCTCAAGCCATACTTCCATGCCGTAATCACTGGATAAGGTCATTTCTGCGAGGGCCACCCCCAATCCCCCCTCTGATAGATCATGGCAGGCAGCAACATATCCGCGGTCTATCGCCTCAGTCACAAGCCGGAAGATCTTCCTCGACTCCTCCGGATAGACCCTTGGAACCCTGTTTCCCACATAGCCTTTTAGCCTGAAATACTCTGATCCCCCAAGCTCCTTTCTCGTAACTCCTAAGAGATAGACTGGATTCCCAGGATCCTTTAAATCAACGGTAATTGCTCTTCGCACATCTGGAATGACCCCTATCCCGGTTATTAGGAGTGTTGGGAGTATTGGGCCTAGAGGAGACTCGTTATATAGGCTATCTTTCCCGGAGATGAACGGTGTCTCAAAAGCTTTCGCGAAGTCATAGCATGCTCTGACCGCCCTATAGAGCGCTCCAAGCCTATCCGGCTTCTCAGGATTACCCCATGTAAAATTGTCTAGGATCGAGATACGCCTGCCCCCAACCGCGACATTATTCCTGATAGCTTCCTCTATGCTGGAAGCTGCCATCCAATACGGATCTATCAGGCTATATCTGGGCTTAAGGCCAACAGATATCACAACACCCATCCAGCTATCATCTAACGGCTTAAGCACGACCGCATCATTTGGCCCAGCATGATCTCCCTGAAGCGGCTTGACACACGTGTTTCCTTGGACTTCATGATCATAAGTCCTTATAACACACTCCTTGCTTGCGATGTTCGGCGAGGAAAGAAGCTTCAGCAACTCCTCCGCAAGATCCTTAGGCTCGGGAAATTCTGGCTCGACATACTCAGGCGGCCTCCATACAGCCTTACCAATAAATCTCGGAGGACACGTCAAGAACTCTATCTCTATCTCAGCTATCTGGATCCCTGAATAGTATATTCTCAGGAGCCTATCATTAGTAAACTTTCCAACAATAGATGCCTCAAGCTCCTCGGACTCAATTATCTCCATGATCTCATCAACGTTCTCCGTCGGAGCCGCGATGAGCATACGTTCCTGAGATTCTGAAACCCATATCTCCCATGGAGCCATATCGGGCTCCCTTAAATGGAGTTTGTCGAGTTGGATCTCCAAGCCGCATCCAGCCCTGTCAGCCATTTCCACAGCTCCTACCGCGAGCCCTCCTCCGCCAAGATCGCTTACCCCGGATCCTAGGCCCCTATCCCTTATCTCGATAATCGCCCTTCTCAGCTTCTCCTCCTCGATCGGCTCAGGTATCTGGACCGCTGGCCTCGAAACTTCCTCAGACTTCTCGTGAAGTTCCGCGGAGGCGAAAGTCGCGCCGTGAATCCCATCCCTCCCAGTCTTATTGCCGATGACGATCAGTTTATCGCCCGGCTTAACTCTGAAGACATACCTATCCTTTGGGACTACTCCCACGCAGCCGGCATAGACTACGATGTTCCCGACATAGCCCTCATCGAAGTATATTGCCCCCGCGACCGTCGGTATCCCCATGTTATTCCCATAATGGCCTATCCCAGCTACAACACCTCTGAAGAGATAACGGGGATGCTTAATCCCCTTCGGGAGCTTCTCATATGGATACTCGAGCGGGCCGAAGCATAGGACATCGATGCAGGCTATCGGCTCCCCCCAAACGCCTAAAATATCCCTTATCACTCCACCTATACCCGTTGCAGCTCCCCCAAATGGGTCTATTGCCGATGGATGGTTATGTGTCTCAACCTTGGCAGCCACACCATAGCCCCTGTCAAAATCCACTATCCCCGCGTTATCAGCTAGGAACGATATTATCCAAGGCGAGTTTATCTCCTCAGTCGCTTTCGCGATAAAGCTCCTAAGCATATTATCAGCAAGAACATTACCATTCTCATCAACGATTATCCCCTTAAAGACCTTATGCCTGCAATGTTCCGACCAAAGAGCCCCAAGGGATTGAAGCTCAATATCCGTTGGATTCCTCCCCTTCCTCCTAAAGTACTCCCTGATACTTTTCATCTCATTGAGGTTAAGGCTTAGCCCCATCTCCTCGCTAATCTCGACTAATGTCTTGTCATCTGCGTCCAGCAAATTCACCTCATAGATCTCGAATGGAAACGGCAACCTCCGATACTTCATCTCTGCTCGACCCTGAAGAAATATTTGTCCTTGACCGGGTTCACGAGAAGCCTTCTACACATTTCTTCTATGAGCCTCTCAGCCTCCTCCTTCGAGGCCGCCTCCAACGTTATCCGATACACCTTTCCGACACGAGTATCCTTGACGGGATACCCTATATCCCTGAGAGCCTCAGTGACACTATTGCCCTCGGCATCAACTATGCCATCCTTTAGCCAGACCTCGATAACCGTCTCGTATATTGGCATCCGTCCTCCTACACCTCGTAGATTATGCTCTTCTCGGCGAAATGCGCTATGTCCCCCGCGATCCTTCTCGCGCTCTCCAAGTCCTCATGGTATGCCACCGCTAAGCCCATCCTCCTCTCGGGATATGCCGTCGGCTTCCCGAAATACCATACCATTCCTCTGTATTTCTTGCGCCTAATGTAAGCATTTACCTCTGATGCCTTCCAGCCCTTCACTCGAACCTCTCCGTCTGGCAGCTCCTCAGGTGCTAGGACAACATGCGCAACGCAGTACTCGCCCTTGATTTTCAAGTTCTTCACGTCCTCTGCGAGGGGTAGGCCGATTGACGCTAATAGATGCAAGGCGCCCTCATCCCTCTCCAACGCCCACCTAGTCACCATCCCGGTATCATGTGGCCTGTTCGCGAACTCGCTATTGTACACCATATCCCCTATCACGAACTGCTCGACTGCGAAGATCCCAAGACCGCCGATATACTCCGCCACACGCCTCGCATACTCCTGGCACTTCTCGACAACATTGCTCGGTATCGTGGCCGGAAGCCAGCTCTCATGATAAGTTGCTGCGGGCCTCTTATGCTCAATCGGCGGAAGCAGTGTCGTAACTATCTTGCCGTTCTCGTCGAAGTGTCTGAGGACAAGCTGGGTTATCTCGGTTCCCCTCTCCTTCAGCTCCGTCAGGAACTTCTCCAAGATCACTATATCCCCTCTCCCCCTAGCATGCTTTAACGAGTGCTCGTAAGCCTTCTCAACATCATCCCACGTCCTAGCTATCGTCGCCCCATGACCACTGGAGGTCATTATTGGCTTGATGATTAGAGGAAGCCCAAGATCCTTCGCGGCCCTCTTAAGCTCCTCGGCGCTCGTCGCAAAAGACCACTCCACAGTCGGAATGCCAATCTTGTCGAAGAGCATTCTAGTTGTCAGTCTATCCATCCCGATCAGTGGGCCATATGGTGTCGAGACTACCCTGTATCTCTGCTCAACCCCGAGCTTGAAGACTCTCATGGTGTCACATCGCTCGATCTCGAGATATATTGCATGGGGCTTATCAGGGTTCGGCACATACTTCTTTATCGCCTTCTCGAGCTGATCTCCATCCAGCATATTTATCACCTCGCTAGCGTCTGCGGCATCTTGAGCCGGGAAGCCCTCATACCTATCGAAGGCCACGATCTTTATCCCGCCTCTCGCTCCGCCAAGTTCTCGCTTCGCCGCGGTAACGACCAGGTCTCCTAGCTCTCCTCCGCCAACGGATATATAGACTAGAGGCTCCTCAGGACAAAGCATCTCCAGCGGCTCAAGCCTTGCCTCGTACTCCTTCCTAAACTCTGCCGCTTCCTCCAGAAGTCTAGACCTAATCTCTACCTGACTCATAACTCCCACCTCCTGCGCGTGAAAACAACTCATGAGACAACTCCCTAACCGGATCTATCTTCCCAATCCCCGGGATCCAATCCATCCTCTTCCCGAGGATCCCCATCCTTTCACGGTAAGTGTACAATCTCCTGACACGCTCAGCTATCTCTGTGCGCTTTCTTATCATCTCCTCGCTACCTATATCTGACCTATGAAAGAGGCCCCAGCCATCCGAGAGCCTCACAACATCCCAAGCTAGGCAATCCTCTATCCTCTGAGACGCCTCCTGCGGACTCTCACCAAACGCGAGAAGCTCCACAACCCTTGACCCCCTAGTCAGGACCCGGCCGGACTCATCCAAGTGTGCTGAGCCCCAGTAGAGCCTGCAGCCAAGCTTCTCAACAAGACCCTCATTCACCTCAACCAGATGATCCCTTGCGAGATCCCTGAAGTCCGGGTACCCCTTCGGAGCAACCGCCTTCACGACCGTCGCTACCTCAGAGAATTTTATCTTCATCGCCGAGAGTCTCTCATCAATTATTGCTTCAAAGATGTCGACTATATCTGTCTCAAGCATCGCAAGTACATTGACCCCCTCAGGATCACCCAGCCTCGAGTACATCTCGATTAAGGTTGGCCCTTCGATTTCTGTAAGCATCATCTGACCAGCAACAAATCCATGGTAATGTTCACCAGTCTCTCTCTGAATCGCGTCAATCATTGACTTAACAATACTCAAGCTCCGCTCATACTCTTCATGAGTTATGAATGGTAATAAAAAGCCCTTCCCCGTGTAAGATCCCATCCCACCAGTCTCAGGGCCTATATCATATTCATGCGCATGCTTATTGTCCTGTACAAGTGGCATGCCTATCACAGTCCTCCCATCCACAAAGCATTGGAGAGTGTACTCCGGGCCCCAGACCTTCTCCTCGACAAGTATCTTATCCTCGATGTCCGTGTATCCGCTCATGTAATCTTCGAGCCAGCGCATATGCCTCTGCTTGAACCTGCTCTTCTCGCTGTGAAGATAGACTTGTGCGTCCTCAATCACCTTTACACCCTTGCCACCAGCCTGTCTCGCAGGCTTGAGAGCAACATTCTGAAGCCAGCTCAGAAGCTCTGAGTGCTTCTCAAGATCACTTATCGCCTCCATGTAAGACCTGTAAGTCTTGAACAGCAGCTTCCCACCTATCCCGTATCTCCACTGGATCCTCCTCATTTCGGCCTTCGACATCTCTAGGATTGAGAGTCTCCTCCTTGCGCCTATGCATGGTATCCCTCTTCGTTCAATCTCATCAACAACACCATGGAAGTTCGGCTCCTCCGGCCCTATCACAACCATATCAACTCCCCATTGCTCCGCAAGCGATGCCACTTTCAAGGGATCAGTTATCCTCGCAAGCGCATATTCTCCTCCAGTCCTCTTGACAAGCTTGTATATTCCGGGGTTTCTGTCCTCACTCACCCAGAAGATCTTCGGCTCATGATTACTTCTCGCTATTGCCTCAGCAAGAGCATGCTCCCTAGAGCCGCCCCCGACACCCATTACCTTCATCCTTTCTCATGCCCCCAACATTTCAGACAAAGCTCACCCTTCTCAAGCCCTATTGCCTTACAAAGACCGTCAATTGATAGGAATGCAAATGAGTCCGCACCAACAACCTCGGCAATCTCCCCCTCATCAAGCGCTCTTGCTATGAGCTCGTCAGGCGGCGGGATCTCAATACCATAGGGACATGGAGCCATTATCGCCGGGCTCCCTATCCTCACATGAATCCTCCTCGCACCCCTCCTCTTCATATTCCACACAGTATTCCTCAAGGTCGTCCCACGGACAACACTATCGTCAATCAACACAACGTCCTTTCCATCCATCGCGCATCTTATCGGGTTCAGCTTAAGCTGAACACCCATCAACCTCTCAAAGATTGATGGCTTAATCGCTGTCCGAACCTTCCTACCTGTAGTCACAAAGCCCAACGAGACCGGAATTCCCGAGGCCCTTGAGTAGCCTAGGGAGAACGGTATCGCCGTCTCAGGAATTCCTATAACGACATCAGCCTCTGCAGGCCTTTCCTTGGCCAAGATCATCCCAATCTTCTCCCTAACTGAGTAAACACTAATGCCGTCAATAACGGAATCTGGCCTAGCGAGGTAAACATACTCAAAACTGCACTTGCTTATGTTTAGCCCATTATGGAGCTTCACTCTAGATCTCTCTATGCTATAGGGATCAAATCTAACAACCTCTCCAGGTCTGATGTGGGCGATATGCTCCATTCCGAGCACATCCAAAGCTGATGATTCCGAGACCACTGCTCCAAGATCGAAGCCGAGAGACCCGACTTCAAGCGGCTTAACACCATGAATATCCCGCCCCGCTATCAATTCCTGATTCTCCGTCAGCGCAACGAACGATCCAAAGCTGATGACTCCGAGACCACTGCTCCAAGATCGAAGCCAAGAGACCCGACTTCAAGCGGCTTAACACCATGAATATCCCGCCCCGCTATCAATTCCTGATTCTCCGTCAGCGCAACGAACGAGTAGCCGCCATCAACCTCCTCGATGATCCGCCTCGCCGCCTTTAGCGAGTCGCCAACCCTGGAGATTTCATCTGCAAGCAACTCCCCAAAAGCCCTCCAAGAATCTTGGACACAATCCCCGAGGCCCGGCTTACCATCTCCAATCAAGACCATCCTAACAGGCGATTCGACCAATACCGGATGTTGATCCTTACTCGGCGCGACATATCCCATGCCAATGAACCCCGGCATGGCGTTCAAGTCGTCCTCGGTGAACGCCTCATCAACGAAACCCTCCCTAGAGAGCTTATGGAATCCTTCATCCCCATATGTTATTATCGCCGCAAGCTCTTGGCCTCTGTGCTGGAGAGCTAATAGGCCATAGTAGACGAATCGTGCAAGCCTCCAATTCTCCCTTCCAAGTCCGAAGGGGTATATCCCTATCAGGCCCGGCATCTCCCTCCACCCATCACTTCGAACAACCTGCCTTCAGCCCTTCTACCTTCGAGGGCGAGCTTCCTGCCCTCCTCCGCCAACTTCTGGGCATATGGGGTTGGATAACCCCCCGTAACGCATGCGAGGCAGAGATTACTCGTCCCCACAGCATCATAGAAGTCCTTTATCGACTGATAATTCACTGAGTCGGCGCCCAGCAACCTTGCAATCTCCTCCTCATCCCTATTGAATCCTATTAGCTCATGAAACGTCGCCATATCGATTCCATAGAAACATGGACTTGAGATCTTCGGAAACGTTGAGAAAACGTGAACCTCCCTAGCCCCCGCACCCCTAAGCACATGGATTATGTGGCTCAGCGTATCGCCCCTCACTATGCTATCATCTATCAGGGCAATTCTCTTTCCATGAACTCTATCCAGCAGGAGGTTATACTTGTGCAGTAATATTAACTTCCTCTGTTCGGCCGGCGTTGCGTTATGAATGCCCTATGCTTAAGATATCTATGCCTAATGATCACGGGCTCTACAGGTTTGTCAGCCTCGATATGGAATCCATACGCTGCATCCTCCGCGGTCTGTGGAACCGGAACTATCACATCAACATTTCTCGCGACCTCACGATACCTCTGTGCAAGCTTTCTGCCTAGTTCCCTTCTAACCTCATAGACATAGCGGCCTCGAAACCTTGAATCAGGCCTAGCAAAGTACGCGTATTCGAATGCGCAGAAGCACTCACACCCACTTCTCACAACTTTTCTCTCGACACCGCCATCATCACTGATGATCACAAGTTCTCCTGGCCCAAGCTCCTCTGATAGACCGATACCATTAACCGTGAGCGCAGGGCTCTCCGACGCAACCCCAACAAGCCCAATATCGTCCGAAAATCCATATGATAGCGGCCTTATCCCATGGGGATCCTTAAAGGCAAATAGCTCTCCGCTCTCAGTCAGACCCACTATAGCATAGGCTCCATCCAGCTTCTCACAAATTAGCCTAAGCGCGCCAGCCACATCATCAGTCTTAACATACTCCTCCAAGAGGATGCGAAGCAATACATGAGCATCTGACCTTCTACTCACCCTGCCAGCGAACTCCTCCGTCACCTCAAGGAGATTCGTCACATTTCCATTGAAAGCAATGCAAAGATTCCTTCCCAGATGCTCGTCGGCAATCGGCTGAGCATTCGCGAGTAGGTCAGATTTACTCGATAGCTGTCCAGAGGTAGCATATCTAACATGCCCTATTCCAAGCCGGCCCCTAAGCTCCCTCTCCCAGGCATGAAGCCCCTCCAGACCCAAATCCGAGATTAGGCCTAAGCCCTTTTCAATACCTACATGGCCATCAGGGCTGAAGACTGCGACACCATATGACTCATGGCCGCGATGATTCAGAGTCAAGAGAGACCAATACAGGTATGACACAACCCCCTCATCCCGACATCTTATACCGACGATACCGCAGTGTTCTCTTGGCTCGTCACTCATTGCCGGACCCCCTTAAAACCTCTTCAACACTCAATAATGTTAGATCCTGTGGGGACCTTATCCCGGCTAAAATCTCATATGCCCCTTTAACTCTCAGGGCGATCTGCTTTATGATCTCCCGCGTGAGCCTCGGCGGCTCACCCTCACCATTATACCCCATAGCCCTTAGACATGCCCTAAGAAACTCCTTATCGAGACAGTAAGCCTCCTGCAATCTCCCAGGGGCATAATACTTCTCCAACCACAACCTTGCGGAGTCATGTGTCGCGGGCTCATCAATCTGGATCAAGCCACCATCCTGTCTCCCAAACTCAAGCTTGATATCAGCAACGATTATTCCCCGGCTCTTAGCTTCTCTCCGATAGAACTCATAGAGTTTGATCGAGGCCTCCTCCAACTCTGCCCACTCATCTCTTGTGACTATCCCTCTTCTCAGTGCCTCATCCTTTGAGATCTCCTCATCATGACCCACCTCGCTCTTAGTGGTGGGGGTCAGAATAGGTTCTGGAAGCTCCTCGGCGAGCTGAAGACCATTCGGAAGCCTAACGCCAGATATCTCCTTAACTCCAGCCCTGTAAGCCCTCCAAGCAGACCCGTAAAGATAGCCCCTCACAACCCACTCGATATCTATCCTCCGAGCTTTGACAACTCTCAATGTCCTCTCATTCACTTGTTCGATCAAGTGATTTGGAAAGACGTCTCTGCTCAACCTAAACCAGTATGATGAGAGGAGAGCGAGATAGACGCCCTTATAGGGAACAAGATCCCTTAGAACAACATCAAATGAGGAAATCCTATCCGTGTGATAGATTAAGAGCTCAGTGCTGAGATCATAAATATCCCTAACTTTCCCTCTCTTCGGAATATTCCTGTTTCCAAATATCTTAGACTCCCTGATAGCATAACAATAAGCTCCGTCGATTAGGGGATCCTCCACAAGCTCATACACGCATGCCTGGGGAGCCTCGGAGCACCCCGCAACCCCGCTGGTCATACTAGTACCATGCTCCAGCTATTGTACCAGTCATATAAACTTGCGTAAACTTAGCTGCGTAATTTTACAAAACCATGTAAAAACGGCTTATATAGGCTATGGTTTGGCCATGGCGGATAATACCCCATCCCACGAGCTAACAATGCCGAGGAAATGAGCTAGGTCATGGATAATGATCGTAATAAGAGGATGCCCTCCGCGGACTGAGCTACAGTCATCTCGTGTTGATCAGCCTGTCCCGTATTCTTCATTGGGCTCGTTTATGATGTTGTTGCTTGCTTCTTATAGCTTTTGGCCGGGTAATTGCTAATTAGCTGGATGTGTTTAGTTGTTTTGGCGGATGATGAGGTCTTGACCCGGGCGGATTCGGCCGGGATGAAGATTGGTGCGGCCCTGACGTCGCCTTAAAGATTATGTCTATGCCCGCTCAACATCTTATCATGGCCGTGGTTGTGGAGTTTAGTGTTATCCCGCTGGGTGAGGGGACTAGTGTCTCGAGATTTGTGGCGAGGGCTGTTAAGGCCTTGGAAGATGCTGGTGTCAAGCATGTGAGCACGCCGATGGGGACTATCATCGAAGCTGGGAGCCTGGATGAGGCCCTAAGATATGTGAGGGTTGCTCATGAGGCTGTCTTCGAAGCGGGCGCAAAGAGGGTTGTCACAGTAATAAAGATTGATGATCGGAGGGATGTGGAGAGGAGTATGGAGGATAAGCTCAGGTCCCTCGAGATGGCTCTTAGGGACCTCGAGCATAAGAAGAGGTGATTAGTCGAGTTCTATCCTCTTGGTCACGACGTCTCTCGCATGTCTGATGACCTCCTCCGGCGGCCTCCTGCCAAGTACCCTTGCAACCTCCTCCCTGATCATCGCGGATGGCTTTGAGGCCAGCGCGTCTATAACGCCCTTCACCGAGCCATACGTCTTGAGAAGCGCCTTAGCCAATGCTGGACCTACCCTTGGAAGGCCCTCAATAATGTATAGCGCCTGCTCCTCTAATGTCTTGGATGCGGAGCTAGCCCTCAGCCTAAGATCCCTAGGCTCCCTCCTCTCCTGCAAGCTCCTATATTTCGCTATGAGATAATGGCCCGTCCCCTTCCAATCAGGTGTAAAGACGACTATTAGGTCCTCATATGTCCTCTGGATGCCCTCGATAAGCCTGTATATGCTCGACTCATTCCACTCCGTCACTCTCCTCACGATCCCCATCCACCCCTCTATCACGAGTATCTTCTCGAATGAGTCCACCTCCTCGAGCTGATCGAGCTGAGACCATATCCTGCCCCTCCCACTCTCATCAGGCTTCATGGAGTTCAGGAGATCTGTTATGGTCTTGCGCTCGACGACCGCGACGCCCTCAGAGCCGTCGAGGAGATAATCTCCCACCTCGAGAGCCTTAACCCCAACCTGCTCACCAAACACGCTAACAAGCATCCTATAGATCTCGTCAGCCTTGGAAGCCTCCCTACTATCAATAAAGATCATTCTCCAAGGGATCCAGCAGCCTAGACAGGCTTAACACGCTAACAAGCATCCTATAGATCTCGTCAGCCTTGGAAGCCTCCCTACTATCAATAAAGATCATTCTCCAAGGGATCCAGCAGCCTAGACAGGCTTTAAAGATTTAGAGACATGGCCGAAAATAAATTATGTCGCGAATATTATCCAAGTATTGGCCGATGGGCGACGGCTTCTGGGAAGGGGTATTATGGGGTATGGGCTATGGGCTGGCCACAGAGAAGAGGGAGAGGAAGATCCGGTGCATGTTCTGCCGCCGCCTCATACCAAGGGATGCCATATACTGCCCATATTGTGGAAGGAAGCTGAGGGGCTAGAGGTATTCGAGGAGGCCGCTCCTCCTTTCCCTCGCCGGGAAGGCGGGCTCATATGGGGCTCCCTCCCTCTCGCAGAGCTTCTCAATAATCTCCGCAACCCTCATCCTCCAGCCATGCTCCATGCTCATGGCCTCTGGATACCTCTCCTTAACAGGGCTCATGGATGCCGCCAAACCTCTCTTCATCCTAAAGAAATCGTAGTATAGCCTTGATCCAGTCTCAGCCGCTAGGGCCACTATCCCCTCTATGGCCTCCGGTGAGTCATTCACGCCCCTCATTATCGGGCCTAGGAAGATCCATGTATTGATGCCCTCCATGGATAATTTTCTCAGGGCCTCGGCCCTCGCCGAGGGCTCGGGAGCCCTTGGCTCTATCAGCCCAGCCAGCACGGGATCCAACGTGGTTATTGTTATCCCGACATCAACCCTATTCCTGTGCTTGGATAGTATGTCGAGATCCCTGAGCACGAGTGGAGACTTCGTCTGAATGCTGACCTCGAAACCCGAGCCTAGGAGAATCTCAAGCCCCCTCCTCGTCAACCGCTCCTCTGCCTCGATCGGCTGATAGGGATCTGTTATCGTCGAGACGCCGACAACACCCCTACGCGCCCTCCGAGCCTCTTCCATCAAAACCTCCACAGCATTCTCCTTCACGTATATGATCTCGCCCCATGCCTCAGCCACTTCCCTATATCGCGTATAAGCCCTCCCATAGCAGTAGCGGCACCCATGATAGCAGCCAGCATATGGATTATATGCATAATCGAGATCGTAGAGACCCGTCTTAGACAAGACGTTTGAGACCCGGATCCTCTTATACACGGCGCTCAGGGCGGTTGCACCTCTAGCCTCGTCTGACTTAACAAGCTCCTCAAGAGCCTAGAAGTATTAAGCCATATTGAGAGGGGCAGCCTCGTAGACCTCGATATCCTCTCCAAGACATCCTCAAGCCTATCATACTTCTCGGGCCTCGACTCGAACATCCTCCTAAGATTCTCCCTGACAAACCATACTCCTATTGGAAGGAAGAAGCCCTCATAGATCTCCCTGATTAGGATTGCCATCCCCTGCCTCCTAATCCTCAGCATGAACTCTGCGGTCGCGAGCCTCGCAGCATAATAACATCCGCCAAGCGATGCATATGTCGTCCTACCCCTATAATCCTCCCAATCACCCTCAACCTCCACCTCAGCCCCAGGATTCCAAGTAGTGTATGGGAACCAGGCCTCAATCCACTCATAGCTCCAGGCATGGGGCGCGATCACGGCGATAAACGTGTTCCTCGAGACCCTCCTCTCAAAGAAGAGATATGAATCTATGATCGGGAGCCTCTCCACATCATCGATAAGCCTCTTAGAGATTATTGAGTCCACCGCGGTTATAGACCATCTCGTCGGAACAATCCTCCTAAGCCCCTTGACACCAAGGCCGCCGACAGAGAATATCCTCTGTATCCGGGATACTGGGATGCCGCTCGAATAGAGCTGGAGAACAGCCTCTGAGGCCTTCAAATCGCCATCAGAAATAACTCTATCAACAGGCTTCTCGATTCTCGGCTCATCAAC
>Ga0209183_1000265_pt1 | contig 23677 bp, 26 predicted proteins | sample LHCtaG_2_FD_184120 | JGI IMG/M metagenome (GOLD analysis project Ga0209183, IMG submission 184120) | Hot spring microbial communities from Little Hot Creek, USA to study Microbial Dark Matter (Phase II) - LHC4sed_replicate (SPAdes)... | ecosystem: Environmental > Aquatic > Thermal springs > Hot... | reverse complement strand
CCCTCTAAGAGGGTTGCCTACACCAATCAATGTCAGATCCCCCTCGCCGGCAAGCGAGGCCTCGATAATTCGCCTAAGCTCCTCTCTCCAGCCCACCACGAAGCCCTCAATTAATGCTTCAGTAAATTGGGTCTTATGAAGATCTCCATGCCCCGGGGGGCCGGGAGCTCATTTTCAATCCTTTTATAGTGCCAGCTAGTAATATAACGGGGTTATTAGGGCTGAGAAGTGGTTTATTGAAAGCATCTCATAGGGTTGGTGGAGGCCTATCCAAGCCGGTTCTTAGGGCGCTTTTCTGGGTTTTTATAACATTACTGGTCTCGATCCTCGTTCCAGCATTTCTAGCGGAGGATGTGTTGCCTTATCTAAGGCCTTGGTCGCTTTATGTGAACTCCGTCTTTGAGGGATTTTATGAGCTTGTGAGAGGTGCTCCCCTAGCCTCAATAATCATGCTCATGGACTTATCGCTCTTCTCCATGGCCGCGACCATGATCCTGCTAAACAACCGCGGCGGAGGCAATAATCTCAAAGAGTATCAACTGGATAACGGAAGCCATGATAATAACGCACCGATATTCCTACAATACACCATACAAAATTATAATCAATCCATCGAGAAGATCTTCGAGGCGAAGCACGCTCATCTAATGAATATGCTCGGCTTCTCATTTCTAGTTGGCTCCATGATCTCCGGAGCCCCCATACTCACATCACCGTTAAGCATGCCGGTTCACGTGATAAAGTATAGCTGGCTGATAGGCATGCCGCATCTCATGCTCCAGAACATCGGCTACCTCTCATTCAAGAAGGAGGACTTCTTGCTGGATGAAAGGGCTTTTTCAAGGAATATTGACCGCCTGAGGGGGAAGCATGTGATCTTTATTCTCCCGACGAAGGGCGGGAATTTCAGCACCGTCAAGACGAGCGCCGAATCCGTGATCTTCTGGAGGGAGATGTTTGAGCTGAAATATGGCAAGGCTGTCAGGATCTCTCAGTGGATAGTTTGTGAGCAGGAAGATTATGAGGCAAACTTGGAGGAATATGGGGAACTGGCCTCGATGGGCTCGAGGATAATCATCGTCCCACGGGATTTCAGCACGCCTAATGGGACACGCTATAAGGCGAGGGCGTTAACTTACGCCCATAAGGCGTTGGTCGAGGAGGGGTTGGTGAATCGGGACACTTGGATATACCATCAGGATGATGAGACGAAGGCGGGTGAAGATACGATCCTCGGCATCATGGACTACATAGCAAACGCCGATGAAAATGATATTTACGCGGCGGGGGTGATAAACTACTCGGATTCGCTGACATATACTCCATCAAGGGCCCAAGAGCCTTCTCGAAGCTATGACGACTTCAGGATACTCTTTACTACGAAGACTAATGGAAAGCTCTCATTCGGCCATCACGGCTCACACTTGCTGGTGAGGGCGGATATAGAGGTGGATATAGGATGGGATTTCGGCGATGTGAGGACGGAGGACTGGATGTTCGGCTTAATGATGTGGCAGAAGCATAAGCCCGGAAAAACGATTTTGAAGGGTTTCGGCTATGAGAAGCCGCCACTGTCAGCGAGGGGCCTCCTAAAGCAGAGGAGGCGATGGGCTTATGGAGCCATGCAGATAATACGCGATAAGAGGATCAAGCCTAGATTTCGCCTCGCAGCCCTATATGGCATCGTTAGCTGGCTCTCGGGATTACCCTCCCTCATAGCATTCATCCTAGCGCTTATACACCCAACTGGGGGACTATTTCCCGGCTCAGGCTTCATAGCAGGCTTCACATGGTACTCGCTATACCGCTACTACTCAGCCGGATACGGCTTAAATGAGATCTATATCGCCGGCCGGGAAAGGAAAGGCGACTTAGCGGGAAAATTCAGGAAAATAGCCGCGATAATAGGCGGGATGTTGCTCGAGGCCCTCGCGCCATGGTATGCCCTTTTAAGCCCTCCAAGGAGCTTCGAGGTCATAAATAAGGACGATTATATAAGGGAGCCAATAAGCATTGAGAGGCAGCGTGTGGAGATTGTCGCGAGCTAGGCTGATCCTACTACTTGCTCTATCACTCCTCATCATTATGCCCATGGCCCACGGGGATAATCAGCTTAGAGACCTATGCCTCGACATGACAACAGCATATGATCGGAACTTTAAGTGGTATAACACGGCCGGGCCTCTACCATCATTCAATGGCGACCATTATGTCTTCACGGGTAGCAGCGCCTCAAACATCTACCAAGACGCGCTGTCCCTCAAGGCTATTAAGGCTGGAAAGACCTTCGCCCTATCAGCCAGGATAAGCGTATACATCGAGAACCCGTCGCAGAGTGATAGAGACGAGTTCGCGATATTCGTCTCGGATGATACAAGGGTCTTTACTGGGGATGAGTTCGGCTTCGTCATAAGGCAGAAGTCATCCACGATCAATGGATATATCCAGTCGCCGAGGATACCGGAGTTCTTCAAGGAGTTCAGGCTTGAGAATATACCCGTAGGGGTTGAGAAGACCTATACCCTCAAGGCGGTTTATTCGGAGGTAAATAATAGGGGGGTCATCAGATTCTTCATAAATGATATTAACGTGTTCACACAAGATTTCCCAATAATCTCTGGTGAGGAATTCTATCTTGTCATTAGCTCAAAGAAGCTAAGCCCAGAGTCTGTAGATACGTCAGGCAACTACATGAAGGTCTTCTCCGCATGCATGGTGAATCTCCCCCCACAGAGGACTGATAATATTGTTCAAGAAACATTCTCCCAAAATGGATCCCAATACATGGAGCGAATGATGTTAATGGTTTTAGCGTTAAATTCCGCGGCTCTCACAATTCTAGCAATTGCATTACTGGCTCTTACAAGGGGTCTTAGAAAATCAAGCACTCAGCTGAAAGATTAAGTGGTAAGATCTTTAACCTCCTCCGACAGGTTATATACGGATGTTTTGGGATGATGAGACCTCCACTGGTTGATCGATGATTGTTGCTCCCGGCACTGACCTCCCTTATCGCGGCTGGACATTGGCTATGGGCGAGGACTTCACTTCCTCAACAAGCCTATCACATGTCTGTATATCGCCCTTACATGAGACCTCGAATACTAGGACTCCATCGAACCTCATTCTCGTTATCCAGTTCTCTACTAGGCTCCATCTTATGGTCCCGGTGTAGGGCGGCTTATGCAGATCCTTAAACCCGTCGTTATCGTGCACGTGCATGGCGGCCATATGCCTGCCAAGTGCTTGCAAGGTCTCCTCAAGATTACCATTTATATGCGCGTGGCCCAGATCCAAGCATACCTTCACCTTCCCACCGAGACCCTCTACTATCGCGAGCAGGTCACGCGGACTTGAGCCATAGCATGTCCTCTCCAATCTATTCTCCACAGCCACCACGATCCCGCTCTCCTCAGCTTTCTCGATGATCCCCTCCAAGAACAGGAGATTCAGCCTCAAGGCATCCTCATGACCTCTATCAATTCTCAGTGTATGGATGACTGCGAGCCCAATCTCAAGCTTTTGAGCCAAGTTAAGCCACTTAGAGAACCTCCTATATCCGGGCTCACTTAATGCTCTCTGGGGGTCAAGCTCATCATAAGGCATGTGGATAGCTCTAATATAGCCTCTAAGATCGCTCGACACTCTGAGAAGCTCGGCGATATACATATCCTCCATAAAAGCTCCTCCAAGGATGGCGAAGTTATCATAGGAGAGCTCAGCCAATAGACCATGACTCATAATCCTCTCGACAGCCTTTAACGGCGGCAGACAAGTATAGAACATCGTCGAATAAGCGTGCAGCGGCATAAGCGGCATCTATCAAAAACCTGTTCTTAATTATTGCAGAGAAGTCGAAGACCGAATTTAAATGATGAAATAGGGGAGCTATTGAGAAGTATGTGTAAAAGTATGATGCGGGCTTAAACTTTAAAGACTTGGCATAGGCTATATAGGTGGCCGATCGTTGGATAGTCTTTGTGATACTGGATTTATGCTGTTTTAGGCCTTTGTTTTTACCTCTATCTCGACCTTCTCAGCTTCCTTTAGAATATCATTTGCAACCTTAACGACCTTGGCGTTCTTCAGGGATTTCTTCTTCCTCGGCGAGTTCCTCAACAGGATCCCGCAGTACGGGCACCTAACACTATCCGTGAGGTAGTATATCCTGCACCTAGAGCAGTACTTGTAGCCATTAGCATAGCTTCTCCTTAGGGACATCTGAGGCTTATTATCCAGGAACAGCATCCCGACCCTTCACCCCCGCATGAGCTCTTTTCTCCCTCTAAATAAACCTTATCTATCATTTTCTACATAAAGTAAGTAGAGATTATGGGGCGAGCGCTTGAGGAGAGAGTTTTCCGCAGGCTTCAGGTAGTTGGTAGGGCTAGCTTCTCCATATCCCTTCCGAAGAACTGGGTTCTTAGGATGGGGTTGAAGCCCGGCGATGTCTTGGAGATAAGTGAGGCGGTTGATGGTAGTCTTAGGCTAAACCCGCCTGAGGCTAGGCTGAGGAGGAGTCTTTGTAGGTTAAATGCCGATCTATGTAGGGATCACGAGCAGCTTGGGGCTATCGTTTTAGCGGGCTATAGGGTTGGCTATGACATAATCCAGGTAACCTGCTCAAGGAGCCCGATTCATGAGCTGTCTAGGAGCTTGGAGGGCTTGATTGAAGGTCTTCCAGGCTTTGAGCTAGATCAGGGCCAAAACTCCGAGCTCATTCTCCGGAATGTCCTCGATTACTCCCGCTTCCCAGCAGACGACCTCATTAAGCGGAGCTATATCTTAGTCTCTGAGATGCTTAATACTCTTTCAAGCTTCCTCGAGACAGGGAGATACGACCTAATACCATATATCGAGACTTTGAGGCGGCGTGTCAGCGAGCTCCTCCAGCTACATACCAGGCTCATGGTAACCTACTTCGGGAGGAGGGAGCTTGGGAGGTTTCTAAAGCTCCGAAACCCGCCGCACATCTACTCCCTGATACTACTGGAGAACTTGATGGACTCCTTGGCCGAGGCTCTCCTAGAGTTCGCTAAGCGAATATCACAGGTGGGTAAGAAGATGTGGTCGAACCCCACGATGTATAATGGCCTGAGAAGGGCGCTTGATGAGTCCTCACGGCTCGTTGATGGGGCAATCAACGCCTATCTCTCGCTGGATCTGGAGCAGGCGCACTCAATCCTAAGCCTCCCCAAGGAGCATCTAGCAGGGATCCTAAGGGAGGAAATGGAGGAGGTTCCCTTGAAGGATAGGGAGCTGATAGCATTAATCGCCCAGGCCGAGATCATGTTCATCGTAATACAGTCGATAGTCCAGAGGGTGGCGCAACTAGCCCTAGATCTCTTCGTGGAGTCTGAGAACCCGATATGCGAGATCAGGAGCTAGAATCTCGCAAGATCTACCGCCAATCCTCTATCCATCTTAGGAATGGATTCAGCCTCCTCTCGGCACCTATTGTTGATGATGGGCCATGGCCGGGGTAGACCGCGTAATGATCAGGTAGGCTCAAGATCTTGGTGCTTATTGAGTTTAGTAGATTCTGGAGACTTCCGCCGGGCAGATCCGTCCTCCCTATAGATCCCGCGAAGAGCGTGTCCCCGGTGAAGATGGCTTCTCCAGCCAGATAACAGACGCTCCCCGGAGTATGGCCCGGCGTGTGGATAACTCTAACCTCATGGCTTCCGACGCGTATGATCTGGCCGTCGAACACCCACCCATCAGGTTCGGGCGGCGGATCCGCATCAAGATCTAGGAAGTATTTCGCGTCAAGAGGAACCCGTGAGAGGATCATTGCATCCTTCTCATGGATGTAGAAGCCGCATCCAAGCCTCTCTCTCAGCTCCCTAACAGCTAGCACGTGGTCAAAGTGGCCATGGGTCAGGTAGATCTCCTTAACATCAACATCTTTCATCTCAACAATCCTGATAATTCTCTCAGCATCATCTCCCGCGTCAATTATTATCCCCTCCCCGCTTCCCGCATCATAAAGCAGATACGAGTTTGACAGCAGCCTGCCAACAGGAATACACTCGACCCGTAGCATCCATCAAATCCTCAAGGAGGAGCGAGATAAATATCATGGGGCAAAATCTTTTAACAATAATTCACTAAGACTTTGCGGGGAGATGGTCGTCTCCTCTCTTAAGCGTTATACCTGCTAGATGAAGTACTCGAGGCTTGTCACGCCGGTTATCTTGTTTACATCTATTCCGAGCGCGTCAAGCACTTGCTCGAATGTCGATAGTAGGTATTCGATGTATTTGTCAACGTCCACCTGATCTTTCCTGGCGAATTCTAGGGGTTCTACGCCATCGCTATCCTTCGTCTTGACATATGATATTATGTCTCCTGGGACGACTGATATTCCGCGGCTTATGAGCTTTCTAGCGGCCTTTACATGGGGCGGCGTGGTCTTCACGTATTTCTCCACACTCTTGGATAGCATGACTTGGAATGATAGGTCCTCCAAGTTGTATTCACCCCTCTTCAAGGCCTGATACTTGGCCCTCACGAGCTCCTCGATCCTCTTCTTAGCGCGCTCGAAGCCCTCCTCATTCTCAACCTCCTGAAGTATCTTCAGCATCTCCTCGAATGCGTCTTTTATGAACTTGGGGATATGTGCCTTCTTTCCGGTGAGGCCCTTGACATCGACAACGCCCTTATCTGTGACGCCGAGATAGTTCTTCTTCCTCTGTGAGAAGACGACATACCTATATTTCTTATCGAGCTCTAGGTCGAGCTTTAGCTCCTTCTTGACCCATGATACCAGCTCGTTTATTAATGTCTCATCGCTTGTCTTGATGAAGAGGCTGTCAGTGTCCCCATACAGCACCTGGATCCCCAGCTCCATCGCTTTCTCAACAGTCTTCTTGAAGGCGTATCTCGCTATCGCGGCCGTGCTCTCAGCCACTGGGGGGCAGTACAGCGGGAAATCCTCGAAGCCGAAGACGCCATAAGCCGCGTTTAGGAAGACCTTGAGAGCTCTCTGGACAACGCCATACCATCTCCGCTGACTCTCTGGCAGGCTCTTGTCCGAGCTCTTCGGCTTATACCATCTAACCCTAATATCCCTAAGGCATCCTATTACCTCGCTCTGGATCCCCCTCCTCTTCCTGCATATCCAGTGGCTTGTCTCCGGGACGATATTATCTCTGCATTCGGGATGTGGGCACCTAGTGGTCTCGTAGCTGAGATTCCACTCCTTCAAGACCGATGGATAGAGGGATGAGAAGTCCAGAACTATTACGTTGAAGTGCACTCCGGGGACGGGCTCGACGACTATCGCCCCCCTATACTTCTTCCCTTCAATTATGGCCCTTGTCGAGGTTATTCCTTTCTCCTCGATGAGCTCATCATGTCTCGGTATCAGGTATCCCCTCCTCCTATGCTCGAAGTAGAGGAGGCTCTTAATCCACCCAGATACGCCATGCCTGCAGACATCCTCTATCGGCATCCTGCTTATCCTCGAGAGGACTACTAGGAGCTTGAGCACGAGCTCATTATCCATAGTGAGGAGCTCGTGGACTAGGAGAGCATCTTGGAAGCAGTATCTCGCCAGCTCCTCCCCTGATAGCTCTCCTATGGGCTTCTCTATCGCGATCTTCCCCTTGCCGAGTATAGCCTGGGCCACGGCCTCGAGCGTATGCTCCCTATACTTGTTATCGAAGGCATAGACCTGTATGCTCCGATTCATGAAGAACTTGTAGAGATCTATGTGCACGCCATGTCTTAGTGAGGCGCCCTCCTTTCCCAACGTTATCGGGATCTGCTCCTTCGGTATCTTGAGGACCTCAGCCCTATGCCTGAGATACGGTAGGTCGAAGTCATCGCCGTTGAATGTTGCTAGCACCGGGTATTGTCTGATGACCTCAAAGGCGTCCCTGAGCATCTCGGCCTCATCATCGTATACTTTGACCTCATAGAGATCCGTGTTTGAGACCTCTCCGAGTTTCGGTGTCCTTAGCAGGTAAACCTCCCTCCTGCCATCGCTTCCAACGAATGATATCGTCCCAATCTTGTCTCGAGCCTTGCTCGGGGATGGAACCCTAGTCGCGACCGGCGATAAGACCTCTATATCCATTGAGAGATGCTTAAACGTCGGCTGATCTGCCTCGAAGAGGCTTATCCACTCCGCTAGCAGCCTCTTCTCATCATCTGGGAGGTTGCCGAAGACCATCTCCACAATATCCCTAATCTTCTCATCACTTGGCAGGAACTCGCATAACCTATTATCCACCAGAATATATGGCATGCATGGCGTGAGCCCCGCGTCATAGAGGTAGCAGAGGTGATATGGTATATCGGCCTCCCATGCCCTTATCCTCTCCCTTATCGAGTTGCTGCCTCCACCTATTGCGAGAGGATCACTTGCAATTATCTTCGTGAGCTCAACCTCCTGATCCCTGAGAAGATCATATTTTTTCTCGTGGGTGAGGTCTACGACGCCGGGCAGCCCCAGCCCCCTAACCTCCTCGAGGGGCTCCTTGACATAGCAATATGGCTTATGACCGTTCTCATCATATACCAGCCTGACCTCTTGGGTCTCGGGGTTTAAGAGCTTGAGATAGGCTTTCCCAGCCTTACCATCATAGCTGCAGCCGATCAGGAAGTAGATATCGCGGTGAATGTGATCGTCGAGGCGCGTCTGACCCATTCTAAATCATCTACCCGCATCAGAGTAATATAGGGTTTTAGCGCCCGAAATGACTGAGAGCCCGCAAGAGGATAGGATGAGGAATGAATATCGAGGAGGTGGCCGAGGCAGTTTCTCTAGCATTCGCGGCGGTTAAAAGACACTTAGACCAAGAGATCTCCCTTAAATCAGCTCTCTACGCGTCCATCCAAGCGTATAGGCCTGCTGCCCGGGTTCTGAGGCTCGCCCGCAAGATGCTCCACATATATGCCCTTGGAAGCTATCAAGCCCTTATCCTCCTGAGAAGGCTTTGTAGGGAAGAGCTGGATCAGGACTCGATGATACTGCTAGGCTTGCTCTTATGCTCCATCCGGGCGGGCTTGGACTTGGGAGACCCCGAGGAGCTTGTGAAGGCTCTTAGAAGGGTGATGGGCGGGCTTTGGCCAAGGGGTGCCGAGCCTTGGATAGGGCTGATAAGATCAGCCCATAAAGCTAGGCTCAGTCTCCAGACATATCCAAGCTATCAGCCATGGTTCATCAAGCTCGCAACAAAGGTCCTTGGGAGATCGGAGGCCAGCATGCTGCTGAGATTCCAAGATGAAGATCGGCCGAAAACATATGTTGCACTGAACACGCTCCTCGCCCCTCAGGAGGATATACTTGAGGAGGCTGAGAAGAATGGAGTCCACCTGCTTCCTGATCGGAGGCTTCCAGGCCTTTACATGCTTGAACGCGTGGATGATACCCAGAGCTTGATATCGCTAACGAGGAGGATGCTACTCCTAATCCAGGATCTCTCGAGCTATTATGCAGTTCATGCGCTTGACCCGAGGCCGGGCCAGAGGATCCTTGATGTATGCGCGGCGCCGGGCTCGAAGACCATCCTCGCGGGCATCCGGATGAGGAATAGGGGCCTGATAATCTCGATAGATTCCTCGATAAGCAGGCTAAGGACTCATTTGAGGCGGGTTAGGGGGGCTGGGCTGCGGATTGTGGAGGACTTGGCCGCTGACGCGACAAAGCCGCTGCCTCTGAGGCTGGAGGTGGATGCACTGCTCCTTGACCCGCCATGCAGCTCCACGGGGCTCTTCTGGAGGGAGCCGATATACAGGCAGATCGTGAAGCCTAAGCATGTGAAGATGTTTGCGAGGCTCCAGGCTAAGATGCTCAAGAGCTCCGCGCCCCATGTTAAGAGGGGAGGCCACATAATCTACTCAACATGCAGCATATCGCTCGAGGAGAATGAGCTAATTATCGAGGATTTCCTCAAGATTCATCCAGAGTTTGAGCTCGTGGATCTTGAGCCAAGGCTGGGCATGGATGGGCTGAGGGGCTTGATAGAGGCCCGCCGCCTCTACCCACACAGAGACTACTGTAACGGCTTCTTCATCGCGAAGCTGAGAAGGAGGTGGTAGAGGATAACATGGCATAATATGCTGCGTAGACGGCGCAGGCTGCCGCCGACCAATTATCAAAGAGCGGATTCACCTCAACGATATCCAGCGCCATAAGCCCCCTCGCCGCGGCAATCTTAATGAGCTCATAGAGGTGGATTGGTGCAATCCCACCAGGCTCCGGATTACTAACGCCTGGTGCATAGCCCGGATCAAGAACATCAACATCTATGCTTAGATAGATGTTTTTCAGCCTGGATGTGAGCGCGTCAAGCTTCTTCACAGCACCCCTCAAGTCTAGGAATATCTCGGAGCTCGTGATGAGCTGGACGCCCATATCATCGGCCGCGGCGAACTCCTCCTCCGTATAGGCTCTAGCCCCAACAACTATGACATGCTCCATCCTCTTCTCCTCTAGAAGTCTTCTAAGCCAAGTGGTATGGTTTATCCTAGTATCCATGAACTCGTCCCTCATATCTAGGTGAGCATCGAAGATCACTAATCCGCCGATGCCTCCCAGCCTCGGGATGGATCCAAGAGTGAGCGTATGCTCTCCTCCGAGGATAACGGGGATCTTGCCAGCCTCTACGATCCTCTCAACAGCCTCACCAACCCTCCGCAGCATCACATCAACGCTAACCGTTGGATGCAGATCACCCAAGTCGCATATTCTTATCGATTTCTCGGCCGGGAGCTCAAGATATTCAGACATGATCCTCAGGCTGAGGGGGGCGAATCTCGACCCGGGCCTAAAGCTCGCGGTAGCATCAAAGGGCACACCGAAGACCGTATAATCAGCATCATCGAAGCTCGCATCAGTTCCGACAAAGGATGGCCCCCTATAAAATAAGAACTTAATCCAATCTCTGCTCATCGGATGCTGAGAAGTCATGCGGTAACTGATATAAAATGCTCTCGCGAATTATCTGCAAGATGACGCCGGCGTGGAAGAAGCTACTGATCATATTGCTGATCGGCGTCTTGGCTCGGCTGATTCCAGCGCCATTCTACGCCCATCCATGGGACATGTATATCTGGTTTAAGTCCGGCGAGCTCGGCCTACAGGATCTAAACATCTACAAGTTCGGGGATTACGTCGAGTATCCCTGGGGCTTCTACGCATATCCGCCTGGATGGCTCTACTGGCTGATAATCGTCGCCGTGCTTGGCGGGGGAACATTATTCAAGATATTCATGGTAAAGCTCCCGATAATCCTTGCTGACATAGCATCAGCTCTCATGATATACCGGATCATGAGGGAGCTCGAATTCAATGAGGGCAAATCACTAGCGGCCTCGGCGATATGGCTCTTCAACCCGATCACGTATTCCACATCATCGTTTTGGGGGATGTTCGACTCGATAGCGGTCCTCTTCCAGCTCCTCGCGATCTACATGCTCCTCAAGCGGAGGCTCATCTCGGCCGGGATCATGGCGGGGATAGGGGCGGCTATCAAGCTAATCCCAGCCCTCATAGTAATCCCGGCCATGATATATTTAATCAAGCGAGGAGAATACAGTCCTAGAGAGGCTGTCCAAAAGCTGATCCTCCCAACGTCCATAACATTTCTAGTGGTCTCCACGCCCTTCCTAACAACGCCGATAGAATATTTCAAGGCAATATTATTCCACGCCAAGAGCGTCGGTGGATTCACCTACTGGATGGCCCTATCAACTTTCATGGATCTATCAAGCTTCTGGTTCATCCCGATCGCGGCATTCGGCATAATACTCGTGATCATTGCGAAAAGGATGAAATCCGATAACCATAGCCTAGTATGGGCGCTAACGCTCACACTCACATCATTCCTAGCAACATCGCCGAAGGTAAACATTCAACACATAAACTTCCTGATCCCAATGATCTTAATCTCAAGGGGCCTATGGGGTTCGAGGAATGTTAGAAGAAACTTCGTCATGCTGATGCTCTCGGCCGTGGCATGGCTCGTGGGCGCCTGGATTACTATGAATGGATTCAGCCCAGCATATATTGGGAGGCTATATGTTCCGGAGAGCTATGAGATCGGACTATCATATGTCCTACAGATTGTGGCTGGTATATTCGGCGGGACAAGGCTCTTAGCACTAATGATGGATTATCTCGGCCTCCAGAAATATGATACAGCATATCTCAGCAAGTGGAATGTGCTCGTATATGGTGTTGTGATCGCGCTCGGCCTCGCCTCAGTAATGCCGCCACCCCTCGCAGTGGCGCTCCCAAATGATCCGATCAGGATAGGGGTCCCGGAGAGCCCCGACTCCGCCTTTACGCCGGGATCCGAGGAAAGCGTGAACCAGTTCCTAAGGCACTATAACGTCACGCATGTCGTCATCATAATGTCCCCGGACTTCATCAACACCTATAATGGATTTGATCCGTCCCAAGACGTGACCAAGTACTTCAGGTTCAGGATCGAGGCTGATAAGTGGAGCCAGTCAGACCTACTATGGCTTGTGAAAAGTTTGAAGTCGCGTGGTGTTAAGGTACTTCTTGGGGTCTACCTCAAGGCTGAGGGGCCGATATACAGGTACAGTGTCCAAGGATTCGACATAAAGTGGATCAGCAGGCATCGAGACCTGCTTGGGGCCGGGAACCTCCTACTCTTTAACAATAGCTTGAACGGCGTCAGCTATGCAGAGTTCTTCTCGAGCAAACTGGAGAAAGTAGTCACAGACTTTGGGTTTGATGGCGTCTATCTCATGGCTTGGGATAGCTGGAGAATCTCATCACAGGATAGGCTGCAGCACATTATACCGCTTCTCGAGAGATTGAGAGCGCGAACCCGGATACCCATCTTCATCGAGGGGCCGGATGTCCTGAGCGGGGAGGAGGTTGGCAGGCTTCTCGAACTCTCGGACTACATAGTCCTCAAGACCGCGCCGCTCATAAGCAGGCTCTACCACATGGCAAGGGTAAACATGTCGCTCCTAAACTATGAGGAGGAACTCTCTAAGATTCTTGAAGGGATTCCGGAGGATTGCCGCGATAGGGTGCTCTACATGGTGTGCACATTCAGCTTTGTTGATGGATGGTTTAACCCGGCAATAGAACTCAGCCTCGAGGTTAATAGATATGAGGAGGCGGGTTTGAAGGCCGGATACGCAATCTACTACGCCGACAGATACGTGCCATACAAGATAACCATAAAATCCAAGTAACGATTCTATTCCTCGGGGATTCGCCTCCATTTGGCCACCTGCGGATATATCCTTCCATCCCTAGAGACTCTGCCCGATCCGAGGTAGAAGTCGCCGCATCTTGCAACAACATATCTCGCCTCAATCTTCTCAGACCTCTCTATGGGCGCGGCCTTCATCCACTCCTCAGCCTCCTCCTCGCTCAGCTCTATTACATTCTTCGTTATCGCGGCGCCAAGCAGCTGGCTACCCTCTATCGAGAGAATTACATCGCCCTTCACCATCTTCGCGACATATAGTCCCACCTGTTGAACTCTCTTAAGCCTGCAGGCAACATCATAAGCTTCCTTGGTCGTGGCTCTTATCCTCCCCTGCCCAGTCTGAATGAGGACTAGATCATCGAAGGCATTCTCAACGCCATGCTGGTCCTCAAGCCTCTTAACGAGGTATCTCCTCTCCGCGGAGGTTAGCAGCCTCATCATCTCACCTCCTTCATGATCCTCGCGATATAGAATCCTTCAGCCCAGTTATCATAGGGCATTATCCGTATCGTTTTTGAAATCTCATCCTTCATCCTTACCCCGCTATACTCGGTTATCCCCGGCCTATGCCTAAGGCCCCTGAGCCTTATCTCGCTTACCCTCGCATCTTCCCGGCTCTCGAGAAGCCAGTTCACCACGAGCTCATTCTCCTCAACGGTCAGCGTGCACGTGGAGTATACTAGGATGCCGCCGGGCTTGAGGCAGTCGAAGGCAGCTAGGATCAACCTCTTCTGGAGCTCGCTAAGCCTCTTGACGATCCCGATGGACCACGCCCTAGCTATTCCCCAGTTCTTGCTAATTATCCCGAGGGAGCTGCATGGAGCATCCACGAGAACCCTGTCAAAGAACTCTTTAGCAAATCGCGGATACTTCCTCCCATCGGCGAGCGTGATAACGCAGTTTAGCACGCCGAATCTCTGCAGGTTTGATGAGAGCGCCTTAACCCTGTCGAAACTGATATCATTCGCGACTATGACTCCCTCGCCGCGGAGGAGCTGCGCGATCTGCGTGCTCTTGCTTCCCGGGGCAGCGCATAGGTCGAGGATCACCTCGCCCGGCCTCGGGTCCAAGGCCTCAACAGGCGCCATGGAGACAGGCCCCTGAATATAGATCAGCCCGAGCATATGCTCCAGCGACTTCCCAAGATCCCCGCCGCCCGAAGCCACATAGCCATGCCGAGCCCATGGAATAGGCTCAATGCTATATCCCCTAGACCTCAGCCTCTCCAGAATCTTCTCCTCATAAGTCTTCAGGGTATTGACTCTAAAGGCCTCGGGTAAGGGCCTCTCATAAGCCTCAAGCAGGAGATCTAGCTCCACGTCCGGAAGCCCATCAAGATAGCTCCTCAAGTCATCGCTGAGAATAATTTTACTCATTATCCTTACTAGATCATGGGCTGGAGGCGACATGAAAACTTAACCCTTGGGCTGCGTTCAAACCTTTATAGAGAAAGTTATGGATGATTGCGTGGGAGCGAGTAGGAAGCTGGGATGCTAGATGAGAAGTTCATTGTAAGGAAGAGGGTTAGGGGTAAGTTCAGGATAGCCCTAGTCTACCCGAGCACGTATGAGGTCGCGATATCAAACCTCGGCATCAGGATAATCTACCACCTCCTAAACCTCGATGACAGGATTTATTGCGAGCGCTTTACCGCTGAGAGTGATAGGAGTATTGAGACCGGTTCCCATCTCAGCGAGTTCGACCTGATAATGTTCAGCTACCAGTATGAGCTGGATCTCCTCGAGATGGCGCGCCAGATAGCTAGGCTAAACCTCTTCGATAAGCCCAAGATTATCGGCGGCCCATGCACATGCAATCCATACCCTCTCAAATGCCTTACAGACTATGTTTACATCGGAGAGGCGGAGAGCGGGCTGATGAAACTCGTCATCAAGATGATGGACGGCGCGAGCCCAGAGAACCTAGCAAGCTTAGAGGGGTTATTCATCGCAGGGGTCTCCGAGGCAGTGAGAAGAACATATCCACAGAGGCTTGACACGTTTCTCCCGGCGCTTCAGGTTTCCAGCAGGCGGAGCATCTTCGGCGATGCTCTCCTACTCGACGTGAGCAGGGGGTGTGGGTGGAGCTGCCTCTTCTGCCTAGGGAAAAACTTCTACGCGCCATATAGGGAGAGGAGTCTAGATCAGCTAGCAGAGGTTATGCGGGAAGGGGTGATAAGGGGAGGATATGAGGCCGTAGCCCTGATAGCCAGCGACCTCTCGAGATACAGCAGGCTTGAGGAGCTAATAGAGATCGCGAGGGAGCTCAGGAGGGATAGAACCTTTAGGCTAATAGCGCCATCCTTGAGGGCCGATGCGATGAGCGAGATGCTCTTAGAACTCTTGGCGGAGAGTGGTGAGAAGACCATAACGATCGCCCCCGAGACATGTGAGGAGCTCAGATATAGGATAGGAAAGGAATTCCCAGATGAATCGCTCCTCCACGCGTGCAGGCTGTTCAGGAAGCATGGAATCACCCGGATAAAGCTCTACATTATGTTCGGATTACCGGGGGAGACCATGAAGGACTTGGAGGAGGTGGTGAAGCTGGTTAGGGAGATAAAGGATCTGGGATTCAAGGTGAGGGTGAGCGCGAACCCATTCGTCCCAAAGCCTCATACACCGATGGAGAGCGAGGAGTTTGAGGATCCAAGGATCCTGAGGAGGAAGCTCAGGTACCTGAGAAGGGAGCTTGGCAGGATGCTAAGCACGGATGGGATAAGGCAGGCATATCTCCAAGCCATAATAGCGAGGGGTGATGAGAGGATTGGAGAGTTGATCCTCGAGACGGTCAGAGAGTATGGAGAGCCAACCCTGGCAGCGATAAGGAGAAAGGCGGAGAAGATGGGGATAAACTTGGATGATTATGCTAGAAGGGGCTCGGAGGAGAGGCCATGGAGGAGGATAAGACTCACCTAAATCTTTTGTAAGATTGAGATCACACGTATAGAGCATGGTCAATTACTGGTGGATCTTCCTCGTGAAGGATCATGTACAAATGGGGAGAATCATACCCGCGAGCGAGGTCCTATCGAACAGGGTGGAAAAACAGGTTCTGGTCGCTGAGCGTTAGAACTCCAAATCTCAGGAGGCTGAAGAAGGACGACAAAGGATCTTCTAAATCACAGAAGCCAAAAGGAAGGGGTTCATGGAGAGGGGAGTATTAGCGGGGCCAGCCCACCCAATAACAGAGGAACAAAGATTCCACGTAATCGCAGAACCATCAAACGCGTTCCAATACGCGGTGGACTTTGAGGAGGCGGAGATGTGGGAGATAGCAATCTCGCCAGTTAGAAATACAGAACAGGGTCCCATTCCTCAGGAGGCTCGAGAACCCGATGAGGGCGTTCAGAGGATCGATAAAGAGGATAAGCGAGGAGGACTATAGTGAGATAATCAAGGCATATGAGGAGAAACATCAAGCAAGAGCATAACAGGTTAGTGAGAATATTTTGGGTCGGCCCGGCTCTTCCTGCATCACAGCTCAGTCTGGAGCGGCCGCCTCATCCCCAGTAAGGAGACTAATTCCTTCTCGGCTTTTAATATTTTCCACCTTCCTGACCATAAAACTATTTATCTGAACTAAATATATATAGAGTCTTGTAATGAATCATAGGGAGCGCTTTTTCAAGGCTCTTGAGCTCGGCGAGCCAGATTATGTTCCTATAACAGATTTGGCGCTTGACCCTCCTATAGTTGAGCAGGTTACTAATAGACCTCTTATGAGCCAGGTTTACACTATGGCTGGCGGCAGCACTAGCTGGGATCAAGCGATAACTTATAGGTTATTACTGGTTGAGGCGTGTAAGAAGCTTGATTTCGACGCTGTTGTCGCGCTATCGGACTATTCTTCAACAACTAGAGATTATCAGCCGAGATATGTCGATAAGGATAGGTATGTTGATCATTGGGGTAGGGTGATGCAGGCGAATCCAAGAAGCAGGACAACCTTCTTTGTGGATGGTGTGGTGAAGACGCCGGAGGATCTGGAATCCTATGAGCCGCCCAATGCCTTCCATCCTGATATTTACGAGATGATGGAGCGGATAATGAGGAGTGTAAGGGGGGAGGATATCGCCGTGATAGGACAGTGCCATAGTGGCTGGCACTTCGCCTTCCAAGTTAGGGGAGGTATTGACAAGATCCTTCTAGACCTCCATTATAAGCCCTCCTTCGCAAGAAAGCTATTGGATAAATTGGCAAAAGCCTGTCAAAGCTATGCTAAGGCGATGGCGGAGGTTGGTGTGGATGCGCTATGGGTTACGGATGATTATGCTGGGAAGAATGGCCCACTCATGAACCCGAGAATGTTTAGGGAGTATGAGCTCCCATACTTAAAGGCTATCGTTGATATTGGCAGGAGATATGGGATCCCTGTCCTGAAGCATTCCGATGGAAATCTCTACCCCATCCTAGATGACATAGTGAATACGGGTATATCGGCGCTACACCCGATGGAGCCCGGGGTCATGGATATAGGAGATGTTAAGAGGAGATATGGGGATAGGATATGCGTGATGGGGAATGTTGATTGCAAGTATGTCCTTCCCTATGGGACGGAGGAGGATGTGAGGAGAGATGTTAGGAGGTGTATAGATGCGGCGGCGGAGGGCGGAGGATTCATACTTACATCCAGCAACTCGCTTCACGCGAATGTGAAGGTGGAGAACATATTCATAATGGTTGATGAGGCGAGAAAATACGGAAGATACCCGCTCTCCGGAAGAAGCTAGTGGCCTATTGGAGATAGGCTTAGCTCGGATATGCCTCGATGTTTATCCTGTATTTTCTCGCGATCTTGAGAAGCTTGTTCTGGCATTTCTTGATATATATCCTGTAGTATTGCTCCGGGATATATAGCCTTATGACATTCTTATCCTCCTCGATCCTGAAGTCCGGTATGTATTCTTGGAGCAGGCTCGTGATCTTGAATGCTGGCCTGCTCATGGCCTCTCCACGCGCCTCTCTCTTTATCGGCACCACGAAGTTCCTCTCGCCGAAGACGTAGAGCTCGAATTTCGGCTCATCGGTCAGGAAGTCCTTGACAATTACTGTTGGCCTCGCGAGATCCTCCTTCTTCAGACCGGCCGGCACCTTAACCGTCATCTCGAGGGAGTATATCTTTTCCACCTCACCCTTATCCATGAATATGACAGTGTCTATTACCGAGGGCAACATGCCCAAGTCTATCCTATTCGCTATCCTCTGAATAGCATCTATCGGCGTTGTCGCATGTATAACACCTATCATCCCTATCCCGGCGAGCCTCAGGTCTATGAAGAGGTCGAAGTCCTCGGGTCCACGTATCTCGTCGAAGATCGTGTAATCGGGCCTGCTCAGCAGAAGGACATCATGAAGCTCGTTATGCCTCGAGGCAGCCTTCGAGTACTGGGTTATCTCGGGCGACACTTGGAGGTCTCGCGGGCTCTCAATAGTCTTAACAATCTTGTTTAGCGACTTATAATGCTCGGCGAGGGCCTGCGCGAAGGTCGACTTGCCCATCCCAGGCGGCCCAGCTATTAGTATCCCCTCCGCCTGCGTCTCCAGCCTCTCGATAACCTTCATTGGTAGGCTGTAGTCCGCGAGCCTCCTCCTAATCTTCGGCTTGACTATCGTGAGCTCGAAGCCGTCTGAGAACGGCGGCCTAGTGGCCACGATCCTGAAGTCCCTTAGCTGGAATATCTTGACGGCCGGCTTATCGACCTCAAGGAAGGCATCCGTTCCCAGCGACGTGTAAGCCTCCCTCATGAGGTGGGCGAGGGTTAGCTCCATCTCCTCCCTCGTGACCGGCTTATCCAGTATCTCCTCGAGCCTCCAGCTTCTCGGCGAGCCCCGCTTAACCCTGGGCGGAAGTCCCTCCTTTAGATGCAGGCTCATAACCTCATCCGTGAAGACTTCCTGAATGCGGAATGGGGGAGGCGGCATCTCATAAAGCACCTCAACCCCCAGCGATGAGGCCATCTTGGCCGTGATCGGGTCGCATGTCACGAGGCTGGCACCCCTCCTCCTCGCCTCCTCGAGGATCGCCAGCCGATCACCATTAGAGCTCGCCCCAACATACTCGATAACTATGCCCGCGGCCCTGCAGGCGGTTGCCAGCTTCTCAAGCCCCTCGAGGGCTAGTGTATCTCCCTCGGAGGCCAGCCTCTCCGCCTCCGCCACGAGGCCGCGGTGTATGAGGACCTTCCCCTCCTTGAGAAGCCCACTCTCAACTAGATGCACCACGGACTTAAGCTGAATCGCCAGTAAATCGGGCAGGTAAAGCCTTTCAGCCATTCCTCCTACTTAGCTGAAAGCCGCTATAGCGTAGTAATAAATGATGCGGGGGCACTTGATGGAGGGGATGAAGTCTTAAATACGGCGTCTCCAACTAGCCCCCAGAATGAGTAGCGCTCAGGCGGAAGAGGTTGAGAAGAAGCCGGAGGAGAGGGAGGCTCAGGAGGCTGAGAGGGTAGTAGCTGCAGCGCCCAAGAAGACTCTTAAATGGGGTATCGTCCACATCTACTCGAGCTATAACAACATTATCGTCCACTTGACAGATCTCACCGGCGCCGAGACTATTGCCAGGGCCTCCGGCGGCATGTTCGTGGACGCTGGAAGGCTCGAACCGACACCATATGCTGCGACGAGGGCTGCAAGCTATGTGATGGAGATAGCGAAGCAAAAGGGTATAGAGGCTGTCCATATAAGGGTGAGGGCGCCTGGAGGGGTTAAGGCAAAGACCCCGGGGCCGGGAACACAGGCAGCTATCAGAGCAATCGCAAGATCAGGAGTGATAATCGGGAGAATAGAGGACGTGACACCAATACCCCATGACTCGGTCAGGAGAAAGGGTGGAAGAAGGGGAAGAAGGGTCTGAGCCGGCTCACGACCCTCGCGAACAATCAATACTTCGAGCAGAAAGAGGCAGAGAATGTGTCTATGCTCGCCCTGCCTTTCTGAGAATCGCTACAACCTCTTTAATGTCTGGATGCGATATGGCTCCTTGGGGGCATATCTTGTCGCAAGCGCTGCAGCCAACCACGCAATTATACGGATTAACGACTTCCGCCTTCGGAGGATTTCCCTCAAGCTTGAAGACCTCATTTTTGCAAAATCTAACACATGCGCCGCAGCCGATGCACTTGTTTTCATCAATCGTGGGATACCATGGTATCATTTCGCGAGGGACGTTCAGCCAAGACATGGCGGTTCCTCCTCGATCACGCAAGACCCTTCATAGTTAAAACGCCGAGTTATTGAGATGTTTTTTCAACAGCCTCTTTAATTCTCTTGAAAGCCTCCTCGATGGTCATATTTCTCCCACCAGTTGCTCTCAGATCAAGTGGTATCAGTTGCTTCTCTATGTCAAGTCCCTTCTTGCTGAAAGCGTCTCTGAAAAGCTTCTTCTGCATCGATGGATCGCATGCAGAAATGATGTATTTCGCATCCTTGTTCCCTTCTTGGAGAAGATCCTCCAGGAAAGCATCGCCATCCTTGACGCACAGCTGCGGGTGAACTACTGCATACGCAACATCCAATTCCGTCCTTACCTTATTGATCAGCTTCCAGAGATCGGACATAAGCCAGCTAAAGCCTGGACATTCACCGGTGCAAACACATTGAATAAATCTCGGCTTACTACTATTCTCAGTTTCCATATCAACCCCACCTCTGTAGGGATCTCTGAAAGCTTTAGAGGTATTTAGAGATATGTATCAATACATTTTTAAATATAAATTCATGCAAGCAAATGCCCGAGGTTTAAGGAGTGGGCGCTGGTCAAGTAAAGCTTTTACCGATCTGTCATAAGGAGGCGGATAACCTGAATATTCTACTCGTTTGCGGTGGCGCCGCTAACGTTGGACTAGCTGGTTACTTGGCGGCCGTCGAGTTAACGAGGGAGGGTAAGGCGAGGATGTGCTGCATAACGCCCATCGGCGCGGGCATCGAGACTTATATAGAGATAGCGAAAAGAGCCAAGAAGCTCGTGGTTATCAATGGTTGCCAGAATCAGTGCGCGAGCAAGGTTCTAGAGCAAGCTAGCGTGAAGCCGAACCGTGTCATCGTGGTCTCGGAGATAATCAAGAAGATCCCGACATTTGATATAAGCGAGGAGGATGTCCAGCTCGTGAAGAGAAGGGTCGAGGAGATGTTGGAAGATGAAGCTCCCGAGAATGGGTCTGGTGGTATGCAATAGCGGTGGATCGAATGCTGGGCATCTAACCGGCTTGGCTGCGATCCGTGTAATCGGCGAGTTCGGCGATCGGGTTGGAGTATGCTCGTTGCCGGCACTGGCGAATAACGTGCCGAGACAGGCAGCGTTGACGAAGGGCATCAAGCATCTGATAGTGGTTGATGGATGCCATAATAGATGCGCGAGCAAAATCCTGAGCCAGCTCGGCATAAGCTATGGCTCATATATCAATCTGGAGGATCTGGGGATCAGGAAGTTGGGGCCATTCACAACCCTAGAATATAGTGAAGAGGAATTGGAGAAGGTTTACCAGGCTCTTGCCTCAAAGGTGAGGGAATTGCTTGGCGAGGAAATTGAGTAGCATTAGAAGGGAAACTTGTTGCACATATACATGGGCCTGCTAATGTATTTGGTTATGGCTGTGGCGGTCGCTGTAATAGCTCTAGGATCGTCTCGTTTCAACAGTCTTGAATATCCGTTTCACCAGCTTTTTATCGGCTATCTTGTAAAAGATCCATCTGCCCTTCTTTGTGGGTTTAACTAATCCGCTCTCTCTTAGCATCCTAAGGTGATATGATACGAGGGGCTGCCTCAGCCCGAGGGCGATCATGAGCTCGCAGACGCACATGCTTTCCTTCTCAAGCAGCTTTAGAATCCTAATCCTGACAGGGTCTGCCAACGTGGAGAAGATCCTAGCAGCATATTCTGCTCTCTCGCGGGTGACCATCTCGTCAGAGAGCTTTTGAATCCTGCGGATATACTCATTCGCATTGAGCGCCTCAACCCTCTTAACCTCAAGGAGCTTGGCCACGATGTTCTTCAGATCGCGATGGCCTCTTCTCAAGCTCGAGATAGCCGGTTTGCGGCCTTATAAGAAGATTCTAGCGGTGCGTAAAAGTTTAGGGCTGCGAGTTTGATTCATGATTCCGAGTATGCCGGAGCTTGTTATTGGTGTGGATCTGGGCGCGACGAATATTCGAGCGGCGCTGGGCAACATTGAATCCGGGATTCTCAGGAGGGTTGAGGAAAAGACTGTTCGATCAGAGAGCTGGTGCTTAAGCCGATAATAGCGGACATAGGGAGATACACTGTGAATAGGACTCCTGAGATAATCCTCACGCTGCCTGGAGGTGATGTTGTTTTATATGGCGCGATAGTCCTAGCCTCGAATCCACCTCAAATCCTTGCTCAGGGGATGAGATAACGGCCTTGAAGCTAAATTTTTTAGAACCATGCTAGATCTTGATCGCTGACATGAGGTTGAGGGATCTTCAAAGGCTCATGGCTGAGACCTATCTTGATCGTGATAGTCGGAGGGGTGCTGAGAAGACGCTTCTCTGGATGCTCTCGGAAGCTGGTGAGGTGGCGGACGCCTTCCTGAAGAATGACAGCAGGGGCCTAGAATGCGAGGTCGCAGACCTCCTCGCATGGCTTCTCAGCTTCTGCAACGTGGTTGGAATAGATCTTGAGGACGCGGTCTTGGCCAGATATAGGTCGGGATGCCCGGCCTGCGGCTCAAAGCCCTGCCAATGCCCCATAAAATAGCATGAGAATCCTTTAATTTGATCATTTTCCAGCCTTAGGCTTGATAATGTTAGAAGAACCAAGATCACTAGAAAAGCCTTACCAATGACTAGTAGAAGGATGATAGAAATAGGAGTAGGGGGAAATTGAGGTGGGGCTGGCCGACGAGTAGTAAAAGCCATAAAGGTCGGTAAGGTTGTCGCCGTGCATCCCAGCATGGAGGATCTATGAATCCATGTATGGTTTTAGGCTTGATCCCTGCCGGTCTTTATGGCTACGAGGACTCGTCGGCCAGCGGCTTCATCGTCATAAGATATGCCATCCGTAGTGCTTTCAAAATGATTAGCTCCAGTCTAAATATTGCTTGCTTCTTTGGTAAATGATTGCTAACCTCTACAATTTCATCTGAAAATTTTATGTTCTTTTTGACATTTTTGTAAAGGCTTGTTGCAAGTCTTGCAATATGCCTTCTTAGTCTGTGATTATATCGTCCTTTATTTCTACTTGGAACAAGCCCCAACATTCCTTTCAATCTCACTAGTGGTAAATGAAGCGGTAGTTCTATTACTAGGATTGCTAGTTCAGCGCTATTCTTGATATTAAGGATCCCACAAGACCTCTTATAAACTTCTCCGTATATGGGAAGGGTAGTTATCTGACTAATAATCTTCCCAGAGATCCTCATTCTAGCCGCATCCATAAGTCTTACCTATTCCTTGAAGTTGTAGTAGAAACCATTTTTTATTAACGTCATCAATTTCCTTCTCCAA
>Ga0209183_1000264_pt1 | contig 23849 bp, 19 predicted proteins | sample LHCtaG_2_FD_184120 | JGI IMG/M metagenome (GOLD analysis project Ga0209183, IMG submission 184120) | Hot spring microbial communities from Little Hot Creek, USA to study Microbial Dark Matter (Phase II) - LHC4sed_replicate (SPAdes)... | ecosystem: Environmental > Aquatic > Thermal springs > Hot... | reverse complement strand
TATATGTTATCCTCCTCCACACCCACCCATCCCAATTATTATACACTATCTTCAACTGCTTTTGAGACGGGATCATGAGCATTACTTTCTCCTTCTCTGCATCTTCAGGCTTTAGATCTGTTAAGCTTTTTCCTTCTACGTGGTTCTCTATTCTCTTACAGAAACCTCTAAGAATCGATAAACTCTCGCTGTTTTCAGCTCTGATTACCTGCTGATATAGAGAGTTAGGCAATAGACTAATAATCTGGTCTATAGCAATAAATGTATTTAATCCGTCTTTACCTAGAGCTTTAACTATATTGTCTATTCTAATAAATTCTTCTATAGGTTGAGGGGGGAGGTGCCTAATATTCCATTCTTTAATCGTATCTGAGAAACTATACTTTTCAACTGGTGCCTCCGTCCAGAATCTTACAGCTTTCTTAACCACCTCATCATCCAATTCTTTAAAATACTTCAAGGACTCATTAAGCAGCATGCTTCTGACACCATTATTAGTTGCATCCTAAAACTTAATAACAATTCTAGTGTGTCTCTCATCCAACCTTAAAATGTTAGTAGTTTCTTTGCCATTTTCTCTAAAAAGTAAAGGTTGTTTAGGATAACTGAGGTCTAAGGCTTCTGCTGAATCTTTTCTTGCTGGTCTTTTATGAAAAGTCATGAAGCGTAAGTAGAACCAATCATTATAATCGGCTACGAGGAATTAACGTATAATATTTTTATAGAGTACATTATTAGAAAACCGTTATATATTAAATTAACTAGAAGGCTTCTGGGAATGTTTTATGTCCATATTTCTTCTTAAAGGTAGAGATTTTATTACTACAAGAGATTTCAGTAGGGAGGAGCTTGAGTTTCTGCTCGACTTGTCTTCTCAGATAAAGTCTATGTTCTATGGAGGTATGAGGAAGAGTCTTAGAGAGATTCTGGAAGGTAGGAATATTGCCTTGCTGTTTAAGAAGCCTTCTACTAGGACTAGGAACTCCTTCCAGGTTGCAGCTAGTAGGCTTGGAGCATTCTCAGTGTATATGAGACCTGATGAGCTACAGCTGGCTAGAGGCGAGCCTATAATAGATACAGCAAACGTCCTCGATAGGTATTATGATGGATTAGTCATAAGGACTTTTGAGCAGGCTGAAGTAGAAGAATATGCTAGATACATGAGGAATCCTGTGATAAATGCTTTAACAGATGAAGAACACCCATGCCAAGCTATGGCTGACCTACTAACCATCAGAGAGAAGAAGGGTAGACTGGCTGGCTTGAAAATGGTTTACACAGGAGATATATGGAATGTATGCCATTCACTTATTACTGTAGCGCCTCTGTTTAGAATGGATTTGATAATAGCTGCACCGAAAGGATATGAGCCGCTACCCGATATATGGAGGTTCGGTCAAGACATGGCCTCAAGAAATGGTACAAGACTAGAGATAATCCATGATATTAGAGAAGCTGTAAAAGGAGCAGACATTGTTTACGCTAATACTTGGTGGAGTATGGGGAAGCCTGAGATGGAGAAAGAAAAAAGAAAGGAGGATTTTAAGCCATTTACTGTAACAGTTGAAGTTATGAATCTCGCGAAAGAAGATGCGATATTCATGCATTGCCTCCCAGCTTATAGAGGGAACGAGATGACTACAGAAGTAATCGAGGGAAAATGGTCTGTTGTATACGATCAAGCAGAGAATAGACTATGGACAGAAGCAGCAATAATGGCTGCATTAATTCCTTAACCTATTCAATCATCACCTAGTAATTCCATGATAATCCAATTACAAAGTATCTGAGAGTCAGAACGAAGAGTCTTTAAAACTAGTATGCAATAGTAGGCATCTAACTAGGGAGTAAGATTGGATGATTATGTAGTCTTTTCCTGCTTATGAGATAAGAGTTTAACCAGTTCGGAAATATCTAGAATTAGCTTAAGCTGATAATTTTCCTGAGTTATTTTAAGTATGAAGTTACAAAACTCCAAAGTTGAGAATGATGTTTGTTTACAAATTAAGATAGCGAAGATAATATATAGAAGTGGTACATACATAGAAAAATATTATAACATACCTATTGTAGTATTTTCTAGAGAAATGGGTAAGGAATTTATACCTAGAGAAGTATTTGCTAGGAGAGCTAGTGGGCTTGTTAGACAAGCAAGTTTCATTGATGCATTTTCATTTGGCTTCTTAAATCAAGGAATAGCTATAGCGTTATGGATGCTCTTAAGCTGGGGGGTCTTCCTCTTTCCTTCAGGAGACTTGACAGGCTCGGTTGTCCTAAGCATAATCTTTACACTACCAGGCGTAGCTCTCGTTTGGGGGATATTAGCAGCCTCAATGCCTAGAAGTGGAGGATGCTATATCTATAATTCTAGAATTATTCATCCTGCAATTGGTATGGCGGTAAGTTTTGGCGACTTCTTCATATGGTGGTTATGGATTGTTATACTAGCGCCGTGGGTGGCTGATCCAGGTCTTAGGACATTGTTTGGAATGATAGGGCTGGTTGAGGCTGCTGAATGGGTTAGTTCGCCGGTGGGAATGTTCACAGTTGCAACGATAGTCAACCTGCTTGGTTTTGCTTTTACCTTCTACGGTTTAAAGTACTATCTAATACATCAGAAGATAATAATGCTACTATCAGTAATAACCCTAGCCGTAGTTGGTGTAATTATTGGAGTGCATACTAATACAGATTTTATTCAAGCATGGAATAAGCTGGCAGCCGAGTATGGATCATTAAATTATCATGAGATGATCGAGGCTGCGAGAGAAGCGGCTCCTGAGGTGTTTACTCCTACTCTACCGATAATATTCGGGACTCTCGGTTTAATGGTTGTAAATTCCTGGTGGGCTCACTATGGATGGGCTGTAAGCGTTATAGGCGGTGAAGTTAAAAGACCTCAAAGAAACCTGCTTCTATCCCAAGTTGGCGCAATAATTGTTCCAGCTATATTTGCTTTAGTATTCTCTATATTGTATCCGCAAGTAGTTGGGACAGAGTTTATGAAGGCATTAGCTGTAGCAGATAATGCAGGGTTAGAAGGATACAATATGCCTTTCCCACCAAACTTTGTAGGAGTATCGAGAGTCTTCATAGATACCTCAACAGCAGTGGGAGTGCTCTTAGCGGTTTTTGCTGCTTTAACGATTATCTTGGCTGATTACATATGGATTCCAATGTCCTACGTAGCTGCCAGTAGAATAGCCGTTGCATGGGGGATGGATAGGATGGGGCCGATGTGGTTTTCAGAAGTTCATCCAAGGTGGGCTTCGCCGCTGAAGAATCTAGCTTTCGTATTTGCAACAAGCGAGATAGGAGTAATCTTATACTCTCTTAACCCTGAATGGTTTGCCGGTTTGGCGGTAACAGCCACCGAATGCGTTAGCATATGGGGGGTAACGGCTGTTGCAGCTATTATATTCCCATTCGTAAGAAAGGTAAGAACTATTTGGGAAACATCTCCATACAGTAGGTGGAGGATAGGTCTTATCCCAATTATAACGATAGCAGGCATAGTAGATGTAATATATATCGGGATACTGCTATACTTCTTCTACACGGCGCCTGGCCTTGAGGCTGTTACACCATTAGCGGTCGCATGGTTCCTCGGGTTATGGATATTTGGAGCATTATGGTATTATGCTTGGAGATGGAAGTGGAAGAAGGAAGGGATAGAGATCGACTTAGCGTGGAAAGAGCTGCCTCCAGAATAGCTATCTCTTCTATAACTATGATGGTGTCGAAGCATGACTAGGATTCTATTTGCAACAGATATACATGGTTCAGACTATGTTTTTAGAAAATTCCTTAACGCTCTACAAATATACAAGATAAACGTTGGTATACTGTTGGGAGATCTCTCGGGGAAGTTGGTTATTCCTCTTATAAAGAATGAAGATAATAGCTATACATTTGCTTTCTTAGGTGAGGTAAAAAGAGTGAGAGAAGACCAGTTGGACGAGATCAAGAAGAAGATAAGTATTACTGGATATTATCCAGTTGAGATGAGTAAAAAAGAATTTGACGAGGTAAGTAACAATCCTGATTTAAGAGACAAAATCTTTATTGAGAATATTAAAGATAGGCTGAGCAGATGGATTAAATTAGCGGAAGAGAGGTTGAGAGGCAAGGATATAAGACTTTTCATTTCTGCAGGCAATGACGATCCATGGGAGATTGAAGAGATCCTAGATAGTAGCGACTTAATCGTTAATGCTGGAATGAAGAGAGTAGAAATTGATGAGTATCATGAGATGATAACGCTGCCACATACCAACCCAACTCCATGGAACACTCCTAGAGAAGTAAGTGAGGATCAACTTACGGAGATAATAGAGAGTCTAGTTAAAAAAGTAAATGTTCTAGAAAGATGTATATTTAATTTCCATGCGCCACCGTATGGTACACCACTCGACCTAGCACCGAAACTTTCTAAAGACTTAACCCCTTCTGTTTCAGAAATGGTCCACGTAGGTAGTATAGCTGTCTTGGAAGCTATAAAGAAGTATCAACCCCTACTCGGCCTTCATGGACATATACATGAATCCAAAGGCTCTGTCAAGATAGGTAGGACCCTCTGCCTAAACCCTGGAAGTGAATACGGAGAAGGTATAATGAAAGGAGTCATACTGGATTTAGAGAAAGATAAAGTTAAGAATTTTATGTTCGTCTCAGGGTGATGCATGTGCACAGATTTAGATTGCCGAGTGAGGTCCCATTAGAAGAGTATCCTAAACCAGAAGAATTCGTAAATGAAGCTTTAAGTATAGTTGAGTCCGCTAATAAAGATAAACTAACTCTACGATTAATGGGCGGCATTGCAATATATATTCATAGTAGAGAGTATGAAGAATTATGGAATAAGCTGGGCAGGCTTGGTCAAAAAGTATTCACAGATATAGACTTGGCAGGATATGGAAGTCAAAGAGAAAAATACGTTAACCTTCTCAGGGAGAGAGGATATCAAGTAGATAATAGACTTCTAATGTATTATGGCATGACTAGACAGATATACTATGGACCCAGAATACCGATGGTCGAGATATTTTTAGATAAGCTTCAGATGAACCATACCATAAATTTCGTTGAGAGGCTTGAAGCAGACCCGATAACCATCCCTTTAACGGAATTACTACTGGAGAAACTCCAGATCGTTAAAATAAATGATAAAGACATAAAAGATGTTATAATTCTTCTTCGAGCCCATGAAATAGGCTACGATGATAATGATAAAATAAACTTAGAAGTATTTGATTATCAAGGTCTACTAGATGATTGGGGTTTCTGGTATACTGTAACCACTAACCTTAAACTGATAACTAGTGAAGTTGAAAAATATGAGATAGACCAAGAAAGCAAGTCAATAATCATAAATAGAATAAACAGGATAGTGAATTACCTAGAAGAAAGACCAAAAACGAAGAAATGGATTAAAAGAGCATCAATCGGTATAAAGAAGAAGTGGTATAATGAGGTTGAAGACTGGTATTAATATATATTGAAAAATCTAATATAAGTGCTGTAGACTTGTTTACTCGAGGGATGAGATAGTGTCTTTTTCTGCAGAGTATGAGAAGTTTATGAAGCGTGCTCCTACCTCATGTAGGCTTTTCGAGGAGAATAAGCGTCTTACACCCTTTGGTGTTCATAGTAATTATAGAGTCCATGATCCTTTTCCAATCTTTGTGAGGAAGGCTAAGGGGTCGAGGATATGGGATGTTGATGGGAATGAGTATATAGATTTCAACATGGCTTTCGGAGCACTAGTTGCAGGGCACTCCCACCCTATACTTGTTGAAGAATTGAAGAAGACTTTAGAAGAAGGTACAATCTTTGGGCATGAATCTGGCGAATCTATCATGCTTTCCAAAATAATATGCGAGAGGTTTAAACTAGATATGGTTAGATTCAACTCAACAGGCATGGAGGTTACTATGTACGCTGTTAGATTGGCTCGAGCATACACGGGGAGAAGCAAGATCATGAAGTTTGAAGGATGCTATCATGGAAGTAATGATAATCTACTTGTAAGTGTTAAACCCCACCTCTCAAAAACCGGGCATACTAAACACCCTATACCTGTACCAGCCTCACCAGGGCTATCACCAGAAGTCTCTAAGTATACAGTAGTAGCACAGTTCAATGATGTAGAATCTGTAGATAGGCTTTTCGAAAAATATGGAGACGAGATTGCTGGAGTCATACTTGAGCCTGTAGCCATGAATATGGGTGTTATAGAGCCTGATCCAGAGTTTCTTAGAACATTAAGGAAGTTATGCGATGAGTACAACTCAGTCCTCATATTTGATGAAGTAAAAACTTGTGGTAAATGGTTTGGTGGAGCAGAGGAGAGATATGGTGTTAAACCTGACTTGAAAGCTTTAGGTAAAGCGATAGGTGGAGGGATACCATTATCTGCTATAGGTGGTAAGAAAGAGATCATGGAGCTATTCGGACCAGGTAAAGTTTCCCACGCTGGAACATTTAATGCGAATCCACTATCAGTCAAGGCTGGAATAATCACATTAGAGAAGATACTTACTAGAGATGCAATGGATAAAGCCGCTAAGTTAGGTGAGCAGCTTGCTAAAGGATATAGAGATATTATAGCAGACTATAAGATAAAAGCATTAGTAAGCTCCATAGGTATAAGTGGAGCAGTACTCTTCACAGACCAAGAACATGTTAGAAACTATCGGGAACTACTTAAATGCGATTTCGGGAAATGGTTTGGATACTTTATCTCTATGCTGAATAGAGGTATCATCCCTGCAGCCACAGGCCCGGATGAGCAGTGGACTATCTCCATCCAACACACTCCGGAGGATGTTGAGAAACATCTGGAAGCATTCAAGGAGGTTGCACCAATAGTTAAAGGTGTCGAACAACCTCTAGAGATGATTGAAGCCGTCTAATCTGTTACTGACCATATATCATTTATCTCATCAATAGTCTCAAAGAATTCATTGATGCATTATCCAAAACGGCTTATTTTATCTTACACTACATAGAAAATTCAACTATCATCTCTAAGGTTCCACATAAACTGTGTTTTACGAGTTGGAGAAGTATATGTTGTATAAAACCATATATACTTCTAAGCTCGAAGTACTATTTGATGGTTAGTAGAAGAGATATTTTCAAGGTTGCTGTAGCCGGAGTATTAGGATTAGCGATTGGAGGGGTTGGAGGATATATTTCACGCCAAGGTGAGATTGAATCTCTCAAGAAAGAAGTCATAGAACTCTCTAAGCAAGTAGGCGTAACAGCTCCTGAACTCGAACCAAACCTAAACATCTACAACTGGACATACTATATCAATCGGAATATAGTTGATTGGTGGGCTAGCGAGAACGGTGTACAAATAGTTTATGATACATTTGAGTCTTTAGATGAAGTAGTTGCTAAACTCCAGACGGGTACAAGCGGATATGATTTAGCAGTAGTATCCGACTCACCCTTACAAGAATTGGCGAATCTAGGTGTATTAGAACCTATAGATTTAAAGAAGATACCAAACTTTAAATATGTGCCCGATAGATTCAAGAATCCATACTATGATCCTGGAAACAAGTATAGCGTAATATACAGTTATGGAACAACGGGGCTTGGATGGAATAATAGCGAGGTTTCTCCGGAAGTCACAGCATGGGCTGATGTTTTCGAGGTTGACCGCCACCTTGGAAAATATAAGGGAAAAATAACGATGCATACAGATACTATCGAAACATTTGGAGCAGCCCTGATATATCTTGGGAGAGACCCAACTAGTACTAAAGATGAAGACCTCAGGGAAGCTATAGAATTATTGAAGAAGCAGAAGCCCTACCTAGCAGGTTATGCTTCAACGGAAGAATACATGTCGGGGCTTGAAGCTGGGAGATTCCTGATCAGCCATGCATATAATGGGGATATAGCTGGGTTAATGTATGCATCTGATGAAAGAGAGATAACAATAAGTAAGCAGCTTGAATACATTTCTTATACTGTTCCCGAGGAGGGAGCTCTAGCTTGGGCCGACAACTTCGTGATCCCTAAAGGTGCAAAGAATATTGAGGCAGCCCATGCATTCATAAACTTCATACTCGACCCAACCGTCTCAGCCATCTGTACTATAACTGTTAAATATCCATTCCCAGCTGGCAGAGACTATGTACCTGAAGAAATACGCAGCGACCCAGTAATATTTACTCCTGAGGAATTGTTAGGTAAGCTCTATTGGACGAGACCTTTTACGCCTGAGGAGAGAGCGAAGAGAGCTGAATACTGGCTTGAACTAATGGCTGCGTGAAGTTTTACCTCTTTACTCAGAGGAGACTAATAGATGGGCTTCGCAGACCTACTCCTAAAATACGTTAGAAAGAATGTAGGTGTTAAGGTATCTTTACTTCTTACTCCACCATTAATATTTCTAGCAGTCTGGTTTTATGCACCTTTCTTAATAGTTGGTCTATACAGCTTCGATATGATTAATATTTATCGTGAGATAACGTTTACACCTTCACTGGTACATTATTCAAGAGTATTAGGTTGGACGGGAGCCTCGGGAATATTTCTTCGTTCACTCTACTTTGCAGGCATCAACGTATTACTATGCTTACTATTAGGGTATCCGGTAGCTTACTACATCTCTTTCAAAGTTAAGAAATATAAAGACGTGTATATCATACTATTCATTATACCTTTCTGGGTTAGCTTCCTGATAAGAACATACGCGATGATGGGTTTACTTGATGAGAGAAGCTTCTTTAACACAATACTGCTCTCGCTAGCGATAATCGACTCACCGATTAAGATAATGTATACAGATGTTGCAGTCATCCTAGTAATGGTCTATGATTACCTAGTGATGATGGTGCTACCACTATATGCTAATCTCGAAAAACTTGACAAGACTCTACTAGAAGCTGCGTCTACTCTCGGTGCAGGCCCTGTTAGAACATTCCTAAGAGTAACTCTACCCTTAAGCATGCCTGGGATAATGGCTGGATTTCTCCTAGTCTTCATACCTTCTGTAGGCGAATTCGTCATACCTGAACTTGTAGGTGGACCCAACAACTACATGGTAGGCAACATAATCTATGAGGTCTTTATGGGTGCGAGGCATTGGTGGGTAGGCTCAGCCTTATCAATGCTTTTCATAGCATTCATTCTTTCCTTGGTAATAATCTATATAAGAGGGGTTGGTGAGAGGGGGCTAGCAATATAATGAAGGTTACGAAGTCATTTCTTAAAATCTTTACAGTCATGGTTTTTCTGTTCCTCTACTCTCCGATAATCGCGATGGTGGTCTTCTCATTCAATGAATCTAAGTCTCTAGCAGTCTTTACCAATTTCTCTTTGGAATGGTATAAGAAAGTTATTGCAAACCCAGAGGTCTGGAGAGCTCTATATAATTCCTTCTGGGTTGGAGCAGTAGTAACAATAACCTCTCTAATCTTAGGGTTAATGATGGCTATGGCGGTGACAAGATACAGCTTCAGTGGGAAAACTATACTGGAAAGCTTTATACTGATCCCGATAATCATCCCAGAGATAGCTGAAGCTTTATCGTTAATGATGATGTATATCTTCCTAAATATACCTCTTGGACCAGTAACCGTCATAATCGGGCATATAGCATTTGATATATCATTTGTTACAGTAGTGATGCGGGCGAGAATGGTTGGATACGATAGATCGATTGAAGAAGCAGCTAGAACGCTGGGAGCCAACGAGCTACAAACGTTCTTTAGAATAACTTTACCAACACTCTATCCAGCAATACTTGCAGCAGGCCTTCTAGCTTTTACATTAAGCTTCGATGATTTAATCAAGACATTGTTCACCACAGGGCCAGGGTTTAAGACTCTACCCTTAGTGATATGGTCTTACGCAGCTAGAGGAGGGGTTTCACCAGAACTGAACTCGCTATCATCTTTTGCATTATCTATATCTTTCCTGTTTGCAATATTTAGATTAAGAACCGAGAGGAGGATGGGAAGATGAGTGAGGTATACTCTGTGGAATTGGAGAATATAGTTAAAAGATTTGGAAGCGTGGTAGCAGTAGACCATGTCAGCTTAAGGATTAGAGAGAATGAATTCTTCTCTCTTCTAGGTCCCTCGGGATGTGGTAAGACGACAACCTTGAGGATAATCGCTGGGCTGGAAGAACCAGATGATGGTGTAGTTAGATTATATGGTAAAGACGTTACGGATATACCTACCCATAAGAGAAACATTGGAATGGTCTTCCAGCATCTTGCATTATTCCCACATATGAACGTCTTTGAGAATATAGCTTTCGGATTAAAAATGAGAAAGCTTCCAAGAGAAGAAATTAAGCGAGAGGTAAAAAGGGTATTGGAGATAGTAAAGCTTGAGGGGTTAGAAAATAGGAGGATAGATCAGCTTAGTGGCGGTCAGCAGCAGCGTGTTGCTCTTGCACGTGCACTGGTTATAAACCCTGAGGTGCTACTTCTCGATGAGCCTCTAGGTGCTTTAGACTTAAAGATTAGGCAGCATATGATGGTTGAGTTGAAGAATATTCAGAAAAGAGTTAAGACAACATTCGTATATGTTACACATGACCAGACGGAAGCAATGACCATGTCTGATAGGATAGCTATAATGAAGGATGGTAGAATACAGCAGGTAGGAACACCACTTGAAGTCTACTACAAGCCATCAAATACATTTGTCGCCTCCTTCATAGGTGAAGCAGTAAATCTTATTGAAGGTGAAGTTAGAGAGAACGGTATAGTAGATACAAGTTTAGGAGTAATCTACTGTTCTGAGCAATCAGCAAAAGGTAAAGTTGCAGTTATGATTAGACCTGAAAATGTAGAGATCAATGAGGAGATACATAGTGTAGATAACTTATTTAAGGGTGTAGTACAGGCAGCTATATTCAAAGGCTCATACATAGAGTATAGAGTAGATATCCAGGGAACTACATTCATTGTTCATAAACATGGAGAGGAGAACCTAGGCAGAATCTATCCACCTGGAGCCATAGTTGAAATAGGGTGGAAAAAGAATTCAAGCCTTATAATACCTGTTCAAACATAGATCTAGACAGTAGAGGTATGGATATGAATTTTCTAGTATTAGGGGGCGCAGGAGCTATAGGCTCAGTAATAGTTAGAGACCTACTCTTGGATAGTAAAGTGGAAAAAGTCGTGATAGGAGAGATAGATAGAGATAGAGCCGTAAGATTGATTCAATCAATTAATGATGGTAGACTATCGTTTAAGCATATAGATGTTAGGAGGGTAGACATCCTTACAGAAGAGATGAAGAAGTACGATGTAACCATCAACTCAACATGGTTTGAGCATAACCTAGAAGTAACGAAGGCTGCAATAAAAGCAAAAGCTAAACTAATCGACTTAGGTGGATTATACTACATGACTTTAAAGCAGCTTGAACTTGATGGAGAAGCTAGAGAAGCTGGAGCATCGATATTGATTGGATGCGGGGAAGACCCAGGCATTAGTAATGTGATGGTTAAGTATACTTCAGACAAGTTAGATGAAGTAGACTCCATCTTGATTAGGGATGGAGATAGAGACCTGAAGCCTCCAGATAAGCCTGTTTTCAAGTTTTCAGTAAGAACGATGGTGGATGAATGGACAAAGAATGCGATCATTTTCAGAGATGGAAGATACGAGGAAGTACCTCCACTTAGTGGAATAGAAGAATTCGAGTTCCCACAACCAATTGGAAGAATAAAAGTAGCATTTAGTCTACACTCAGAACTTGCAACAATTCCTATCTACGTTAATAAGGGGTTAAGATACGTAGACTTCAAGATAAACTACGACTTCAATATGGTTGAAACTCTCAAGAAGCTTGGTTTCCTCGCAGATAAAAAGATAACTATAAACAATTCAGAAATCTCTGTCAGAGACTTCACAATGCATGTCTTGAGGAATTGTATGTTCGATCCATCTACCGATGAAATTGATGATGCTGCATGCATATTAACGAGGACGGTAGGTAGGAAAGACGAAAGAAACATTACCTATACAATGTATGCTTTATCAGCTTCAAGGAAAGATTTGAAAGCATCAGCTTCAAGCTACCTCACAGGTGTTCCAGCATCTATTGCGGCTCAAATGATGGTAAGAGAAGAGATAAGATTCAATGGTGTAAAGCCTCCTGAAGCATGCATTCCCTCAGAGAGGTTCCTGCAGAACCTAAAAAATAAAGATATAGTAATCGGAGAGGAAATCGAGAGGACTTGGTAGGTTTCAGGAAATCTTAAAACTCTAAATTTACCTATACTTAGATGTTTCCCTCGAGACTCCTACCAAATACATTCTACTCCACTATACCATCTCCCACTATAGATACATCATCCATAGATACTATACGCTAGTAGATTAGTCTAGATCGAAGTTTATGAAGTCTCAGCTTATTGAATGATGAAGTTGCGTGTCTCCAAAAGATAATATTAACTTATGGTTTAGCAACATTAATTCAACCTCACTGAGGGCAAGCGTAAAGCATAATAAGAGTGTAGATTTCAAAAGAACATTTTTCCAAAACCTAAGTAATACTGGAAAAATTTATAAACAATAGATCCTAAAACATATTTTATGAGTGAAGATATATACTGCTATACTGGTAAGGTTCTTAGAGTTAACCTTACAAACAATAGTTTTAGAATAGAGGAGACTAGGAGGGACTTCATCGAGAAATATATTGGGGGTAGAGGTCTGGGTATAAGATATCTACTTGAAGAAGTCCCTCCCAAGATTGATCCTTTAAGTCCTGAGAACAAGATAGTTGTTTCTACTGGTCCGCTTACCGGCACCATTGCGCCTCTCTCTGGAAGATACCCAATTATAACCAAGTCACCTCTATCATATACTGTTTGTGATAGTTATAGTGGGTCATACTTTGGTGTAAGGATGAAGTATGCTGGATACGATTTATTGATAGTTGAAGGTAGAGCTAAGAAGCCTCTCTACGTTGAGGTTACGGAAAAGGGTGCTGAATTCCATGACGCTGAGAAGCTATGGGGTCTTGGAACCCTAGAGACATCTAAACATATTAAAGAAGAGTTGGGAGATGAGAATGCAAGCGTCCTAGCTATCGGTCCAGCTGGTGAGAATCTTGTTAGGTTCGCATCTGTTGTTGATAGCGGGCTGTGGGTTCATGGGAGAGGAGGTGCTGGTGCAGTATTCGGGTCTAAGAATTTAAAAGCTCTAGTTGTAAAGAATATTAAAGGCGAGGTCAAACTATATGATCCTGATGAATTTAGGAAGATTGTTGTCGAGCTAACGAGGAATAGAGTGAAGACTTCTGAGAATTTATGGGCTCAGACTGATGGTACACCATTAATAGTTGATTTATCACATAATGCCGGCGTTCTCCCAACATATGGTTTCACATCGGGAGCATTCGAACACCATGACAGGATAAATACAGATAGAGTTAAAGAAGCTACAGCTAAAAAATATGCATGCCCATACTGCCCACTTGCATGTAAGAGGATACTGAAATTCGATTCTAGATTGATCAAGTCTCCCGAGTATGAAACATTAGCCATGATAGGCTCTAACACTGGTCTAAAGAGTCTTAGAGACGTTGCTGAAGCAGCTGAAGTTGCTACAGACCTTGGTATGGATACGATATCTCTTGGCGCTACGATAGGCTTTACAGTTAAACTATATGAGAAAGGATTGATAACGGAGAAGGAACTTAATGGATTGAAGCCTTCTTGGTGCAGTCCAGAATTCGTAATCGGGATAAGCAAGATGATAGCATATAGAAGTGGATTTGGGAGTTTACTGGCTGAGGGGACGAGGAGAACTGCTGAAAAGATTGGTGGAGAAGCATTGAAAGAACGGCTAGATGTTAAGGGGTCTGAGATACCTGCATATGACCCTAGAGGAACATATGGGATGGCTTTAGCATACGCTACAGCAGATAGAGGTGCATGTCATCTTAGAGCTTGGGCGGTAGCATATGATGCATTTGGAGAAATGGACCCATACAGCTTCATAGGAAAAGCTAAGCTCGTAAAAGACCTACAAGACCTAAATAGCATAAAGTGGTCTCTAATAATATGCGACTTCTGGCTTTCAAGCTATGAAGATATGGCTAAGCTTCTAAAACCAGCTCTTAGAAGAGACTACACAGTAGATGAGCTAAAAATAATCGGCGAGAGGATCTGGAACATCTCTAGAATATTCAACGTTAGAGAAGGCTTCAAGAGAGAAGATGATATGCTTCCTCCAAAGATGTTCTACGAGCCTTTGAGAGGTGGGAAGACTGATGGGAAGACGGTTGACATAAACCAGTTTAAAGAATCTCTCACTGAATACTATAAGCTTAGAGGCTGGGATGAAGAAACAGGAGAACCTATAAAAGAAACATTAGAGAAACTTGGAGCAGAATGACTTTTCCGTAAAATTCTCTACGAAGACCTATTTTCGAAAATATAAATAATCGCATATTAAGTATTCATGGGTAAAGATTTTATGCACGTGTTAGTAGAGTAGTTCATAGGCTTGGATGGAGATGGTGTTCTTTGCCGAAGAAGGTTATGGTTGTTGGCGTGGGTGGCGTTGGACATGTAGTTGTGGCCACTCTCATTTCTGAGAAGCTTGTAGACCAAATTGTAGCTATAGACGTATCTGACAGAAATCTAAAACACCTCCAGGAAAAGTTTGGAGAAGAGAAAATATCCACATATAGAGTTGATGCAAGAGACTTCGACCAATTAAGTAGATTGATGAAGGAAGTAGATATTGTAGTTAACGCTGCTCATTACTCTTTAAATCTAGGATTGATAGATACTTGCTTAAAGAATGGATGTAATTACATTAGTTTAACTGGTGGAGAAGAATTATGGATAGAAGGCGGCTCCAGATTTAAGGAGATGATTGAGGCTCACTTAAAGAGGGACTCCGAGTGGAGAGAGAATAGATTAACTGGAATACTTGGTTTAGGTGAAGATCCTGGATTATCAAACATCTTTGCTAGGCATCTAGTAGAGAAGCTTGATGAAGTAGATGAAGTAGTAATAAGAGATGCTGATACAGTTGAAGATGACAGGTTTATTATAGCTCCATTATGGAGTAGAGAAGAATTGCTGATGTCTAGTATAGCTCCAGCCGTATACTATGAAGATGGAGTATTCAAGAAAGCTGAGCCTTTAAGCATCTGTAAAGAACACGTTTTTCCAGATCCAATTGGTGCTAAGAAAATATACTTAAAAGAACATCCAGAAGTCTGGACTCTCTCATTATTCCTCCCAAAGAAGGCGAGGAAGATATCGTTCTGGTACAATTATGATGGAATATCTGCAGATGTTATTAAAGCTCTATGGAAGATGAACCTATTATTAAGAGAGAAGATTAACGTTAAAGGAGTACAAGTATCTCCTTTCGACGTAGTTGTCGAGGTCCTCCCTCAACCAATAGATTTAGTAGATGTTCTAGGATACGCTGGCATTGAAGTAGAAGTAAAAGGCGTAAGAGATAATTCTCATATCTCAGAGAAGATTTTTACCTACATATCTCATAGAGAAGCATATAATAGATGCGGTCTCAATGGTACTTCCTATCTCGTAGGCTTACCTGCAGCAATAGGAGTTATCTTACTACTCGAGAAGGAGTTAAAAGAAGTAGGGCTACTCTTCCCAGAGCAGCTCAATCCTCAACCATTCATTAGAGAATTAATAAAACATAACCTACCAGTGATATTTGAGGAGAGAAGAACAGTTGAAATCAAAGAATTCTAAAGGCTAGTTATTATGTTCTATCATCGGTAAAGTATAGTCTTCAATTAGACTGGATGAACATAGAGGATGAGACTGAATAGTTGTTAATGTAGTGTTTTTCGTAGTGATGCTTTAGAGGAGAATAGCGGCAAGATTAAATTATTATTGATGTCCCTAGCCCTCTCTTGATTCTATAAGTCTCCATTAAATAGACGATTAATGAGCCGACCACTATAACTATTGACGATGCAGCTGTTATAACCGGTACATTTGTTGGATGTCTTAGTGACCCCCAAACCCAGATAGGAAAAGTAACATCTGAGCCTATGGTGAAGAATGTTACAATGAAGTTATCGAAAGACCATAAGAAGGTTATTAATGCTGAGACTGCTATAGATGGATAGATCAATGGAAAAGTTATATTAATAAATGTTTGGACTTCATTAGCCCCTAAATCCATGCTTGCCTTCTCATAGTTTGGGTTAAGGCTGATCAGTCTAGCAGCTATAATCAACACTACGAGGGGTATGCTGTAGACTATATGGCTGAGTATAACTGTTAGAATAGATAATGGTATTCCGACAGTGTAGAAGAATACTAGTGAGGCGACTCCGATTACAAGCCATGGAATGATGAACGGTATCAGGATGAATCCGATAAATAATGTATTCCGTCTCAATCTTACAAAGGCGAAAGATGCAGGAATACCTATAGACAATGACCCTGCAGATACAGCTAGAGCGATAACTATAGAGTTAAGGATGCTCTTTAGGAATGAGGGGTCTTCGAGCAGCTTCAAGTACCATTTTAATGTAAATCCCTTAAATGGAAAGACAAAGTATATGCTATCATTTAAGGAGAAGAGTATGACCAACGCTATTGGAAAATATATTAACAGTAGAATAGTTGTTGATGTGAATACTTTAAGAAGGATCCTTATAATACTCATTCATAGAGCCTCCTGACTCCTAGAAACTTAAAAACAATAAACATGATTATCAACGTAATTAGCAGTAAGCTTATAGTGGATGCTGAAGCATATGGCCAGTCACCTATAGTGAGATACTGTCTAACGATGAAGTTTCCAAGCATATATGTCTTCCCACCTACGAGGGCTGGAATAGCGAACTCACCCATCATCGGTATATAGATGAATAAAAATGCGATAGCAATCCCAGGCATGCTAAGTGGAAGGGTTACTCTAAAGAATATGCTAAGTCTGTTTGAACCTAGATCCATTGCAGCTTGATATAGGCTTTCGGGGATACTTCTTATAGTTATATAGAGTGGGATGATTGCATAGGGTAACGCATTATGTAGAACAACGATGATTATAGCATAAAGGCTGTGAAATAAGATTGTTATAGGCTGCTCCACTAATCCAAACGTCATAAATAGATTATTCAACAGCCCATTCTCTCCTAATATGTTTCTCCATGCGAATATCCTGATTAAATAATTCATTTCTAGGGGGATTAGTATCAATAAGATAATCTTTAGACCAGTGTCCCCTCGAGTCATCCTAGCGAGAAAATATGCTATAGGATAGGCCACCAACAATATCACCAAGAAGGTAGCAATTGAGATTAAGTTTGTTAATATGAATACGTTCTGAGATAATTCTTCTGTGGAGAATCTTACATAGTTTTCTAATGTGAATACTCTAGTTATACGGTATAGCGGCTCACCATGCCAGAAACTGTAAATTATTATCGTGATCAGTGGAACGTAGAAGAATACGGCGAGATATATTAACGCTGGTAGAGAGTATATAAGAGTGATAGATAGCTTCCTACTAATAATTTTCTTTAAATTCATCCACTAATCACTATCACATCTTTCCTATTCCATTTCATGAATATCTTCTCACCGACGTGATAGATAGGCTCAAAAGTCTTGACAGTAAAAATCTTAGAATCATCAACCTCTATCTTTAAGTCGCTGTAAGCTCCTTTATAGATTATTTCTATTATCTTTCCTGACGCTGTGTTTTTATCATCAGGGGAAGGAGAATGGATGATCTTAATCTTCTCCGGCCTGATCAGTACTTGTATCTTTTCTCCTTTCTGTAGTTTTATAGATGTTTCTCCCTCTATCCTTATATCTCCACAGGATGCTGTGAATACATTATCCTCTACGGAATCTACTATGCACTCAATTATGTTCGTTTCTCCTAGGAACTCCGCAACAAATCTATTCTTAGGTCTTTCATATATCTCCTTGATTGTTCCAACATCAATTATCTTTCCAGAATTTAGGATAGCTACTCTATCAGACATAACCATTGCTTCTTCATGGTCGTGGGTAACATATACCCACGTAGAATTTAGTTTCCTCTGTATTCTACGTAATTCCAACTGCATTTCTTTTCTAAGTTTTACATCGAGGGGGCCTAGAGGTTCGTCGAGTAAGAGGATTTCAGGCTCAATTACGAGAGAACGTGCTAAGGCTACTCTCTGCTGCTGCCCTCCACTTAGCTGAGTTATTCTTCTATCTAAAAGTGTCTCAATATGTAATAGTTCTGCAATCTCTCTTACCTTACTTCTCATCTCATTTAGTGGTTTTTTCCTAATTTTAAGGCCGTAAGCAATATTGTTAAACACATTTAGATGCGGAAATAATGCTAGATCTTGGAAGATCATGCTTGTAGGTCTTCTATACGGTGGAACGCCATTCATTAGTTCACCATTAATGTATACTTCTCCTCTTGTAGGTTCTTCAAAGCCGCCAATAATCTTTAGTAGAGTACTCTTTCCGCTTCCACTAGGTCCTAAGATAGTTAATAGCTCGCCCTTCTCAATCTTTAGATTTATATTCTCAAGCGCAAGAATGCTACCATAATATTTGTATACATTTAATAATTCAAGCGAGATTCTGCTCATTCTTATCCCGCGATTATCTCTTCCCAGACCTGAAGCCACTCATCAAGGTTTGGTGGATCAATCAACGGTAAGACTTCAGTTAATTTTTCGGGTCCTACTATTCCGCTCTCTACAATCTTCTCTTCTGGAAGTTTCTTAAAAGTCTGCTCATTACTTGGACCATAGAGCCATTCATAAGCATAGTAGTACTGTGGGTCTTCAGAGATGAAATAATCTATGTAAAGATATGCAGCCTCGGTGTTTTCTGATGTTTTCAAGATGCTTAAACCGCATAACCAGCCTATACCTTTACCTTCTGGAAGAGTAAACTCTGCTTCTACTCCTTCAGACTTTAACCAATAAGATTGAGCTGGACCGCTTCCAGCAATAATCCAAGCATCTCCAGAAGCTAGCAGCTCTCTAGCTTCTATATCACTCTCATAGAACTTAAGAATTACATCTCTATGTTCTCTATAGAATTCTTTAATTCTTTGGAGGTCTTGACTGGTCAGATTCCATGGATCCTCATAGTTAAGAGCCCATGCAGCCATTACAATACCTATTCTTGCATCGTTCAGTATCAATACTCTATTCTTGTACTTAGGGTTAAAAATATCAATCCAGTTAGCAATCGATGGAACTTTATCCTTTCTATACGTGACTCCTGCTTGAAGACCGAAAGCCGTTGGAACCATGTATAGTTTTCCATCCCTCCATACTTCAGGATATTCTCGGACACTCTTAAACAGATAATTCCAGTTGCTAAGTTTGGCGGGGTTGATAGGCTGGAGAAGGTCATGCTCAATAAGTCTAGGTAGAAAGTCGATGCATGGGCTTACAATATCTGCCCTGAATCCTCCTCTAAGCTTTGCAAACATCTCAGGTTGAGAAGTAAATATACTGTTTTCAATCGTTAATGTAGGATATTTTTCAGTTAAGGGGTTAAATACTTCTGGAACTGTGAAGTCTTCCCATACGAAAGCTACTAGCCTGCCCATTACGGTAACCTGAGATGTTGTAGATGGCTGTGTAGGAGCAACCAAATACATCAGTGAGTATGCAGCCACGCCACCTACAACTAAAACTATCACCAATACTATTATTATGAAAAGCTTAGAGATTCCTTTAATCATAAAGCTTACCTCCCCTACAGGATTCTGTCAACTTTTACTTAAGGTTTTTTATTTTTAAGTCTTTAAGTAATGGTCTGGAGAAGCTGTTCCTCCAAATATAACACATGAAGATATTACCTAGTTGACAGGATCCCTACAGAAGAATCATCACTGAACCTGTCAACTAGGTAATACACTTCCTTGAGTTTTTATTGTTGTATGTAGATTTCTTATTATTGCTATTGTTTTTGCATAGTCTTCTACTGATTAAATCCTCCATGTATTTATATTGTTGTAGAATCTCCTAGTCCCCTCTTTTAGATACCTGAAGAATCTCTCAACAGTATTCCTTAAGCCAAACCTCTCATACCTATACTCTAGACCAATCCTATCTAAAGCCCACCTACACCATAGACCTCTATCAACTATTATCAATGGCTTGTTAAGACATCTATCTAGGACCATCCTAATAAACTTCAAAGCTATTAGCATACTCCTACTCCATGAAGCATAATAGAGTATGCTTTCTCATTTAGAGGATAATTGTTAAACTTGAATAGACTAGAGATCCCATCAAGGATATACTCAAACACATACATAACAAAACATCATAGAAACCAGGCCATAAACATAAAAAGAAAACCTTAAATAAAAGTTGACAGGTTCCTCATCACTATCACTAAGATATATATTATTCTTTAGCGACTTCTCTAAGCTGGATTATCGATGCTAGATGAATCCTCCAGTTATGAGAAAGCTTCTAATCTCTTATCGAAGCTAATATCTATACCCAGCCCTTCTGGAAGAGAAGAAGAACTATCATATTTTATCTACGAGTATCTAGATGGACTTGGGTTTAATCCTATCTTACATGAAGTGTATAAGACTGGACAAAATGTATTAGTAAAACTCGGAAGAGGAGATAAACTACTTTTATGCGGCCACCTTGACACCATACCACCACTAGACATGAAAGAACCATACAAGCCTATAGTAATGAATGGAAGAGTATATGGTAGAGGAGCATGCGATATGAAGGGAGGATTAACATCGATGCTTCTAGTTTTAGAAGAATTGTCTAGAGCTAGGCATGAACCTGACGTTACTTTCGCATTCGTTGTAGATGAAGAAATGTATGGAAGAGGTGCATCAGAACTCTTAATTAGAGGAGTAGACGCTAGGGATTGCATAATCCTTGAGCCTACCTCGATGGATATCTGTATAGGAAATGCGGGATGCGTAGAATTCAATCTAGTATTCCATGGTAAGAGCGGCCACGGTGCATATAGAGAAGCAGAAAATACAATTCTCAACTTCTTTAATTTCTATAAGGAGTTAGAAGATAAAGTTAATCTAGAATTCTCAATCAGCGATGAATATCCTATGTCGCCTATACTTAATCTAGGTAGAATTGAAGCTGGATATAGTGGTTGGGTTGTTCCATGGATGGTTAAAGCTGACATCTTAATACATTTTCATCCGAAAGTTACATACTCGAAAATACTTGATTTCTTGAGAAAGGAAATAAAAGATCATAGTATCAAGAAGACTATAGATATAGAACTTGAAATAGTACACGGATGTGATGGATTCATAGCTAACTCAAGATACGTAAACTTATTAACTGATATATATAGAAGAGTCTTGAGAAGAGAACCAAAACATAGAATAATCGAATCTGAAACAGATGCTAACGCATTATACCATAAAGCAGGCATGGACCCCATAATATATGGTCCAGGAGAGATAAAGTATGCTCATTCTTCAGAAGAGAGCATTGAGGTAAAAGATATAATTGATGTAGCAAAAGTATTAGAAGAATTTCTTCTAAGAGTTTAAACTAGATTAATTTAGGCAGTCTAAATTTAAGTTAGAATTGTAATGGTTTAGCTAAGTAGTCTTGATGGAAACTACATAGTAAAAGATGATGAAAAGGTTAAGGCATGATGAGAGGCTACCTTGAAGGATGAGAAGATTCTAAACATGTCTTTTATGCAAGTATGTTTGGAATACGAGGTTAAAGCTAGGTTCTGCTCAGATGTGTTGATTATGACTGTCTATTCTTTGAGAACCTTCACCACCATCTCTGCATTATTACTTTTCTATCTGTGAAGAAGTCTAGAGCATCTATCTGTCCATGTAGTACTCCGTAGAAGCTTTTCTTTCTTCCTGGGAATGGGAAGAATTGGTTTGGCTGGGCTACGGCCATATTTACAGCTATGTTTCCAGCATTCATCCTTCTAGCGAATTCTCTTGCATATTTTCCACTCGATGTATATATTGTTCCAGTATTCCCATATGCTCCACCATTCGCTATATCCAATGCTTCATCGAAGTTTGATGCTCTAACTATAGGCATGACTGGCCCGAATACTTCTTCTCTAGCTATCTCCATGTCTGGAGATACTTCATCGAGAACGGATGGTCCAAGATAGAATCCTCTCACATATTTTTCATCAACTTTGATGCCCCTCCCGTCTAGCAGTATTCTCGCACCCTGCTCTAATGCTTTCTCAATCATTCCTACAACTTTCTGTCTTCCTTTGAGAGAAGCCAGAGGACCTGTATCGGTAGTTTCTAGAAGCTGGTATCCAACTTTAATCCTTCTAACCCTGGCGATAATCATTTCTACGAACTTATCGTATGCTTCTCCTACAGCGATTAGTAGCCCAGGTGCGAGGCATCTCTGACCAGCCATATCGAAGAATCCCGTAACAATGTTCTCTATCGATGGCTCGGGTACCGCGTCAGGCATGAGGAGCACCGGATTCTTCGCTCCTGCTTGGCATAATGCTCTCTTACCTCTGGAGCACGCTGCTGAGTATATCTTCTCAGCTACTGGACTTGAGCCTACGAATGCTACCCCAACTATATCTCTATGCTCTAGTAGGTGCTGGCTTGTAGATGCGTCACCATTAACTAGGTTTACTACCCCATCTGGGTATCCTGCATCCTTGAATAGTTTGATGAAGTATGTTATAGGTACCGGGTCTAGTTCACTCGGCTTAACCACGACCGTGTTTCCAAGCGTAACAGCCATAGGTATAAACCACATAGGGATCATTACTGGGAAGTTGAATGGAGATATTATCGCGAAGACTCCTAGAGGCTCTCTAACCATCTCCATGTCTATCTCAGGCTCTCCTCCAGCAACATTAACAAGCTTCCTCACAGACATGAATAGATGGGGTAAGCCTAACGCTGAATCTATAGCCTCGACAGTCCTCTGGACCTCTCCACGGCCTTCCCTGACAGTCTTCCCAACATTCTGAGCTAGCATCAAAGCCAGCTCCCCACTCTTCTCCTCGACAAGCATCCTCAGCCTTACGAGATACCTCGCCCTCTCAAGCATGGGTATCTGAGACCATTTCCTAAATGCTTCAAGAGCAGAAGATACAGCAACGTCAACATCACTTCTAGATGATGTGGGAACCTCAGCAATAACACTACCTAGACCAGGATCATAAGACTCCAGGAATCTATCACTATCAGCTTCAACATACTCACCACCAATATAATTTGGAAGCTTACCATAACTCTCTGAAAACCATTTCAAGCTCATTACAAGTTGAGGTACCCTCAACTTTACTTAAGTTTTTCCATTAAATCCTAGATATTACCGTTCTCTAACTTAAGCTTTCAAGTGAATGATGTATCTATAGTGGTCCGGCCTCAACTTCTTTTATTGATTCTTCAAGGATTTCTAAGCCTTTCTCAAGGTTTTCTTTCTCTATTGTTAGTGGGGGGTGTAGTCTTATCACGTTTAGGTATAGTCCTGCTCTAAGTAGTAGTAGGCCTTTCTCTCTTGCTTTATCTAATATCTTGGCTGCTTCATCTGTTGCAGGCTCCTTTGTCTTCCTATCCTTAACAAGCTCTATAGCCTGCATTATTCCTAAGCCTCTAACATCGCCTACCAGCTTAAACTTATCGTATAGCTCGTTGAGCTTCTTCTTTACAGTCTCTCCTAGAGCTGCAGCTCTATCAGGCAGTTTATCCCTCAACATTATGTCTACTACTTTTGATGCTACAGCGCATGATACAGGGTTTCCTCCATATGTTCCACCGAAGCTTCCCGGCAGGGTCTTCTCCATAATCTCCCTCCTACCTACTATGGCCGATAATGGTAGACCGTTAGCTATCGCCTTCGCTGTAACTAGTA
>Ga0209183_1000263_pt1 | contig 23886 bp, 26 predicted proteins | sample LHCtaG_2_FD_184120 | JGI IMG/M metagenome (GOLD analysis project Ga0209183, IMG submission 184120) | Hot spring microbial communities from Little Hot Creek, USA to study Microbial Dark Matter (Phase II) - LHC4sed_replicate (SPAdes)... | ecosystem: Environmental > Aquatic > Thermal springs > Hot... | reverse complement strand
CAGTTATACTTAATACTGCTAGTTTAAGCCTAAAAACCCCTCCAAGAGAAACCATATAACTATTGCCTCCAGAAAGAATGTTAAGAGACGACTCCACAAACTCTCAAGAATACTCTCTATAGAGAGGAGGTTTAGGAATACTGTAACGGTAGATGAGACAGTGGTAAAGCTTCATGGTCTTAGAGCATATGTATAATCTACTGTAGACCTAGGTTCAGAAGAAATACCAGCAATCCATAGATCATGAAGTAGGAACATGATAATTACTATGAAGTTTATCAAGATAGTCCTGGACAGATACCTTAACAGACCATTAATAATAGTTGATAAGAGTCCATGGTGTAAGTGGATTATGTCTGCTGTAGAGAGATTCTTCGGATGGCTAAAATCATTCAGGAGGATAATTATAAGGTATGAGAAGCTTGCATCAACATATAAAGCCCTAGTAACAATAGCATCAATAATCATACACCTATGATACAGAATTTAGAGATGAGTTCCAAAAAATTTTACAATGATATTAATAGTCCTTATACCTGGAAAAGATATAATATTGAAATCTAGATAATATTATGTGGGGGGAGAAATTGAAGAGATTCAATCTAATTGTCACAACTTTTAGGAGGCAAGAAGCTATTGCAGCTTCCGAGCTTAGAGACCTTCTGACATATCTAGGAGATAAAGAGCCTGAAGTTGAGATGACTAAGATTTCAGGCCTCATAACAGCTTCAACAAGCTTAGACCCATTCTATATTATAGAGAAGGTTAGGGAGATATTATCAAGTGAACCTTGGAGGATTAGTAGTCTTCTAAGATTTATACCGATTGAAGAAGTTGTCTCAACGAAGATCGAAGATATCGCGGAAGCAGCCGGTAGACTATCAAGTAAGATTCCTAAAGAATCTTCTTTTAGGATAACAGTTGAGAAGAGACATACGTCTCTCTCAAGTCAAGATATTATAAAATCCGTGGCAGAAAAAATCGAGAGAAGAGTAGACCTTAAGAATCCAGATTACATTGTATTGGTAGAAGTCTTGGGTGGATTAACCGGGGTCTCAGTGATAAGACCTGAGCAGATAGTAAGTTCAATGAAGCATGAAAAATCAGAATATACTTAGCAAATTGATTGCATGTATGTTTCATGTGGCCAGAATGAGATTCAACCACTTTTCATCTATGAGGGTGATGGGTAGATACAAGCTACATTAAATGATACCATGATAGATTTTCGGAGAACTTACATGTATTACTTCCTGTGGCCACACGATCTTAGATGGCCACTTTTGACAATTGATATCCTACAGTACCAAAAATCTGCTTCGTGGGAATTTAACTCATAAAATTTTACTTGAGATACTCCTATATATTTGAGAGGAGAGAAATGGTTGGATGATGGAGGAATTTAGGAAGAAACTTGGGGAAGCAAGTACTTTTGGAGAGATATTTGAGCTTGTAAAGAAAGCAGTAAAGAAAACTATTGGGCTTCATAGAGCCGGTTTAGAGCTAGTCTTAATGGACCTACCAAATAATATGGGTGCAATGCATGAAGTTGGAAGCAACATGATTATAATGAATGAAGCTTTACTAGAAGCATTTCTCCAAGTAGCTAGGAACAAGATTGAAGTAAACTCATACGTTTTCGTTATTCTTCTTCACGAATATCTTCATAGCTTAGGATACATAGATGAAGAAGAAGTAAGAGTATTAGTTAAGAGAATAGTAACGGAAGTGTTAGGCGAAGACCATATAACATACCATCTTGCCACAAACTCATTGTTTGAATTATATCCTGAATTACAGATGATTGGACCTGGAAGAATAGGAAGAGATACAAAAATCGTTAGGGACTTTGATAGAGAAAGTACACACTATATTGGTTAAGAGCGTATACTGTATTGCAACTAAATTGTTGGAGACCCTCGAATGTTCTTTATCTCAACATATTTCCTAGCTATTTTTAATACTTTTTCAACTACTTTTATTGAGTCTTCTCCGAAGACATAAGTATTAGGTTCTAGTCCGTAGCCACCTCTATCAAATACTACATCTAGGCTGCCTGCTTCCTTAAACTCCTCCAATATAGATTCTATAACTTGTTCTTCCATGTCTCTACCTACAACAATATTTTTCCTCGTCTCCGAGAATCTTAAACCAAGAGATCTTACTGCTTCTTCAACAATCTCATCAAACTTTAGATTGGCCACCGAATTCACATTACGCGAATACTTCTTCACTGTCAACAGTACTTTTGCTAGATGTCTAGACCCCCCGAATTCTGGTCTACTAACAGCTTTAGGTCTATCATGTAACATTACTATCCTTCCAGGGATACCTGCAACATCTTCGACTGTCTTAGCATCTTTAACTGATTCAACAATGTTTACAGCTACTTGAGGCATTACATTTACAAAATATCTTGCTTCTTCGATCATCTTTACAGCTCTCTCCAATCTAGCTAGTACTTGGGCTCTCTCAGCATCTTGGAGTTCTGACTTCTTCTTTAAACAGATCTCACATGTAGAAAGTTGAGGGTACATTCCTCTATGATAATTACAGAAGACGCCTCTAGATAATGAATCCATCCAGAAAGAATATAGTGTTAGAGTCGCTCTAACTGGATCATGTGGAATATCTCTAGTAATTAGCTTGGTTAAAGAAGTTATCTCATCCATGCTTAACCCCATATCTACTAGTGATTTAACATATGTATCCTTAGGCTTTGAGAGAATCTGACTTATAGCAGACTGGGATAAACCTAGGATAGATGCGATCTTTAATTGGCTATACCCTGTAGAATAGAGTTCATAAGCCACCAAACCTCTGATAGCTGGTAAGAAGCTCTTAGCCAACATCTCACATGGAGGCATCATCCCCTCACACCACCCACTAATTAAGACATGCTTCCTTTTATCTAGTAAATTGAAGATACGAATCTTATTATCCAGTCTATTTGAATTAAAGTTGGAATATGAAGGGGTAATGTCTGGTGCGCCCTAGAGATAAGAAAGAAACAGAGAAGTTCAGATGAAAGAAACCGTAAAACTGTAGCAATATTTATAGGCGTAGTTTCTGGAATAATCGCTTCTCTTTGTTGTTTCGGACCAGTTTTCATTATTCTGCTTTGGCTAAGCAGCCTCACCGTAGCCCTCAGCATAACCCAGTACAATCCATACATTCTAATGTTAAGCTTCAACTTTATGGCTGGTGCAATCTGGGTTTACTTGAGAAAAAAGAGTCAAGGACTCTGCGACCTTCATGTAGTAAAGAGAAACAGAAACTTTATATCTTTGGCAGCTATAACAATGGCTATCTTTTATGTAGCAGCTCTTTACTTTCTGTTGTTGGTCATTACTCCTCACATATATGGCACCGCCAGCAACTACGTAGAAAAACAAGCTTCAGAAAGACTCAGGCAAGTTACCTTGGAGACATATGGCATAACATGTCCTAGCTGAGTTGATGAGATAGAATCATTGTTAAAGCAGAAAGAAGGTGTGACCACGCAAAATTCAACTATTTTCAGGGTATTGGTGAGGTAATTTTATGATCCAGCCAAGATAACAATAGAAGATATAGTGAAAGCTATCCAACCTTACAGGGTAACCTTAATCGAAGATAAAGTTTAGGGCATGGAAGAGGGTAACCATTCAAAGCTTTATCCAGGCACTACCGCAAGCAACCACCACCCTCAAAACAACAGAACAGGCACATACAATCGCTGAAACCAGCATAAAGACAGCTACGACCACAACAGTAACTACCGAGACTGGTTCAGAGTTTCCAAAAGCATCCAGCTTCCTGCTTAGACAGTATAGCTCAGAGAAGATTATAACGCTTGAAGCCTCCAAGGGCAAGCCAGTATTCTTAGTGTTCTTCTCGCCATATTGTCCAGTCTGCTTGTCCATGATACCTAAATTCGAGCAACTATACGAGAAGTATGGAGATAAAATAGTATTCGCAACAATATCTTACGGTGATTTAGGAGAAGTGAGAGACATGTATGAGATTAGACCAATAATACTTGTAGATGATGGAAAAGTATTCGCAAAGTATGGTGTGAGAAGTGTGCCGAAGTTCTACATATTTGAAGGAGAGGATAGGATTATATGGAGTGGGGCTGGGAAGATGGATATAGAGGAGCTTGAGTTAGATCTTAGGAACGTCTTTAAGGGCTGAGTAACATCTCTTATACATGCTCTGGACATCACTCTTAAGCCTAAGAAAGTAGAAAGGCTTCAAGCGATTGATAACATCTACATACATAGGGGTACAGAGTATGAAAACTTAAACATTCTGGAACGAACTCTTTTAGAATGTGACTGGGGTATAAACCCCAGCAAGACCTGCACCCCATAGACATCATCTTGGCGAGCCATTTGGCTCGAAGCGAGGGTCAAGAACCTTTGTCCTAGTGGCTAGGGTTAGCAAGCCAGTCTCTCCTCTAAGTAATATTGCTTAAATAATGCTGGTCCTTTTTATTAAAGTGGTTAGAGGAGGTTTCATAGCGGAGTGAAACATAAGCCATCGAAGGATAGGAAGTTCGGTAAAGGAGTTGTGAAGTGTAAGAGATGTGGAACAACGGTAGGAGTTATTCGAAAGTATAAGCTCTACTTATGTAGGAGATGTTTCAATGAAGTAGCACCAAGCCTAGGCTTCAAAGTCTATGAATAAACTTTGCATACTATAACTGGCTTAGGGTAGGCATTAAAGACCTAATATGTAAGAGTACGTTTAGAGTTTTTAGGTAAGCTTGCTACTAAGGGAGAATTTAACTTCTTCCGCGTCTTCATTCTTTAGCAGCGAATAATTAATTAGATAGCACAGTTATTTGCAGGTTTAGGATTGATGAAATGAGTAGAGACTTTGTTTCAGGACTCTTCACAACATTACAGAATAATGAAGCTGTTAGGAATAGAGAGTGTATCTACCCAGCCAGTAAGCTTATAGCGAATATTCTACGCGTGCTTCAGAGGCATGGGTATATAGGCGCATTTGAGTATATTGAAGATGGTAGAGGTGGGAAGTTCAGGATACAATTATTGGGTAGGATTAACCGTTCCGCTCCTATTAGACCCAGATATAGTGTAAAGAAAAATGAATATGATGAATGGGAGAAAAGATATCTCCCAAGTAGAGATATCGGTATATTAATAGTCTCAACAAATAAAGGAGTATTCTCACATCTAGAAGCTAAGAAGATGAATATTGGGGGGAAACTCATAGGATACGTCTACTAGAGGTGATTGGGGGAAGTTGTCTCTCATAATAAAGGAAGTAGAAGTTCCAGAAGGTGTAGAAGTAGAAGTTTCCAGTCCAGCTATCATTAAGGTTAAGGGAAAACTTGGAGAATTGGTTAGTAATCTTTCACACACTGGAGCTAGGATTGAGCTGGATGGAAGAAAGATTATAATCAAGTATCCGGGGAAGGGGAAGAGAGCTAAGTCGATGATCGGAACTGTCACTTCATCGATAAAGAACATGTTCACAGGGGTTACAAAAGGATACACATATAAGCTTAAAATAGTATCAACACATTTCCCTATAAACGTGAAAGTTCAAAGAGATACAGTTATCATAGAAAACTTTACTGGAGAAAGATATACTAGGAAAGCTAAGATAGTTGGAGCAGATACTAAGGTTAAAGTCCAAGGTGAGGACATAATAGTATCAGGGATAGATAAAATGGCAGTGGGGCAGACTGCAGCTAATATAGAGGCTGCAACAAGAGTTAGAAGAAAAGATTTAAGGAAATTCCTAGATGGAATATACTTATTTGAAAAGAAGGTGGGTATAGATTGAGCCCAGTTAGGATCCCCAAGAAGATTAGAGAGATGAAGAATAGGCGTCCAGAATTTGCCCGTCAGGAGAGTTGGAGGTATCTTAGGTTGAAGCCTAGCTGGAGGAAGCCTAGGGGGAAGGATAGCAAGATGAGGCTCCAGAAGAGTGGTGCTCCACAACTCGTAAGAGTCGGATATAGAACCCCTCGGAAGTATAGGAATCTACATCCAAGCGGATTCAAAGAAGTACTTGTTCATAGAGTTGAAGACCTTGAAGGCTTAGATCCTGCAATATACGCTGTGAGAATTGCAAGCTCAGTAAGCAAATTAAAGAAGATCAAGATAATGGAGGATGCCGAGAAGAGAGGTTTAAAGGTATTGAATCCAATAGCTATAACGATTCCCGAAGCTGAGAAACCTGAAATAATCTCGCCAGAAGAGATTAGAGAAGAAACTAAAGAGAGTAATAAAGTGAAGTAAGATGACGGCTAAGTTAGAACTTCAAAAGAGACTTGCAGCTAAGTTATTAAAATGTGGTGAGACTAGGGTTAGATTTGACACTGAGAGAATAGATGAAATATCTGAAGCCATTACTAGAGAAGATGTTAAGAGGTTGATTAAAGATGGTGCGATCTATAAAGTTCACTCAAAGGGAGTAAGTAGGGTTAGAGCGAGAGAACGAGAAGAGAAAGGGAGAAGCAGAGGTTATGGAAGTAGGAAAGGTGGTAAATATAGTATAGTCTCGAGAAAAGAGAAGTGGATGCTCAAAGTTAGAGCTCAGAGAAGGAAATTGAAAGAACTAAAAGAGAAGAAACTTATCGATGTTTCAACATATAGGAGAATCTACAAGATGGTTAAAGCAGGAGCATTCAAATCTACATCTGATATGGTAGCCTACCTAGAAGCAAATAAACTTATTAGGAGACCACTTCTATGAGCCCTCGAAACCTTCATGTTCTCTGGTAGTGGAATTGAAAGTAGAGTAACATCTTACTAACATCTTCTGAGTAGATATTCTAGTCTATGTGGAGTTAGTTTCACTATCGTGATCATTCCCAATCACCTCAAAAATATCCGTCAACCTTAATTAAAACACTCTAGGGTACACTATACACATATGCATATATACTTCTCAACCATCTCAATAGCCTCCATCATTGTCTCTTCATCTACGGTCTGCATGTAGTAGCTTATTTTCTCAAAACCTTTAATATTATCAAAGTGGACGTGGCAACTTAAGGTTTATGTATCCTCTTGGTTATGGCTTTCTTATGTTGTGTATTATGGATTTCGTTGAGAGTTTAAGTGTATTTGAGAGAGATATGGTTCCATTAGAGCTTCCAGCAGACGTAAACTCCGCAGGATACGGAGCATTTAATGAGAGATATGGGAGATAGAACATACTTTTCTGCCTTGTTAATTGGGTAAGCCATATCTGTGAGGAGAAGATTCAAAACCTCATCTATGAGACAGGCGATAATGTTGGAGATATGAAGCTATATGTCTCAGGGGTTAGGATCAGGGTTTTCGTAGATGCAAACATGAATTATAAATGTATAGAGGGTTCGAAGATGGATGTAAGATTTCTATATCTATATAAGGTGCTGAACGACCTTGGATTAAGGGGCTCAGTATAATGACGCTTCCAGACGACCTCAATATAGAGTACAAAGGGTTTAAGAAATTAACGAGCGTTGAGAAAGCTCTCCAAATATTGAGAGAGTTACTGGAGAAGCAGGAAAAGAAAGATACGGAGGTTCTCCCATTACTGGAATCACTTGGTAGAGTTTGTGGTGAAGATATCTATGCTCCATTCGATATTCCGTCTTTCGACCGCAGCGCTGTAGATGGATATGCAGTCATTGCTGAAGATACATTCAGTGCTTCTCCATCTAATCCGATAGAGTTAAAGATTATAGGTTCTCTAATGCCTGGGGATGAGCCGGGCCTCCTCAAGATTGATAAAGGTGAAGCCGTAGAAGTAGCAACTGGCACTCCGCTACCTCTCAATGCTAATGCTGTAATAATGGCGGAGGACACCAAGATAGTCAAATCAGGCTTAATAGAAGTGTATAAGCAGGCTCACCCTTTCCAGAATGTATCAAGAAAAGGAGAAGACTTCAAGAGGGGAGAACTAGTAGTAAGGCGTGGTACGAGGATTAAGCCTTGGCACATAGGTGCTCTAGCATCTCTCAATATTAGCCGTGTAAAGGTTTTCTCGAAGCCTAGGATAGGAATACTATCTACTGGTAGTGAACTTGTTGAGCTAGGTTCAGAACTTAAGCCTGGAAAAATAGTTAATAGCTCGAAAATTATGTTGAAAGCACTGATTAATTCATGTGGTGGAGAACCAGTAGACTTAGGTATAGTTGAAGATGATGTTAAATTAATATTAGAGAAGATCGAAGATGGCTTAAGAAGTTGCGATGCTTTAATAACTACTGGTGGGACAAGCATAGGTAGAAGAGATTTAGTACCCGAAGCAATCAACCTCATCGGAAGGGTATTAGTACACGGGTTGGCTATCAGACCTGGTAAACCGACGGGCTTTGGATTAGTTAAAGATAAGCTTGTATTCATGCTCTCAGGCTTCCCAGTAGCGGCTTTGATAGGCTTTAACCTATTCGTGAAACCAGCTATAGATGCACTGTTAGGTGCCAGAAGCGAGCCATCCCCGAAAATTGTTGGAAGACTTACAAGACGAGTGGCATCACTCTCGGGGATGAGGAGTTACGTTAGAGTAAAATTGGTAAAGCATGGAGACAGCTATATTGTCGAACCATTAAGGTTGACCGGTTCAGGATTAATCTCAACACTGACAGAAGCTAATGGATTATTAGTTATCCCTGAAAACCTAGAAGGATACGATGAAGGAGAAGAAGTAGAAGTAGAATTATTCGATCCAGTAATACATGGTAACGGAACCTAATAGGGTGTGAAAAAGATTATCTAAAGCATAGGAATATTAACCTTTAAGATAGTTCATGGTGAATAAGATGGCGCTAGTCTTCCATAAACTTGTATCTCTTGAAGAAGCTCTTAGAATTATTGATAAAAAACTAGGAGGGATAAAACCTTTAGGTGTAGAGCCTGTCCCATTACCCCATGCTTACGGTCGTATTCTTGCAGAAGATGTTTATGCACGTGTTGATTCTCCACCGTTTGATAGGAGTACAGTGGATGGGTATGCGGTTATAGCTGAAGACACTTATAATGCTGATGAAGCAAACCCCGCTAGGTTAAAACTATTAGGCAAGGTTGAGATCGGAGACATACCAAATATAGAGATTTTTAGAGGGACATGCGTGGAGATATCTACAGGCGCGCCCATACCTCGTGGAGCAGATGCTGTGGTCATGGTAGAGTATACTAAAGCCGAAGATGGAGACATACTGGTTTATAGAGGTGTATCTCCAGGAGAGAATATTGCGCAAACAGGGTCTGATGCATCTATTGGAGACTTAATATTGAGGAGAGGCAGAAGAATAGGTCCTAGAGAGATAGGAGCTCTAGCAGCCGTGGGATGCGGTGAGGTTAAAGTCTATGTTACACCTAGAGTAGCCATATTCTCAACAGGTAATGAGCTAATTCCCATATCAGAGAAACTTAAACCAGGCAAAATATATGATGTTAACAGTCATGCTATATCAGCAATGTTAAAAGATTTAGGTGTGAAAGTCGATTTCTATGGTATCCTACCCGATAACTATACAGTTATTAAGAAATCTATTGAAGAAGTATTAGAAAAATACGATATAATCGTAACTTCAGGTAGTACTTCGGCTGGGTTTGGAGACATAATCTATAGAGTATTCGAAGAACTTGGAGGAATACTGATCCATGGGTTAAAGATTAAGCCAGGTAAACCTACTGTTATAGGTGCTACAGAAGATAATAAGCTATTGATAGGTTTACCTGGATTTCCCCTCTCAGCTATGATGGTATTCATGGTTCTAGCTAAACCTATTGTTATGAAGATGATGGGGGTGCAGAGTATCGAGGAAGAAAATACTGTTAAAGCAAAGATACCTATAAGAATTGAGGCAGGAAGAGGTAGGAGGCACCTCATCCCCGTTCAGGTATTAACCTCTGCGGAAGGACTTACAGCTTACCCAGTAACTGGAGATTCTGGTGCAGCTACAACATTATCTATAGCCGATGGCTTCATAGATATTGAAGAAGAAAAACAATATCTATCTGAAGATGAAGAAGTCGTAGTGAAACTATTCCAACCATTGAAGATTCCCAGTATCTCTATCGTTGGAAGTAATTGTCCAGCTCTCAGCATCCTTCTAGACGAAGCAGGATTATGGGATGCTAAACAGGTTAATGTAGGCTCATTTTCAGGTTGGAGAGCATTGAAGAGAGGCGAAGCAGATATTGCTGGAACGCATCTACTAGACCCTGAAACATGTAAATACAATATCCATATGCCTGAGAAGATGGATTTAGAGAATAAAGTAGAGATCTTCAGAGGATACATTAGAACAATAGGTCTTGTAATAGCTAAGGAAAACCCTAAGAATATCAAGAACCTAGAAGATATCTTAAGAGATGACGTAATATTTGTAAATAGAGTAAAAGGTTCAGGTGTTCGAACATTTCTAGACATAAAGTTAGCAGAGCTTGGAGTAGGGGAACCTGAGAAGAAGATTAGAGGATACACTTATGAAGTAAAGACGCATACAGCTGTAGCATCTGCAGTTGCTCAAGGAAGAGCAGATGTAGGGATAGCAGTAGGATACGTTGCGGAACTCTATGGATTATATTTCATACCCTTAACAGAAGAATACTTTGACTTCGCAGTGAGAAAAGATAGAACAACTAAAGAAAGCGTACAGAGATTCATAAAAACATTGAGAAGTGAATCTTTCCGTAAAAGACTTAGAGAAATACCATACTATAAGCCATCTATTGAGACTGGTCAGAAGATATTTGGCTAAGGTAATACCGCGGGATCCATGATTGCGTAAATGATATATCTCCTGGCGAATATATTGTTCATGCTATGGTAAAGGCAGGAGGGTATGCAAATAGAATTGCTTGGGTAGATTTGACAAATAAGAAGGTAGAATATCAAGAAGTAGATGAGGAAGAAGCAAGAAAGTTCATCGGTGGTAGAGGGCTTGGAGGTAGAATAGTTTTAAAACATGCCGTTGGTAAAGACCTTCTTTCACCTGATAATGTATTGGCAATAATGGTTGGACCTCTGACTGGAACACTTACACCTATGAGTGGTAGGATATGTGCGGTATCGAGAGCACCTCTAACCGGTATCCTAGGAGATAGCCATGCAGGTGGATGGGCTGGAGCAACATTAAAATGGGCTGGATTCGATGGCGTAGTTTTAACAGGTGCAGGCGATAAACCAGTCTATCTACTTGTAAAGAATAAGACAGTATCCATCGAGGATGCCTCGAACCTATGGGGTAAGACAACTGAGGAAGCATATCACATGATACGTGACAAGCACGGTGATGATGTACAATTCTACGGGGTAGGGCCAGCTGGAGAGAATAAAGTAAGGTTTGCCAACATAATGCATTATGGGAAACAATCAATGGGTAGAGCTTCAGGCAGAACAGGTATGGGCGCAGTAATGGGGTCAAAGAAGGTTAAATGTTTAGCAATACTGGGGGAAGAGAAAGATATGCCTAAACCTACTAGACCAGATGAGTTTGAGAAGGCTAGACAGCAAGCTTTAAAGAAGATTAATGAGAGCCCTGTTACTGGACCTAAGAAAGGTGGATTATCTGTATATGGAACATCTGTATTAGTTAACGTTGTTAACGAGATCGGCGCATGGCCCACTAGAAACGCTAAAGATACAATGTTTGAATTTGCATACTATATTTCAGGAGAAAACCTTAGAGGGACAATACTTAGAGACACACCTACATGCCATGCATGTCCAGTAGCTTGTAAGAGAGAATCACAAGTATTTGATGGAAAATTTAAACACAAGTCAGAAGGTCCGGAATATGAAACAATATGGTCTCTAGGAGCAATGATAGGCGTTGGACATATTGAGGCAGTCTCCTACTTGAATTACCTAGCAAATCTTTACGGAGTAGATACAATAGAGCTTGGAAACACCCTTGCAGTAGCTGCAGAAGCTTCTGAGAGAGGGCTAGTAAAAGAAGAGATAAAATGGGGTGATATCGACAAATTTGTTGAACTTACAAGAAAGCTAGCATATAGAGAAGGAGATATCGGGAATACGTTAGCTGAAGGAGGTGCGAAAGCTGCTCAGATATTTGGAGACCCAGAGTTATCAATGTCTGTAAAAGGGTTAAGTATCCCAGCATACGATCCTAGAGGATTGAAGGGATTTGCGCTTGGATATGCTGTCTCAAATAGAGGAGCATGCCATCTAAGAGCTTACACCCCTGCTTCAGAGATTCTAGGAATACCCTACAAGACGGACCCGTTAGCATTAGAGAATAAAGTGGAGCTTGTACATTTACTAGAGAGATTATTCGCATTCACGGACAGTCTCGACATGTGTAAGTTCAGTACATTTGCTCTTGGACCTGAAGATTATGCAGCTCTCTTCTCAGCATATACTGGATGGGACATAACTGCAGAAGATGTACTAAATATAGGAGAAAGAATTTGGACGCAGGAAAGATACTTCAACCAACTACATGGAGTATCCCGTAAAGATGATAGACTTCCAAAAAGATTCATGACTATACCATCTCCTAGTGGCCCATCCAAGGGTCACGTAATAGATGAAGCAACATTAAACAAACTACTAGATCACTACTACAAAGTTCATGGATGGAACATGGATGGAACTGTACCTGAGCAACGTCTAAAACAACTTGGAATAGTTTAACCTCAACCTTCCTTATTTTTTCTATCTAGGTAAGAATAGAACATGTTGGGCATTCAGGAGACCTTACTATAGGTATTGATGTAAACTCGAGACTCAGCCCATCAAAAATTAGTATCCTATCAGTGAATGGTTTACCTACACCTGTGATTATCTTTATTGCTTCAAGAGCTTCAAGGCAACCTATTACCCCAGGTATAGGGCCTACAACAGGTATAGTATCATATTCCGGTGGAGCTAAAGGTATCAAGCATCGGAGACATGGACTCCTACCAGGGATAATCGTCATCAACCTACCCTCAAAAGAATATACTGCTCCATGAATGAATGGTATTCTAAACTTGATACACTTATCGTTAACTATCAACCTTGTTTTGAAATTATCTAATCCATCAATAACCAAGTCTATATTTCTCAGTAACTCTTCTACATTTTCAGAAGTAATCTTCTCCGGTATAGGTTCAATGATAATATCCGAATTAAGAGACTTAAGTCTTTCAGCAGCAGCCTCAACTTTAAGCCTCCCAAGATCCCTCTCAGAATATGGTATTTGACGATTCAAGTTATTCAATTCTAGGACGCCTTCATCTACCATTCTAATGAATCCAACTCCAGCAGCAGTTAGATACATTGTAGCTATACCTCCTAATCCACCAACTCCAGCTACTAGAACTCTAGAATTCTTAAGCTTGAGCTGTCCCTCCACACCCAGCTCACGAACTCTTATCTGCCTATCATACCTTTCTAATTCTCTAATACTAAGAGCTTGCATAGAAACCAAAAGAATGAACAAATTAAGATAATTTAAAATTATATTTCAGACTGCGTTTTCCATCTAATCCCAAATAATAAAACAGTAGATGTTCTAGTTAGAAGAGTCGGCTTTTACAATCTTACTTGAATTTAATTCTTTTTAGGAGACATCATTACTCTCATGAGTAATTTTTCTATTTTGCCAAGATGTGGGTCATCGTCAATGCTTAAGTAGAGAAATCAATGTCAGGCTAGTGTTGAATTAGATGTAAAAAGCTTTATCGTATTTTTTCTTCACATTATCTATTCTTAGAAGATAAGTTTATCCACCAGCTATAGGTGGGATTAAAGCGACTTCATCTTCATCCTTAAGAATTGTAGATAATCCATCTAGGAACTCTATGTCCCTACCATTTACAAATATCTTTATAGTCTTCTTAGGCAGCCCATTATCATCTAGAACCTCTGAATTAAATCTCTCACCGAAATTCTTAGATAAAACTTCTATTAAGTTCTTCACTGTTACTTGTTCCGGGAACTCAAGTGAGATTTTACCAAATTCTCCTATAGATTCCCTGATAGTTGCAAAGGCTTTAACAATGATCCTAACCATCTAGATTCACCGAGCCTATTCAAAGCATACATTACATTCATTTATATCTACGAATGGTTCAACGTTCTTGTGCAGTCTACAAAGAACGCCAGCTTTCCTCAATTCCACTAACATTTGATTAAATTCTCTAGTTATCTCTTTAGGGTCGCTCTTACTTACTATCAACTCTACGATCCTATCAACATGTCTAAGAACAATTGGGTTGTTCTCCCAATATATCCTGAATCCTCTAACACCTCTAATATAATTACTGATAGCTGCTTGTGTTACACCGACAGCTCTAGCAGCTTTCTCTTGAGTAAACCCCTTCTCTAAGACAAGCTTCTTAGCTACTAATGCTCTAAGAGCAGGGAGAACATATCTGGCTTCTATCTCTGAAGGAAGCTGCATCCCAATATGAAGAAGTGACAACTTTTATTTAAAAGCATTGTTTCAAATCAGGATCAGGTAATGTAGATATTAAACCTTAATTATCTCTAAACCATGTCTTTCAAGCATGCTGAGGAGTTCTCTTCTATGATCTGATGATACCCCCTTCCAATCTATTAATGCGCATGTCGTTTTTTCCAAATTCTTCTCTATTGCCTCCTTAACCATTACTTCATCTATAGGTAGAGCATACTTTGGGCACATATGCCCTATGATATACTCACCACTAGCTACAAGCTTAGTAAACGTGGGAGCGTAGTGGCCTCCTCCAAATCCTATAGCTACTTCTTCATCCTTACGTATATCTGTGGTAACAGCTCTATATGATGCAGTGGCCACAACTTCTAATTCTCTCCTAGTTGGGTTGAAATTATCGCCTCCACCTACTTCTATGAAGATCGATGGAATCTCTGTGTATGGACCATGATGTGTAACTTCAAGTCTTACATCCCATCTATATATATGGAGTGCATCTGCTTCTTCCATTAGAGTTTGCAAAGAGTTTCTAAGCATTAATCCGCTAGTCTTAGAGAGTTTCCTAGGTATTCCACCATAGAGTGCTTCATCTTTCCAATTTCCAACGGGGTGGGTGAGGAAAGCTTGTATACCCCTCTCAGATTTATGAGATGATGGGAATACTGCTATGTCTACTCCAAGCTTCTCTCCAATCATCTCAGCATAAATATGCTTCTCATCTATGAAATGTATCTCAATATCTCCTCTCTTGTAAACTCCTCCATTAAGCTTGAAACCAAATGACTCTATTAGAATCTGAGCAACACCCATCGATATGGAGTCAATCTTTGAAATAATGATACCCCTCCTCATCTATTTAAGATTCGTTCTCGAAGATAATAAATAATTCTCTTAAGTGGATATTGTAAAATGGAGAATACCTATGACGAAGAGTAGCCTTAAACCAGTTAGGTTTCACTGGATCAATAAGCCCATGCTGTGTTATCCTGTAATTTCAGAGATTCTTAAAGCTAAGGAATGTAAAGCTAGATCTATAGAAGTTTCTCTTGACTTAGGATTATCTAGAGAAATCTGTAAATTAACAAGTGAAGGTATAGAGGTTAGAGGGGAGCTTGTAGAATGGAGTAAGCTTGAGAAGGTCGCTGATAGAGAGAGGGATATATATTACATTGAGGGTGGCGAGCTCTTACCAGTACATATTGCTAAAAAACACTTCTATAAGCTTGTCTTCGTAAAATGGCGCCATCCACCAACACTGGAAATAGATGGGATACACATGCATAGAATCAGAGACGTTACCCCCGACGTTGACGCACAGATGAAGATATCGCTACTAGGGCGTCTTAAATGCTGTAAAGTTCTTGATACATGTATGGGTCTAGGATATACAGCTATAGAATCCTCGAGAAAGGGCGCATGCAAAATAGTAACATTCGAAGTAGATGAAAATGTATTAAGTATAGCAACCTTAAACCCTTGGTCTAAATGGCTGGAAGATGAGAAGATAGAAATATATCACGGAGATGTAATAGAAGGTATTGAAGAATACTCAGAATACTTCGATACGATCATACATGACCCTCCGAGAATATCTATTGCAGGAGAATTATACAGTCTTGAATTCTACCTTAAGCTTGCTAGAGCGTTAAAGCCGAATGGAAGGATAGTCCACTATGTTGGACAACCCGGAGTACATTCTGGAAAGAAGATATGGAGAGGAGTAATAGAAAGGATGAGGCAAGCAGGATTCCTAGTAAAATACGACGAAGCCTCAAGATGCGTTTATGGTAAGCGGATTAAGTAAACATAAGAAGAAGCAGGAACAAATTTTTGTAGAATAAGATGGGTGAAAGATTAGGTGGAACAGATGGAAGAGATGGTAAGGCCGGCTCACATCCATCGGTAATAGGACATGGTACATGGATGGATAAGATAGCATACGAGTTAATTAAGAGGGAGGAAGCGCTAGGCAGGAGTTTAGATATCATTAGGACTGAGAGCGGTCTCGGAGCTTCAGGGATACCCCACATAGGCAGTATGGCTGATGCTGTAAGAGCCTACGGCATAGTTATGGCCTTGAGGGAGATGGGATATAAAGCTGAATCGATTGCTTTCACAGATGATATGGATGGTTTAAGGAGAGTACCAGCGGGTTTCCCAAAATATCTTGAAGAATACTTGTTGATGCCTGTTTCAAGTATACCTGACCCCTTCGGATGCCATAGATCATTTTCAGAGCATATGAGTGGAATGCTTAGAGAAGCATTAGACTACGCAGGCGTTGAATATGTATTCAAGTCTGGTAGAGAAGCCTACGCTAGTGGAATCCTGTCAGAAGCCATCCACAAGATACTATTAAACTCGGACAAGATAGGTAAGATTATAGTGGAATCCACAGGGCAGGAGAAATATCTTAAAGTTTTACCATACTTTGCCATCTGTAGAAACTGTGGAAGAATATACACTACTCAATCTCACAAATATGATCCTGAGAAAAGAGTCGTACATTATAGATGTAATGGTGTTGAGATTAGGGGTAAATGGTATAATGGTTGTGGATATGAAGGTGTAGCAGATATTAAGAGAGATGATGGTAAACTTGCATGGAAGACAGAGTTTGCAGCAAGATGGTCAGCTCTTGATATTAGGTTTGAAGCCTATGGTAAGGATATAGCAGACTCCGTTAAAGTAAATGACTGGGTTTCAAAGAATATTCTAGAATATGAGCCTCCAATGCATATTAGATATGAGTTATTTCTAGATAAATCAGGTAGAAAGATATCTAAGTCAGCAGGAAACGTCTTCACCCCTCAAGAATGGTATAAGTATGGCCTACCTCAAAGTCTCCTCCTCCTCTTATTTAAGAGAGTTGTAGGTACGAGGATTATCTCCTACGAGACAATACCTAGAATGATGGATGAATTAGATTATCTCGAAAACGTATACTTCAATAAAGTAAAGATAGACAACTTGATGGAGAGGGAAAAGCTTAAAGGACTTTACATATACTCAAACCTCCTTAAACCTCCTCCTAAGCCTTTATCACATATCCCATACTCACTTATAGTTGACTTATCACTAGTTGCCCCTGAAGAAAAGAGAGAAGAATTCGTCATTAGTAGGCTCTCTAAGTATGGTTATAAGATAGAGGAAAGAGAGCTTAAGAAGATCAGGTTAGCAATAAATTACGCTAAAGATTTCGGGGTAGTCAAGAAAGAACCCGTTACTCTAACTGATATAGAGAGAGAAGCAATCGTAGAACTAATTAATGCATTCTCTCAAGCAAGGTCAGCTGATGAAATACAGAATACAATCTTCGCAATAGCTAGAAAACACAGTATCAGTCCACCAGAATTCTTTAAGAAACTCTACCAGATATTCTTGGGAAGAGATTATGGGCCGAGACTCGGCCCATATCTATGGGATATAGGGATAGATAAAACTGTAGAAACTCTGAAAGCAGTCATTAGAGAATAGGATCTAGACCTCTGTAGGTAACAAAAAACAAGATTAGAAGACACTAGTAGCAAAATTGTCATATTCTCCTATCAAACGCTATTTAAGTATATTATTGTCGAGAGCACCTCATTTCACGTTGGAAGATCGTAGAAAAAGTTTATCATAGAGGCTTTGCTATTTCGAGAATGTAATGCAGAGATTAGAGAAATTCTATCTTTTATGCATTGTGCTAGCATTTGTTTCTCTCATAATCTATGTCTATGGATATTTTAATAGAGAATTCATAGTAACTGCTTCAAACATTATCTTTCCAGTATATGCTCTTCTACCGACTTTATCTGCTTACACTGCCATGAAGAATTACGGATTAAAGAGTATACTAGGCTACTCAATGTTTGCTTTCTTCTTAGGATTACTATTCTGGTTCTTAGGCGAGGTTGTCTGGGCAATTTACGTACTTATATACGGAATAGAAGTACCGTTTCCATCAGCAGCAGATTTATTCTATCTCCTAGGTTATCCACCATTATACCTTGGTTTAATCTCATATTTGAAAGTGTTTAAAGATGCATTTAATAGAATAGTAATCTCAATATCATCTATTGCAGGATTGATAGTAATAATAGTTGCAAGTGTATTGGTAGTCCCTGAAGCTTTACTTTCAAGTAGCAATCTTGTTGAAGGGATCTTATCTACTATCTATCCAATATTCGATTCACTATTAATCATCTTAGCCATAATGGGTGCAGTAACCTTCTTCGGGGGACGAATATGGGTACCATGGCTGCTTATCGCAGTAGGCTTCATCCTTCTCGGTATAGTAGATATCTCATATTACCACCAAAACCTACTAGGGTTAGTCTGGGAGGGCCATCCCCTTGAATTGATCTGGCTATGGGTATATCTACATCTTGCCATAGCATTTTACACACATACAAAGCAGGTCTAAGTATAACTATAGAATTAGATTCTAAGATTTTGAAACTCTTCATACAATAAAGGAGAAGCGTATACCGTGGAGAGGAATGAGTGAGAACTTGTAAGATCTGTTGAACCAAAATACTTAAATATTATATGAAACAAGTATAGCCAATTAATCGAGGAGTTAAGAATGGTAGAAAACTTGGTTAAGATAGGAGAACTTACACCACGTTCACGTGGTGTAAATCTTGTCGCGAAAGTGGTAAGTAAATCGCCTGAAAGAGTTGTTTCATCGCAGTATGACAGGACAGAACATCGACTAAGTGAAGTATTGATAGCTGACGAGACTGGAGCAATAAACCTAGTGTTGTGGGATGATAAAGTAGATAGAGTAAATGAAGGAGATGTAGTAAGAATCGTAAATGGGTTCATTAAACTCTTTAGAGGTAGGATGCAGTTAAATTTGGGAAGATTCGGAACTATAGAAACTTCTAGCATAGAGTTACACGAAGTAAATACAGAGAACAATTTATCTGAAAGACAGGTAGGATATGGGGAAAGACGGTCAAGACCATCGAGAACAACTGGATTTAGAAAACCCAGAACTAGGACTTAAAACGGATAAATAGTAGAACAGAAAGTCTGCCAAAAACTACTTGGAACTATAGTCTAGTCTTACAATAGTACAGGAGAAATACCTATGGTAAAAAGGAGTTTAAGCGAGGAATAACCTATAAATCCCACGGAGAAAACATATATTTGAGTCTAATTTTGACTGAACAAAAAGAGGAGAAGGAAAGAGAGGAAATTAAGACGTTCAACGAAGAATTTGAAGTAGTTATAGCTATTCCTGAAGCTAGGAAGCCTAAACTAGCCTTACCTGAAGATAAGGTGAAAGAATTAATAGAGTTGCTAGATAGTCTGGGATGGGATAAGAAGATTCTTCAACGTTACATTAATCATGCTCTTAGATTAAGGAAGTTGGAGAAAGAACATCATAAGACATATACTACACTAGTTAGAGATTACGAGAAAATAAGCAGAGAGGAAGTAAAAACTAGATATGCAATCCAGCAGCTAATAGAGAAGAGGAAGAAGATAGAGGAAGACTTAAAACTATACATGGAGCAGTACAACATCACATTAGAAACAACAAAGAAGATAATCTCTATTCTCGAAGAATTAAGAAAGAATGGTCTAGACTTTGAAGACCTAAACGGGGCCATAAAGTTCTTGAAGAATCTTAAAGACCAAAAATATGATACTGATAAGATAATCTCATATATCTCCAAATACGAAGACCTATCTCTAGAACTAGATAAAATAAATAGAGAGCTATTAGAAGCTAGGGAATCTCTCCGGAAAATAATTCAAGAGAGAGAAAACCTAGACAACATTCTTAAAGAAGAATACGGGCTTATTGATGGATTAAAAAATCTAAAGAATTATATTGAAAGATTATCTATTGAAAGAGATAGCATTCTTTCCGAGCTTTCCAGATACCGAGAGGAAGTAGAGAGGTTGAGGAGGGAAATGGAAGAATTGATAAACATAAAGTTTGATATAAATGAAGTGAATCGTTTACTTCAAGAGAGGAGGGATGAGCTAGAAGATTTAAAAAAGAAGGTTGAAGCATTGAAGCAAGAGCTATCGGAGCTTATCGGTGTTGAGGCATCCACTAAAGAAATACTCTCTAGACATAGAGAGCTTCTAGGAAAAGTAGAAATGTTAGAGAAAGATATTAAAAATAAAGAATCGCTTATTGACCTACTTGATGGGGATATGGCGGCAGCTTATTCTATACTGAAATTGTTACAAGACCCTGAAGGAGGAGCCATCGAGGATCTTGAATTACTTTCACAGCACATCCTAAAATTGATAAAGGTTAAGAAAGGTGAAGCGATAGCACAGAAGCCTCTCGAACCCTACTTCCTTGAAAGAGTTAGAAAGACGTTGATAGATCTTATCATGCCTTATCTTAAGAAGGACTTTGTTCCAAGGTGGGTTTTTGAAAGGGTAGAGAAGGAATTGAAACTATTAAGTGAGAAGAGGGTTGCACTTGAAGAAGAGATCGCTTCTCTCAGAAGAAGTGTTGAAGAGAAAAGTAGGATAGAAATATCTAGGCCAGCAGAAGATAAGAAGATTGAAGCTCAAAGCATTCTTACAGCTGTCTCCCCAGAGGGGGCTACAACAGAATTAAAGACTATAGCTGAAGGTAAGAGGGCTAGAATAACCTGTATCTACTGTAGGGAGCAAACTATCGTGAATTTACCATTTGAAAGCGAGCTTCAAGAATTATCTTCTAAGAACTTGAAGCTTAGATTTAAATGTGGAAAGTGCAATAAGACCTATGATATTCCAGCTGATATGATACTTAAAAAGATTAGAGGTGAATGAAGGATGAGAGAGTTCGAAAACCCGATTATAAAGATGCTTTCATGGAAGGTTAGGAAACTAACTATAGATGAAGTTGTACAAGTACTGGGTTCTCTATCCACTATAGAGAATAGAGTATTCACTTTAACAGACGTAGTTAACCTTCTTCCAAGAAATATCTCTGAGAACCGTCAGAAGAGGAGGTCTGTTGGAACGTTACTACAGAATCTTGCGGATCTAGGATACTTATCAAAGCCTAGTGAGAGGAAATGGGTTAAAAATGCTCCAACATTCAGCCATTATCTAAATCAATTCATTTTAGAGCTTTCTTCTTTGGAGAAGAGCTTCCAGCCTCAACGTCAGAGTGAGAAGGAGAGGATTGTAAAAGTCTTGGAGAAGCCTCGTCGACTCTTACGATAATAGAGCCTCTCCAATCTCCAGGGACTTCGATAAACTTCCATCCTCTATTCAGAAATCTAACAGCTAAGATTGGCTTAGCCTTAATCTCTACACCACATCTAGGACACTTAACTATAAACCTCCTGCAGAACTCTAAGAGTCTATTTACCTGGTCTTGATTAAGCATAACATATTTTTTCCTTGTAGATTTTACTTCTATAGCTAGGAGCTCTCCATTATCTGTAGCGATAATATCTGGTTTAGCCATCTTCCCAGTCCCACTACCAGGAGTTCTGACAGCATAGAATCCGTCACCTGCAGAGATAAACTTCTGAACAAGATAATACTCGCCCTCATAACCGACTCTAGCTTTATACTTTACAGAGCTAGGGGATTTCGGATGCTTAGGCAAACAATCCACCCCTCATTTAAGATTAAATTGAAGCTTTAAGCTTTTCATAAATCCCACAGAACAGACATCTTTCTGATGTACTTAGAGAATGCATTGATAGCTTACTGTATAAAGTGTTACTGCTTCATCTTCTTCATTACTATCAACTGTGAACGCCCTATCTTAACTTTCTCGATAACTCCATTCTTCTCCAATGCAGATAAGATCTCGCTTACCTTTGCTTTAGAGAATCCTGTTCTCTGAACTATCTGTTTCTGGAAAGCTGAACCCCCCATCTCTCTAAGTACGTCGATAACTTGGTCAGCATCTTTCACGCTAAACTTTCTCTCCTTCCTCCTACTACGGAGTATAACAGTAATTATGACTATCAATAATATCAGTATAATAGAAGAGTATGTTAAAATAGATTGCCAGGATGCTCCAGTCTCCCTACGCTCAGTAGTAACAGTGGCTGGGGAGGCTTTAGAGATTTCAGTCTCTCTAGTTAGAGCTTCCTCAATAACAGTCTTGAGAGAAGTCTTAATATGTGGTGTCTTATCTGGGAATAGCTTTTTCCCAAACCATGTAACTTCTCTATAATCTTTTTTATCAGGTGGTGGATAAACTTCAACAATTAAGTAGTTCTCTGGAATTATTATCGTTATAGAGTCCCCCTCATATAAGTAGAATCCTCCTATAAACACATCTCCAACAATTAGTTTTCCATCTTCAACTTCTGAGAAGTTAACCCATCTAAACGTATAGATTAATTTACCTAGTTTACCAGCCAGAGTGTCTATAACCTGTACTGATACGTTAAAGTCTTCAGCTCTCATAGGCCTATTAACGTATCTGGAAGCATCACTTACAATCTTCTGGATTCTCTGTGTGAAGTTTTCCAGCATCTCTTCCTTATATTTATCAAAGTTTTCTACGTAGCTCATGAAAGCCTGTAAGTCTTGTTCAGAGCTTATAAATATTGAGGATTCAATAATCCAAACTGCTGAACCATCTTCCAGCAGTTTAATTATGTAAGTATTGCTTTCAAAGTTGATAGAATATACTGGGGTAAGGATACTGGAGAAATAAGTCAGGCTGAGGATTATGATTAATAGATATGAAGTTTTAGACTTTTCCTTCTTCATCGGGAATCAATGCTTATGATTGATTTATTAGTGTTATTTTTATTTGTGAAGATGCTTTGAGTATTTCAGTACATCACGTTTTTTCTTCAGTGGTTTGTTGGCAGAATCGAGCTATTCTATCATTGATCTCATTCAACCAATTTGATAGTATCTCCATCTTCATCTCTATTCTTTTAAGCTCCCTCTCTAAGAATTCTAGCCTCTTCTCTAGCAGAGTCTTTGTAATATACATCCTGATTATCGTTTTATTTTCGCCACTACACTTCTCTTTAATCTCTTTTATAATCCTCAACATTTCTTCACGTTCTCTGATCTTCCTACTAATTTCCTCCATGAAACGTCGTGTAGCATTCTTTAGTTCTTCTATCGCTTTAAGATGTCTCTCAATCCTATTTCTAACCTCATTCATTAATTCATTAAATTCTCTTCTTCTCTCGTTTAACTTATCCATTTCACTAAATAGTTCTTGAAGTCTCTCCCTAATTCTTTCTCTCTCCTTATCTCCACCTATGTTAGTGTTCAACCTACCTTCTAATTCTCTTCTCTCAGTACTCATTCTTTGATACTGGTTTTCAAGGTCGACGATTGCTTGCCTTATTTCTTGTTCTCTCTGTGTAAATTGATTTAATTCTTCGTGAAGCTGGGTCAACTTTCGCAGTGACTCGCTTCTTGTTTTATTTAAATTGAAGATTTCTTTTTCTAGCCTATCTAATCTTAAAGTAAGGTTTCTCAGAAGCTCCAGACATCCACTAGTAATTGAAGAGGACTGTTGTAGAGATTCATCGATCTTGGAAATGTTGCTTCTCAAG
>Ga0209183_1000261_pt1 | contig 23990 bp, 21 predicted proteins | sample LHCtaG_2_FD_184120 | JGI IMG/M metagenome (GOLD analysis project Ga0209183, IMG submission 184120) | Hot spring microbial communities from Little Hot Creek, USA to study Microbial Dark Matter (Phase II) - LHC4sed_replicate (SPAdes)... | ecosystem: Environmental > Aquatic > Thermal springs > Hot... | reverse complement strand
GCGAGGGAGGCCGGACTGAAGATGGGCGAGATGGGCGGGGTGTGGGTAAACGAGTACATGCAGACGTCCGACGAGGACATCTTCGCGGCTGGCGACTGCGCCGAGAAGTACTCGTTCTTCACCAAGAAGCCGACTAACTTGAGGCTCGCCTCGATAGCCGCCCGAGAGGCTAGGATAGTGGCGGCGAACCTCTCCCAGCTCAGGGTGAAGAATGCAGGGACGATAGGTTGCTTCGCGACCATGATCGGGGACTTGGGCTTAGGAGTCGCAGGGCTGACGGAGAGGGCCGCCCGAGAGGCTGGCTTCGACATACTCGTGGGGACTGCGACGACTACTGACAAGCACCCTGGAGCCATGCCAGGGGCTAAGAGCTTAAAGGTCAAGCTGATATTTGACAGAGCCTCGAAGGTCATAATAGGCGGAGAGGTGGCCGGGGGAGCCACGACAGCCGAGCTCGCGAACATAATTTCAACTATGATAGAGAAGAGGATGTCCGTGGAGGAGATAGCCTTCTCTCAGTACGGCACTCATCCAATTTTGACGGCCTCTCCGAGGACCCATCCAATGGCCTACGCGGCTGAGGACGCCCTCTTAAGGGCCTAGCCCTCAGCGTATACCTTCAATTCAAGGTCAAGAGCTCTAGCGCTCGCCCTGGGCTGACTCTCATCACAAGCACCCTTAATAACGAGGTCGTGGCGACTCACGTGTGGCTGGAGGACGTACATGGCCGTTCTCGAGGAGCTGACGTCGAAGGGATACAAAGGGATGCAAGGTCTTGAGGGTTTGCGAGGGGCAAAGAGGTGTACATAGGGGTCGAAATGTCAGAGCTGGCCTTTACCCTCAACCCCGTTGAAGTCTTCGAAAGTGAACTTCCCAGTCGAGCTCTTTAAGAAGAGGTTCGAGCTGGCACCGTCCCACTTGACCGACCTCGACTATGAGTTCTACAGGAGGACGGGCATAGAACCTACGTTCATGCTCACGAGGAAGGCTGGAAGGCTTCATAGAGCAAGCTTTCAACAAGCGTAAGCCGATATACCTGTGCCGCGACTCTGTATGGCTTCCAGCGAGACTCAAAAGGCCCTTCGAGATGCTGGAGGCCCTGAGGGGTTAGTGCGAGGCGAGGTCGCCGGGAAAGGGCTAGCCTCGAAGACTTTCGACTTTGAGAGGTTAGTGTGCGCCAACGACTCTCGAGCGGGCCTGGCTCGACGAGTTGGACCGCTCAATGCCTTTCTATAGCGTCAGAGGCTCTCTTGTTCGGATTGGACCGAAAAAGCTGGAGAAGGCCTGCTAAGACCCCTTGAGATTACGCAATTCAGTAGCACGCTCTAGAAAGGTCTTGAGAGGCATTACTATAAAAAGGAATGGGGATCGGGCTCAAAGTGGTAGCTCGCTTTCCATGAGGCCTCTCAAGAGCTCTACGAGGCTTTGCAAGTCCTTAACGCTCAAGACCTCTTGGAAGGTGTGAACGTACCTTGTCGGCACGGCCACCACGCCGCTCGGGACCCCCTCTCTCGAGAGCTGGATGGCGGTGGCGTCAGTGGTCCCTCCCTCTAGCACCTCGAGCTGGAAGGGTATCTTCTTCTCCTCGGCCACCCTCATTATCCACTTCTTCACCCTCGGGTTTGGTATAAGGCCTCCGGATAGAGAGTCCCTCCGCCCGTCAGCGGCTATTATCACCGGGCCGCTGCCGACCTTGACTGGCGCCTCGTGGGGCTCCATGTTCGGGTGGTCTCCGGCTATCGTGGTGTCGACGGCTATGCCCACGTCGGGCTTGATCGCGTAGCCAGCCACGGTGGCGCCCTTCAGCCCAACTTCCTCTTGAATCGTGAACACGGCGTAGACCTTGCAACGGGGCTTGGCCTCCTTGACCGCCTGGACTAGAGCCGCGCAACCCGCCCTGTCGTCGAATGCCTTCCCAGCCACGAGGCCATTGGCGAGCTCCGCTAGCTTCTTGTCTATCGTTATGAAGTTGCCGACCTCTATGCCCATTTCCCTAACCTCTTCAGCGCTCTTGGCCCCGACGTCTATGAACATCTTGTCGTAAGTCAACAGCTGGCGCCTCTCCTCATCCTTCATCACGTGGACGGCCTTGCTACCTATGACGCCCCTCACTCTGCCCTTGGCCCCGTGTATTATCACCTGTTGACCCACGAGTAGCTGATCCCATATGCCCCCCAGCTTTGCGAACCTTATGAAGCCTCTCTCGTCTATGCCCTTGACTATCAAGGCGATCTCGTCCATGTGGGCCGCTATCATGAGCGACCTATCCCCAGAGCCCTTGTAGGCTATCAGGTTGCCCAAGGAGTCCTTGGCGAAGCCATCGACGTAGCCCTTGAGCTCGCTGACTATTATGTCCGCCACTTCGTCTTCAAAGCCGGGAGGCCCGTGGGCCTCCGAGAGCCTTCTCAAGACCTCCAATAGCTCGTCCATAGAAGGTCACAGCTACACTAGTGCCGACCCCCTTACAAAAACCCGTCTTTTGAGAGCTGGAAACACTGGAGGAACAAGTCCTGGTCCTTTGGCTCAGAGCGATGGCTCCCTATCATCGAGTCAATACGAAGGGCGCGCTCATCATTGCCAAATGGTCGGGCTGGGCTCCGTCAACTCTTAGCACTTTCTATTTCGAGAAGGCAATGCTTAAATATGACTTTGACGAACGGCATCTTCGATGTGATGAGAGGGCGTATTGCTGAGGGGATGAGGAGAGGTGACGCGGCTGAGGACTCACCGCTCTAGCTCTAGTCCAGCCCTTGCGAGCCGCTATCTCAAATACCCGTTAAACCTCTTCGCTCCCACAAGTGGTCATCGAGCCAGATGGAGATGTTCTTGACCTCAGGATGGTCTCTGCTTGTTAAACTTCTTTCTTTAGCTTGAAGAAGCTTTTAGCTCTTGTAGAAGCATCTTGACATGCCGTGTAAGCATAGTATGATGGTAGCTGTGGGTATAGTGTTCTCAGTTCGCGGTACTTCAACGCCTTCAGCTTAGTGAAGCTGATGATATATTTCTCACGACAGAGTCAAAGCTTATAAACTTGACCCCCTAAACATCGACTACGAAACAGCCCCCTCCCTGAGCTCCCTGACCTTGGCCATGAGCTCCCTGACCCTTTTCTCTGAGACGGGTGCTGACAAGTCTCCTCCTCTGAAGTAACTACCCACTATCGCGGCGTCCGCTATCTTGAGGAGCTCCCTGACGTTTTCGGGATTGCAACCGCTGCCGACTATGATCGACGCCCAAGGGAGCTTTGTCCTGACGCTTAACAGCTCTTCTAGAGGCGGAGGCGCGCCAGTGCTGGGACCTGTCAGGATTACCGCATCCGCCAACCCTCTCTTCAAGGCCTCCTCAGCCATTAAATCTACGGGCCTCTGAGCCAGAGGGGCTCCGTGCTTCACGTGTACGTCCGCGAAGACCTTGACGTGGCTCGCGTGATAGACCCTCTTGGCCATCTGGACCCTGTAGGCACATGGCTCTATGACCCCTTGGTCCGTCACTACAGTCTCAACGTATGCGTTTACTCTTATGAACGAGCCTCCAACGGCCTTGGCTATGGCCAGGGCCGCCACGGCGTCGTTCCTCAGGACGTTTATGCCTATGGGGATCTCCACCTCCCTCGCCACCTCTTTAGCTACGACGGTCATGGAGGCAACGGTCATTGGGCTCACCCTCTCCCTTCGGTAGGGAGCGTCCCAGAAGTTTTCTATCAAAATCCCATTAACTCCACCGTTGCTCAGAGCCATAGCATCTCTGAGGGCCCTCTCGATTATGGCCTCGAGACCTTCTCCACCATAGCGCGGAGAGCCTGGAAGCGGGGGCAAGTGCACTACTCCCACGACGGCCTTCCTCACGCCAAAGACCTCTTCCACGACCTTCATGGCGTCCCCTCCAGCCCCTCGCTCGCTTTGCAAATGCTAATTAGGCGGTCGCGTTGAAATATCTTGTCAAGCTCCAGTGGGACCTCAACGTGGCCAGGACCACGAATCTAAAACTTCATTTTGTCTCTAGAGGCCTTGAGCTACTATCATTAGGGCAGACCCTGAAGAGCTTGCACTCGACGGTTTTCAGAGTCGGCGATCTGGTGCTCAAGGTGAGGAGCCTCGACGTCAGGTCCGCGAAGGAGGTCAAGGAGCACTTGAAGGAGGTTTTGAAGTCCTTCGACTTCTTCCCGGACTTCTTGGGAGTGGTCGTGGGGGCAGTCGAGGTCGACGGGAAGACTGAGCCAGCTGTCGTGAGCGTTCACGCATACGCAGAGCCCATAAGCTTACCGACCTTGAAGGACATTTGGGAGATACTGGCCATAATAGTCCAGGCACAGGCCAAGGGCTACGCCTTGGACATAAAGCCCTCGAACTTCGGCAAGCTGAGGGGGCGAGTGGTGTACGTGGACGAGTACGGCATAGGCAAGCCCCTCCCGAGGGACATACTTGAAGACCTCGAGGTGTTGAAGAAGAAGATAGAACAGCACTTCAGGCAAGTGTCTGTCATCCTCTCAGAGAGGATCTCAGAGAGGAGTTCTAGGAGGGCGGAATCGCAAACCCAAACTTCTTAGAGAGATCGAGCCCTCGCTAATCGGCCCCCTCTCCCAATGGCAGTCCCAAGGCCTCTGCTATTGCACTAATGGCCCTTAAGGGGTCGGGTACCGTCGAGCCGATGATTATGGTAGGTATTCCGAGGCTCCTGCCAGCGTTGAGGTCTGAGGGCCTATCGCCTATGAAGGCTATGGCGTCTCGACCTATTTCGGCGCCGAGCCTCTGAAGCGCTATCTTAATTTGCCTCGCCCTGTCGAGCTCCTCGTCCCTGGTGACGTAAACGTCGACGTAAGGCGCTAGTCCGCTGACCTCGAGCGCCTCTTTGAGGCTCCTCTCGCTCTGGAGGGTTACTACCGCGACTTTAACGCCGTAAACCTTTACCCGCTTTAACAACTCCTTCGACCCTCTCAGCTCCTTGAGGTCCTTCATCGAGTTGACTTCGTACTCCTCTACAAGCTTGCTGAGCTCTTTGTAGAGTTCCTCGTCCTTAGATCGAGCGCTCCTCAAGGCCTCGAAAATGGAGCTCACCTCGGTCTTCAAGGCCTTGGACAGCGCCTTCTTGACCTCGCTCCAGTTCACAGGGACGTGCACCAGCGTCCCATCTAAGTCGGAGACCAAAACCTTCATAGCGAGCTCCAGTTTATGTCGTAGGTTGCGTTTTAAGCGCTACTCTCGAGCTCTAGAGACCTCGTAGGGCCAGCCGACACCATAGCGCTTTATATCTTGGTCACGTAGCGTAGATTGAGGAGGACGGTGAGCAAAGATGTCATGGCCGTTGCTCAAGGACGAGGAGCTCGAAAGGTACGACAGGCAGATGCGCATCCTCGGCTTCGGCGTCGAGGGCCAGAGGAAGCTGAAATCGGCTAAAGTCTTGGTGGCTGGCTTGGGAGGCCTCGGCTGCCCGGCCTCGATGTACCTAGCGGCTGCTGGCGTCGGGAAGCTAGTGATCGTGGATCGAGAAAAGGTCGAGCTCAGCAACTTGAACCGGCAGATCCTCTACTGGAGCTCGGACGTTGGCAGGCCTAAGGTAGATGTCGTCGCCGAAAAGCTGCTTCGACTAAATCCCAACATAGAGGTCGAGGCGCTGGCATTGGAGATTAACGAGGACAACGTGAGCGACCTTGTCAAGAAAGTCGACGTAGTCGTAGACGGCATGGACAACTACAAGACCCGCTTCTTAATCAACGAGGCATGCGTGACCTACGGCAAGCCCTTCGTCCACGCCGCAGTCTATGGGCTCGAGGGCCAGCTATTCACGGTCTTGCCGAGCAAAGGGCCCTGCCTGAGGTGCGTGATCCCCTCGAATCCGCCCGAGCAAGATACCGTGCCCGTGCTGGGCGCTACGGCTGGCGTCATGGCAGCCCTCGAAACCATGGAGGTCATGAAGCTAGTGATAGGCCTTGGAAGGCCGTGCGCTGACAAGCTCTTGGTGTTCGATGGCCATGAAATGAGGTTCCACGAAATAAAGGTGGAGCCGTCACCGACGTGTCCCGTGTGTTCAGGCCTTAGGAGCAGAAAGGCCACCTAACGCGAACTCATACAACCTGAACTTCTAGCTCCTCTATGAAGCCCCGCTTAGCGATGTATGCGGCCATCGAGCCGTCTATCGAGCTTATTATGAGCCATGCAATGGGCCAATCCTCCATACACTTCATATCCATGGACGATGGACTGGGTGCTCCGGGGTGAGAGTGGTAGATCCCCACGACGCCGAGGCCTCTCCTCTCCGCATAGGCGTGCGCCTCGTATACGTCTCTCGAGTCCACGTCGAAGGACACCCCTTTCGCTGGGGAGACGTTCTTGGCCTTGTAGAGCTCATGAACCTTAAAGCACTCGCCCTCGAGCCTCCCTAAGAGAAAGCCGCATATCTCGCCCTCGCTGGCCAGAGCTTCGCGGGCTAGCTCATCTGCTAGTCGGCGATCTATCTCCAGCTTGCCGCTCATTTGGCTCCCAAGGCTAGGGTTGTTGCTGGAGGCCTCGCTTCTTAGAGCGGGAGTCAAGTTTATCTGGTTTTATCACGACTAGAATGTGACAAGGGCATGTGTGAGTTCAGGGTCTACTTGAGGTCGGGGGACAAGGTCGAGGAGGTAGCCGAAGGGGTCGTAAAGGCACTGGTTAGTGGCGAAGTGGTCAGGCTCATCACGTTACTTGGCGAGGTCAAAGAGATAGCTGGCGCGACGATAGAGTCAGTGGACGTGCCTAACGAGAGGCTCGTACTGGCAAAACGGTGAGGGCGAGCCGATTGATACCTAAGAACCATCCGAGATACCACTCTCTCGTCACTAGGGAGGAGCTGATAAAGCACTTCGAGGCGGGCGTCGTGGCTAGAGCGGGCCTCATAGCTCACGGGCGAGGGGAGGCGTTTGACTACTTAATAGGAGAAGAGACCATAGAGCCAGCGTTGAGGGCAATAAAGGCCGCCGCCTGCGCGCTGCTATTGGCGGAGAGGCCCGTCATATCGGTGAACGGCAACGCGGCTGCCTTGGCTGGAGAGTGGATAATCAAGCTGGCTGAAACAGTCAACGCGAAGATAGAAGTGAACTTATTCTACAGGGCCAAGGAGAGGGAGAAAGCGATAGAGTCGTTGCTAAAGAGCTTGGGCGCCAAAGAGGTCTTGGGGGTCGACGAGAGGTTCCAAACTACGATACCCGAGTTAATGAGCGAGAGGAGGAGGGTCGACTCTCGAGGCATATTGATAGCCGACGTGGTCTTGGTCTCACTAGAGGACGGCGACAGGACCGAGGCCCTTAGGAGGATGGGTAAGACCGTCATAGCCATAGACCTAAATCCGCTCTCGAGGACCGCTCGGGCGGCTTCTATAACCATAGTCGACAACATAGTCAGGGCAATGCCGAAGCTAGTTAAAGAGGCCTCTAGGCTAAAGCACATGTCGAGAGACGAGCTGCGCTCAATCCTGTCGAGCTACGACAACAACGCCGTGCTGTCTGAGGTGTTGGAGTACATGGCCAATCGGCTCAAGAAGCTAGCCGAAGAGACCCTCAGGGCTCAATCTAGATGGTAAGGCCCCACGAGTAACGGATGAGGCGCCTCTTGACTTGGCCCTCTTAGCCCCCTCGATCCATGCCTCGAGCCCCTCGGGCGCCAAGTCCTCGACGCCGTCAATCGGCTCTGCGCCTTTGCGGGCCATCAACCTGGCCATGGGCCTTCCGTATAGCCTTGAAGCCCATGAGAGAAGCCTCTTGGCTATCGTGAACTTAGCCAGCTTGAAGGGCCAAGCGGCTACGTTCTCTTTAAGCCACGGCTTAGAGTACCTCCCGACGACAGCTGAGAAGTCCATGCCTGTCATCAAGACAGCTCTGCACCCAAGCTCCATGCACATGAACACGGCCCTATCCCCGTCCGTGAACCCGCCGAAGTTGTGGAGACAGCCAATGGGCCTCACTTGAGTGGTGCCAATCAACCTATCGTTGAATTTCTGCACATATGCCTCTAATGCCGTTATGTTGTCTCCGTGGGCGTGGACTACTACGTGGGAGCCTCTCCGCCAACTTTCGTATATGTCATTCAGATTGCCATCGAGATCTGTGACTATTATGTCCGGAGGTACCCCGAGCTCGAGGAGCCTGCTCGAAGCACCATCGGCGGCGACTAATGCATCAACGGCGTCGAGCACCTCACTGAGGTCGCTCTCGATCGACGGTCCTGCCCCCACGACCAAGACCAGCTTCCCCTCGACTACCTTCTTCAAGTCGCCGACGTCGGCTACCCTATCTCTTATCAGCGCGTCTAGGACGCGAGAAGCTTCATAGTCTCTCGACACGCTAAGCCCCAGGGCGCTCGCTATCCATATGTACCAAGGCTCCCACAGGCTCCAGTCCAATGAAGTGGCACCTCTACAACGCCGAGTACCTGAACTCGCCTATGGTCCCTCTCTGCTTGGCCACCAAGTCGTGCTTGTGGATGCTCTCCTCGCTCTTTACGTAGCATTCGAAGAACGTCGAGTCGGGGAAGTCCCAAAACTCCTCTAAGACCCCTTGAATCATGGAGCGGATGACGTCTTCGGCGAACTTGGGGTTCGAAACGGCTTTGCATATGATCTCCCCCTCGTCGTTTCGCTTGAGCAGGCCGTACGTCGGAGAACTCATGGACCTCTGAATTATCCCCACTAGCTTCATGGCGTCCAGCTCGCGTCCGCGAGGTACCTCGATTATTACGGTACCAGTGACCCTTTGTACATGAGTTGCAAGCGGCAGCTCATTGGCTGGAGGCCCTTCGAGGAAGCGCTTCACCTTTTCCTTAACGTACTCTAGAGCGCAGGGGCACGCCGTCATCCCCTTGACCGAGACCCCGACGGCCTTTTTAGTCTCCACGCCGTCTCTCGTCCTATAGGCCCACGCCTTCCCCATCATGGTGCAGGGCTCGAAGCTTATCAGGCCGGAATCCTCCACGCGGTTCTCGAAGACCACCTCTCCTCTAGCCTTTACGTATGACTTGGAGGCATAGCCGTGCTTTTCCAGGAGTTCAACGGCGATCTTCTCGCATATGTCCTCGAGCTTCCCGCTCTTCATAGCAAAAAGGGAAATGATCTCTGCAATAACCTCATAATGTCGAGAAGCGTGGATGCCCTTCATAGTCGGGGGCAGGTTTATGTACGCGTCAAAGACGGGCAAGGTGAAATGCGACTTCCCCCCGAACTTCACGAAGGCTACTGGCATCTTCACTCCCTTGACTCCGACGAATTGCAGCGGTATCGAGAATGAAGGCCTTCTTTGGTGAACGTCCTCCATTAAAACCACTTCCAATATTTCAGGCAGAGGTAAGTGTGGGTAAGAGTGGAACTAATTTTATCTCTTTTCCCTCACTTAGGATACGACTCAGACATGACAAGCGACGAAAGCCGTCTAAACTTGGCTAGGCGCGTCGATATCAGCATTGGCGGCCTCTACGAAGTAATAGTGTCGACCTCAGACCCCAATGGTAGGCCGCACGCCGCTCCCATGGGCGCCCTCTTCTCGAGCCACGACTCCTTCGTCATGAGGTCCTACGGCGAAACCACCACCCTCAGGAACCTGAGGACGAGTGGGAGGGGGGCCTTAAACGTTGTCGATGACGTTCTGACCTTCTTTAATTGCGTATTTAGACCGTACAGGCTATCGTTTAAATGGTCCGATGGGATCCCCTTGCTGAGGAAGGCTTGCGCATGGCTCATTTTTGAGCTCGAGGAGGTTATCGATAGAGGGCAGTACTATGAAATGCGCTGCTCCGTGCTCGACGTGAAGGCCCTTAAGACAAGGCCGAGGCCGATATGTAGAGCCGAGGCCTCTCTTCTCGAGGCCCTCATCCATTACACGAGGATTAAGTACTACGTCTCCGTGAACAGGAAGGCCGAGGCCCGCGAGCTGAGCAGGCTAATAGACCACCACCTCTCTATCGTAGAGCGAACTGGGTGGCCTGAGCTCAAGCGCATCGCCAAGGATTTGAGGAGGAACGTCTTGTCGCTACCCCTCGATACATGGTGGGACGCGACTTTGAAGAGACATCAAAGCCCCCTCACGTAGACGATCTTGGGGCCGCCGTCGTGTATGCCGCACACGACCAGCCTCACTCCTCCCAACCTTTCGCTTATCAAGCTCGAGAGCTCATCGACGAAGCTCTCTCTGGTCAAAGCGTAGAAGACCCCCTTCTTTACCGAGGCCCCTAGGGCCCCCCTCTTTATGACTTCTTCAGCCACCTTCTTTACGTCGCCGTCCATGAAGCCGACACCCTCGGCGAAGGCCTTGGCCTCTCTCATCAACACCTCGATGCTTGGCCTCTTTAGTAGCCTCGCCAGGGCCAGCCTCCCGTACTTGTTTATCGCCTCTCTCTTCGTCGTTAGCATCTCTCTTGTTGGGATTTTCCTGAGGACCGCGGTTATCAAGCGTAGATCGGGCTCGTGCAAGAGCTTGTCGACGACCCCCACGCCTGGGGCCCCCTCCTTGACCCTCACCTCGACGCCGCCGTGTATTTGAGCAATGACGTCGCCCAAGCCCGTCATGTGCTCTACTTCGACCACGTGGGCCACGGCCCCCGCCTGGGACACGGTCATGATGTTGCCCAAGGCGACTGACGTGGCTATCGCAGCCCCCAAGGCCGTTGCGCCGCTGACTCCGTATCCAACCCCCATCGGTACGGGCCCGTCGTGCTCCAGCTCAGCACGGGCCTTGACGCCTAGGCTACGTAGCATTCGCTCTACGACGCTTCTCGAGACGTCGTTGCCCCCTGAGATCTCGACCTCGCTCGACCTCCTTAGCCTGAGAATGGTCCTCACCCCCACGTCGAGGTTGAAGCCAGCCCCTCTCGAGCCAGTTTCGAGTGGATCGTCGTGCTCCCTGATCTCGAAGAAGCACGTGATGTGGCAGGGGACCCACACGCAGACCTCCACGTCCCTTTCGACCTCAGACCTCAACGACTACCACCTCTGAGCGAGGTTTTGGCGAGCCTCAAAGCTCCTGTCGTCATAAGCGCTATTTACTGCTTGTCCCTACGCGGCCATCGCATCGACTTGAGATGAGGGGAATAGCTCTTCGAGCGCGAGGCCCTCAGCGGAGCATGATAAGCGCGGCCGTCACTCTAATCGCTTCGACATGTACACGCCGTCCTTCTTGTAGCCTTGCTTGGCGTAGTACTCCTTGACGCCCAAGGCCGACAACACCAGTACCTTCTTCGCGTCGTACTCCTCTCTGGCGATCCTCTCGGCCTCTCTCAACATCATGGACCCGTAGCCCCTGTGTTGCCAAGCGCCCTCGTCCCTCTTGCTCACGGGGACCACGTCTCCATACACGTGAAGGACCCTAACTATCGCCGATGGCTTTTCGATTACTTCTGGCCTGAAGGCCTTCTCCGACGGAATTCTCAATCTCAAGAGCCCTACGAGGATGTCGTTGACGACATCCTCGCATGAGATGAAGACCTCTACGCCCTCTGAAGCCTCGTACCTCTCGATCACCAGCCTGACGTTTTCGGGATCCGGTGCCACGCCCCTCTTGAGCATTACGTGGCCCACCTCCCTGCACCTGATGCAGTTGCACTTTAGCCCTTGGGCCTCGAGCTTCTTGAGCGCTAGGCATCGGAGGTCCCCCCTCTTGACGCCATCGACTATCACGTTGGCCGGTATGTCGCGCTGCACCCTCTGGATCCTGACCCACCTTGGGACGAGCTTCTTTATCTCGGCTACGAGCTCCGCGGCCTCTTCGGAGCTGTAGGGCCTGTACTCCCCCCTCAGCCACATCTCATAGAGCTTGGTGCCCTTCAGCACCAAGGTGGGGTATATCTTGATGTTGTCTGGCTTGAAGTGGGGGTCGTTGAAGACTATCCTGAACATCTCCACGTCGCGCCTCGGGTCTGAGCCCGGCAGGCCCAACATGAAGTGAGCCACTATCTCGAAGCCGCAGTCCTTGGCTATCCTGAACGCCTCGACGACGTCCTCGGACGAGTGCCCCCTCCCTATCGCTTCGAAGACGTCATCGAAGACCGTTTGGACTCCGAGCTCCACCTTCGTGAAGCCCATCTCCAGTAGGGCATTTGCATGGACTGCCTTAAAGAAGTCGGGGCGCGTCTCTGCCGAGATGCCTGAGTTCCTTATCAGGGCCTTCTCGGCCAAGAGCTTGGCCTCCTCGAGGTCGGCAGCCTCGGTGCCATTGAGTGCGTCCAAGCACCTCTTCACGAACCATCGCTGGTAGTCCATTGGCAGGCACGTGAAGCTTCCCCCCAAGATTATGAGCTCGACCTTGTCGACCCTGTGGCCTATCTCCCTCAGTTGCTCCACCCTGCTCTTGACCTGCAAGTAAGGGTCGTAGTCGTTCTGCTTGGCCCTCCTGCCAGCGGGCTCTAAGCCCGTGTATGATGGAGGGGTGCCCACCTCTGGCCCTCCGGGGCAGTAGATGCACCGACCGTGAGGACACGGGTGGGGCCTGACCATGACTGCGACGGGGATTATTCCGCTTATGGACCGAACTCTCCTGACCCTCAACGCCCTCCTGACCCTCTCGTCGTACTCGATGGCTTTGAGGACGTCTGAGTTACGAGGGGGATTGACACCGTACTTCTTCGCTACCTCAATCTTAATGCGATTCACCTCTATAGGGCTGATGGAGGGATTCTTCGCGATAGCCTCGGCTATCTCCACGCAGGCCCTCCAGAACGCCTCGTCTCCTTGGAGACGTGCCTTGGGCCCTTTCATGGGGGCATTAGAACTCTAGTCGCGCTCGGCTATTAGCTCTCACTACCAAGACGATCCATTATTGCACTCATGCTCTGAGAGCCCCATCGACGGAGGTCTTTCAATAAAACGCGACAAAATTTGAAGCGAAAACGGCTCGGATTTATAAGCTCTGAAACCGGTGACAGTGTCGGAATCCAGTAGAAGTATGGGCAAGCCCGGAACTCAAGTCTCCAAGAGTACAAAGCTCTCTAGTAGGAGCTTGAGGAGAAGATGGGTAAGGGTGCCGTATCGCGGGACGCTTCGAAGTACTGGATTGAAATGCACTTCGACGACTTAAGAGCACCATCGCCGAGTAGGGGAACTACGTCATAAGTACCTCGCTATTAGCTCGCTCACCACATCGAAGACGTCAGACTCGCTCTTTGCGGTTGTCCTTGAGAGGGCCTCGCAGGCCTCCTTGACGGCCTCTTCTCTTGCTCTCCGCCTGTCCACGAAACCTCCAATGAGCCAGAGTATCGAGTCCAAGTGCAATGGAGGTATCCCGCTTTTCTTGGCCACTGCGCTCCAAGCTCTTTGAGCTATCCTCGGCTTGTTCATCAAGGCCTCGATTACGTCGCTCCACGTCCTCAGGTCCGCACCTTCGATGTCGACCACGCCCGACGTCCAAGACAGCTTGGCTATTCTCGAGTCCAATGGAATCGGTATGCTGAATGGGGCGATCAGGGCTCTTCCATAACGCGCCCTATAAGCATAGCAGATCATCTTGATCGAGAAGACTATGGTCTTCGAGCTCCACTTAGACCTCAGGCTCAGCGCTAAGCCCTCGGCGAACTTGCGCAAGTTCCTCGTCTGTCTTACGATGATATCGGGCTCCAATACCCTCGCCGTTGAAGCCCTAAGGAGTCTAGAGGTCTTAGCCGTCCTTAGGGCAACGTTTATCTTGGACACGGACAGAAAGCCGAGCACGAGCTTTACTGCCTCGGCCAAGCTCTTAGGCTCGTTGGCCTTGGAGACGTAAAGAGCGAATTCGTTCCAGTAGTCCTCGCCTCTTCCGCTGAGCTTGTAGCTTATGATGCTGTTGAGGACTATGAGCGTTAGAGCTGGCCCGAAATTCATCTTACCAGTGATGAGCTTTATAGCTTGAAATTGAGGGTCCACCTCCTCGATCCTTAAGGCGCTCTCGAGCCCAAGCGACTTCAGCCTCTCGGCCACGATTGATATCCTCTCCTCGTTCTGCCTTACCAAGGCCAAGGCTTAGACACCCTCGTCGACTTCCAGCCCTTGACCCATAGCCCTCAGTCTAGATGGCCTATCGCCTAGAAAAAGATTGTTAATCGCCCCCCTGAGCCCTCTGGCTACGTGGCAGCCAGGTCGGGTTCGTCTATGAAGCCGAGGGCCGCCAGCGCACCTATGCAGCCCCTCTCGCCCGTCACAGGCCTTAGAGCTACCTGAGCGCCGGAGGCCACTCGACGGGCGTCTTCTAAGCCCACCATCCCCCTCTTCGCCCTCTCAGTGAAATCCTTGAGCTCTCGTGGTATTATTACGCAGACCTTGTAGGCAATCCCCGTGTGCGGGGACAACGTCCTCTCCCTCAAGGCCTCCTCTAAGTATCTCAAGCAATCGTCGAGCCTCCGGGGCTCTACGGCTAGCACCAAGCCAGACGACACGCAATTTGAGGTCTTGTAAGGGTTCCCTTTGTAGAGCTGAGTTAACGTCAGTGACACGTAGTCTGCTAACCCCCGCTTCTCGGCCTCGAGGGCTATGTTGTTAACTAAGCACCACGTCGCGCCCTCCTCTTTGGTGTCAGTATCGTCGACGCCAACACAGAGCTTGTACTTCAACGGCAATGTTATCACGCTCTTACCGACCTTGGCCCCTCCGCCCATCTCCAAGATCTCGATCTCTTCCACGCCCTCTGCAAGGCCTCTGCAAAGCACGCCGACGCCAGCTCCGGCAACGCCCTTGTAGGCTATCTTGACCTTATCGTCCTCGATCCAAGCACCCTCTATGCACGCCGCTCCGTCGCCCTCGCAGTATCTGCCCAGCTTGATCACGTATATGTTCCTGTTCCCCTCCCTCCTAGCCCTGACCACTAAGGGGCTACTCCTGGCCACGTTGAGGGTCGTCCACGCGGCGTTGCCGAAGCAAGGCCCCTCGTACACCTCGTGGAGCTCCACGTATTCTTTGAACTCATCACTCATCGCTATTAGCCTCTTAAAAGGGGTTATCCAGTACTTACCCTTGATGAGCTCTGCGAGCTCCTCTCTCTTCAACCTCATCTCGACCACTTCGCGCTTGCCCCTCGCATCAAAGTTTTGGGAAGAGCTTTTTCGGCGTGGGCGGTGCGTCGTCGACCTCCACCTCCACCTCGATCAGCACGGGCCCTTCCACCTCGCTCAGACCTTGTAGCTCTTCCTCGCTGTCCACCTTCAAGTACTTCATCTCTACGGCCTCCGCCACCTTCTGGAACCCCTTGAAGCCTAGCTCAACGTCGCTCGCCAAGCCGTAATCTCTGAGTTGCTTGCCCCTAATCATTCCGTAAGACTTGTTGTTAAAGACCGCCACGACTATCGGCAACCTCATGACCGATATTGCATGGAGAGCGGGCAAGTTCATTATAGCACCGCCGTCGCCCGTTATCGATAGGACTCGATGCCCTGGCCTCGCCAGTTGCGCCCCTATCGCGGCTGGTATCGAGAAGCCCATGGTCGCGAGGCCCCCGGGGTACAGGACGGGCCCTTGCCATCCGTGCTTCAGTGCCTCGAGGGCCCACATGCTCGACTGGCCCATATCGAGCGCGACGACGGAGCACCGGGTTGACGCGATCAACCTCCTCACGGCCTTGAAGGTCTTGGAGTCGTAGAGGGGCTCCTCTTTGCGCGTGACCCAAAAGCCCTTCCTCCCGCCGCGATAGCTTTTGCATAGGGCCTTTACGAAGTCCTCGCACCTCGATTCTATCTTTAATGTAGCCCCCTCACTGAAGGGGCCCCTTACTAAGACTTGAGCCACTATCGAGCCCTCGCTCACCCCATGCGCTATCGTCGCCTCCGAGAGCCTCGCCCCAAGGGCCAAGAGGAAGTCGCACTCTCGAAGTGCGTTGTTCGCGGTCCTGAACCCTCTGATGCCGCAAAAACCTATACTCACTGAGGGCTTCGGCCAAGCTGCGCACCAGCCCATTAAGGTGTACGCCACCGGTATGTCATATGCCTCGGCGAACGCGGCCACGGCCTCGTGGACCTCTACGCAACCGTTGCCCACAAGCACTAAGGGCCTCTTGGAGGCCTCGAGAAACTTAACGACCTCGCTAACCTCCCTCTCAAGCTCCTCTACGCTCTTTCGAGAGTCTACTTCCTTGGGTTGCTCGCTCAGCTCGACCTCCCTCTCTTGGACGTCTAGCGGGAGGTCCAAGAAAACTGGCCCTTTAGGGGGCTGGACGGAGCTCTCCGCAACGTCCAAGGCCTGAGCTATCTCTTCCTCAGAGTCCACATAGATCGAGTCCTTGCACAGCGGCTCGAAGACCTTTATCAAGTCGACTTCCTCTACGGCCAGCGAGCCCTTTGAGCGCGTCGGCACGTCGCCCGCTATCACCACCATGGGCACGTGATCCCTGAGGGCTGTGGCCACAGGGAGCGTAGCGTTGAGGGCCCCTGGCCCAGCCGAGACGACGAGGCCGGCTGGCCTGCCAGACACCCTGGCGTAGCCGTCGGCTGCGTGTCCGGCACACCTCTCGTCAGGTATCATGACCCTGCGAGCGCCTACCTTACTTAACGACACGTTGAGGGGTATCGCGAAACGGCCGGGGACCGTGAAGTACGTGTCTACCTTCAACCTCCTCACTAAGGCCTCGGCGCCGATCAACACCTCTTGCCCTCCAAGACCTTGAGGGCCACCTCTCTAACGTCCTCTAGGTCTAGAGGGCCCTTGACCTCCTCCAGCCTCTTGACCCTTTCTAGCACCTCTCGAGCAACCTCGGCGGACACGTTCAAGCCGATGGCTCTCAGGGCGTAAGTTATTGCCTTAATGCCGCTGTGCTTGCCGAACTTTATGGCCCTCTCTCGCCCCACTATGCTGGGGCTGTAGGCCTCGTAGGTGAAGGGGTTTTCGAGGACTGCTGCCACGTGAATCCCGGATTCGTGCGTGAAGGCGTGGGATCCGACCACTGGCTTGAGGGGCCACGGCTTAAGCTTACTCAGCTCGGCCACCCTCTGAGAGAGCCTGCTCAGCCTCTTGAAGTCTATGTCAGGGTCGACGCCGTAGAGGCAGTAGAGCGCCAAGGCGACCTCTTCGAGCGGAGCGTTGCCGCATCGCTCGCCGAGCCCGTTGACGGAGACCGAGAGGGCCGTCGCCCCAGCCTCGTAGGCTGCCAATGTGTTGGCCGTGGCCAGCCCGAAGTCGTTGTGGCAGTGAACTGCTATTGGCTTGCTCAAGGACTTCGAGAGCTCGCCTATCAAGGACTTCATCCCCGAAGGGGTTATGCACCCCACGGTGTCCGCCACGCCCACCCTGTCCGCTCCGTGCTCTATGGCCGAGCTGTAGAACTTCAACAACCTCTCGAGCGGCGTCCTCGTGGCGTCCTCGCACGTGAACTGCACGAAGATCCCGTGGGACTTCGCGTACTCTATGACCCCCAAAATGCAGTCCAACACCTCCTTAGCGCTCATCTTCAACCTCCACTTCAGGTGAACGTCTGATGAGGGCGCGAATATTATGACACCATCAACCTCACATTTGAGGGCCAAGTCGACGTCAGATTTCAGGGCCCTGCAGAGGCAGAGGACCTTCGACCTCGAAACGGCCTTGGAGACGGCCCTCACGGCCTCTTCCTCGTCTTCGGAGATCGCCGGGAAGCCTGCCTCTATCTCCTTCACCCCGCACTCTTCGAGCAATAGGGCTATCTCGACCTTGTTCTCGACATTGAAGGAGACCCCAGGGGTTTGCTCGCCGTCCCTCAGCGTGGTGTCGTAAAGTATTGGCTTTCTATCGTACTTAGCATTGTAGAGGCTAGTAGCGACGCCCCTAGTCTCCATGTCTTTGAAGAGCTCTTCGACGCCTCTCGACTGGTTTACCACTAGCGATCCACTGACCCAAAAGCCCTTCTTTGCTAAAAACTTGTCCCCTGATGGGGATTCGCGAACGCGAAGGGCGCGATGAGCTCGATCACCTCGACATGAACCCAAAGTCTAGCTCCTCGTCTTGGACGTAGCTCTTGCCGAGCCTGAGGGCGAGCTCGGCCTTGTAGAGCTCCCTGCCTACGTAGGCTGCGTGGCTCAGGGTCGTCACAAGCCCTCTCGCTATCAGCTCATCGCACACCTCCTCAGCCCTCACACCCTCGACAACGCACGTGGGCTTGCCAGCCCTGAAATGGGAGGCAACTATCACCTTCCTGCTCTTGTCCACCGTCACCTTGACGTAGCCAGCAGGGTCGTAGGCTTGAGCCCTCCTGCCCGAAGCCCTTACCACCTTGTAGCCCTCAGCGACGCTCAGCGGGAGGGTCAGGTCTCTCTTCTCCTTCAAGCTCAGGAGGCTCAGGCTGAGGTCCTTCATTGGCCTCCTCTCTCTCTTGGACAGCTTGGCCATCTTCACAGCGATGCACAGCTCTCTCACGCAGCCCTTGGTCTTGTTGCTGGCCTCAGTCGTTAGGAGTAGCGATACGTCGAGCTCAGCCGCTATGGCGGCCATAAGCCCGTTGACGCCCGAGCTCTCTGCGTCCATCAGCTCGGTGACGTTCCCAACCCCCATCATCATCGGCACGTCGGGGTGCCTCTTGGCGAACACGTAGTACGCCACCAAGGACTCCAAGAGGCTCGGTTGCAAGGGAGGGCTGAGTATCGGGTCGGCTATCACCTTCTTGAACCCCATGCCACGGGCCTCGTCGACGGCCCTCTCAAGCGACTCCACCTTCTCGTCTATGCTCGATGGGTAATAGCCCCTCTTGACGTCGGTGGGTATCACTACCACGGCAACGTCGCGGGGCAGGTCCTCGAGGTCCTTCAAAGTCCCTCTGTCAACGCTTATGACGAGGTCTGCCCCGGCCTCGACGGCGGCTATTATCTCGCTGGGATCCGTCGTGTCAACGCTTACGGGCCCCTCGACCTCTCTCTTAACTGCCCTTACTAACCTGCCAGCTACCTCGGGATTACTCTCTCCGGCCATCATGCCCACGTCTACTACGTCAGCCCCATAGCTCTTGTACCTTCGAGCCTCGTCCACCGTCGCGTCTACGCCCTTGGCGGGGGCCGACGTGACCTCGGCGACTACTCTCAAGGACCCCTTTGCTATCGGCACTCCGGCTATGTCGAAGAGGGCTTTGCTAGCCAGCTCCTCCTCTAGAGCGCTCAGGGCCTTCTGGTCTTCGACCTCTCTGCTCATCCTCAAGACCTTGCAAGCCGGATCCATCTTCGACAGCTCGATCTTGCCCAACATCGAGAGCACGTGGGGTAAGTCAGCCGCGTGGACGGGCCCCTTGAACGTCGGTATCCCCACTTCTCTCTCTATTATCGAGACGTCCCCGCTGATGAGCCCTGGGACCAGTATTAAGTCGAAGCCCTTGACGCCCTCATCCTTCAGCCTCCTAGCTATCTCTCGAGGAGGTATTAGTGCTGCCACCTCATGTGGCATTACATAGACCTCGAAGTCCACGCTAGACCTCGAGGCGTACTCCTCGACTATCTTTGAGGCGGCCCTGCCTGTCACCAATAGGATCCTCATGCTCCTCCGAGGTATCGGTGGTGGACGTCGATTAAAGCTTCCCCTGGGTCGTTGATGGAGCTCAGCACGTGCAAATGTCATCACTCTTCAGGACCGTGGAGGCTCATCACGGACCTCGACCGCTAGAGAGTGAGCTTTAAATCCTCGTCTTCAACTTTTCTCGGGGCTGAATGGCTGTGTCGAAGGACGTCGACGTCCCAAAGCCGATAGTCCAAGCTCCGCTCTACAAGGAGCTCCCGATAAAGCTACGCGTTGGTAGGGGTTTCAGCTTACCTGAGCTCAAGGCCGTAGGGCTCGACGCGAAGAGGGCTAGGAGACTGGGCCTGAGGGTTGACGAGCGCAGAGACAGCTGTCATGAAGAAAACGTGAGAGCGCTGAAGGAGTTCTTAGCCAAGACCTCTCAATCCTCGAGGAGCTCATGAAGTAGTGCGGTCTAGCGCGCCCTTATCCTAAGCCTTTTGTGCTTACGCCGAGATTACCTGACTAGATGAGCTAATTGATCGGGCGAAGAAGATGCCAGACCACGTCGTGGTTGTAGACGAGGTGCACAAGGCCTACAAGCTAGGGGGCACCGTGGTGTGGGCCCTGAGGGGCGTCTCTCTCAGCGTCGAGAGAGGGGACATAATAGCGATAATGGGCCCCTCTGGCTCCGGCAAGACGACCCTCCTAAACATGATAGGCCTGCTCGACAGGCCGACCAAGGGGAAGGTCTACATCGACGGAGTCGACACGAGTGCGCTCAGCGAGCGCGAGCTAGCGAACTTCAGGAATTACAAGATAGGCTTCGTGTTCCAGCAGTTCAATTTGGTCGGCAGGCTCACGGTCCTGGAGAACGTGGAGCTCCCGCTAATCGCGAGGGGGCTGCCGAGGCCCGTTAGGGTCAAGATGGTTGCCGAGGCCATTCGAAGGGTCGGCGGCGACGAGAGCTGGCTGCTCAAGAGGCCGACTCAGCTGTCAGGCGGCCAGCAGCAGAGGGTCGCCATTGCTAGGGCAATAGTCACTTCTCCGTCAATCATACTGGCCGATGAGCCCACGGGGAACCTCGACAGGGCATCGGCAAAAGTCGTCTTGAGCACGTTCTTGGAGCTCAACAAAGCTGGCCAAACCGTGATAATAGTGACCCACGACCCCGAAGTGGCCAATTGCACGAACAGGATATACGTGATAAGGGATGGCGTGATAGTCGACGTAAGGGAGCCTGACAAGAGCCAGAGCCTCTTAGTAAAGGCTTAGAATTCAGCAGAGCTTGCACGAAGAGCAACGCCTGACGTGGACTGGCGACTTGACCTCCATCTAGTAGAATGTCCCGCTCATCAGGGGTAAAGGATTTTGCGAAAACATTTATGTACGGGGAAGAGGAGGATTATAATTGGCCTTTACGACGACCCCTGGTGAGCCTCTTGCTTCGTAGAGGCACCTTCATAGCAATAGCCTTAGCGACCTTGTCGCTCATGTTAATCGTCGCGTCCACCGCGTCGGCTTCTTCAGACAACTTCGAGATCCTGTCGACCACTTTTAAGTCCTCTGCCGGTACCGACGTCTACCCCGGAAGTAGGAGAGCCCAGTTGAGGATAGACGTACAATACCTTGGACAAACGACCATCTACGCCATAGCTGGACAGCTGAAGGTGCCCAACGAGATATCTCCAAGTTATGGCTATGGCTTAACATCGCCAGCCAGAGACCTCAACGGCACGACGAAGTCCTATGCTAAGCCCGGCGACGTGTTCTACTTCGACTTCTACTTAGACGTCGACAAGAGCGCGAACCCGGGAATCTACAACGCAACGTTGATCATAAGCTTCAGGAACGAGACAAGGCCCAGTGAATACTTCAGCGAGAGCTATATGATTAACATAGTCATAGCTCAATACCCTCAGCTGAATCTCGTGGTCGTCGATGCTTCGTGGAGCCCCGGAGCTTATCCTGGGACCATCGGCACCTCCTTGAGGATCACTATTAGGAACGTGGGGGGCTGTGATTTGAGGAACGCCATCGTCAAGCTCAAGTTGCCTAGCGGCATGAGCCCTGAAGAGTCCACGGCTCAGCTCGGGGCCTTAGCCAGAGGGGACCAAGCCACAATGCAGTTCAGCGGCATAGACGTAGGCGAAAACGTAAGGCCTGGCACGTATAGCGCAGTTCTCTACGTCGATGGCTCGGCCCAGACGCCCGACGGCGTCGCTTACAGCGCCTCCACGACCGTTCCTCTAGTGATTGAAGTGGGGGCCCCGACGGCTGACCTCTACGTACTCAAGCCGTTCTCGGCGCAGTGGGGCGAGGCTAGGCCGTCCCCGGCATACCCTGGCTCTAAGTACGCCCCCCTGACCATAACGATAGTGAACGTCGGGAAGTACGACGTCACGAGCCTAAGGGCAAGGGCCAGCTCTCAATACCTAGAGCCGGTGAAGCCTGAAGGGGTCTACTCGGCGAGGATCTACTCGGGGGGCTCGTGCAGCCTGACCTTCTACTTCAACGTCAAGGAGCAAGCCCCTGAGAGTTTCTACGTGGCAGTACTCTTGGAGTACTGGGTCGACTTGGGAGGAGGCACGCTCGTCAAGGTGAAGCATGATCAAGACATATCGGTATTCGTGGAGAGGTATGCTGGGACTGAGGGCGAGGGCTTGTACGTGGCCTCGTACGGCTGGCTCAACAACTACAACGTGTTCCCGTGCACTGACAATGCCACGTACCAGGTCACTGTGGCCAACAGGCTACCCTTCTCAGTGAGGGGCTTGAAGGCGTCGCTCGCGCTGCCATCGGGCTTCAGAGGTGATAGAGGGCCGACCGCGATCGCGTACGTCGACGGGCCCGTTCAGAGCTACTCAACGACGACTCTCTCGTTCAGGGTGTCTGTGGACGACGTGAGGCCAGGGGCCTACAAGGCCCTCCTGACCCTCGACTATGTGGTAGAGTCCGGCGGCCCTGGTGCTAGGAGGGTCGAAAGATACGAGGTCGACTTAGGTGTGGTGAGCGACTCGGAAGCCCTAGAGCTTGTGAGCGCTAGCTGGCTGGGGTCTGCCGCCGAGCCGGGGACCTACGGTGCATTGCTAAGGGTCGATATCCGCAATAACTACGTGGACTCGATGAGCGGCCCAGTCTTAGAACTCAGCTTACCTCAAGGCTTCTTCTGCTCTCTCGACAACTCGTCGAGGGTCAAGGTGGCCTCGACGTCGCCTGAGGTGATTCGAGCAGTCCAACAAGCGATCCCGCAAGGCCTGCAATCACTCGTATCCATCTTGAGGTCTGCAACCCTATCACCACCTCAGGAGCAACAGTACTCTAGAGGAGACGTCATCTCCTTCTTGGTGCCGCTCAACGTTCTCGTTGATTCCACGGGGGCCTACTTGGCCATGGGCAACGTAAGCTATGTGGACTCTTGGGGCTGTGTTAGGAGGTGCCGAGTAGAGGTGCCGCTCGTCGTCTTGGGCTCGACGAAGTACGTGGAGGTCAAGTTCTCGGGCTCGTTGAGCGCTAAGAGCAGGTACACCAATGCAACCCTGTGGCTCCGCAACATAGGTAGCTCGCCCATGTACAACGTCGAGCTAACCATAAGGCCGGTCCAAGGCGTTACTAGCGCTCCTCTGCTCATAGCGACGCCCTCCACGATCTACATCGACGCCCTCGGCCCCAACAATCAAGTGGCCATCCCAGTGACCTTCGCCTTCAACCCCGCTGGCTATCAGAGCGTGATGGGGGCGACGACCATAGTGAACTACGGAGTAGTCCCCTTAACTGTATCGATCTCGTACAAGGACGCCAGCGGTCACTCACAAAACTTCGACACGACGGTGGCCATAGCCCTAGAGCCGTTCATAGACATAGTCGTCAAGGACTTGAGGGCGGAGGCCTATGGCAACATCCTAGAAGTCAGCGGTACTCTCATAAATTACGGCTCAGCCACGGCCTACAGAGTCGAGGTGAAGGTCTGGGCCGGGAACGGCTCGTCGAGCACCTTCGTGGGAGACGTGGACCCAGGCTCTCAGACGGCCTTTAGGGTTAGGGTGCCGATTTCGGAGAGCGTAAGCGACATCGCAACGATGTCAATTGGCTACTACAACATCTTTAACGAGCACTACGTGCGAGAGCTTCCAATATCCATCACTCGAGTGCAGCCAAAGGTTGAGGAGAAGCCAGCTCGTGAGGCGCCTTCGACGTTTTACGGAATTCTGGCGATAGCGCTCATAGCGGCATTCCTCGTGCTGGTGGGGTTCCTGATCTTCAGGCTTTACAGGTCCCACATGAAGAGAGTGCAAGCCGAGGCCGTGGTTCAATGAAGTTCGCGGTAATTGGCTTCTTCGTCGACGCCTTTAGGCTGGCGTTTAAAGCGCTGAGGGAGAGGAAGCTGAGGTCGTTGTTGACCGTGCTGGGGATAATGATAGGTCCGTTGGTCATGGTGATGATGGGCTCCGTCGTGGCGGGATATTCGGACTACATAGTGAACCAGATAGCCTCGCTCGGGCAGAACGTCGTTGTCGTCTACCCGTCGTCGGAGTACAAGCTCACAGAGGAGGATCTCAACTACATAAGGTCTTTTCCCTACGTGGACGAGGCCGAGCCCTTCTACGCGACTCAGGGGGTCATAAAGAGGGGCGGGG
>Ga0209183_1000257_pt1 | contig 24131 bp, 25 predicted proteins | sample LHCtaG_2_FD_184120 | JGI IMG/M metagenome (GOLD analysis project Ga0209183, IMG submission 184120) | Hot spring microbial communities from Little Hot Creek, USA to study Microbial Dark Matter (Phase II) - LHC4sed_replicate (SPAdes)... | ecosystem: Environmental > Aquatic > Thermal springs > Hot... | reverse complement strand
GTACGTGGGCTTTACCTTAACACCCCCTTTATGAGGGAATGAAAAGCGATGAATTCTGCGACGCTGGGTTAGTAACTACGCTAGGACTGGGGTCTGGGCTTCATAGGGGTTTATGTGGATTTGCGTGAACCCCTCTGCCCTTAGCTTCACTGCCCTCAGAGCCCCATTTCATCGGGGCCCACATCACGGGGCTCCACCTGCTCGGGGTGACCCCGACCCACAGCTCACTACTCATCCATTCGTCCACTGCTGTGGGGAAGACCCGCATCTTAAGCGTTTTCCACTTCACTTATTTCTGGTTACCCCAGAGCTTATAAACACTCCTCATAGTAGAAGAATAAAACACCACATATAAACCATCGCAAACCAATATGAAAACCAAAACGGCTGCAAAAGGCAGCACCATTAGCCCTCTCAAGGGTAATATTAGGCAAGCACTTGAGGCCTGAAGTAGTCGTGATTATGACTGCTGTTACGGTCGTCCCTATAGCTACAGGTAGAGTGTAGCTGTATAGGAAGCATAATGCTGGGAGCATTACCACACACCCGCCAGTCCCTAAACCCGCTCAGAATTCCAGCAATTAATCCAAGCACTACTAATGAGGCAATAATCAAGATATCCACGTCTCCACCCTCTAGAGTACCGAGTCGCAGTTGTTTATATGCTTGGGTTTTACAACCGAAAGCATTGCCTTTCAGTGCGGAGGGGAGGTTACGAGCGGAAACAGCTGAGTAGTGGGCCCGCGGGGACTCGAACCCCGGACCTCCGCCGTGTGAGGGCGGCGTCCTAACCAGGCTAGACGACGGGCCCTTAACCGTGCTACCTATAGTAGAGGGTCTAATAAGCTCTCACGCTAACGCGTTCAGACGGTCGGTTAAGTAGCTTAAAAGCAGTTTGGGGTATTCTTTAGGGAGGTGGTAGGGATAGGGCTATCAGAGACTGTAGAGATGTGGCAGAGAATACTGGCACTTGCTGAGAGACCTGAGTCTGACGAGTTTAAGCTCCTGATCAAGGTTACGGTAGCAGCACTCTTTCTTATAGGAGGTGTTGGGATAGCTCTACACCTACTGCTTACACTAGCTCAGGGGATGGGGTTTGGCTAGTAGCAGAAGTACCTCGATAACTCAGTTTGCTGTTCTGAGGACTATATCCGGTAGGGAGATGAGTGTAGCTCTAGTACTAGAGCTGAGAGCTGCTGGTGAAGGCGGGGTATACAGCATCCTAGTCCCACCAGATGTAAAGGGCTACATAATTGTGGAGGCCGAGGGTATCCACGCAGTTCAGAAGATAGCAAGGGGGGTGAAGCACGTTAGGGGTAGGGTAACGGGGTCCATAACCTTCGAGGAGGTCGAGAGGTTAGTTAAGGTTAAATCACCGATCGAGGAGCTAAAGCCAAGTGATATCGTGGAGATCGTAGCCGGTCCCTTTAAAGGGCTTAGAGCAGCTGTTAGATCTGTAAACGTAGCTAAGAACGAGGTTGAGGTTGAGATACTGGAGGCTACGTACCCGCTAAAAGTTTTTCTTCCCGGTGATAGCGTAAAGTTAGCTGAGAGGAGGAGGTAGGTATGAAGGTACTTAGGCTAAGGGTGCAAGCTGGTAAGGCAAGTCCGGCACCTCCCCTAGGTCCGACCCTAGCTCAGTACGGGCTACCAGTTAACAAGGTTATCGAGGAGATAAACGAGGCTACTAAGGAGTACGCAGGGCTTGAGGTAACGCTAATCCTAAGAGTAGATGAAGCCACCGGTAAGTACTCCATTGAGGTAAAATCGCCGACTACCACATCCCTACTCCTAAAGTACGCTGGAGTTCAAGAGCCCTCCGGAGACCCAACCCACAAGAAGGTAGGGAACATATCTATAGAGGACGCGGTTAAGGTGGCAATAGCTAAGAAAGGAGAGCTCAAAGCCAAGACTCTTAAGGCAGCTGCGAAGTCTGTGGTATCCACTGCTAGGTCGATAGGGCTCACCGTAGAGGGTAAGGACCCGAAGGCTGTCCTAGCTGAGATAGATACTGGGGTTTACGACGAGGTTTTTAAGAGGTACGAAGAGCTGTGGAGAGGTGGTTAAGGTGCCGCTAACTAGGGAGATACTCGCAGACTCTATACGTAAGGCTATAGAGCTAGGTAAGGGTAGGAAGTTTAAGCAGTCGGTAGAGCTGGTATTCACCTTTAAGGGCTTCGATAAGAAAGCGCCGGAGATAAGGTTTAGGGATGCTGTAGTCCTACCTAAAAGCCTCGGTAGGCCAGTAAGGGTACTAGTAGTAGCTGATGGAGCTCTAAGGCTTGCTGCTCAGAAGCTCGGTCTGGATATCCTCGGCTCAGAGCAGCTAAGGGGTATGAGTAAGAGGGATATTAAGAAGATTGCCCGTAGGTACGACTGGTTCCTCGTATCTACGGAGCTGATGTCCTTAGCAGGTAGGGTGCTAGGACCTGCCCTAGGGCCTAGAGGTAAGGCACCGATCCCCATATCACCTCAAGCCCCCTTAGAGACCCTAGTTAGGCAGTACTCATCAAGTACGTGGCTTAGGAATAAGGAACAGAACTGGGTCGGCTGTAGGATAGGGACCGAGGATCTACCTCTGGAGGACTTAGTGGACAACGCTATGGCTGTAATAGACTTCGTAAGCAATAAGATAAAGAGACCTCTTGAGGGCTCTGTAAGGATATTTGTTAAAACCACTATGGGAATACCCGTGGAGGTGCTCTACTCATGAGGGCTAAGACGCGAGCAGAGCTGGAGAAGCTAACCAAGCAAAGTAAGTTTGAGAAGAGGGGAGCTCCTCTACGTGAGAGTGTAAAGAGGAAAGCCGTGGTTGTCGAGGAGATAAAGAGCCTCCTTAAGCAGTACCGAACTATGGCTATAGTAAGTGTTGATGGTATCCCGACTAAGGAGTCCAGGAGGGTCTACGATAAGCTACACTCACTGGGTTGCGTAGTTAAGCTCTACAAGAATAGCCTTGTCCTAAGAGCTCTGAGGGAGGTAGATGCCGAGAACCTAGGCTCCTTAGCTAAGTACCTAACCGGACCTAACGTATACCTCTTCACCAACTTAAACCCCTTCGAGCTTGCTAAAGTCATAGAGGAGTCTGTTGAGTATAGGTATGCTAAGCCAGGTGATACCGTAGCCTTCGATGTAGAGCTTGGGCCCGGTCCAACCGATATAAAGCCAGGGCCCTCAATGAGCTTGTTCGGTAAGCTTAAGATACCTATCCAAGTACGGGAGGGGCAGATATGGATAGCTAAGGATGTTAAGGTGCTGAAAGCTGGGGATACAGTCTCAGCTGAGCTAGCGTCTCTACTAAGGAAGCTGGGGGTCACGGTAATACCCGTTAAAGCTAAGCTAAAGGCTGTCTACGAGGGAGGTCTAGTATACACCCCGGAGGTACTTAAGATAGACTACGAGTCCATCAGGAAGAGCTTCATAGAGGCTGTGAGCTACTCGAAGGTACTAGTAGTTGAGCTAGCTCTACCACTACCGGAGGTCGTACCGGAGCTACTAGTAAGAGCCTTCAGAGTGTCCGTGGAGGTAGCTTTAAGAGCCGGCTACCTAACAGCCGATACGGCACCGGCCGTGATATCGAGAGCTGTAGGAGTGGCTCTAGCATTAGCTTCAGCCCTCGCCGGTAAGGTAGACCTAGGTTTAGGTATAGCTGTAGCCACCCCAGCTACACCTAGCGTAAGTGAGGAGAGGGTAAGCAAGAAGCAAGAGCGTGAGGAGGAGGGTAAGGAGAAGGAGGAGGTTACGGAGGAGGAGATAGCTGAGGGCATATCATCTCTCTTCGGCTAAATACTTGAACTACTTCCAATAAGTATCCCTCTAGCCAAAGAGCTCTACCTTTAGGTTTGGAGAGAATATACCTTAATATTCTTCCCAGCTCTAACAGACCTAGCCCTAGCTCTCACAAATCCCTAGGCGGATGAACTTAGGAGCCTCCGTGGGCTAACTACGTGAATGAGCTTAATACCTACCTAGACTAAGGAGTGTGTGGTGTGATGAGAAGAGGGTCTGGTGATCTATGAACGCTGCTGGAAATGCTGATATACTTAAGCGTATGCGCATCTACGAGGTCTCCATAGTCCTACTTGCGTGGTCCATAGCCTTCTCAGTAGTGCTTCTGCAACCCCTAATCTACTATAGGGTCCCTAGGGGTAGGGTGCTCTACGACGCGGCAGCGGTAGCTGCTTTATTGATCTACGTAGCTTCAATAGTAGTGGACCTCTTAAAGCTAGTTAAGCGGGAGATTCCCGCGGCTGTAGCGTTCTCCTCAGCTTTGCTAACCTTAACCTACTACCTAAGGCTAGCCTACGTAGTTCAGCAAGAGGGTGCTTCACTACTAGTCCTACCCCTCTTTAACTTAGCGAGCTTCAATGATGGGGCTTCAGTGCTCTCAATAGATCTAGGCCAGCTAGGCCTGATAACACTAGTCTACTACTTACTCCGGGTAGTTAAGTCAGGAAGCTAGCTGGTACTTGAGGGAGCTTTGTTGATAGATGAAGCAGAGGGGTGGGAGCCTCTCTGCACCCGGTGCTCTAGGCGCCCAGCTGTTTACCTCAGGAGGCACTCCGGTGAAAAGCTTTGTTTAGGGTGCCTCTATAGGAGCATAGCTAAGGAAATCAAGAGAGCTTTCTCCTCAGTTAGAACTACAGGTCCCGGGCTTAAGGTAGGGGTCCTAGTCTCCGAGAACCTAGCCCTCGAAAGCTTACTACTCCTCAAGCTCCTGAACGATATCGAGAAAAGCTATAGTGGGCTAGCACTAGCAGTAGTATGTGGGGAGATCTCCGACAGCTACCTAGCCGTAGTTAGGAGGTACTCCAGGGATGTAGTACCGTGCCCGGGTTTAGGGAGCGTCGAGCTAGCCTGCGTTAAGCTCCCCAAGGATCTAGAGGGGTTAAGGCTTGACCTACTAGCAGTACCGGTAACACTAGACGACCTACTGGGGTGCTTCCTACGTAACCTAGTTTACGGGTACGAAGTACGTGGGGTACATACCCATATAGAGCTCCAGCACTTAAAGGTCTTCGCACCCCTCTATAGAGTCCCTAGGGTTGACCTAGTCGCGTATGCCTTCCTTGCAGAGCTACTCGATGAGGTGAGCTACGGTAAGACTGTAAGTCCTCCAGATACTATAGATAAGCTCATTTCAACTATCTCCATTAAGCACCCGGAGCTACTCTTCAGGTTCCTCTACGGAACTTTTCTAGGTGAAGGAAAGGTTTTGAGGCCGAAAACCTTAAGGTATGTTTGTTAGGCTAAGCCTACGTTGTAGAGGGTCTTCCCGGTTTTAAGAGGGTGTTTTAGCTGTGTGGTTAGGGTGTGGGGTTGTGGGTAGTGAGCGGAGCAGGGTACCGGTATCCCGGTGCCTTATGTGTGGTTACTCCTACCAGGGTCTACTGCTAAGGTGCCCTAGGTGTGGTGGGCTAGTTACATTAGAGTATAGTGAGCTAGGTTGGTCTGTTAACGAGGGGGAAGCCAGTATCTGGAGGTACTCTAACCTCCTCCCAGAGTTTAGCAGGAGGGTTTCCCTAGGAGAAGGTCTAACTCCGGTTAGGAAGGTGGGTTCACTCCACGTTAAGCTGGAGATATATAACCCCACCGGAAGCTACGCGGATAGGGCCTCAGCTGTTCTAGCCAGCTACTTAGCGTCCGTAGGTGTAGGTAGGGTGCTAGTTAGGTATGCTGAGGACTTCACGTACTCCCTAGCAATGTACTTGCGGGGCTTAGCTGAGGTTCAGGTAAGCTTACCTAGACCAGCTGAGGTAGATCCCCTTGAGGTGCTTTCACTAGCTGACCTCGGCATATCGATAACCTTTGAGGGTGAGGAGAACTTAACCTACGAGAACTCCCTAACTGTTGAGGGGCTTAAAACCATAGCTTTCGAGCTCGTAGAGAGACCTACTCCCGTGGAGAGAGTGGTAGTACCCGTGGAAACAGGTCTCCTAGCGCTTGCTCTAGTGAAGGGGTTGAGGGAAGCCCGTGAAGCAGGTATCAACGTAGATTACGAGGTTGTAGGCGCTGTAGTCGAGAGTGGGGAGGGCAGTACCTTACCGACCTGGGTCCGCGGAGTAAAGGTGGAGAGAGTAGACGTAGAGGAGGCTATAGGAAGCATGGTGTACCTAGCTAAGCGGGGGGTGAAGGCTAAGCTACTCTCTGCAGCAGCTGTAGCTGTGGCAGCTAGGTTAAGCCGTAGCCTAGCTGTGGTAACTGCTGGGTACGGTAGGAGGAAGCTACGTAAGCTCTACACTAGGTCTAAGGTCGGTAGGGAGATACTGAGGGTACTGAAGAGGCTTGGTGAAGCAACCGCATACGAGATTTGGTCCGAGCTAGGTGGGAAGTTTAGCTTAAGGGGGGTCTACAAGTCCCTAGCATCCCTCGAGGAGCAGGGGATAGTGTACTACAGGTACGTAGTGAAGAGCGGAAGGAAGGTTAAGCTATATAAAGCCCTCGAGCACTGACGGTCCGCCTATCCCAGCAAGAACTTCGTCCACTAGGGTAGGAAGAGACCGAGGTCAACTAACCTTAAAAACTCTGGGTAGGTAGGAGCTTGAGGACCCCTCAACGATCTGCGGAAAGTAGCTACTCCACAGCCCCTGTGGGGTAACTAGCCCAAAACTCTCCGAAAGGCTGATGATGAAGCTCGAAAGGGACGAACGGTGAAGAACTCGCGCAGGGCTGATGGAGCTCGAATGACTTCCAGCAGGTGGTGTTTTCTCTCCTCGCGTACATACTAGTTCTAGCCCTTCAGAGGTCCCCCCATCTGGACCTAGCGAGGTGTTATATACTCTGCAATACGTGCTTATCTTAGCTTGAGGAGAGTAGGTCGAGCTGTGGGAGAACCTGGTGGGCCCGCGGGGATTTGAACCCCGGACCACGGGGACTTCCGCCGCGCGAGGCTGGACCCGAACCCCGCATTCTGCCAAGCTAAACTACGGGCCCCCAGATAACCTCTTTATTATGTTAGCTTTTAAGCTACTTATTACCTCCGATATGAGGTCTGGTCTCTCGACGAGAACTGAGCGGGGGATTTTGCTGAGGCTAATCCTAAGTTGTACCTCTAGGAGCTCCTTAAGGGCTTCCTCAACTACAAACCATCTCCTCTCTACTCTCCTTTTGAGCTGCTCTCCAGAGGCCTTCCGAGTGCTTAGTAGATGGTTTACGGTATCTATCAGCTCCTCGATGTTAGTTCTGTACAGGGCTGATACTTTAATTACGGGCTTACCCTTAACTAAAGACCTCACGTAGCCGTACATGAGCTCGGACTCAGGTATATCGGACTTATTCACTACGTAGATATCCCCTATCTCCATTATACCGGCCTTGATTACCTGCACCTCATCTCCGAGTAGGGGCATTAAAATTACTAGTACTATGTCGCTAATCCTTAGGATATCCGTGTTGACCTGGCCAGCTCCAGGGGTCTCAACTATCACGTAGTCGTAGCCTGCAGCCTCGAGGAGCTCTATAGATACAGCAGCCCTTAGAGGTACCGACCTCTCGTTCTCAGCCCACACACTCCTCACGAAAGCCTCATCCGGGAGGTACGGCATCCTTATCCTATTCCCTAGAACAGCCCCTCCTGATATAGGCGATGAGGGGTCTACTAGTAGTGCCGCTACCCTGTAGCCACGTTGAGTTAGCTCCTTTATTAGAGCTGAGATTAGTGAGGACTTCCCAACGCCTTGAGGACCTGTTACACCTATAACTGAGGACTGCGGCTCCCTAACGAGGCACGTGGAGTACTTAAGTAGTGCGCTCAGTGAGTCTAACTCCGCTAGTGAGAGAGCTTTCGAAAGAGCTAGCTTATCCCTAAGCTTACTGCACTCCGCCTCTACCACTCACCCCACCAGAGTACTCTAGAAAGTATTTTTACAGAGCCCCGAATAAGTACTTATCTAGAAGCTCACTAGGTAGAGGTACGTACTTCAGCCCAGAACCAGTAAGAGGTACTACTACGCGGGTTCCAAGGTCCTTGGCGACGTACTTAGCTGCCGCATAGGTAGCTGCGCTACTGGGCTCTACGGGGAGCCCTAGGGAGTACAGCTCCTTAAGAGCTTCACCTATAGCTCCATCTCCAACGATGACTACGTAGGGGGCTTTAGCACGTACAGCTCCTTCAGCTATCTGCCTCAGCCTAGGTACTATGGTTAGCCTTAGAGCATCGGCTAGTAAGCTTTTCTCGGACTCGGTACACCCTAGGTAAACCGGCTTTAGGTATCCGCGTAGCTTACTGTAGCCGCAGGCCTCTACCGGGATTAAGGTAGGTACTTCATCTATGAGGCCGAGCTCCAAGAGCTCTTCAAAGCCCTTTAGAATCCCTAGGAAAAGCGTTCCGGAAGCTACTGGGACGACTACGGCTCCGAGGTCCTTCCTCAGCGAGTAGAGCTCTAGGGAGATGTCCTTAACGCCCTCTATGAAGAACGGGTCGACTACGTGCCCTACGTAGAACCCGCTACCATCGCTTACAGCTCTCCTATGGGCTTCATTCCTAGTTTCCGAGGTTACTACCTCAGCTCCGAAGGCCTTTATGAGCCTAAGCTTCCCCTGGGGGGCGTCCTTAGGTACGTATATCCTAGCCTTTAAGCCTGCTCTAGCTGAGTAGGCAGCTGTTGATATACCTGCGTTTCCTGAGGAGTCCTCGATTACTACCTTAAACCCGAGCTTCAGAGCTCTAGATACAGATAGAGATGCTCCTCTGTCCTTGAAGGAGCCAGTAGGGTTCAGGAACTCCAGCTTGAGGAGGTAGTTTCCGAGCTCTACGGTAGGGGTCCTACCCTCACCTAGGGTTACCAGCTTAAGATCCTCCGGTATAAGGCTCTCTAACCCTCCTTCCTCAGGTACCCGTAGCTCTACCCTGAGTAGTAAGGGTTCACCGCACCGAGGGCATAGGTGGTGCTTTGCTAGTAGGTCCAGCTCGACCCCACACCTGGGACATCTCAGTACGTGCATGCACCTTCCTCGGCTACCTCTAAGCAAAGCTTTTAAAGTTCTAACCCCTAGGAGTAGGGGTAAGAAGGGCATGGAGTACGTATACGCCTCACTACTATTACACGCAGCTGGTCGACAGATTACGGAGGAGTCCCTAAGGAGGGTACTCGAAGCAGCTGGTATAGCGGTTGACGAAGTTAGAGTAAAGATGCTTGTAGCAGCCTTAAAGGAGATAAACATAGGCGAGGTTATAAAGCAGGCTATGGTAGCAGCTCCAGCAGTTCAGGCACTACCTGCGGTAGCTCCTACAGCAACTACTCCTACACCGGCACCTGAAAAGAAGGAGGAGAAGGAGGAGGAAAAGAAGGAGGTTACGGAGGAGGAGATAGCTGAGGGCATATCAGCTCTCTTCGGCTAGTGACGGTGGATGATGTCATTAGACGATAGAGATAGGGCTATAATAGCCTTATTAGCTAAGAACGCTAGAGTAACTATAACTTCAATAGCCAAAGACCTTAAGATCTCCGATGTAGCTGTTAAGAAGAGGATCGAGAAGCTTGAGAGGAGAGGGGTTATCCTAGGCTACCGCGTCGCCGTTAACCCGAGGGCTCTCGGCTATGAAACCGTAGCTATAGTAGGAGTTAACACCGAGCCCGGTAAGGTGATCGAGGTAGCTGACGCTTTAGCTAGGAGACCGGATACTACCTTCGTTGCAGTTACCTCCGGGGATCATGAGGTCCTAGCTGAGGTGTGGGCTAGGGACTCTAAGGACATGCTAGCTAAGATAAAGGAGATCGAGGGTATGGGTGGGGTAACAAGCGTGTACCCAGCTTTTATAGTTGACGTGATTAAGCACCACACCTGCATCCCCGAAGAGGTCGTCTCTGAAAAGGAGAGGAAGGCTTACTAGTACATTACTGACATTAGCTGCCCAGGGTCAGCTACGGATCCCCTTAGAGGTTATAACAAGGGTTGAGCCGTCGTCCAGTATCAGTACGGTTTCCTCAGCTTGGGCTACGTAGCTTCCCGGAACATCACTGAGTACTGGGTAGGCTATGAGGTAGCCCTGCTTAACTAGCTCTGAGAGGGTTTCCCTAAAGCCCTGCAGACCTAGCTCCGAAACAAGCTCCGGAAACCACCTCTCGGTAAACGGAAGGGTCCTTACCTTCCTGTAAACATTCTCGAGTACGCATACCTCTCGTGCGCCCTGCTCAATATCCACGCGTCTTACTGCGTATATGTATACTCTCTTCTCGCTTGAGACAAGCCCTCGGCCGGTAGATGCGAAGGGCTCTATCGCGTAAGCTGAGGAGGTTCTGAAGCGGGATAGGTTTAGGGTCTCTCTGTAGTTCGGTATGGTCTCGCCTGCATGTACTACGTAGCGGTCGAGGCTGTGCCCGCTGAGATTCCTAACCACCTTAAAGCCTTTACTTCTGATAGCTCTTTCTATTAAAGCTCCCACATCGGAGACCCTAACACCTGGCTTAACGTACTTCAGAGCTTTCTCCAGGGCGTCGTTTACTGCTTCCACAAGCTGCGCCATCCTCCCCGAGAAGTCTAGGGTGATGGCTGTATCAGCTATAAAGCCGTTAACGTGCACCCCTATGTCAACCTTCACGACGCTCTCCTCAGGTATGATGCTCTCCTCACCAAGGTAGGCTGTTCTATGGGCTGCTTCGGAGTTTATGGATATGTTAACCGGAAACGCTGGCATACCGCCTAGCTCTACTATGTAACTCTCTAGGGAGTTAGCTACGTCCAGCATCCTAGCTCCAGGCTTAACCTCCTTAGCGGCTCTCTCCTTAACCCTAGAGGCTATCCAGCCAGCTCTAATGTAGCTCCTTATATCCTCCTCAGTTAAGGTTGGCATGCCGTTTGCCCCTAGATGCTCACCCTCATTAGCTTATATTCGTTGCACCTAGGGGCTTCCACCTCGCCTACACCTCACGAGCTATCGATGCGAGTTCGTGGGCCCATCACCTAGGCGGGGTAGCTATAGATAAAGTGAGAGATTAAAACCAACCTCCAAACATCAACTACTTAACAGCCCCTAACCGTAGATAGTAATCCACGTAGAGCAAATAATCTACCTTAAGGTCTACCTAAGGATGTAGTATCCGGGAGAAAGGGCTGTCAGACGGGGATTCTAAGCTATCACGAGTCTCTTAGCGGCAGATCTCATCATCCACGTCGACACCTCTTCCTAGGTTTAAATACCTTTCTACTGGAGGCTTTTCCTTAGCTGTTTAGGTATAGATATAGGGGGCTTACACCTATAGATTGGGTGAAACGCTGAGTAAGCCCCAACCTAAGGATGTCCCTGTACCGGAGGGTAAGACTCAGGTAATATGTGTAGTTAGCCAGCTTATCGGAGCTAACTACGTTAGAGCTCTCTGCGTGGATGACCAGGTTAGGGTTCTTAGGATACCGGGTAAGTTTAGGAAGAAGGTGTGGATAGCTCCACTAGATGTTGTTCTAGCTGAGCTTTGGGCTGAGGTTAGCGATAGAGGGGATATAGTGTACAAGTACTCGAGAGACGAGAGGAAGAAGCTTATAGAGTACGGCTACCTAGACCCTGGGCTCATAGAGAGAGCTGGTGGTACAGTATAGCAGGTAGGAAGGACGTAGATAGGTTTTTGGATGAGTACTACAGGTTAACGGGTAAGGAGCCTAGGAGGTCGGATAAGGACCTCTTCGAGGTTGTTGAGGAGGTTTTCGATGTAGCAACGCTTAGAGCTCTTCTAGAGCTAGTCCGTAGGAGGGTCATCTTCGAGCTTAAGGGAGCGGTTAGCGCAGGTAAGGAGGCTAGGGTCTACTGGGGTAAGGACTTCGAGAAGAGGGACCTAGCTGTTAAGATATACCTAACCACGTCAGCTGAGTTTAGGCGGGGGTTAATCAAGTACCTCGAAGCTGATCCGAGATTTGCTGGGAGGATCCCTAAGTCAACGAGGAAGCTGTACTCCACTTGGGCTAGGAAGGAGTTCAGTAACTACGCGAGGATGTACAGGGTCGGTGTCTCAGTACCTAAGCCTATAGCGGTATACGAGAACATATTGGTCATGGAGTTCATAGGCGAGAACGGGAAGCCAGCTCCGCTACTTAAAGAGGTAAACCTAGACCTAGAAACCCTTACAGAGCTATTCTATGCAGTTATGGAGGATGTAAGGAAGTCCGTTCTAAGAGCTAGGCTAGTCCACGGAGACCTAAGCGAGTACAACATAATGCTATGGGAGGGGAGGCACTACATAATAGACGTCAGCCAGGCAGTAACTCTAGACCATCCAAACGCTCTCGATTACCTATATAGAGATATAGCTAACCTCGTTAGGTTTTTTAGTAAGCAGGGAGTAGAAATTCCGGAGCCCCAGGACATATTTAAGGAAATAGTTAGTAACCTCCGATAGTCTACTTCTAGCTATGCTAAGTGCTTCTTAAGGAACATAGTGGCGTAGAGAAGGTACTTCGCCAGTGCCTCGGCATCCAAGCTTATTGCGTGACCTATATCCGGTATTACATGTAGCTCAAAGGGCTTACCGAGCTCCATTAGCCTATAGGCGAACTTCATTATGGGTCTCAGCGGGCACCTAGAGTCGTTTTGAGGGTGGACTATACATATTGGTGACCTCAAGTTGTGTATGTATGTAATCGGTGACCTCTCGGCAAACAGCTCCTTCCGCCCGGCGAAAAGGATCTCATCGTACCTCTTGAAGAACGCATCAGCTAGTTCGTAGTCCTCTACCCAGTCGGTAACCCCTGCACCAGCTACCCCGCATCTCCATAGCTCTGGGTATCTGACCATGGCTATGAAGGTCATGTAGCCCCCGTAGCTGTAACCTACTATAGCAACCTTACCGGGGTCTGCGATCCCGCTATTAATAGCCCAGCGTGTAGCGTGGACTACGTCCTCTAAGTCCCCACCGCCTGGATCCCCGAGATCTAGCTTTCTAAACTTCTCACCGTAACCCGTAGACCCCCTGAAGTTCGGGGCTACTACATGGTACCCTAGGGCGGTTAGTAGCAGCAATACCGGGGACCAGGAGTCTGATACCTCAGCCCACGGACCTCCGTGTGGGTAGACGACTAGGGGTCCGGGTCTAGGGGCTTTCGAGCTAACTAGGACGTAGGTAGGCACCTTAACCTCATCGAAGGAGGGTACCTCGGCGGTCAATACCTCAGCCAGGGAGCTGAGGACCTCCTCAGGAGCCTCACTTCCAGCTACCAACGTGTAGGTACCTGACTTGATGTCGACCCTTAGAACCCTCGGGGGATTCCTTAAAGAGGTGTGGGTAACGTAGGCGTAGTCTCCGTAGACCTCTGCGCTTAGTACCATACCGTCGGGGGTCCTCACCTCGGCGCCGTTTATGAAGAGCTTAGACCTACCCATCTTCTTACCTATAGCCCACACACCTTCACCATCTACCCAGTCGAAGTCCACGAATTCCGCTGGGTCGTAGTTATAGAGGTCGCTGTAGGCTAGCTTAACCGGTTCTAGGACCCCGCTCTCCAGGTCATGCACGTAGAGCTTAAACGTGTCGAGGTTCTCGTAGTTACTCTCAAAGAGGACCTTAGACCCTAAGAGCTTTGGCGACCTGTTAACACTACCCTCCCTAGGGGTAATAACCCTCATCTCGAGAGTTCTTAGGTCTACCGCGAATAGCTCTACTGAGAACGGGTTATCCCTTAAGTGACCGTGGCCCACAATGTACATCTCGTTAACGTCGGTTACGTACTCCCTCCCACGTGCCTTAGCCACAGGTTCGGCTCGTCTGCTAGATGTATCCGATAGGTAGATCGAAGCCTCCGTACCGATAGACCCCGACCAGGCTAGCCTAAACCCGTCATAGCCTAAGCCTACTACCCTCTGGGGTTGCACCCCCTCGGAGAGTTCGTAGGTTTCCAGAGTTCTTAAGTCCGTACCGTAGACCTTAACCAGCTCAAAGCCTTTACTTACATCCCTAGTGTACACCACCACATCCGACCTCCTAGAGGTGGAAGACCCTAGGTGCACCGGCTCCTCAGAGACCTTAAATTCCCTTCCGGTGTTTAGGTCTATGGCGTAGAGCTTGTAAACCCCCTCTAGGGTGGAGCCGTACACTAGGTAGCCGCTCTTCGTAATTCCGACCAGTGAGTAGCGTGGAACCGATACTACGGTTCTGATGAACCTAGCTAGACTCTCCAAATCCACTGCTATCCCCACATACCGTTAGCTTAGGCTTAAAATTCCCTAAGCTTTTTTAGTGTAGCTCTAGTGTACTACGGGTCGCTATGCCTAAACCCATTGCTCGGGTAGTTGTTAACGGATATGGAGTTATAGGTAAGAGAGTTGCTGATGCCGTTACCAAGCAGCCGGATATGAAGCTGGTAGGGGTCTCAGACATAGTAGCTGACTGGAGGGTTAAGCTAGCATCTCTAAAGGGCTACACCGTCTACGCTTCGCTTTCGGAGAAGGTTAGCGAAATGAAGAGCGGTGGAGTAGATGTAGCGGGGGCCTTGGAGGACCTCCTTAGAGCTGGGGAGGTAGACGTAGTCGTGGATTGCACCCCCGCTAAGGTTGGAGCTAAGAACAAGCAGCTCTACGAGAGGTACGGAGTTAAAGCAGTCTTCCAGGGAGGGGAGAAGCACGAGGTAGCAGGTACATCCTTCGTAGCTCAGAGGAACTACTCTGAGGCCCTGGGGAAGCAGTTCGTTAGAGTAGTTAGCTGTAATACCACAGCGATATGCAGGGTTATAGGAGCTCTCCACGAGAGGATAGGGGTTAGGAAGGCGCGGGTAGCTATAGTTAGGAGAGCTGTTGATGTGTGGGAGTCGAGCCGTACTGGGATAATGAACACCGTCGTACCGGAGCTCCAGGTACCCTCGCACCACGGTCCTGATGCTAGGACGGTAATCAAGGACCTAAACATAGTAACCATGGCTGCTAAGGGGAGCCACAACCTCTACCACCTACACATGGCTATGGTGGAGCTTAGAGAGAGCGCTACCAGGGAGGATGTTATAAGGGTACTAGAGGAGGAGCCGAGGGTGATCTTCGTAAGGGGGTCTGACGGTATAGATGGACTTAACTCGATATTTGAGCTAGCTAGGGACCTAGGGAGACCTAGGGGAGACCTATACGAAGTACCCGTATGGTATGAAAGTATATCAACCGAGGGAAGCGAAGTTTACCTAATGTGGGCTACCCCCAACGAATCTAATGTAGTACCTGAGAACGTAGATGCTATTAGAGCTATGCTAGAGCTCGAAACTGAAGCTAGGGCATCAATATCTAAGACAGACCACTACCTACAGGTAATTAAAAGGCTGTTCTAACGACCCGCAAGACCTTAGAGGGTTTTAACCAACTAGGTCCTCGTGGTTCTCGAGGTTAGTACATTAGGAGAGGCTATGGTGTGTTTAGAAGACTATCTGCAAGTCTCTGAAGTCCTGTGGGAGTACCTGGGAGGTCTCTACTAGCTTATCGTACTGCTCCCCTATGAACTCTGCGAAGACTGGGCAGGTATCGAACTTACCCTCTCTATCGCACTTAGGCTTCCTCTCGGATTTCATCATCTTTATAAAGCAGGAAAGGGTTTTCTTATCGTAGTACGGGCAGAGCTTGTATGTCTGCTTAGCTGACTTGATTATCCTCTCTACCCACTTACTCCTCTCCGCAGCTAACTTAGTAGGAGCTCTCTGGGAGCTTTGGTCTGAAGCCATGCCGTACCACCATGATTTAGCGCCTCCAGCCTACGACAAGGAACCTACCGTCCTCCTGAACGTAGACCCTACCGTCATTAACTAAACGAGTTAAAATCCTCCTAATCTTATCCTCGCTGGCTATCCCCGGTAGGTAGCGGTGTATCTCCTTTATGTTCATGGGCCTTTCGCTAAGCAGCTTTAGAATAATCTCCACTAGCTCATCCTCCGTAGGAGCTCTTATAACGACTACCTCCTGATCCTCGTAGACAACCTTAAAGTTAAGTCCAAGGTCGTGCTCGGCGTTCTCGCTACCCTCCAAACTGCTATCAGTACCCTTACTCCTCCTCATCCCGCAGCCCTCCTACTTTTTATCCTTACGATTCTTAAAAGTTTTCTTCAAGCCTCCTGCGTAAGTCATTGAAGTGGGTTAGGGCTTTAACCTAGGGGTAGGCTCATCCAGCAGTTCTAGGACCTTTAGCTTTGTGGTTGAGCTTTCGCTTACTTCTTAGCTGACCTAAGGTACCTCTCGAAGTACCACTTAGTACCCTCCTTAGTGTCAGCTAGCCTTATCCCTAGCTTACCTAGCTCAGCACGTATCCAGTCGGACTCGTCGTACATCTTCTTAGACCTTAGCCTTGAGCGGACCTCGACTATAAGCTTTACGAGCTCCTCAAGCTCCTCGTAGCTCTTTAGGATCTCCCCCCTCTGCGGTAGGATGCCGAGTACCCTATCCATAAGTTCTAGCGTTGTAAGGGCCTTAAACGCTAGGGAGCTGCTCTCTAAGCTAACTACGTCTGCGTTAATTACTGAGAGCAGTCTATGAAGAGCTGCTAAGGCCTTGGGGGTGTTTAAGTCGTTATCTAGGGACTGTGTAAACTCCTGCCATACCTCAGCTAAGTTATTCCAGACTCTAAGCTCACGATCCCCTAGCCTATGCTCTAGGGGCCTCTCCTTAACTAGCTTTAAGAGGTCTTCGTATGCTTTTAGAATGCGCTTAAAGGTTAGGCTAGCTTGTTCTAGAGGCTCCTCCCTGTACTCTAGAGGTTTCCTGTAGTGTACTGAGAATATCCAGAGCCTTAGAACCTCCGGCCCCCACTTTGCTATAGCTTCAGACAGTCCTACTATGTTACCGAGGCTCTTACTCATCTTCTCCCCAACGAGGGTTAGAGGGCCTACGTGAACCCAGTACCTTACCCAAGGGGACTTGCCGAAGTAGGTCTCGCTCTGAGCCCTCTCGTTCTCGTGGTGGGGGAATACCAGGTCCTGCCCCCCTCCGTGGATATCGATAGTATCCCCAAGGTACTTCGAGCTCATAACGCTGCACTCGATGTGCCACCCAGGGCGCCCAGGACCCCAAGGAGAGTTCCAGTACGGCTCCCCGGGCTTAGCAGCCTTCCAGAGGGCAAAGTCAAAGGGGTTTCTCTTCTCACGTAAGAACTCCTCCTCCTGCCTCCACTCTTCTAAGCTCATCTTCCCACTAAGCCTACCGTAGTCCTTGTAGGTAGCTACGTCAAAGTAGACGGAGCCGCTCGGTGCTACATAGGCGTGGCCCTTCTCTATGAGGACCTCAACGAACTTAATTATGTCCTCTATGTGCTCGGTAACCTTCGGGTGCAGGTCTATCTCTATCCTAAGCTTACCCATCAGCTCCAAGTACTCCTTGGTGTACGTCTCAGCTACTTCCCTCCAGCTAACATTAGACTCTCGAGCTCTTCTAATGATTTTGTCATCTATGTCCGTGATGTTCTGAACGTAGAGTACGTTATAGCCCTTCAGAATTAGGTACCTCCTCAAGAAGTCGAACGATACGAAGGCCCTAGCGTGCCCTACGTGTACGTGGTCATAGGGGGTGGGTCCGCAGAAGTACGCTTTAACTAACCCCTCCTCGCTCGGTCTGAAGTCCTCCACTTCGCGGGTTAGGGTATTGTATATCCTCAGCACAAATGCCTACCACCAAAGATACTGAGAAACTGGCTCTTAAAAGTAGAAGGTACGGCAGTACCGCCTCCTTTACCTCCGTAGTAAGGTGTAGCTGTAGAGCACTTAGGTGTAACCCTTAGAGGAGGTCCCGCCGGGGGGATTCGAACCCCCGACCACCCGGTATCCGCCCCCACACTACAGCCGGGCGCTCTGCCGCTGAGCTACGGCGGGCCCAGAAGTCCTTGATTAGAGGGTTATAAATTTTGAGCTTTATTCCGTAGCTGCGGGGAACCCTGAGCTAGGGCTGCACTCCTAGGTTCATGCCGATTCTTCTAAATGGGCACTGCCTCCAGAATCTACTACACGTATCAACCTCGTGTACCCCTAGGAAGCGGCTTAGAACTACGCAACCTGCCAGGTACTTACCCTGTTCGTGCTTAAACACCTTTACGTACTCACAGGCTATCTCTGGGGGTTTATCTAGTCCGTGGACCATTAGAAACGGCTTACCGAACTCGTCGTACCCTCCTTCCTTAACTACTGCCGGTTCTCTAAAGTACCTGCACTGTGAGTAGACCTCCCTGCCCCCTAGGCACTGGAGCTTGTTTACTACGTCTGGTGTAGGTACCTCGTGTACAGGCGATGTACAGAAGCCATCCCTATACCAAGGGCAGGCGCTCAACTCGTAGCCCTCGCTTTTATAGCTTCTAGGGTGCTCTCTAGTTCACGCATGAGCTCATCTATCTCCACCATATCTACTCTCCTTATCTCGTCTACGTACTCCTTAGCTGATCCGCTCCTCTCTAAGACCTCGGTTACCTCTATGAGTACCTCCTTCTCTATGTGTATACCAACAGCGTGTACGTAGCCTACTATGGTTTCTACAAGGTCTACGTACTCACCGTAGAGCTCTACCTCCCTTAACTTCCTTAGTACCCTTAGGAGAGCCTTCCTAGAGGTTCGAAGGCTCTTCACGTGTTCTACTATAGTAGCGTAATCCTCCTCTCTCGAGGCCCTCTGGTAGAGCTGTCTAAGCCTCCTACTAATCCTATCCCTCCTAAGTACGTTACTCTCAAGGTCCCTGAAGAGGGTACTCACATCAGGCAGCTCCAGCACCTCATATTATTATGCGCTTAAGGTCGCTGTATATCCTCTCGTACCTATTAACTATCTCCATGCTTAACGACGGCTTCACCACCTTCATGGCCTCGAGGAAGTACTTCATCGGTACAGCTCTTACAGTGAACCTCTCCCTTAGAGCCATCATTACAGCCTCCCTAACTAAAGCTTCGAGGTCTGCCCCGCTGTAGCCCTCGGTAAGCTCGGCCAGCTTCTCGAGGTCTACATCCCTATCTAGAGGTACCTTCCTCGTATGTATCTTAAGTATCTCGTACCTAGCCTTCCTATCCGGTGGTGGTACGTAGATAATCCTATCAAACCTTCCCGGCCTCAGGAGTGCTGGGTCTATCAGGTCTACCCTATTCGTAGCTCCTATGACTACTACGTTCTTTAGCGTCTGGATCCCGTCCATCTCAGCTAGTAGCTGGTTAACTATCCTATCTGTTACCTCGGTATCGTGCCTCATACCCCTAGCCGGTACTATAGCGTCGATCTCGTCGAAGAATATTATCGCTGGAGCTACCTGCCTAGCCCTCCTAAATATCTCCCTAACAGCCTTCTCCGACTCCCCAACCCACTTACTCAGGATCTCCGGTCCCTTAATCGCTATGAAGTTTGCGTTAGCTTCAGTAGCTACAGCCTTAGCCAGTAGGGTCTTACCGCAACCTGGAGGACCGTAGAGTAGTATACCCCTAGGAGGCTTAATACCCATTTTCTCAAAGACCTCAGGGTACTTCAGAGGCCACTCTACAGCTTCTCTAAGGGCTTGCTTTATCTCTTCTAGGCCACCTACATCGTCCCAGCGGACCTCCGGAACCTCAACGAGGACCTCACGCATAAGGGTTGGATGTACTACCTTCAGAGCGTCGAGGAAGTCCTGCTGGGTTACCTTAAGCTTCTCCAGAACCTCTGGAGGTACCGGCTTACTTAGGTCTACCTTCTCCGTCTTAAGGAACCTCCTGAGGGCATTCATAGCTGCCTCCTTAACTAGCGCAGCGATATCTGCGCCGGTAAACCCGTGGGTTAGCTCAGCGATAGCATCTAGATTTACATTCTCTTCTAGCGGTATGTTCCTAGTGTGTACCTCTAGGATAGCCTTCCTAGCGTGCTTATCGGGTGGCGGTATCTCGATCTCCCTATCGAATCTTCCAGGTCTCCTGAGGGCGGGGTCTATAGCTTCTATCCTATTGGTAGCTCCGATTACTATAACCCTCCCCCTCTCCTTGAGCCCGTCCATCAGAGTTAGTAGCTGAGCTACTACCCTCTTCTCAACTTCCCCGACTACCTCCTCCCTCTTAGGTGCTATAGCATCTAGCTCATCTATGAATATTACTGCTGGAGCGTTCTTCTGAGCCTCCTCGAAGATCTCCCTAAGCCTAGCCTCGGACTCACCGTAGTACTTACTCATTATCTCCGGCCCGTTTATTGCTATGAAGTAAGCCCCTATCTCGTTAGCTAGAGCCTTAGCTAGCAGGGTCTTACCGACCCCCGGAGGTCCGTAGACTAGGACCCCCTTCGGAGGCTCAATACCTAGGTGCTTGAAGAACTCGGGGTGCTTTAGAGGTAGCTCGATCATCTCCCTGATTCTCTCCTTAACCTCCTCGAGATCCCCTATATCCTCCCAGGTAACCCTTGGAACGCCCTTTAACCTCTCTAAAGCTTCTATAGATACCGGCTCGGGGCTTACGTCAACCCTAGTATCGTACTCTATGTAGACTATTTGAGCAGGTTCCGCCATCTTCACAACAAACCTAAAGGGCTCTGCGTAGTAGGGTAAGCTTATGAATACTACTTCACCCTTTTTAACTGCTTTATTAAGTAGCCTCTCCTTTATGTAGTTTGCAAAGGCCTCGTTAGGTTCTATCCTGAAGTCTACGGGAGCTAGAACTACCCTAGTTCCCCTAACTATCTTAACCTTCCTAACAGTTACGTAGTCCCCTATAGCCACACCTAGGATTTCCCTAGTATACCCATCTATCCGTATTACATTAGTACCCTCATCCTCCGGGTACGCGGGTCTTACCTGGAGGACAGCTGATGACCTAGGCCCCTCCACCTCAACGAAGTCCCCGTAGCTAACACCTAGCAGCTCCATGTACTTCCTAGGTATCCTCGCAACCTTCCTCCCAACATCTCTAGGGCTTACGCTCTCAACTCTAAGCTCGACTTGACCTCCCTCTATGGCTCGCACCCCAGTATACGGAGGCTTCTAGAGAAATTAAGCGGTGGTCCGATACCAAGTACTTGCGTGCAGTTCTCAGCTAAGGGTAGTTGTTTGAGGGTTACTACTTAAAAGCGTTACACGAGCTGAGAGCATGTCAGGTGTTAGTGCTGAGGAGTAGGCTAACTAGGGTTCTCTACGATATGAGGATACTTAGAGGTAGGTTAGAGCAGCTAAGGAGTAGGTTGGAGAGGAAGGTTGAGAGCCTTAAGGGCTTAGGTGCTGAGGAGAGGTTGCTGAAGGCTTACATCAGCGCCTTAAACCAGGTCAGCTACACTATACTAGTTCTAAGCGTTCTAGAGATTAAGGTAGAGAACATAGTGACCCTAAACACCATGTTCCAAGAACTAGTAGTAGTTAGGGAGGCTCTAAGAGAGCTCAGTAGGAGGGTTAGAAATATCCCAGAGGTCTCCACGGTACTAGAGGATCTAAGTGATAGCGTAGGCGATATAGTTGCTGAGGCACACATAAGGGTAGACGGAGCGCAGCTTCCCGTATATAGAGAGGCTGCTAGGAAGATCATGGAGCAAGCAGAGCAGCAGCTGAGAGTAAGTAGTACACTTACATCTAAGTAAAGTACCGCTACAGCTTAGGATCCCAGCTCCCTAGGATGTAAAGGTTTAGCAGTAGTAGGTGGTAATAACTTAAGTGGAGCTTACTTAACTAGGTAAAGACCCTCTGCAGACTTAACTAGGTAACCTATCTCCACGAGGGTTTCTAGCGCTAAGTTAAAGTAGACATCACCTACGTATATGCCGTAGTACTCTACGAACTTCTCCTTTAGCTCCTGGGCTGACCACACCTTCTTACCCGACTCCTCCCTTAATATCCTCCTGAGGAACTGGACGGTGTCCTCTAGCCTAGTCCACGGGTACTGGAACCACACCCAGTCTCTGACCTCTATGTAGTAGAAGTCAGGCTTTATCTTAGCTACTGGGGATATCCACTGCAGAGCAGCTATCTTAAGCTCGGCAGGCCTCCACTCTGAGTATATGAAGTCCCTAGCTAGTATGAGGGTATCCCCAGTATCGACTATATCATCTACTAGTAGGGCCTTAAGCCCTGAGAGGTCAACCTTGTAGGGGAACTTTATTATGGCTTTCTCAGCAACCTTAGCTGCCTCAGTCCAGTGCTGGCTCTGCAGGGATACGAGGTTTTCAACTAGTAGGAAGTCGCAGAGGAGCCTAGCTGGGACGTAACCCCCTCTGGAGACAGCTATTATGATATCAGGTCTGTAGCCAGCCTTCCTTATTATCTCAGCAAGCCCTCTACTCCAGTTAACTATATCGTCCCAGGTCACTAGCTGTGTCGGTACCTTAACCATAGCCTCGCACCAACGCAGTATAAGTATACGCCGAACACCTTATAAAGGTTAATAGGGAGTAGGTATACGACTGCGGGACCTTAACTCAAAGGTGAGGATCCTACTGGTACGGTAGCAGCCGAGAGGTTGGGCTGTTTTGGTTTTCGCAGTCATTTACTGCATCTATCTTGTCTTGGTGTGCGAGCCTTCTTAGTGCTATGATATACGCTGAGGTGGTGTGCCTGCTTAGCTGGGTACTTAAGTTCTCAGAAGCCTATGTACCTCCGGTGACCCCGGGTTTCCGAGACCCGTGGAGCTGTGAACCACTAGGCGACTAGTGGAGAGCCACCGCGGTGAAGGGGTCTGAGGAGACCGTTGAGAGGTAGATGTTGGAGGTCTCGAAACAAAATAAAATGAAGGACGATGAACTACCATCTACCGGGAACGGTAGAGGAGGCTGAGCTTATTAGTGTTCGACCCCAGGGTAAGTTGGGTGCTGGAGGCAAATTGACGGAATTCGCTGAGGTAAGAGTGCTCTGGAGCAACATGTATAGGGTTAGAACCTTATTTGCATCGAATTACGACCTAAGCGAGAGCTTTAGGTCGTACAGGCTACTGTCCTTTCTAGCTAAGTACTCTGCAGACCTCTACGAGCTTATGCTGGATTCCCAGAGTAGGGACTCTGGTCTGGTTCTAAGGATAAAGTACAATAAGAAGCTGAGCCCTGGGGTAGTAGCTCACGTAAACCTCTTAGCAGCTACGAACATGGTCTCGGAGCTTGTGGATGACGTAAGTAGGGATAGGGGTTTCTTTGCAGCTCTCTTCGCTAGCTACAAGTCCTTAAGTACGGATGGGCTAATATCCTGCTCTCTAACCTTCAGTAGAAGCCCAGCCCGCTCGTACGTTAAGCCCGCCGCGATAGTACTGCTAACAGGTCAGTCTGTTGGAGTTCGTAGCGCTGTCAGAGCTTCTAGGAGCTTAGCTGAGGATGCTATTGATGCTCTTAGGAGTGCCTTAGCTAGGTATAAGAAGGAGTACCTAGACGTACTGGATAACCTAGAGGAGCCGAAGCCAGTAGCAGTAGTAATCCTACAGGGTAGGACCCTAAGCCTTGAAGAGATTAGGGCTGTTGTTAGCGATGGTAGTGAGTACAGGGAAGTTAAGATCCCGATAAAGAACCCAGAGTGGTCTATCGAAGACCTGCCACCTAAGATCGTGGAGGAGGTCAAGCTCGTAGTCGTTAACCCGTTTAGAAGCGGGTTACCTTTCGCAGCTAAGGGAGCCTTCATAACGGGTCCTCCGGGAGTTGGGAAGTCGGTCATGGCTGAGGCGCTAGCTAACGCTTTAGGGCTTAGAGTAGTTGAGCTAAAGCCGTTTACCTATAGGTCTATGTGGTATGGAGCTACGGAGAAGATGCTGAACGCCATAATGAACCAGGTCTTCAGGAGGAGGAGGGAGCTAGCTGTAGTAATAGACGACGCGGAGTTCCTATCCAGTAGGAAGTACACCATACACGAAGCTCACCTCAGCGAACTATCCACAATACTCTACCACCTCCAGAGGAGCGATAGGCCTTTCACAATACTCACAGCTAATAACCCTGACCTAATAGACCCAGCTCTACTCAGACCTGGAAGGGTTGACGTAGCCATCCTAATAGGCTACCCCGATAAGGAGATGCGTAGGAAGGCCCTACTGAAGAACGCCAGCAAGTACAGGGTAAGGTTTGCAAGCGAGAAGGTAGTTGACTACGTAGTAAGCAATACCTCCTGGTACTCTCTAGCAGAGCTGGACGCCCTCCTTAGGCTAGCGGCTAGTAAGGGTTCGGGTAAGGTCGGACTAGACGAGGTGGAGTGGGCTAGGAGGAAGGTAGTCGTATCCCCTACCGAGAGGAGGAGCATTCAAGACTACCTCAGGTGGTGGTCAACTAAGGTTCAGGGTATAGTTATAACGTATATACCTACTGAG
>Ga0209183_1000255_pt1 | contig 24196 bp, 19 predicted proteins | sample LHCtaG_2_FD_184120 | JGI IMG/M metagenome (GOLD analysis project Ga0209183, IMG submission 184120) | Hot spring microbial communities from Little Hot Creek, USA to study Microbial Dark Matter (Phase II) - LHC4sed_replicate (SPAdes)... | ecosystem: Environmental > Aquatic > Thermal springs > Hot... | reverse complement strand
GAGAAATGCATCATACCAGGAACAGTATTAAGTGATGGAGACCTAGATGTTGATGAATACATCCAGTTTAGCGAAGTCTTCGACTGGTATGATACTTACAATCAGGACTTTGAGATAGGGATACCTGTAGGAGCAATACTATCCTACTATTTCGGTATTGGTGGTACTGTAGGCTCCTTCCTGAATAGACTTGCAGTTACACTCTCATCAGGACACTCAGCAAGCATATTTGTAGAGGGGGTTTTAAAGAATCTTGGGCAGGAAGCTGGTTCAGGATATGATGTTTATGAAGATATATACATACAGATCAGTAAGTATAGGTATGCCGCTCCGCAAGGAACATTTAAAGTACCTGTAGGAGTATACTTTAGATGCTCCTAAACAAACACTTTTTCTTTTTCAATTATTTTTAATTCGCTCTTAAATAAGAATGTTGTTGGTAGTGTGGTTTAACTAGTATTTTCTGGAGGGGTAAAGGTAGGATTGTTTTGACTGTATGCTCTAGGGCTGGGATAACCTTCATCCGGCGGATTTCTCTATGGAGCTGGTGGAGTGAGGTGTATAGGGGCATGTTGTACTTAGCTATGCCTCTGTAAATAGCCGTGAAGGATCCCTCTGTAAATACCCACATATACATAACATAGATTACAAATGTTAACCTAGCTACAGTAGTCGGCAATTAGTGTATAGGCAAAACTAAGGATATGTTTAGTGTTTGCTGTCTTAAACAAGAAGCAGTTAGGGAAATATTAGACCATAGGATTAAGCTATAAATATTAGATTTAACTTTTAGTTGTGGGGTAGTTAATGGGTGCTGCGGTGGAGGCTGTTTCTTTATGGAAGGCTTACGGTGATGTTTGGGCTTTACGTAATGTTTCAATTAGTATTGATGTGGGTAGGCTTGCCCTACTTCTTGGACCTAACGGAGCAGGTAAATCAACACTAATTAAGATACTATGTGGATTGTTAAGGCCAAGTAGGGGTAGAGTTAGGGTTTTAGGGTTTGAGTGGGGGAATAAGATGCTTAGGAGGAGGATTGGGGTTCTCCTTCACGAATCCCTACTTTACGAGGAGCTTACAGTATTTGAAAACCTATCCTTCTATGCTTCCTTCTACGGGGTGGAGGTTAGTAGTGAACTGCTTAAGCTTTTAGGTGTTGATTCTGTTCTTAATTGGAGGGTTGGCCAGTTATCCTACGGCTTGAGGAGGAGGGTGGATTTAGCACGTGCATTAATACATGGTCCTAGCCTGCTTTTACTTGATGAGCCGTTTTCCGGGGTTGATGAGTCTACATGTAGGGTTATTGCTGAACATATAGTTCCAGCCTTCATGAAGCATGGGAAAACAATAATTATAGCCTCACATATTGGAGGGTATGTAGATCATCTACCGCACTTAAGGATTGTGCTTGATAATGGTGGGTTAAAGCTGGTTGAAGAGGCTTAGATATGTCAACAATACGTTACATCCTCCTCCTGTTAAGGAAGGATTTAACTGTGGAGATTCGGAGGGGGCAGGAGATTCTGGCAATCTTCATATTTCCTGTAGCTATAATTACAAGTTTAAGCTTTTCAGTATCTGCTATGCAGCTAGTGGAGTTTCCGGTTTACCATTTAGTTTGGCCTTTAATGCTTTTTGAAGCAGTTTTCCTAACAACCACTATATTTACGAGAGAGGTTGAGAAGGGAACTATAAACGGTATTAAGCTTCTACCATGCTCACCAGCAGTGATATGTATTGCAAAATCACTTTACACATTCATATTTACATTATTAACCTCAGTTGAAGCCCTAATCCTACTTACCTTCTTCTCCAGGTTAAAGCCTCCACCAACATCAACATACTATGTAGTAGCTCTAGTAGCTGTAAGCATAGCTTTAATATCAACGTTTTCATCAGCTTTAACTATGCATTCAGAAGGTAAATTCGTTGTAATACCATTCATAGTTACCTTCCTCTCAATTCCATCATTAAGCCTAGGAGCTTTAGGGCTTCAAAAATCAATTCTTAACATAGCTATCAACGATGAGTTAAAAATACTCTCCATACTTATACTAATAATAGCTCTAGTCGACGGCTCACTAATGATTATGGAAGTAGGGGAGGAATAAATAAAGATACGTAAAGAATCATTAGCTAGCTAAGGATGATAAACAGATATTTACAAGTATAAGCTTGCCTTATATGGAGAACAGTATTTGCAGTTTAGCTTACTCTACTTAAAGGATAATTTTAAGGATGAGGAAGAGTTTATAAAAGCCCCTCATAAACCTATAGAACCTAGCTGTAACTTAAGCTTATCTTCTAAGTTATTGTAGTATAGTATGAATAGTTCCAACATAATCCTGGTTTTCTAAATTTCATTTCTATTAATTTAGTTTGGTTATGTTGTTGAGGAAGACTTTATTTCTCTGCTGAATGATGAATATACTGATTCACTAAACTTCTATCTCTGAAGGATTCTGTATTGTATGCTAATCCAAATTCCTCCAGTGTATGTTAAGCTATGGAGTATTAAGCTATGGAGTATCATTAACAGTAAATATTTGTTTCTCACACAATAATTTAACCTCATATGAACTCTTTGTATAGAGTATTTTGATGGGTAAACCCCATTATAGAATTCATCCCTATCAAAATCTATAACTGCATAAACCCAATATTCTAACTATTAACTTTAACATGCCTCATCAGAGCTATAAGTCCCAGCATTTTAGAAGGCTTAACATTAATCCTCCCACTAAACTTCCTAATCCATCTCTAAATAGCTGTCTTAAACTCTATGAAACTCAGATAATGCTCTGAAGCCCTTCTAAAACTTGAAGGCTGAATATAGAAACTAAGCCAAACCTTAAGCTTAAAGGAACCTATTCCTCTCGAAAATACCTAAATACTTAACATGAAATAATTAGACAATAAATATATAAACCTTAAGTTGCCAGATCCGAATCGTTACCTCTAAAATAAGGGTTTTAAAGTATAGGAAAACTTAAGATTTGAGGTTTAAATAGTTTGTTGTATATAGTTTAAGACTACGAATCTGCAATAACTGTAATGCATTACTTTATTTTTAGTCTTACTTCTTTCGGAATAGGATTCTCACATATTAAACCATATTTCTCAACTAATCTTTCAACATGCTTATCATTCGAAACAACTATAGGAATCTGATTTTCCAGAGCGGTAGCTATAAGAATTGCATCTCCTAATGGAATATCTTCTTCAACACATATTTTAAAGCCGTTACTTGAAGGATGAATTAAAAATAAACCATCAGCCACTAGCCTTATCTTACGAGCAACCATTATTCTAGGCCTTATCTTATAATGCCAATAAAGAGTATTATACGTTTCTAGGAGAGTTGTAGCTGTAACGTACAGCTTCATTTCTCCCTTCATACCCTTTTCGATTATTGGTTTAGTATATGGGGATGCTACATGGTTTTCTAGGAGACCATAGGAAAGTATATCTGCATCAACTATCCTCATTCTCTGTATCCACCATATCTATGCTTACCACTTTCTGCACTTAATGTTTTTAGTTTCTCATCGATGAAAAGTTTTATTGAGTAAAACTCTTTTAGGATATCTTCTCTTGATGCTTTCCTCAGAACGATTTCAGAACCTTTTTCCTCAACCAATAACTCATCCTTTGGTTTTAAGCCCTTCCTAAATTTTGAAGGTATAATAATTCTCCACCGCTCGTCAATACTTACTATCTCACCCATACCCACTCCCAAACCCATATTAATAAACACAATATTTAAACTTTATCATTCATCTCAGTGACCTGACAACTTAACATATTGTATCTAGTTCTCTAAGTTGCCACATTCCATCTCAGGGCTCGTAAACTTAAACCCCTCCATCAAATCTTCATCAAGATAGTCATAGTAAAATTCTCAAATATTCACCTATATTTAAGCATGAGCTTTACGCCTAATGCCTCCGGTAACATTTATTTTTGAAGCTACTAATTTATGATATGAATCTAGTTAAGCCATCGGTTGAAATCGTACATGCTTGGGGTGGTGAAAAAATAATAGCTGCGTTAACTGATGTCCTATATCATGGATACAGTCTTAAAGATGCTTTAAGCAGAGTTGATGATAAGCTTGTTGAGAGGAGGATTTTAAACTTTCTTAAACGTGGTCATTGGTCTGTTTTCGAGTTTGCTGGCGTAAGCTTCCTTGTAGTATGTTCAAGAGCGTGCAGTCACCAGCTTGTTAGACATAGAGTTGCAAGCTACTGGCAGGAGAGTCAACGTAAAGTAAAGATTTCCGGATATGTTATTCCTAAAGGCTTAAACCATAAGTTTATAGAGTATATACATAGGAATTATCTTCAGCTAGTGAATGAAGGAGTGAAGATTGAGGATGCAAGATACTTCTCAATAAATGCTTCCGCAACAAGAATATGGGTTCAAATGAATCTTAGAGAAACAGCCTTCAACTTCCTACCGCTTAGAGAATGCATTAAAGCACAGGCAGAAATAAGATATATAGCCTACGAGCTTCATAGAAAGCTAACCAATATATTCCCAATCGTAATGAAGCATACAGGACCAAGATGTATAGTTGAAGGCTACTGTAGAGAGGGTATAGTAAATACTGAGGAATGTAGGGGAAAAGCAAGAAATGAAGCTTACTCCCTTTTCAACTAGCTCCAGAGCCTAATCTAAAACCAATTACTCCTAATTTTCAACAGATCTCTACTACATCCCTCAAGCCACTACATGTTTAACTCTAACTTGAATTGAGGCATCATACTGTAACATCATTACAAAATGCATGAACACCCTCCACCTCTAGAATTATTAAACTTAAAATCAAATTTAGTTAGTAGGTGTAACTCCAAATCTTAAAGTAGCCCCTTATAAGCTGTAAACTACATAACCATGAATCCAAGCTCTCAACACCTTACCTATTAGGAAGGCTTTAACATTTCTAAGTTAGAACTAATATAATCCTTAAGCTGTTAAGTTCCAACTGGAGCCTGATGTATAGCCTATCTATAGATAGTTGCAGCATATTATGATTTTAGATAATGCTTAATATCTCTAAACTACTTAAATTAAACAATTAATAGAGCTACTCCTTAAACATTAGCTCTTCACTAAGCCATAATAGAATTTCTTAATTACTACGTTCAAAATTCCAGGTAAAAGTTTAATTGGATAAGTGCTAGTTTTAAGTGTGAGAGGAGAACTTCCTATTAAGCCTCTTAGTAAGGAGGAGATTTTTAGGAAGTTAAGGGAATATGCTTTTGATGATGCTGAGCCAACTAGTGGGAGATTATTTACAATAGCTTTTGAAACTGGGTTGGATGAATTAAGGGAAGTTGCTTTGGATGCATTTAAGATGTTTATGGATAAGAATATTCTAGATTTCACCGAGTTTCCAAGCGCGATAAGAATGGAGAAAGATATTGTTGATATAGCGATATCTTTAATGAATGGTGATGAAGAAGTTGTTGGAACATATACTTTTGGAGGAACTGAAAGTGTTTTCCTTGCAGTAAAAGCTGCAAGAGATAGGTTCATACTGAATAAGGGATTCATAACAATTCCAGAAATAGTTCTTCCCGCTACAGCTCATCCATGTTATGATAAGGCTGCTGAATACATGGGTTTAAAGGTTAAGAGAGTTAATATTGATACTAAAACATATCAGGCAGATCCAAACGCAATAAATGAAGCAATAACTGAGAATACTGCCTTAATTGTTGGTTCTGCTCCAAATTGGCCATTTGGAACAATAGATCCAATTAGGGAACTGGCTGAGGTAGCGGTGGATAAGGGTGTATGGCTTCATGTAGATGCATGCGTAGGAGGATTTGTTCTTCCATTCATGAAGAAAATAGGGGAAAACATTCCGGACTTTGACTTTAAGATAGATGGCGTATATTCCATATCTTTAGACCCACATAAATATGCTTACTCCCCTATAGGGGCTTCCATAGTATTATTTAGAAGAGAGTTCTATAAGATGTTTTCTCAGTATGCAAATCTAAAGTGGCCTGGATACCCAATAGTAAATCCAGCTGTACTATCATCCAGGTCGGAGGGACCTCTTGCAGCAACATGGGCAGTACTTCACTTTCTCGGAGTTGAGGGATACATGGATTTAGCTAGAAAGATAGTAAACGTGAGAGATAGTATATCAAGCAAACTGAGGAGTTTGGAGTATAGGATAATGGGAAACCCATCAGTTATACTTGCATTCACATCTAATAACATAAATCTTTTCAGGCTATCTGATGAAATGATTAAGAGGGGATGGTACTTTTTAGCTCAGAAAGGAATTGTAGAGATGGAAATTCCTCCAAGTATACATCTTACCCTTACACCTATTCATGAAAAGACTCTGGATATGATGCTTAGAGATTTAGAGGAATGTACTGCTAAGCTCTCTAATCTTCCACCAAGTGATGTTGAGGGCATTGTAGAGAGCCTCGGATTAATAATGAGCTTAATAACTCCTAAAGAGATGGATATATCTTCACTTAGTCAATTATTAAGAGAAATCGAGAAATATATAGGCATATATGGTCCAAAGCTGCTGGAAGCGTTTGGATTAAGTAAGGGTCTTCCAAAAGAGATGATGCTAATAAATCAAATATTCAATTCCTTACCTCCAAACATTACGGAGCTACTGGTAAACTACATAGTAATTGAGCTGTTTAAGAGAGGAGTTTAGAAACATTAAAACCTATAACTACACTTAAACTTAACAATTCTTTTTATATCAACAGTATCAGGAAACTCTACATGTGAAATGCAGCTGAATACTTATTTCCCTTAAGAAGATGAGTAAAGAGAAATAAACTTATAGCTTAATTAAGCTTTCTGAGATTATTGTTAAGAGAAGACTATTATATGTAGTAGGCATGCTATTAAGCATAGAATTCTTAAAGATTATGATTGTAAGCTTAACAGTTCCTTTAGGCTTACAAAACTGTATTGAGACATCTAATGAATCCATGATAATAGCTAATTCCACCATATAGGAGTTCACAGGGTTAGTAAATAAGTTAAAAGAATTCATGGAAAGAGGAGAATATACCTTACAGTCAACGTTAAGGTTAAGGAGGTGGTGGATATTACAATTGATGACTTAGATTCTTTAAAGCTTATGAATGATGATCTCTTAAAGCTTACATGGACAACCCATATAATTAATCAACATATATAGATTCCTAGACTAGGATGTAGAGTTAAATGATATAGGCTTTTAGAATACATTTCTTAAATTTATATTGTGAGGGTAGCTATATTAAAATAGGGGTTGACGTATGCTGGATTAAGTATTTAAGGAGCTGATTTTGACGAATTAGTTGTAAATAGTGGTTGATGATGAGCTTCGACATATTACTGCTTTACTTAGCATTTACATCCATACTGCTATTTCTAGTTTTAAGTTTAGGATTTAAGGGAAAAATAAGGATTAGGATTTATCTACTGCTTATACATATGGCTTCCCTAACCCTATCCATTATAGTTATGCTCTACTACCTTATTAATCGGAATTTTAATATTGCTTATGTAGCTAGCTACACTGATCGAGACTTACCTTTAATATATGTTATTAGTGCATTATGGGCTGGCTCTGAGGGATCTCTTCTCCTCTGGTCATGGATTCAATCAGTATTTATCGTGTTAATGCTTAAACGTAGAGATTCTATAGCGTTAACAGGATCTATAGCTACATCATCTATTAACCTATTTTTAACAGGCTTACTGATTACTGTTTTAAATCCATTTGTAAGGCTTAGCTTCACGCTCCAAGATGGATTAGGACTTAACCCCCTACTTCAGAATCCGTACATGGCTATTCATCCACCAATGGTTTTTCTAGGATATGCCTCACTATCCATACCTTACGGTTTAGCTATAGCTGGTCTAGCTACTGGTGATGATGGATGGATTAATAAATCGCATGTATGGATTCTACTGGGATGGATATTCTTAACCTTAGGAATAGCTTCTGGAGCTGCATGGTCCTATATAGTGCTTGGATGGGGTGGATACTGGGCTTGGGATCCTGTTGAGAACTCCTCCCTTATACCGTGGATTCTCTCAACAATGCTTCTCCACAGCATTAAAGTTAGGGGGTTGAAAACACAAAACATTCTATTAGCTATATTTACATTTACAAGTATAGTTTTAGCATCATTCATAACGAGAAGCGGTATTATAGAATCTGTACATGCATTTGCATCGATGAATGTAGGTATAGCTATATTATGGTTTATGATAGCTACGCTTACAGTATCCTTAACCCTCCTATTTAAATATGGTAGAACATCAAACATTACCAGGTATTCTTTATCTAGTAGGGAACTCATGGTTTTAGCCAGTATTACAGTATTCATGATTATGGTTATTACTATTCTTTGGGGTACATTATATCCACTAATTATCTATTTTACGTATGGTTTACGTATTGGTATTAGTCGAGAATTCTTTGAAAACATGTTTAAGCCATTATTTATAGTTATTGTTCTATTAATGGGATTATGTGTATATACTAGATGGCGTACAGGCATTAAGCAGTGGAGGATATTTACCTCTACCTTCTGTGGTTTAGCCTCCCTAATCTCTACATATATTGCAGGCTATAGTGAATCTATAGTTTTAGCTGGAGCATTTATTTTAGGCTTTACAGTATCATCCCTTATTATTAATGCTGGAAAACCTACACTTAGAAAGCTAGGTTTTCTCCTTATCCATATCGGTGTAGCTTTAGTACTTTTAGGATACCTAACATCTTCAAGCTGTGAGCAGCTTGAAGTAATTAACTTAAAAACTGGGGAGGCAGTTTTGCTTCACTGCAGCTATACATATACCTTGAAGAGTATAGATAAAACAGTTACAGATAGTAAAGCTGAATATACGGCGTTAATTGTAGTTGGTGCTTCTGGTGGTGCTTCAAAAATATTAAAACCATCAATACAATACTACCATAAATTTAACACTGTTCTCAGTGTTGTTGATGTTTGGAGTAGGGGATGGATTGACATATATGTATCCCTACACTCAATTACTGAAAACTCAGCTAAGATAGTTATAAAATATATTCCACTTGTAAGCCTTATATGGACTGGATGCGTAGCAATGATATGTGGCTCCATAATCACAACCGTAAAATCTAAACAGATTAAATAAGGTAGTTACATAGTAATGTAGGTTTCTAACTATAGATTGCTTGAGAACATAAATATATTTTATCATAATTCACCTCCAACGCTTAATGCTTACCTATCCCAAAATAGAGGAAGTATGTATTAAGATTGTTATTGGCATGCTAAATTTAAACCAATAGTCTTTATCATTAGGGAAATGATTATGTAGCAATTCTTCTAAATAATGCTTAAAGATGTGTATAAACCCTCCCATTAGAACATAAATCAGCTTTCATCTCTAAGTTCCTTAATAGCTTCCAAGCTGGTTCTGGTGGTGATGATGGGGCTTCAGATAATACTTCATCTATTTGCTTAAGTGTCTTTAGAAGAAGAGCTTTACCTATCCTCCACTCAATGAATTTCTCAATCTCCCTTCTCCAATTAATATCCTAAACTACTTCATTTTCTCCTTAAGCCTACCTCCAACAGAATACTTAAAGTCTCTATATACATGAATTATCTACATACTATTATAAATTTAACTAAATTAATGTTGAATGTAGCGAATTAGATATGATACGTTAGGTTGCTAGGTTTATGATGCTGATAGGTTAAGCTTTTAGCTACATAATATTCATTAATAGAACAGCTATTAACTTACATAACATAGCAGTGTCTAAGCTATAGAATTAATAGAGTAGAGCTTGTTGCTGCTCTACTCAACCTCTAAGTTGCCACATCCCCCGGTAGAACGGTAATATTTATAAGTTGGGTTTTATCCATGCTCTCATGGAGTCACCTAATTATGTTCGTTTAAGTGTAGCTGCTGATATTGCTTTAGGGTTTAGTACTGGACGGTTTAAACATAATGTTAAGCCTTACTGCATTAATTTACTACTTCACTTCAACGATGGTTGTAAAGCTAATTGTTTATATTGTGGTCAAGCACGTGGAATCTCTAAGGGATCAATATGTAAAACTCTTATACGTGTTGAATGGCCTCTACGTAGTCTTAGTGAGGTTGTTGAGAGAATACATAAATCCCAAATTAGCGGCTGTTCTTTAAGGCCTTTCAGGATATGTGTAGCATCAATAACTAATAGGAGAGCTGTGGAGGCTGAAGTTGAGGTTATTAGGAGGATATATAGTTCCTTAAGGCTTCCAATAAGTGCTTTAATTAGTCCAACAATATTTGATTTAAACAGCATTAAGGAACTTAGAGATTCAGGTACTGAAAGAGTTGGAGTTGCTATTGACTGTGCTACAAGGGATGTGTTTGATGTGTTAAGAGGACGGGGGGCTCAAGGACCTCATAGCTGGGATCGATATATGGAGGGGGTTAAGGAGGCTGTAAATGTTTTTGGAGTTGGAAAGGTTGGAATACATCTAATAGTTGGGCTTGGAGAAACGGAGGAGGAGGCTGTTAAGCTTATTCAGGAAGTTCATGATATTGGAGCTGAAACACATCTCTTCTCCTTCTATCCTGAGGGGGGATCCGTTCTTGAAGGATGGATTAAACCATCAATAAGCCAGTATAGAAGAGTTCAGCTTGCCCGTTACCTAATTAATAATGAACTTGCAAGAATTGATGAAATGGTGTTTAACGATTACGGACAAATAATTGATTTCGGAGTTTCAGACATTAAGCTTAGAGAAATAGTAGAGTTAGGTGAGCCGTTCATAACTTCAGGATGTCCAGGATGTACAAGACCGTTCGCTAATGAAAGACCGGGGGATCAAATAAGGAATTATCCATATCCACCAAGTAGTCGTGAATCTAAGATGTTTATAAAACAGATCGAAACATATAGTAAGCCGAGGAATACTTTGGAAAACCTTAAGAAATACCTTAAAAGCCATCAGGATAACCAGCATAGCTTTAAGTAGAATATTTAGCATTAGGCTGTAGCTATATACTACTCAGCATTCTTACTCTATTTATATATTTCTCAATTTCACTATTGCTGGTTAATATGTCTCTAAACTCGCTTGTTAAGTATAGTTGATTTAATCCATAATCCCTTATCTTATCATAGTATATCTCCCTTATCTGTCTACCGTTTTCAATATGTTCCTTTACCGACTCCGCAGCTATTAATCCTGAATACATAGCATAGTATATTCCTTCACCAGTATCACTTCTTACAAATCCTCCAGCATCACCAGCTAGTATAACTTTATCATTAATGATTAGATTCTGCCTAGGACCTGATACTGGTATCATGTATGACTCATACCTCAATACTTGACATCTTCTAAATCTAGCTTTTAAAAAACTGTCTAGCTTATATTTAAGCTCCCCAAGGTTTCCTACATATTTCAATGGATATCCAAGCCCCACCAAAACATCATTTCCCCGCTCCACAACCCATGTCCATCCTCCAGGTGTTCGCTCACTATTGTAGTAAGCCTCAAAGTATTTCCCAATTGTTCCCCTATCCTCAGCAGGTATATTAACTACTGCCTGTATTGTAGCTGCTAGATCCTTCCTACTCCACGATTTATTAAGTAGCTTAGATATTGTTGAGTATACTCCATCACATGCTATAATAAATCTACCCTCAACAATTGTATTATTCTCCAGCCTTAATAAGCATCTATCACTATCTACCTTAATACTGTTAACACTTAGCCCATCCATAACTCTAGCCCCCAGCCTAGTAGCTTTTAACGTTAGTAAATAGTCAAATAAATCCCTATAAACTACAGCTCCAGCCTCATAGAAGTTTACTGTCGCTGTTCTCCCACTTGGCGCTACAATCCTTACACCTAGCAGCTCTGAAGCTACAGCTTCTCTAGGTATTTCAAAATCCTCCAATACTCTCGGATATAGCGCTCCAGCACATGGCTTATATCTAGGTATTCTATACTTCTCAATACCAATTACTTTAAGCCCTAGCTCAGAGCAGCGCTTCAACGCTAACGCTCCTGCAGGTCCACATCCTACTACTATAACATCATACATTACGGTACCTATAGTACTCTAAATAATTATTTATATAAGTATTTCATAAACTGGATTCTATGTGGAGAGTTGTTGATACTGGTTTACTTAATGCTGCTGAAAACATGGCGTTAGATAATGCTATGTTGGAGGCTGTTTCCCGCGGTAAGACACCTAACACTATAAGATTCCTTAGGTTTTTAAAACCATGCGTACTTGTTGGCTATCATCAAGATGTAGATCAGGAAGTACGTGTTGATTACTGTATTAGGAATGGTGTTGAGATTAATAGGAGAATTACTGGTGGTGGCGCTATATATTTTCATCCTAGCCATCTAGGATGGGAAGTTATTTCTTCATGGAGCTACCCATTCCCGGAACGTGTTGAAGACCTATATGAATTTATCTGTAAACCTGTAGTTGAGGCTTTACGTAGAATTGGGCTTAATGCCAGGTTTAGACCTAAAAACGATATTGAGGTTAACGGTAGGAAGATTTCTGGAACTGGTGGAACTACACGTAGTAATGCTTTCCTATTTCAGGGGACATTACTTACCGATCTTGATATAAGGGAAATGCTTAGATGTTTAAGAATACCTATTAAGAAATTAAGCGATAAGGAAATAGATTCTTTAAGAAGCCGTGTTACTACGGTAAGATGGGAGCTTAGCCATGTACCTAGCTTAGAGCTTATAAAAAACATTATTGTTGAGGAAATGTGTAAACACTTCAACATAAATACTGAAAAATCCAGCTTAACAGATTATGAGCTTCAAATTTTTAGAAGTCAACTACAATATTTTCAATCTAGTAGCTGGATATATCTAGTTAGGATACCGAGGAGGGGGCTTTTCCATTCAAGCATTAAAACACCTGGAGGACTTATTAGAGTTGCAGTTAGTATTCGTGAAAACATTATACAGAACATATTTATAACAGGAGACTTCTTCACGTATCCACAAACCTTAATTAATGAGCTTGAGTGTAGATTGAAACATACATTACTTAATGAGTCTGAGATGCTAGGTATTGTAGAGAGCGTTTTTAAGAATTTTAATGCTACTATTCCAGGCATATCCCCACAGGATATTGTTAAAGCTATTATTAAGGCATCTAGTAAAATCCATCTACTTGATTTAGGGTTAACGGAGGATGAAGCTAACAATATTATTGAAGTGTTAAAGCCGGCTAATCATACTTTACCTAATGCTAACTATATTCTGCTACCCTACTGCGCTAAACCATTAGAATGTAGCTATAGGTATGATACTGCATGTATGAGGTGCGGTGTCTGCGACTTTACATCAATTCACCTAGCTGCGGAGAATCTTGGATTTAAACCAATTACAATAGTAAACTATGAACATTTAGAGAAAACACTAGCTAGGCTAAGAGATGCTGGCGAGAAGGCATGGATTGGATGCTGCTGTGAAGCATTCTACGAGAAGCATTTTGAAGACTTTGAAAGAATAGGACTACCTGGACTAATAATTACGGTGGAGGGATTAACATGCTACGATCTCGGATTAGAGAAGCTAGCATATGAGGGTAAATATGAGGGATTATCAAAAATTAGAGTAGAACTTCTAACTAAGATACTTAAACTATCAGAATCTATGAGGAGAGCTAATAAACAGTTTAACAACCATTAAGCCTTACACAGCTAAATCAGCTTCATAAACTTAAACATGTTAATCACCTCCACCACGGATATATCCTCTCTTAAATCCCCCTTTAACTATTCCATATCTTATTTAGCATCATTATTGATTTAAAGAATTCCATATGTTCCTAATAGCATTTATCCCAATGCACGACATGTAGTTATCAATAGCTTATCCATTCTCAATATAATACCCTCCATCAAATTCTAACTTCTAAACTTGTAATCCATGATTTAAGTTGGTTCTGATTATGACCTATAGTAGTAAGCACTAGCCAGTATAATTAATTTTGAGCTGTAAATAGACTTAACTCTCTTAAATAGATATTAATATATTAGCTACATTAAAATCATGTAAACAACCCCTTAGATAGAGCTTAAGCAACATATAATACCTCCCCCTAGAGCCTAACCTAATTAGCATCATCAACAATAAACTCAGCATACTACGAATATCATCATAATAGAAGGATTAATGACCATGGCAGGTAGATGTATGACTCCTATGTATTATAAGCTTAAATATATAAGCCATTCTGGTGAACAGATATATAGCAGTAGTAATTAGGATGTAGGTTTTCTCCATAATAATTTTAGGCATGGTTTCACCATAGATAGGGAAACTCTAGATGAGGCTTAAGTTTACAGACGTGGCTTAGAAGTTAAGTACAATACGTTAAGTTGCCAGATTCCAAAGCCACTCTATACGGGGTTGAAAAGTTCCTTCATCATTTAATTTTAACTTCTTCCAGGCCTCTAAATCTCCACTATTTTAGTTCAAGCAGTTCATAATTTAGTTGATGGAGCTTATTGTAGAGCATTGTAAAAAGCTAGTTCAACTAATGGAAGTAGCTCTACTTCATATTCATTTATTTTCTTCAATTCTTTCTCCTTCTCCTCATGGAGGATAATTCCCCTTTTTAGATTGAACTTTTCTAGAAACTTAATTATCTGTTTAAGTTCTGGTTTAGCTTTAACTTCAACTGGAATTATTTCTTTGTTTTTCAAAATGAAATCTATCTCCCTACCTTTTTCCCTCCAGTAGAATTTGGCGTCTAGTAGGGATGATGCTATACATTCTAGTAGTTTCCCCCTCTCTATTTCCCTATATAAACCGAAGATTAAGGACCAGTGGTAAGGATATATTTTTTGTAGTTTTCTACTTGTTGAAAGCATGGAGACTCTGAAGTTCTTCACAGCTCTAATTAAGTATGAAAATTTTAGGTAGAAGAGGTGGGTTAGTAAGGTTTTTTTAGATATTCTTAAGTTTCTTGATAGGTTATCGATATTCAAGATCATACCTGGGTTTTGGTAAAATATTTCAACTAGGCTTATTAACAGATCTTTATTAATGTTCTTGAATTTACCAGGTAAATCTATGTAGATTATTTTACCTAGAACGTTTTCCTTCATATATTCCATTATTCTTCTTTCATTATCTTCATTAACTATTTCTGGAAAAGGCTTCTTTAAATATTCCGGAAAAATTAGGAAGAGCTCATCTCTCCAAATCTCGAAATTCTTGATTTGTTTACCCCTTTTAAGCTCAAAAAACTCCTTTAAGGAAAGAGGCATTATTCTTATTAGGAAATGTCTTCCAACTAGATTTGAGTAAGCCTCCCTTTCAAGATCTACACTACTTGAGCCGGAAACGAAAATTTTCATGTTTGGTAATGTATCGTAAAGTAGCTTTAGCTTCAAGCTCCAATCTGTTAGCTTATGAATCTCATCAAAAAATACATATATTCTCTCCCTTTTCCACTCCACACCAATAATTTTCTGATATTCATCCAGAATATTCTTTAAATCTTCTACTTTCTCATCGAAAGAAAAATAGATAATGTTAGTAGGTTTAACTCCATTTTCAATTAAATCCTTAATAAGCTGGTAGAAAAGTGTTGTTTTACCAACTCTTCTTAACCCGGTTAAAATAATGATTTGCCTTAAATTAATCATTTCTTTAAGCTGTTTAAAAACATCTCTCCTATAAATAGGAGCTAAACTTTCATTAACCTTTTCAGTTCTCCACCATTCATTATGAAAAGTTAAAAGTTCACTAAGTCTCATAAGTATATTTGTGGAAACTAATACTTAAATTTTTAGTTTTAATTTGGAAACTAATGTTCTAATTAAAATTCCAATACAAATATTTATACTCTAATATTACCACAAGTTCTCTAAACAGTTTCTCTATTATAATTGTTAAGACACATATTATTAACAATTAACTTGATTCATATTAGTTCATTGCATTTAAGCTAATTCAGGTATTAATGTTGATTGTGGGTTATAGTTTAAATCGGAACCTTAATATTTGGTCAGGCTGTATTCCACGTGTTAATCCTAATTCTTCAGCTAGCTTCACTACTTTATAGAATTCATCCCTTGTTATGTATCTACTTAACTCCCTATATTTATGGGCTTCACCTGCAGGCCAGTATTGAGACATTATGTTTACGTAGCTATTCCTAGATATTTCCTCAGCAATAAACCTTAATACTTTCTCGCTTCCCGCAAGGTTGTTTGGAAGTACTAGATGCCTTATTATTAATCCTCTATAAGCTATCCCCCTATCATCAACCTCTAAATCTCCAACCTGTCTATGCATCTCCTTCAAAGCTATCTTAGCAACTTCAAAATAGTTAGGAGCATTAGAATACTTCCTTGCAGGCTCAACATCACCATACTTTACGTCAGGCATATAGATATCCACCACCCCATCCAGCAGCCTTACTACTTCAACATCCTCATATCCACTACAGTTCCATACAATAGGCAGCTTCAATCCCCTAGCTGCAGCTATCCTAACTGCTTTAACAAGCTGTGGAGCGAAGTGGGTTGGAGTAACGAAGTTTATGTTGTGGCATCCCCTCCTCTGAAGGTCAAGCATGTATCTAGCAATATCCTCCTCACTTACTACATCACCTATTCCTAAATGGCTTATCTCATAGTTTTGACAGTAAATACATCTAAGATTACAGTTGGTTAGAAAGATTGTTCCAGATCCTCCAACTCCAACCAATACATCCTCCTCACCGAAATGTGGACCATAGCTTGAAACCATAGGCTCCCTACCTGATCTACAATATCCCTTCTCACCCTTCAATCTATTAACCCCACACCTCCTAGGACATAGCCTACAGGACTCTAATAAGCCGTAGAGAACATCAACTCTCCTATCCAACTCCCCACTTTCAAACAGATCAAGATATCTAGGTCTATGCATTAATGTTTTAACCCTACTTAAAATAAAAATTTAACCCTAACATCTCTACCATGTAGTAGCACCCATTTCAAGAGTAAATTATTTAAGGTATAGTAGTATGTTGCTATGATATGTTGGATAAGTATAAGTGTTTAAGAAGAGAGTTTAATAAGCCTGGATTAATAAATCTAAATCCAATCCAGAGGGGGGGAATACTTAGTAAGGAGGCTAGAGAGGCTTTACTGGAGTTTGGCGATGGCTACTCAACATGTGATTGGTGTCCACCTAAGTTTGCTAGACTTGACAAGATTGAGAAGCCTCCAATAAGAGAATTCTACGAGGATCTAGCTGAATTCCTCGGTATGGATACTGCTAGAGTTGTTACTAGATGCCGTGAAGCTATGTTTATAGCGTTTAAAATGCTTAGCTCTCCAGGCGACTATGTAGTGGTGGATAGCTTAGCCCACTACTCAACATATTTAGCTGCTGAGTTTGCAGGGCTTAGGGTTAAGGAGGTTCCACATTCAGGCTATCCCAGCTTTGAAGTATTGATGGAGATGTATAGGGATAAGATAGAGGAGGTTAAGAAGGAGACGGGTAAGCTTCCAGCTGCTGTTTTAATTACTCATGTTGACTATTTATACGGTAATTTTAATGATGCTACCGTAGTTTCAAAAATAGCTCACGAGTATGGTGTTCCAGTAATATTGAATGCAGCCTATACAGCTGGGGTTATGCCTGTAAATGGTGGAAAGCTTGGTGTTGACGTTATTGTAAGTAGTGGGCATAAGAGCTGGGCTGCTAGCGCACCTACAGGTATTATTGCATTAACTGAAGATATGGCTGGGAGAATACTTAAAACATCATCTATAACTGGGGATTGGAGTAGGAGAAGCTTTAAGGTTAAGGAGCTACCCCTCCTCGGCTGTACGGTTATGGGCGCACCCCTAATTACTCTTATAGCATCTTTCCCACACGTGGTTGAAAGAGTTAAAAGATGGAGTGAAGAGTTGGAGAAGGTTCAATACTTTGTTAAAGAAATTGAAAGAATTGAGGGAACTAGAATTCTTGGAGTTAAGCCTAAGAAACATACATTAATACATGTAGAGTCTATTGGCCTACATAAAGTATCTGAGAAACATCATAGAAGAGGATTCTACCTCTACGACGAGCTGAAGAAGAGGGGAATAGTTGGAATACAGCCCGGACTATCAAAACACTTTAAGCTAAACATATATGGTTTAAGCTGGGATGAAGTTAAACATGTAGTAAACGCATTCCACGAGATAGCTTCAACATATGGATTGAAAATTCAATAATCTAGAATAATACCTCAAACAATCTAATAATATGTAGAAGGCTAACAGTATTGAAAACCCAATAAGCTTAAATTAGAGAATTACAGTTAAATATGTGTTTAGAGTTAGGAATCGGGTAGAGTTAATAAATAATGCTTCATCACCTCTAACCCGGAAAGCTAGAGAAGCTGCTTTAAACGCTATTGAGAAAGCTTTAGAATCCGTAGATCCAAGAGAGCTTGTAAGATCAAGAATTAGTCTAGCTAATAACATCCTGGAAATTAATGGTTTAAAACTTAATCTATCAAGTTTTAGAAGAATATTTGTTATTGGCGGTGGGAAGGCAAGTGGATCTATGGCTGAAGCTTTAGAAAACATTTTAGGGGAATGGATAGAGGATGGGGTTGTAGTTGTTCCAAGAGGGACATCTAGCCAGTACAGAACCAGAAGGATAAGGCTTCACGAAGCCTCCCATCCAATACCTGATGAGGATAGTGTTAATGGCGTATTGAAGATTATGAGTTTAGTTGAGAACGTTGAAGATAGTGATTTAGTGGTTTGCTTAATTTCAGGTGGTGGATCAAGCCTGATGGCTATGCCCCGTCAGGGAATTCCCCTAAATGATAAGAAGAAAATAACAGAAATGCTTCTTAAATCTGGAGCTAATATTAACGAGATCAATACCATTCGTAAACACATATCTGAATTTAAGGGTGGAATGCTGGCTAGGAGAATATATCCTGCAACTCTAGTTAGCCTAATTCTATCCGATGTCGTAGGCGACAGTCTTGAGGTTATAGCTTCAGGTCCAACAGCTCCAGACCCAACCACGTTTAGGGATGCAGTTAATATTTTAGAGAGATATAGATTATGGAGTAGGACGCCAGATTCAATTAGGGAGGTTCTGCTTAAAGGAGTTAATGGATTAATTCCTGAAACACCTAAACCTGGAGATAGAGTTTTTGAGAAAACCCATAACATCATTATAGGTAATAATAGAATCGCATGTCTAGCTGCTGCTCAAGAGCTTAAAAACAATGGCTTAAATACTTTAATTCTAACCTCACTTATTGAAGGTGAAGCGAGAAACGTAGGCTTAACACTTGCCTCCATAGCACGTGAAGCCTCCAATTCAGGAAACCCAATTCCTAAACCTGCCGCAATAATAGTAGGAGGAGAGACAACAGTAACAGTTACTGGTAGCGGTATTGGTGGTCGAAACCAGGAAGCTGCTTTAAGCGCATCTCTAAGGATAAGGGGGATGGAGAATATAGTTATTGCATCTTTAAGTACTGATGGGATTGATGGACCAACAGATGCTGCTGGAGCTATAGTTGATGGGGAAACAGGAGTTAAAGCAGAAAAACTAAACCTAAACCCGCTAGACTACCTAAGAAATAACGACTCCTACACGTTCTTCTCAAAAATAGGGGACCTTATCTTCACAGGACCAACAGGTACAAACGTAAACGATATAGTAGTAACAATTATACTCTAATACATGGATAAGCAGCTATGTTAAGTACGATAATTTCACCATCAACATTCTAAGCTGCCACATCCTTTATAGTTGTAGTTAAGTATTTATAAAGTAGCTTTACGTTAGTTATATGAATAGTTTTAAGTGGACTTCCCTATTTGTTTGCGGCATAGCTTCCTTCCTAATTCCCTTTATGTCCTCATCTATTAATGTAGCTCTCCCAATGATAGGAGCTGAGTTTAAACTAGATGTTTCCCTCCTAAACTGGGTTGTAACCTCCTTCCTATTTTCATTAGCTATTTTCCTTATTCCATTCGGTAGATATGCCGATATTAGGGGGAGGAGAAGGATATTTAAGACTGGGCTAATTATTTACCTACTTAGCTCCCTCCTCTCAGCTCTTTCAAACTCTACCTATCTACTAATATTTTCAAGACTTATTCAAGGTATTGGTGGAGCTATGGTTTCAAGCACTGCTGTAGCTATTCTTACCTCAATCTTCCCACCTAATGAGAGGGGGAAGGCGTTAGGTATAAACACATCAGCTGTATATATTGGCTTAAGTACTGGACCCTTCATAGGAGGGCTATTAACTTATAGTTTTGGATGGAGAAGCCTATTTATAGTAAATATACCTGTCTGCCTACTAGCTCTTACATTAACACATACTATTCTTAAGGGTGGGGATAGTGAAGCTAGTGGTGGAGATTTTGACTTTGCTGGATCAGTTCTCTACTCCTTAATGCTTATAGCTTTAATTTATGGAGTATCAATACATCCTAATCCTGCATCAACCCCTATACTAGCTGCTGGACTACTTTTCTCCATAGTTTTCATATTGAGAAGTTTAAGAGTTAGAAATCCTGTTTTGGAGTTGGGAATGTTTAGAAACGTTACATTTACATTCTCCAATATAGCTGCACTTATAAATTATAGCTCAACCTATGCTTTAAGCTATCTTTTAAGCTTATATCTACAATACTTGAAGGGACTTAATCCTCAGCAGGCTGGATTAATTCTTTCCATTCAGCCAATCGTAATGGCTATATTCTCACCACTGGCTGGATGGCTTTCAGATAGGGTTGAGCCTAGAATTGTAGCATCTATCGGTATGTCCATTATTACGGTGTGCTTAGCTCTTCTATCAGGTATTAATCAGCAGTCCCAGCTATCTCTTATCATAGCTGTACTATTTACACTTGGCTTAGGGTTTGCATTATTCAGCTCCCCAAACACAAATGCTGTTATGAGCTCTGTTGATAGAGGGCTTTATGGAGTTGCTTCAGCAGTTCTGGGAACTATGAGGTTTATAGGTCAAGTGCTTAGTATGATGGTGGTGATGTTGATATCATCTACAATTATTGGAAGAGCTGAAATAATACCTGAGAAGTATCCTATGCTGATGCTAAGCATTAAGACATCGCTTCAAGTATACGTATTCCTATGCTTCATAGGGATACTTGCATCTCTAGCTAGGGGGAGGGTAAGAAAGCTTAGCTATAATTAGCTGCTCATAGCTTATTCTGCTACTTAAGTCTCTTCGATAAAACTTCAATTAGCTTCTCCTCCTCTAATGCTTGTTTCTCCTCTACTGTTAATGTATCTGGTAGCCAGCTTGGCTTTTCCCTATTCTTAAAGTATTCTCTTATAGCTCTTCTTAATGCTCCTACAGCTAGAACTCCGCAGTGATACTTAACTGATGGAAGCCCTCCAAGCTCATCTGAAATGTTTCTCCAAGATATTTTCCAAGCATCTTCAAGTTTTTTCCCCTTAATCATTTCTGTTAGAATACTTGAAGCAGCTATGTTTGCTGCACATCCGTAGCTTTCGAAAGATGCTTTCTCAATTACTTGGTTACTATCTATCTTTAAATATATGGCTATCATGTCCCCGCATGCTGGGCTTCCAGCTACCGCTGAAATGCTTGCATCCTCCATTCTACCTAGGTTTTTAGGGTTTTTAAACAGCTCTAAAACCCTACTACTATATGGGAGAGGTATTCTACTACTCATACTATCTCCTTAATGGACTTATAGATCTTACCCTATCCACCGCCCCTAATATCTGCTCTACAGTATACTCTATATCCTCATCACTATGCATAGGCGTAATCTTCATCAGTAGGCTTCCATGAGCAGCTTCATAATCCCTACCTATAGCTATTAGTACATGGCTTGGTATAAGAGTTCTACTAGTACATGCACTTGCACTAGATACATATACCCCTCTAAGACTTAACTCTACTGTTAAAGCTTCCCCTTCACATCCTAGAAAGCTTATGTTAACGTTATCTACAGCCCTCCTATCCCCTCCAGGGCCGTTTAGAATTGAATCCTTTACTGATGTTAAAATACTGTTAATAAGCTTATCCCTCAGCCTCCTCATATTATCTATATAGTTTTCAAAGTTTCTCTCTATATTCTCCAGAGACTTGTATAGTCCAGCTATAGCTGGAACATTCTCTACTCCAGGCCATAACTCTTGAGTACTAAGCTGACCGTAAATTATTGGATGTATTTTTACTTCAGGCTTACAGTAAAGCATACCCACCCCTTTAGGTCCATAAACCTTATGGCTGCTGAACGATGCAAGATCAATATCTACCTTATGAAAATCTAGCTTAAACCTACCTAAAGCATCACAAGCATCTGTATGAATATATACTTCAGAATCCTTATCCTTAACAGTTTCCACTATGCTTCTTAAGTCTTGTATGGTGCCTACTTCATGATTTACCCATGCTATACTTACTAGAAGAGTTTCCTTATCGACTTCTCTTCTTAAAGCATCAATATCTATAAATCCCTCCTTATCTACAGGTATTTCAGCTACTTTAAACCCCTCCTTCTGGAGTCTTTCAGCTGGGAACTTAACGCTTAAATGCTCAATACTTGAATAAACAATTTTCCTCCTCCCCTTAGCATGCTGCGCTAATCCTCTTATAGCTAGGTTATTAGCTTCAGTTCCTCCATGAGTATACGTTACCTCCCCCTCCTCTACTCCGAGAAGCCTCATTAACGTATCTGTAGCTTTATGTATGATCTCGTATGCCTCCCATCCCTTTCTATGAGTTATTGATGGATGGCCATAGCCGTAATCCCTATAGGTCTTAACCATCTCCTCTAAAGCCTCAGGAAATATTAATCCTGAGTTTTCAGAGTCTAAATAAACCTCTCTTAATGGTTTACCATGGCTTTCAAGAAGGTCCTTAACGCTTCTAGCAACTTCACTCATAAACACTACCTTACCTCAACATATATTTCGTAAGTATCATTTATTACCTTGTAATCCATGAATTTATAACCTACACTTTCAGCCCAATTCCTAATATCTTCAGGCGCTGCTGGATCTGTAGCTAATATCTTAACTATAGATCCCTCCTTAGCATCCTTTACAGCTTCAATAAGTTTAAGTAGTGGTCCCGGGCATGATTGGTATCTAGCATCAACAACTAAAACATCCATTAAACCACCTATATAAATAGAACAATATCAGAGTTTTTAGCTTTACTTAGGAATGTGGGTGCACCTACAATTCCATCTACGAAATCCTCAAGATCCTCCTTTTTAATTCCTAGAATATCCATAGTTGTTGAGCAGGCATATATTTTAAGCCCTTTCCCCCTACCTATTCTAACCATTTCCCTCCAGCTTGGAAAACTAGTACCTACCTTCCCTCTAAATTCCTCACTATAATTTGAGTAGTCACTACTTAGCTTGGATGGTTCATAACCCTTTCTAAGAGCTAGTAAAGCCCAAAACGTAAAGAAAACCTCTGAGCTCCACCCCATAGATGCTGCACTACTAGCTAAAATTAAAGCAGGATAAAGCCTATCTAATCTTTCAGAGGATAATATAATTGATAGCTTACTCATAAATCTAAATATAACTGCGTTTTATAAATTTTTCCACTAAAATATTTAAACTCAACAATAATTTACAGAGCTTTAGTACAATACAGCAAAATTTATATTGAGCTATAGTGTCTATTAGCAGTTAGGTGTTGGTATTGATTGAGATTATTGTTAAGGCATTAGCTTACTCAAGCTGTATTGCTTTAGGTGCTTCAAGCATAACCATAATTTACATGGCTACTAGAACATTTAATTTTACTCATGCATCCCTTATTGCTTGGGGTTTCTACGTTGTTTTCTCACTATATTCAATACTTGGAGGAAGCCCATACCTATATCTTGTATTTGCAGCTTTATTTTCAGGATTTTTAGGTGTACTTATTTATCTTACTGTTAATAGAAGGCTTTTAAGAGCTAGATCTAGTGAAGTTGTATTGATGATGTCTACTCTAGGTCTTGATCTTATACTTTTCGCCTTCATAAATATTTATGCTGATTTCCTAACAGCTGTTTATGGGCTTCATGCAAGATACTTCGTATTGGAGCTTAAAGATTTAACTATAGATATCGGTATGTTCTCCATTAGAGCTATTGGGGTTATAGCTCCAGTAATTATGGTATTGATAGTTAT
>Ga0209183_1000252_pt1 | contig 24485 bp, 36 predicted proteins | sample LHCtaG_2_FD_184120 | JGI IMG/M metagenome (GOLD analysis project Ga0209183, IMG submission 184120) | Hot spring microbial communities from Little Hot Creek, USA to study Microbial Dark Matter (Phase II) - LHC4sed_replicate (SPAdes)... | ecosystem: Environmental > Aquatic > Thermal springs > Hot... | reverse complement strand
CTTTTTTGCCCTCTCACTTGTTTTCTCTCCTCTCGTCTTCGTCTTGGATTTCGCCATGTTCATAGCCCCTCCTTCGCCGTCCATACTTTACCTGCATCAAGCACAAACCGTGTGGTGGTGCGGTTTTGCCTGCTGCCGAACGGTCACGAGCCAGCAGAATGTCCCTCATTTCCTCATAGTGTCGCTTCCCCAACCCAATTTCAACGAGTGTCCCAACAATGATGCGAGCCATGTGATACAGGAACGCATTGGCTTCCATCGTAATTGCAATTATGCCGTTGCACTTTGAGATTATGATTCGCTTCATTTCCCGCAATGTTGAGCCTAAATCGCTACCGCTGGCGTGAAAGGATGCGAAGTCATGCACGCCAATTAGATATTGGGCTGCAGTTCTCATCGCTTCTACATTTAGTGGTTCTGGGATATGCCAAGCATATCGGCGCAATAGAGCAGATGGAACTGGACGATTATCAATCAAGTAGCGGTAAACTCGGCTGATAGCGTCAAAGCGCGGGTGAAAATCTGGGCTTACCACCTTTGCCTTTTTTGCCATAATATCGGGCGGCAAAAGCCCATTAAGGGCAAATGGCAACCGATCCACAGGGATAGGGCAAGTTGTCCAAAAACTAACCACTTGACCTTCGGCATGAACCCCCGCATCGGTTCGCCCAGCGAATTTAACGCTGACGGGATGTCCTAACAAAGTTGTCAAGGTGCTTTCTAATTCTTCCTGAACAGTGCGTAATCCCCTTTGCCTTTGAAAGCCGTGAAAATCGGTGCCGTCGTAGCCGATGACCAGTTTTATGTGCTTCATTCTTTCGGTTTCCACCATCACTCCACAAGCATGAGCACAGCCTCTTGTGAAGCGTCCCCTCTTCGGATGCCCGCTTTGATAACGCGAGTGTAACCACCATTCCTGTCTTTGTATCTCGGCGCAATTTCGCGGAAGAGTTTGGTGATGACTTGGTGGCGCAATGGGTTGGGTATATACTCGGCAACCAATCGTCGGGCAGCGACGGTGTCTTCTTTCGCGATAGTGATTAACTTCTCAGCGAGTCTCTGAGCCGCTTTCGCCCGAGTGTATGTCGTCTCAATCTTCTCGTGGAGAAAGAGCGAAGCCACCAAGTTTCTTAACATGGATTTTCTGTGTGAAGGGAACCGTCCAAGGAGTTTGTAATCTTTTTTGTGACGCATCCATCAATCACCCCATTCCTCACGGAAGTAGTAACCCATCTCGCGGAGCCTTTCCTCTACCTGCTGCAGTGATTGTTCGCCAAGCCCGGAAACTCGCTCCAGCAGTTCCTCACGGGTGTAACTGACAAGTTCCTGAATCGTCGTTATTCCGTTTCGGCGCAAGACATTGGTGATACGGGTTGGCAATCCCAATCGCTCTATTGGTTCTCCAGACGCTGAAATTGCACCTTCCTCTTCCACCCCTAACTCTTGCAAAACGAACTGTCGCGCCATACCCAAAGGTTGGAACAACCTCAAGTGCTCAATAAGCATCTGTGCTGCTTCCACAACTGCTTGGTCGGGTTCAATCGCACCATTTGTCCATATCTCCAAAATTAACCTGTCATAGTCGCTTCGGATTCCGACACGAGTTGGCTCAACAATAAAATTGACCTTTTTGACAGGCGAGAAGATGGCGTCAACGGGGATTGTCCCTAACGGTAACTTAGACCTGTCAATCCTCTCCAATGGCAGGTATCCTTTCCCAACCCTGATGGTCAACTGCATGTCTAAAGAAGCCTTGCCGTCAGTCAAGGTTGCAATGTGGACTTCTGGATTGGCGACCTCAAAACCGTAGGGCATCTGGATGTCTGCTCCTGTAACTTCACCTTCTCCCTTAACCTGAATTCGTGCTGTATAAGGCATCCGTGGGTTGACGGTTGACAGCGGGCGAATGGCGACTTCTTTCAGATTGAGTATTATCTCCAAGACATCCTCTTTAACGCCGGGGATGGTCGTGTATTCATGAGGCACCCCTTCAATCCAAACCTCAGTGATGGCAGCACCCATGATGTCGTTGAGTAAAGTCCGCCTTAAAGCATTACCGATTGTCGTCCCTAATCCAGGCTCTAAAGGCACAATCTCATATTTTGCATAGCGAGCCTCACGAACCAGTTCTCTGATTTGCGGCATCACCAACAATCTTTCCATCGTCATCATAATCTATTCGCCTCCATCTTTTAAGGATCAAGCCGAAAAAGTGCAGGGAATTCCCCTGCAGCCGGCTTGTAGTAGGCAATATTCATTATCGGGAGTAGAACTCAACGACCAAGTTTTCGTCCACAGGGACATCAATTTGGTCGCGGGTCGGTAAACTCACAACCCTTCCTGTAAGCGTCTCAGAATCTCGGCTCAACCAAGATGGGACAGTCCATTCACCCCGAACTTCTAATGCCATCTGAACATCAGGGTTATCGCGCATGTCTTCTTTGACGCTGATGACATCCCCAACATCCACGAGATAAGATGGAATGTCAACGGTTCTCCCATTCACCATGATGTGACCGTGAACAACCATTTGGCGTGCATGGTTTCTGGAGAGAGCAAACCCCAACCGATAGACAACATTGTCAAGCCTTCGTTCTAATAGTCGCAAAAAATTCTCTCCTGTATTCCCTGACATCTTCGTCGCCATTTCAAAGTAACGGACGAATTGTTCTTCGCGGACATTGTAGATGCGCCTGAGTTTCTGCTTCTCCCTCAACCGCTTGCCATATTCGGTTTGCTTTCGCCTTAATTCACCATGCTGACCGGGAGGTTTGCGTCTTCTGTCCAGAATACACTTTGTAACGCACTTCTCCCCTTTCAGGAACAACTTCATGCCTTCTCGTCGGCACAAACGACAAGCAGGACCGATGTAGCGTCCCATGTAATTTTTCGCCTCCTTGTAACTTTAAACTCTTCTTCTACCTGCCGGTCGGCAACCGTTATGGGGCGTGGGGGTTATATCCTTGATCGTGCCAATTTCAAAGCCCAACGCTTGCAAAGCCCGAACGGCTGTGTCCCGCCCAGGGCCTGGTCCCCTAACGAGTATGTCCAACTTCTTAACTCCCATATCCATTGCTCGTTTCCCTGCTGTCTGAGCAGCCAATTGAGCAGCGTAAGGTGTCCCTTTCTTTGTCCCTTTAAACCCAACAGTCCCACCACTTGCCCAAACGAGTGCATTGCCTTGAAGGTCAGATATGGTCACAATTGTGTTGTTGTAGGTTGATTGGATATGGGCGACAGCATGGGTGATTGCCCTTCTTTCCCTCCGCCTTCTTTGTCCTCTTCTTGCCGCTCTTTTTTGCGCCATTATATTCGCACCCCCATAATCACAGTGTCAGATTATGACTTGATGCTTAGACAATGTCCGAGAGCGTGATTTTATTAAGGACGATTAGCCCTTCTTCTTAGAGCGCTTGCCTTTCTTAGTCCCAACGGTCTTTCTCGGACCTTTTCGCGTTCGGGCGTTGGAGCGAGTCCTTTGCCCGCGAACGGGCAAGCCTGATATATGTCGTCTCCCACGGTAGCAACCGATGTCAACGAGCCGCTTAATGTTTTCAGCAATCTCCCGACGCAGGTCACCTTCAACCTTATAGTTGCGCTCAATGTAATCTCTCAGTCTCGCTAATTCCTCGTCGCTCAACTCACCCAATTTTTTCATTGGGTCAATGCCGACGGCTTCACAGGCTTTAATTGCTAAAGTTCGTCCGACCCCAAAAATGTAAGTCAACCCGACAAACAAGCGCTTATTGTCAGGAATTTCCACTCCTGCAATTCTCGCCATGCACGGTTCACCTCACTTGCCTTGCCTTTGTTTATGCTTTGGGCGCTCGCAAATGACATAAATGCGCCCCCTCCTTCTGATGATTTTGCACTTGTCACACATTTTTTTGACAGATGGTCTCACCTTCATTTTTCGGCTTCCCCCTTAGAGGAGTGACTTTGAGTTTGGTTTCTACTTTATTCGGTAGACGATTCGCCCCCTCGTAGGGTCATAGGGTGAAAGTTCAACTTTAACCCTGTCTCCTGGGACGATGCGGATGAAATGAACGCGCATTCGTCCCGAAACATGGGCAATAACTACTTGCCCGTTGTCCAAAACGACTTTAAAAGTTGCATTTGGTAACGCCTCTTTGACCGTTCCTTCAACCTCAATTGTTTCCTCTTTCGGCATCTTACTGATAGCCCCCGTTAAGTTTGGTCGTCAAAATTTGACTTGCCAAAGGTCATCTTCTCCGTTGGGACCGAGCGTCAGAATGAGCGGTTCGCTATCAAAAGAAATAGCGACCGTGTGTTCAAATTGCGCTGCCAGACTCCCATCCTGAGTAACAACCGTCCATTTATCCGCCAAAACTTTAACACGAAAATCACCCGCTGTCACCATCGGTTCAATAGCGAAAGTCATCCCAGGCACCAAGACAATTCGCTTCAAGCGTGGTTCAGTGAAATTTGGTATTTCAGGCGCTTCATGCAAATACTTACCTACCCCGTGCCCAACGAGTTCCCTCACAACGGAGAAACCGTGACCTTCAACCCAATCTTGAATGGCAGCAGCAATATGCCAGACGGTGTTTCCAGCCCTCGCTTGCTCAATGCCTTTGTATAGCGCTTCAGAAGTGACCTTCAGGAGTTTACGAGCCAAAGGACTTATGCGCCCAACCCCAACCGTTATGCCGGTATCAACATGGACACCTTTGTAAAACACACCCAAATCAATTCCAACGATGTCACCCTCTTGCAACTTTTTTTCAGTGGGAATCGCATGAACGACAGCATCATTAACAGCGATGCAAGTTGCGGCTGGATAATTTCGGTAGCCCTTAAACGAAGGTGTAGCACCCATCTTGCGAATTACCGATTCGGCGATAGCGTCCAAATCTTTGGGCGTGACACCCGGCTGCACTGCTTCCTTTGCTGCTTTCAGCGCGTGATACGCGATTATTCCTGCTTCCCTCATCCGAGCGATTTCATCTGGCGATTTCAGGATGAGTTTTGGTCTCTGTTGCGTTTTTATCGCTCCATTGCTCATAAAACCGTCACCTTTTTCAGCCGCTCGTAAACTTCCTCTGGTGTCCCCGAAGAACAAACCTCCACCAAAATCCCTTTCGTTCGGTAGTAGTCTAAAACAGGCTCTGTTTGCTCACGATAGACAGCCAATCGCTTTCTTATGACTTCAGGTTTGTCATCGTCCCTTTGAATCAATTTCCCACCACATTCATCGCAAATTTCATCGTTGCGTGGCGGTTTGGATTTGAGGTTGTAGATTGCTTGGCAATTGGGACAAACTCGTCGTGCAGACAATCGTTCCACGATTTCGTCGTCACTCAAGTTAAGTAGGACTGCCATCTTCACTTGCCATCCCAATCGCTGCGCCATTTCATCCAAAACTTCTGCCTGCACAAGATTGCGAGGGTAACCGTCCAGAACTAAAGGTCGGTCTGACCCCATCAAAACTTCTTCAACAATTCCATGCATCACTTCGTCTGGGACAAGCAAACCTTTGTCCATATAGGCTTTCGCTTGAATTCCGACAGGAGTTTGCTTTTGGACGGCTTCTCTCAGCAAGTCTCCAGTCGCGGCATATCGCCACCCATTTTCCTCCGCCCACTTTTGACCGTGAGTTCCTTTCCCTGCTCCTGGCGGTCCCAACAACACAATGATTTCCTTTCGCTCGGACATTAGTATCCCCTCCATACAAACTTGAAGTTCCAGGGACTTTTAAGCGCGGTAGGTGTAAATCGCCCTACTTGATGAAAGTTTCATATTGCCTAAGCAAGAGTTGGGCTTCAAGTTGCTTCATGGTCTCAAGGGCAACACTCACCGCAATCAAAACAGATGTGCCACCGACAAGGCTGAATTGTGTCTCAGGAATTCGCGTCCACGAAGGGACTAAGAATTCCAACATCGCTATAATAGCGAGGAACAACGCACCGGCAAAAGTTATTCGGGTCGCTACTCGGTCAATGTATTCCACAGTTTGATGACCGGGTCGTATTCCGGGAATCACACCGCCCCATTTCCGCAAGTTGTCAGCAATCTCGTCAGGTCGGTAGATGATAGCAGCGTAAAAGTAGGTGAAGATGATAACCATGACGCCGTAAAGGAGCAAACCGAACCAACTGCCTCCCGGCGTGAACCAATGTTGGATGACCGAGCGAACCTGTATCATGTCAACAGTCCAACCAACAAAGGGAAGGGTTAACTTGACAGGAAAGAAAGAGACGAGCGTGACTGGAAAACTGACTACAGCCAGACCGAAAATAATAGGGATGACGCCACCGATGTTGACAGGGATAGGTAGGTAACTTGTCACGCTACCCAACCTGTTGCCAACCATCCTGCGGGTGTAAGTGACGGGGATGCGGCGTTGAGATTGTTGGACATACACGATGAAGACGAGGGTGAAACCAAACAGGGCAAAGAGAAGCAAAACACTACCCCAAGGCACTCCGCCAGAAATGGCACTGCCTATGACGCCAGCCAATTCCCCAGGAAGCCTCAAAACGATACCGGCAAAAATGATGATGGAAATTCCGTTTCCAATGCCCCGCTCAGTAATCAACTCACCAAGCCACATCAGAAACGCTGTTCCTGAAATCATTGACAAGACTGCCCATATTTGTTGCCAGATGCTTAAATCCTGCGGCAAAACGGTTCCGCCACCTGGCAAAGGTGTGTTCATGAACAGATGTAAATAGCCAAAGCCTTGCAATGCGGCGGAGAGAAGGGTTAAGTAACGGGTCAACCGAGCAAGTTTCCTACGACCCCACTCACCTTCCTTTCGCCATTCCTCAAGTTGCGGGAACGCTGCCGTCAGCAATTGGACGATAATGCTTCCGTTAATGTATGGGATGACGCCCAGAGCGAAGATTGAGAACTTCCTCAAAGCGCCACCTGTGAACATGTTGATTAGACCGAAAAACGGTCCTGCACCTGCGCCTTGGGTAAAGAAGCGTTCAATGCCACTTGTGTCTATGCCCGGGACTGGGATGTGAGCCCCGAAGGCATAAACAGCCAATGCGAAAAGCAAAAACTTGAAACGGCGCTGCAAATCTGGGACTTTCAGCGCCGTCAAAGCGTTTTGGATTAGGTTGCTTCCTCTGTCTGGTCTGACCATCATGATGAGATCACCACTGCTTTTCCGCCCGCCGCCTCAATTTTCGCTTTGGCGGACGCACTGAAGTGATGGGCATAGACCGTCAAAGGCTTCGTCAACTCTCCTTCGCCTAAAATCCTAACGCCGTCTTCAATATCGTCAATGACTCGTCTCTTAACGAGTTCTTCTGGAGTAACGACCTCACCAGCCTCAAATTTTGCTTCCAATTGCTTGACATTGACAATGGCATAGTGCTTTCTGAAGGGCTCAATTGGCATCGCTTTTTTGCTTTCACCGCGCAATTTTGGGAAGCGCTTATACAGCGGTGTCTGTCCACCTTCAAACCAAGGTGAGATATTCTCCCTTGCCTTTTGACCTTTCGTCCCCCTTCCAGCAGTTTTGCCCTGTCCCGCACTAATTCCTCGCCCAACCCTCTTTTTGCGGTGTTTTGAACCGGGTGCAGGTTTTAACTCGTGAACCATAACCATTTCAGTTCTGCCCTCCTTCAACTATCACTTCTTGCCAAAGGACGAGATGGGCGACTTTGCGAATCATGCCACGCACCGAAGGGTTATCGGGCAATGTGACTGTTTTTCCAATTTTGTTCAGCCCCATCGCTTTGACAGTGGCTTTTTGGTCTTTCGGACAGCCAATCGGGCTACGAACCAATTTCACTTGGAGAAGTTTTTTGCTTGACATCTTGTTCAAGCCACCTCCGAAGTTTTCTTGGGATGGGCAAATCGCGAACGCGCTTGTTTCTCATTTTGGCAATCTCTTCAGGTGTGCGTAACCTTCGCAGTGCATCTAAGGTCGCTTGGATGACATTTATGGGATTGCGTGAACCGTAAACTTTAGTCAGGATGTTTCGTATTCCAGCCAGTTCCAAAACGGCACGGACAGGTCCGCTCGCGATAACGCCGGTGCCGGGTGCAGCAGGTTTAAGCAAAACCATCGTTGACTTCATCTCGCCCCAAACTTCATGGGGAATAGTGTCGCCGAGCATTTGGACTGTAACTAATTCCCGTTTCGCCCGTTCAGCTGCTTTGCGAATTGCCTCTGGAACTCCCAATGCTTTTCCAATAGCAGCACCGACCCTACCGTGCCCGTCACCGACAACGACTAAGGCACGGAAGGACATCCGCTTGCCTCCTTCCATGACCCGCGATACTCTCCGAATTTCAATTGTTCGCTCTTCAAAAGTTTCGTGCTCTCTCAATTCCATCTTCCTGTCCTCCTTTGCTTGTCAAACAAATCTCAGCCTCGTGACTGAAGGGTCAATGATGATGTCTTCCCTTTCCATGTCCAACTTCAATCGCCATTTTTGCATTGTAGTTGCACCTATGATGACCTCGTCGGCAAGGTTGTCCACGACAAAGAACTCGTCGGAAAAACGATAACCGTCAATCCAAAAGTCCAAGACGACCCTTTCCCTGACTGCCAGTGTCGCACCTTGCTGCGCCATTTCAAAAGACATAGGTTGTGGCAACGGCTCAAGGGTTGCTAACCTTTCGGCGATGTCTCTGCGGATGAACGAATAACTTGTTCCGCTGTCAAACAGTCCTTCCGTTTCGTGTTCTCCTCTTGAACCGACAAGTCGGACATGCTTTGTGATTATGCCCATATTGATCGCCTCCCGTTAAAACTCCAGACCTGCTTCCCTTGCAGCATCGGCGAGTGCTTTAACTCGCCCGTGATACTTGTGACCGCCTCGGTCAAAAGCCACTTGCTTGATGCCCAATTCCAAAGCCCGTTTCGCAATCAGTTTACCCACTTCAATTGCCTGTTGGGTTTTGGTGAGACCTTGCAATTCCCCCCTCAGTTCCCTGTCCAGAGTTGAAGCAGCGCACAAAGTTCGCCCCGTTGTGTCGTCAATGATTTGAGCGTAAATGTGTTTTAGGCTCCGGAAAATGGAAAGCCTAGGTCGTTCAGGTGTGCCAAAGACCCGTTTTCGGATTCTCTGATGGCGCCTCATCCTTTTCTCCTGTCTCGTTTTATACTTGACAGCCATCTTTCCTTTCCCTCCGCTCTCGTTATCTTGTCAGATTACTTTCGTCCTTTGGCTGCTTTTCCGGGCTTAAGCCTAATGATCTCATCGGCGTAGCGAATCCCTTTGCCCTTGTAGGCATCAGGCGGGCGAATAGCACGAATCTTAGCAGCGGTGTTTCCTACTAAGGCTTTGTCAATTCCTCGGACGATAATTCGCCCGCACAAATAGTCGTTTTGTGGGCTGGCTGTTTGAGGTTGGACTTCAAAAGTTATGCCTTCGGGCGCATCAAATACAACGGGGTAGGCGTAACCGACACTTAAGACGATTTGGGTTGGCGATTTCTGTTCAACCCTGTAGCCCATCCCACGGACTTCAAGCACCTTCTCAAACCCTTTCGTCACTCCCTCAACCATATTGGCAATCAAGGAGCGGTAAAGACCGTGAAAGGCACGAAATTGGCGGTGGTCGTTGGGTCGTTCAACGATGATTTGCCCGTTTTCAATTTTCACGGTCATTTGTGGGTGAATGGGTTGACGCAATTCCCCCTTCGGTCCTTTAACGACGACCGTGTGGTCTTCAAAAGTAACGGTAACGCCCTCAGGGATTGGAATTGGTTTCTTTCCTATCCGAGACATTTCAACTCGCCTCCATTTCCTGAACTGAAAACACTTTGCTTACCAAACATATGCCAAGATTTCCCCGCCTATGCCTTTTCGGCGGGCTTCGCTGTCGCTCATCACGCCTTGGCTGGTTGAAAGGATGGCAATGCCCAATCCAGCCATAACTCTTGGGATTTGTTTTTTACGGGCGTAAATGTGTCGTCCGGGTTTGCTCACGCGCCTTACGCCAGTTATCGCTGGCTTTGGTGGGCGACCATCAAGGTAACGCAACTTGACGATCAAAATTCCCTGTTTCAGGACACCTCGCTTCTTGGGATGTTCAATAAGCATCTCTTCAAATAAACGCTTAATGGTGCGCAGTGACCTCTCAACATCCCTGGTGAGGTTAAAATTGCGCTTTCTCAATGCATCTACAATGTCAAAATCCCGATTTTTGAGTAAGGCAGGGAAAATGACCTTCCTCTCTAACGCCTGATCTAAAACTTGCAACCCTTTCGCAAGTTCCTGTTCAGTTATGACACGATAGTCGTTGATATAACCTTCCCGCTTCAAAACCTCGGCAACAGCGATTTTGAATTTAGATGATGGCATCCAAACCTCCTCATGACCAGCCTTATAGCCATTTCGGATTCGCGTTAGCATGTCACTGATTGGGTCATTTACTACTGGCATTCCCTTATCCCTCCTAAGTGTTGTTCTTTTTCACCAACTTGCTTTTCGGACGCCTGCGAGCAGGCCCTTGCTCGCTAATTCCCGAAGGCAAATTCTGCATAAGCCGAACCTTCGGATGTATGCTCGCCCGCGCCCACATCGTTGACATCGGTTCTTTTTACGGACTTTGAATTTTGGCTCTTTCATGAAGGCTTTGATGATGTGACACTTGCGTGGCATCCCTTCGCCCTCCTTAATTTTCTCAATTCATTCTCCGTTTCGTAGTGGAAATCCAAGTTCCTTCAATAAAGCAGCAGCCTCCTCATCCGTCTCCGCTGTCGTAACGATTGTTATGTTCATCCCGCGAACTCGGTAAATGTCGTCGTAAGTGAGTTCTGGGAAAATAAGTTGCTCAGTGATGCCCAGATTGTAATTTCCGTGACCGTCAAAAGCCTCTGGCGACAAACCTTTGAAGTCGCGGATGCGAGGTAAGGCTGCGTTGATCATCCTGTCTAAGAAGTCCCACATCCTATCACGACGAAGGGTCACTGTGACAGCAATAGGTTGACCTTTCCTCAACCTGAACCCAGCAATGGCTCGCTTTGCCCGCCTAACGATAGGTCTTTGACCGGTAATGAGGGAAATTTCCTTGATTGCCGAGTCAATGGCGCGAGCGTCATCCTTACCTTCACCAACTCCAACATTGATGACGACTTTCGTTATTCTTGGGACTTGCATTATGTTTTTGTAGCCGAACCTCTCCATCAATTTGGGCACCACTTCCTTCAAGTAGTGCTCTTTCAGTCGCGGGACATACTTTTCACCTTCCCCGATTGGTTCAATCTGTGTCACTGTTTTGCTTTCCTTCCCTTTACGAGCCATGTCATTTCACCCCATCGCGAATTACTCAAATTGCGTCCACGATTTCACCGCAACGCTTGCATGCCCTCACTTTCCGCCCGTCTTCAAGGAACTTCATCTTAATTCTCGTCGGCTTATCACAGTGAGGGCAGACGAGCATAACTTTAGACCGATGTATGGGTGCAGGTTTTTGAATTCGCCCACCTTGCATCAATCTTCCCATCGGTCTTTGATGTTTCCAGACGAGATAAATGCCCTCAACGATAATTCTGTTCTCTTTCGGCAAAACCTTGATGACCCTACCCCTTTTCCCTCGCCACAGAGCGCTTCCTGAGATGACTTGAACCACATCGCCCCTTTTGATGTTCATCTTCCATCGCTTTTGTTCCTTCGTTCTCTTCGCCATTTCAAACGACCTCCGGAGCCAGTGAAAGGATTTTGAGAAAATCAGCCCGTAACTCGCGAGCCACAGGACCGAAAACCCGCGTGCCAATTGGGTTGTTATTTTTGTCAATGAGCACAGCAGCATTTTCGTCAAATCGGACATGGCTTCCATCGGGGCGGCGAACTCCTCTAACTGTTCGGACAATCACTGCCCGAACGACTTCCCCTTTCCCCACAGAAGCCCCAGGGATTGCGTCTTTAACGGAAGCGACAATGATGTCGCCGATGTTTCCATAGCGCGCGTTGAAGCGTAAAACTCGGATGCACTGGATAACTCGCGCACCTGAATTGTCAGCGACCTTTAGTTTGGACATGGGTTGCACCATTTCTGTTCCCTCCATTCGCCTTTCTCAGTTTTGTTCATGCTATCTTTCCCTTTCTTTCTCCTGCTCTGCTTTGGCTTGGGCGATAATTTGGGCTGCCAGGTGGGATGGGACTTCCTCGTAGTGAGAGAACTCAACTCGGTAAGTGCCCCGACCTCGGGTTATTGACCTCAAGTCAGCAGCATACCTTTGAATTTCTGCCAGTGGGACTAAGGCGGTGATTTTCCGCATCCCATCTTCAGGCTCAATCCCTAAGATATGTCCGCGCTTGCCATTCAAATCTCCGATAATGTCCCCGACAAACTCTTCAGGCACAATGACTTCCAATTTCATGATTGGCTCAAGAAGGTATGGTTCACATTTTTCTGCCGCGTTTCGAAGCGCTAAGATACCTGCCATCTGAAATGCAAAATCTGAAGAGTCAACTTCGTGGTGTTTCCCGTCGTAAAGGATCACGCGAAAGTCAACTATAGGGTAACCAGCCAAAACTCCCTTCTGCATTGCCTCCCTGACACCCTTTTCAACGGATGGAATGAATTTTGATGGAATCACACCACCCGAAATTTGGTTCACGAACTCAAAACCTGCACCCCTCTCAAGTGGCTCAACGCGAATTCTGGCGACACCGTATTGTCCACGACCACCAGTTTGTTTGATATATCGCCCTTCGCCTTCTCCCGGTCTGCGGATGGTTTCTTTGTATGGGATTTTAGGCAATTTGGTGGTAACTTCTGCTCCAAACTTTCGCCTCATCTTCTCAACGATGACATCCAAGTGCTGGTCACCCATCCCGACAATAATCGTCTCTCCCGTTTCAGGATGCCGATACCATCGGAAAACACCATCTTCCTCGTCAAGCCTTTGGATGCTTGACAAAATCTTCTCCTCATCGCCTTGAGCCTTCGGGTAAACAGCCAATTCCATGTAACCCTGAGGGAACTCAATTGGCGGGATTTGGACACTTATCCCCTCGGAACAAAGGGTGTGACCTATCCGGGTGCTCTCAAGTTTACCGACCAAAGCAATCGCTCCAGTCGGCGCTTCACCGATAGGTTCATAGGTTTTGCCCTGAGCGACCATCAACTGCCCAATCCGCTCCTTTCTCCCTGTCGTGACATTGATGACCGTTGAGTCGCTTTTTATAGTGCCAGAGAAGACACGGAAAACACTCACGCGCCCCACATACGGGTCAGCAAACAATTTGAAAACGAAAGCGACTCCAGAACCGTTCGGGTCAGGCTTCAAACTCCCTTCTTTTCCATCAGTTTGTATCGGCACAGTTATCTCCAACGGCGAAGGGAAAAGGTTGACAATGGCTTCCAACAAAGCCCGAACACCCATGCCCCTGTTAGCAGAACCTGAGAAAAGCAAAAGATTTTGCGAACTTGCCACTACAACCTGCTTTAGCCCCTCGTTGACCTCTTCATCGGAAAGGCTTCCTTCAGTGAGATACTTTTCCAGCAATTCATCGCTTGTTTCGGCAACTGCTTCAACAACCCTTTCCCTCAATTCCTCAGCAATAGCAACACTTCCGCCAGAAACAATTTGTTCCCCATTGTCCAAAGAGCCATTGAGGACATTGACAACAACATTAGCCCTGCTCCCTTGCTGTGGAACCCAAAGCGGGATGGGTCGGACTTGCAAGTTCGTTTCTATTTCTGTTAGCACTTTTTCAAAACTTGCCCTTTCGTCCTCAACTTTGTTAACGAAAACTATGCATGGTAGGTTGTGGCGGCGGATGAGTCTGAAACTCCTTTCAACTTGAGCCTCCACGCCAACAGTGGCATCAATGACCAAAATTGCGCCTTCAACCACCCGCACCGCTGCGTAAGCATCACCGAAAAAGTCAAGCAGCCCTGGAGTGTCTATGATGTTAATCCAGTGCCCGTTCCAAGGGCAATGTCCAATGGACAAACTAACGCTGTGGTGACGGTTTTTGGCTTCTTCCTCATGGTCAAAAACGCTGTTTCCTTGATCAACCGAACCCCTTCGCGAGACTGCCCCAGCCAGCCAAAGGAAAGTGTCAGCCAAACTGGTTTTTCCCGCTCCAGGTCCTCCGAGAATTGCCACATTGCGAATTTGAGTTGGTGTCATCACCATCATCTTTGTTCGCCTCCTTACTCTGCAATCGTCCACCTCACTGTCATCAAGTCATTTTTTTTTCAAGGTCAAGTTTCATCAGTTTGCTGTTCATGCTCATTGCCCACATCGTTACCCTCAAACCCTTCGGTTTCCTCTTGAACTTCAGTTTGCTCAACAGTCTCAGTCTTTGCAGTAAGCACCTCTTCCAGCAATTGTTCTTCAGTCTCTTCTGCAACTTCCTCACGGGCTACCGGCAGTGGCACCTTCGCCCTTTGAACAATTCGGACGACCCTCCAACGCTTCAGTTTTGAGAGCGGTCTCGTCTCCATGATTTCAACGATGTCTCCCACCCGACATTGGTTGTTTTCGTCATGGGCATAAAACTTGCTGGTTTTCCTGATGACCTTTTTGTAAAGTGGATGTCGGGTTAGCCTGTCAACAGCGACGACGACCGTTTTGTCCATCTTGTCACTCACAACTACTCCAACGAAAACCTTTCGCTTGCCACGAATTTGGCTCATATCTGTCACCTCAATCGTGCCTCCAAGTCTAATATCCAACCCGCAAAAGTTCCCTTTCTCTTAAAAGGGTTTTGATGCGGGCTATGGTTTTTTTGAGTTCGCGGATTCGGTGAGGTCGCTCAACGACGCCCTTGCCAATGGCTTTTTGTTGGTTGATGTTAAAAAGTTCCCTGTAAGCGTTTTCCAACTCCTGAACCAGTTCGGCGTCGCTCATCTGCCTGAGTCGTGTTAGTTGTTCTGACCTTTTAGACATGAATGACTGTCCCCTCCTTTGTGATTATTCGGGTCTTAATTGGCAACTTGTAGGATGCACGGTGAAGGGCTTCAACCGCTATGTCCTTAGAGACACCGCCAATCTCAAACAGGACAGTTCCGGGTTTGACAACAGCGACATAAAACTCAGGGTCTCCTTTACCTCCACCTTGTCTTGATTCCAAAGGCTTTTTGGTCACTGGCTTGTGAGGGAAAATTCGGATGTGAAGTTTTGCTGCGCGGCGGACAAAATTGGCAATTGCCACGCGAGCAGATTCTATCTGTCGGTTAGTGATCCATCCGGGCTCTAACGCTTGCAACCCGAATTCTCCTAAAACGACAGTGTTGCATCTCGTTGCCTTACCTTTCATCCGCCCCCTTTGTTCCTTTCGGAACTTTCTTCGGCGTGGCATTAACATGGCATTATTCGCCTCCTTCCTCTTCTTCCAGTTCCTCTTCTTCCGAAGAAACAGCAACGACTTGTGCGGGCTGCCTTTGCTGAGCGAGAAGGATGCGTTCTTTTCCTTTCTCCAAGATTTCGCCCCTGTAGAGCCAGACATGGACACCGATTCTTCCCCATTTCGTCCATGCTTCATCAAAGCCGTAGTCAATGTCTGCTCTAAGGGTGCTGAGTGGGACACGACCTATGTGCAACTTCTCGTCTCTTGCCAATTCAGCGCCTCCCAACCTTCCAGCAACGATAATTTTCACTCCCAAAGCACCCGCATTAAGGGCTCTTAACGCTGCCTGTCTCATCGCTCGCTTGTGGGAAACTCGGCGCTCAATTTGCTGGACTACGCTCTCTGCCAAAAGTTGTGCTTCTAATTCTGGCTTCTCAACCTCTCGGACATGGATGTAAACTTCTTTGCCTTTCGTGATTTCCTGCAATTGCTGCCGCAATTGTTCAATTGTCCGACCTCGCAAACCAATCAACATGCCAGGACGGGCAGCGTAAACTGTGACGATAACGGTGTTTGCCTTCCGTTCAATCTCAATCCTCGGAATCCCAGCCTGTTTGAACTTGTTTTTGATGTGGTCTCGGATTTTGATGTCTTCCAAAACCCATTCAGTGTAGTGGCGTGAGGAAAACCACTTGCTTTGCCAATCTTTAACGATGCCGATGCGAATCCCGATTGGGTTAACTTTTTGACCCATCTCACTCTGCCTCCTTTGGAGCAACTATAACAGTAAGGTGCGATGTCCTTTTGCGCACCATGTAAACTCGCCCGCGAGCCCTTGGGCGATACCTTTTGAACATTGGTCCGTTATCCGCCAACGCATTTACGACAACCAAACTTTCTTCATCCAGTTCGTAATCGTTAACGGCATTGCCTATGGCTTGCTTTAGGAGTTTGGCGTAATATCTTGCCGGTTTTTGTGGCATCAATAGCAACATGTTCAGGGCTTGCAAAGCGGGCTTACCTTTGATAAGTTGAGCGACCCTCCTTGCCTTTCTCGGTGACACCCGAACATATTTCCTGTGAGCCACAATTTGAACTGCTCCCGTCGTTTGCTCAGTCATATCGTTTTCACCTCTTGGCTGCAGTTTACAAGTTGCGAGTTCCTTTCAACGCTCAACTCGCAACGCGCAACTCAAAACCAAAATCACTTCACCCGCACCACCCTTTCCTTTGCTTCACCGTGACCTCGGAATGTGCGGGTGGGAGCAAATTCACCTAACTTGTGTCCGACCATTGCCTCAGTGATGTAAACAGGGACATGGCGTCGCCCATTGTAAACAGCGATGGTGTGCCCAACCATTTCAGGGAAGATGGTTGAGCGACGAGACCATGTCTTGATAACTTGCTTTTCCCCTGTTCGGTTCATTTCTTGAATTTTCCTCAAAAGTTTCGGGTCGCAGTAAGGTCCCTTTTTCAGTGACCTTCCCATGAACTTTCACCTCACCTAAACCATCTTGTCGCCGTAGCCGACGCGGCGGCGCTTGACGATGAGTTTATCTGAAGGCTTTCTTGGCTTTCTCGTTTTTCGCCCCAAAGTAATCCAGCCCCAAGGGGATTTAGGTGCAGACATACCGACAGGCGCTTTGCCTTCGCCTCCTCCATGGGGGTGGTCATCAACATTCATTGCTGAACCGCGAACATGTGGGCGACGACCAAGATAACGCATCCGACCCGCTTTACCCAACTTGACAAGTTCATGCTCAGCCAATCCCACCCGACCAATGGTTGCTCGGCATTTTATGTTGATGAGCCGAATTTCGCCTGAAGGCATCTTGACTGTAGCATACTTTCCTTCTTTCGCCAACAAGACAGCGAAACTCCCTGCTGCCCTCACCAATTGCCCGCCTTTGCCCGGCGTCAACTCAATGTTGTGGATGATTGTTCCGTCGGGAATCTTTTCCAAAGGCAAACAGTTTCCAACTTTGATGTCCGCATCCGGACCTGACACAACTGTGTCGCCAACTTGCAATTCCTCAGGCCAAAGAATGTATCGCCGTTCACCGTCAGCGTATTCCAACAAAGCGATGCGAGCGGAACGGTTAGGGTCGTATTCAATTGCGATGACCTTCGCTGGAATGCTGTCTTTGTCCCGCTTGAAGTCAATGATGCGGTAAAGGCGTTTGGTTCCGCCACCGCGGAAACGGACGGTAATTTTGCCTTGGTTGTTCCGACCAGCATGCTTTTTCAGCGGCTTGACCAAGGACTTTTCGGGTTCGTCCTTCGTGATTTCTTCAAAGTCGTAAAATGTCGCGTGCCTCAAACCGGGCGTTACAGGTTTTGCTTTCTTAATGCCCATCTCGGTTCACTCCCCTTGCCATCAGAGCAGTCCTTCGTAAACTGGCAAAGTTTGCCCTTTCGCAACGGTGACGATGGCTTTTTTCCAACGGGATGTGTGTCCGACAGGTCGGATATGCCTCCACCTTTCACCCCGCTTCTTCGGCTTGACAACCAAAGTATTGACTTTAGTCACTTTGACGCCAAAGATTTTCTCCACTGCATCCCGAATTTCAGGTTTGGTGGCATCAATCCTGACCTTGAAAGTGTATTGGTTGTAAAGCCTCGCCAACCTCAAACTCTTTTCCGTAACGACGGGCTCAATCAAAATCGTGAATGGGTTGCGGTCAAGGTTACCTGACATTGACCTTCTCCAACCTCCTTTCCAAGACCAAGTCAAAGGCTTGTGGTGTGGTCAAGATAGCGTTGTGCGACAGCAAATCGTATGTTGACGGTTGAAGCACAGGCAACCTGTCCACATTGGGCAAATTGTCCACTGACTTCAACACAGTTTCATTTTTCTCGGTTAGGAGCAACAAAACTTTTCTTTGGCTTAGTCCTAACTTCTCAAGCAGGTTTTTAAAGACACGAGTTCTCGGCTTATCAACCTCTTCCAGACCTTCCACCAAGTAAACTTGACCTTCCTGCAACTTGGAAATCCAAGCCTGTCTAATTGCAGTCTTTCGGACTCGCTTGTTAATTTTCTGGTCGTAGTCCAAAGGTTTCGGTCCATGCACGACACCACCGCCAACCCACTGTGGTGCTCGGATAGAGCCTTGCCTCGCTCTTCCTGTTCCTTTTTGAGACCAAGGCTTTCGCCCGCCCCCTCGCACCTCACCCCTCGTTTTAGTTGAGTGTGTCCCTTGCCGCTTGTTCGCCAAGTGAGCGGTGACGACTTGATGCAACAATGGGATGTTTAAATCCTCACGCAACAAATCGTCAGGGACATTGTAACTTCCAACCCTTTCGCCTTCCAAGTTGTAGATGGGCAAATCCATCTTTCGTCCCTCCGTTTTAACAGTGCTTTGAACATTGCAGGTTGCATACTTTTTGAACGCAAAACTCGTCTAAGCCTGTCCTTGCCTACTCATTTCCTTGTCATCTTCTCAATGCGAACCAGCCCACCGTTTGGACCTGGGACACCACCTTTGATGACCAACAGATTTTGCTCTGGGATGACATCAACGACCGTTAATCCCTTAACCGTTATGGTTTCGTTGCCGTAATGACCCGGCAAACGGGCTCCTGGGATAACCCGTTGCGGTCCTTGTGGACCGTGAGAAGCAGGTTTTCGGTGAAAGTGAGAGCCGTGAGAATCTGGTGAACCTCCAAAGCCCCATCTCTTCATCACGCCCGAAAAGCCTCGCCCTTTTGATGTCCCAGTTAATTTCACCTTATCGCCTTTCTGGAAGATAGCAACTGTAACAACATCTCCGACCTTGACTTCCACATCAGGCGGGATTTTGAACTCTTCAAGGAACCTACAAGGCTTTACCCCTGCTTTCTTGAAGTGCCCCAACATGGGCTTGTTGACTTTCCGTTCAGGGATTTCCTCAAAACCCAACTGGACAGCCGAATAACCGTCTTTTTCCTTCGTTCGCCTCTGGACTATGTAGCAAGGTCCGGCTTTAATGACGGTCACAGGTATTGCTTGTCCGTTTTCGTCAAAAATTGTCGTCATCCCAACTTTTCGCCCTAAGATTCCCGTGACAGCAGTTGTAGCCGTGCTCATTTTCGGTCACTCCTTTTTGCCATAAGGACATCACAACTTGATTTCAATATCAACGCCACTCGGTAAATTGAGTCGCCTCAGAGCATCCACCGTCTCTGGCTTGACATCCAAGATGTCAATAAGCCGTTTGTGGATTCGCAACTCAAAGTGCTCCATGCTTTCCTTGTCAATGAAAGGTGAGCGGATGACGCAATAAACATGCCGGTCAGTCGGCAAAGGGATAGGTCCTTTTACCCGCGCTCCTGTAGCGCGAGCAACAGAGACAATCTCCTGAGCCGATTGATCCAAAATGCGATGGTCAAATGCTTTCAACTTGATTCTGATTCGTTGCTCCACTGGCATCTTCCTTCGCCCTCACTTCTTCACATTCTTTCAGTCATTGGATGAACCCACTAAACTGGTTGCGTAGTGAGTCATTGAATAGCCACGATCCAAGATTATTCGTTCGGCGATGTTCACAGGGACAGGTTCGTAGTGGCTGGGACGCATAGTATAACTACCGCGTCCCTGCGTCAGTGACCGCAGGGAAGTGGCGTAACCGAAGACTTCCGCCAACGGCACTTCCGCCTCAATCATCACTGCGTTTCCAGCCAACTCTTGGACGCCTTTAATTTTAGCACGCCTGGCAGTCAAATCACCAAGCACATCGCCAAGATACTCTTTGGGAATCAAAACCTCCAAAGCCATAATAGGTTCAAGCAGAAGCATACCCGCCCGTTTACATGCTTCCTTAAAGGCAATTTCCGCAGCCAACTTGAAAGCCAATTCGCTGCTGTCAACTTCGTGATACGAGCCGTCAAACAATGTGACCCTTACATCAACAACAGGGTAGCCCGCCAAAACACCTGTGTCCAATGCTTCCCTCACGCCTTTTTCAACTGCGGGAATGAACTCCGAAGGGATAACGCCGCCTGTGATTTGATTGACGAATTCAAAGCCAAAACCGCGAGGCAAAGGTTCAACTTTAAGCCAGACATGCCCATACTGACCTCGCCCACCTGTTTGTCTAATGTATCGTCCCTCCGCTATTGCTTCACGAACTATTGTTTCTCGGAAAGCGACTTGAGGTTTACCCAAACGAGCCTGAACGCCAAATTCTCGTCTTAACCTGTCCTCAACAATTTCCAGTTGCAGTTCACCCATCCCAGCCAAAACCAATTGACCCGTTTCTTGGTCGTATCTTAGTTTAAGGGTTGGGTCTTCAGCGACAAGTTTTTGAAGGGCTTCAACCATCTTCTCCTCGTGAACCCTATCTCTTGCTTCAATCACTCGGAAGATGACTGGTTCAGGGAACTCAATTTGCTCAAGCAAAATCGGACGGGATTTTTCGCACAAAGTGTCTCCTGTCATTGTTGCTTTCGGTCCAACGACTGCCACTATATCCCCAGCATGAGCCTCATCAATGTCCTCACGATAGTTGGCATGCATCCTCAAAATGCGCATGATTCGTTCGTTGGTGTCCTTGCTGGAGTTGTAAACGCTTTCGCCCTTACGAAGGACACCTGAGTAAACCCTCAAGTAAACGAGACGACCAACATAAGGGTCGGTCTGGATTTTGAAGGCAAGGGCGCAGAAGGACTCTTCGTCAGTTAGTTTCCGTTCCTCAATTTCTCCCGTTTTGGGATTTGTCCCACGCACAAAGCCTATGTCCAACGGCGACGGCAGGAAATCGCAAACTGCATCAAGCAAAGGTTGCACCCCTTTGTTCCTCAAAGCCGAACCGCATAAGACAGGCACAACCTTAAAGGAAAGGGTGCCCTTTCGCAAACCTTGACGGATTTGATCAGGTGTCAAGTCACCCTGCCCAAAATATGCCTCCATTAACTCGTCATCTTGTTCCGCCGCAACTTCAACTAACTTCTGCCGATATTCAACCACCAATTCTTTCATGTCCTCTGGGATTGGACCAAATTCCATTTGAGTCCCCAACTCGTCAACCCAATAGATTGCCTTCATCTCAATCAAATCAACGATGCCCTTAAAGTCACTCTCACGCCCGATGGGAAGTTGGATGGGAACAGCATTAGCGCCCAGTCTTTCACGCATCTGCTGGACGACGGTAAAGAAATCGGAACCAACCCTGTCAAGTTTGTTGACGAAAGCGATCCTCGGGACACGATATTTGTTGGCTTGGCGCCAAACCGTTTCGCTTTGCGGCTCCACACCACCGACGCCACAGAAGACTGCAATCATACCGTCAAGAACCCTTAAAGCCCGCTCAACTTCTGCGGTGAAGTCAACATGACCTGGGGTGTCAATGATATTGATGCGGAACAGTTCGTCATCGTGAAGTCGTCGCCAATAACACGAAGTTGCAGCAGCGACGATAGTGATGCCTCGTTCCTTTTCCTGAGGCATCCAATCCATCGTCGCAGTCCCTTCATCAACGCTGCCAATACGATGGACACGACCAGTGTAGAACAGGATGCGTTCTGTCGTGGTCGTCTTGCCAGCATCTATGTGCGCCGCTATTCCGATGTTCCGAGTTTTGTCTAACGGAAATTTGTCTTCCATCATGTTAACTCCTTCCTTCACTGGCATGCACACAAAAACATCCCTTATAAGCGAACCGAGAGAAAACCTGCCGAGAGAACCTCAATGCCGAAACTACCAACGATAGTGAGCGAATGCCCGGTTGGCTTCAGCGATGCGGTGCATCTCTTCTTTCATTCGCACCGCACCACCTCGCCCTTGTGACGCTTCAATGAGTTCGGAAGCAAGGCGATGAGCCATAGTTTTATCTTCCCGTTCCCTTGCAGCCTGAACGATCCAACGCAGCGCCAAACTAATTCTTCGGCTGGGACGAACTTCAATTGGCACTTGATAGGTTGCGCCACCGACGCGGCGCGGACGCGTTTCAACTAATGGGGTGCAATTTTTGATTGCTTCAGTTAGAACTTCCAAAGGGTTGCGTTTTGTCCGCTCGTGAACAATTTGCAGTGCCCCATAAACGATTTTCTCAGCCTTGCTCTTTTTGCCCCGCTCCATGACCTTATTGATGAGCCTTTGCAGCAAAGTGCTGCGGTAGATTGGGTCAGGTGCTACTTCCCGTCTCGGGACAAAACCTCGTCTCGGCATTTTCGCTCACCTCAAGATGAAGAACTGCGCCTTTCCCGCTTCGTTCCATAACGAGAGCGTGATTTCTTTCGCCCTTGAACTCCGGCAGTGTCCAAAGTGCCACGAATAACCTTGTATCGGACACCGGGCAAATCCTTAACGCGACCACCACGAACTAAGACAGTGCTGTGCTCTTGCAAGTTGTGACCTTCTCCGGGAATGTAAGCGATAATGACCCTTCGGTTAGACAACCGAACTTTGGCAATTTTCCTCAACGCTGAGTTCGGTTTCTTGGGCGTCATTGTTCGGACGACCAAACAGACCCCCCTCATCATTGGGACGCCTACAGGGTCATACTTGTAAGCGCCCTTAAGAGAGTTGTAGCGCCACTTGAACGCTAAAGTTCGCGTCCTCTTCCTTTTTCTTTCGCGACCACGCCTTACCAGTTGGTTTATCGTCGGCATCTGCGATTGCCTCCTTACACGCAAAAACATTCTCGCAAAAGTCTTCTGATTGGCGGTTTGTAAGTTTAGCAATCAAAGTTGGCAATGTCAATACATTGGGGAGAGCGTTCGGAAAGCGTGTTATAATGCTCTGCGAGGTGAGGAGAAATGAGAAAAAGAACAAAAATAAGCCTGACAACAATCCCAATTAACCACATCCTCTTCCTTGCCATACTCTTCTGCAAGGAAAGAACTTCAAGGAAACCAAAACAAGGTCGTCCCTTAAACCTACCCAGAACATCTCATCTTGACCCTTGGAGATTTTTGTAGGGAGAGGAAGGGGGAGATGGCGAAGAAGATGATAATGATGAAAGGGATATTGTGGGACATGGCAGTTTTTTGGCGACAGGTTTTGCTGAACTTTAGATTTTTTGTTATTTTAGATTTTTCAAGCACTCTCGACTGGCAGTGTCAAGTGAGACAAACTCTATTGTTGGGCAAGTTTCAACTTTGGGCAAAGGGGTGAGTTGGAGTGAGTTTGGTTCTTGCTCTTGCAACTATCATTTTGGCTGCACCGTCCCTTACACTTTCCAAAGGTGTTTTTGTCGGCGGGGTCACTTCTGATGGGAAATCACTTTCGCTCCCTGCTCCGACTGGAGAAAGATGGGTTTCTGCCGAACAGGTTCAGCGCGAAATGCTGTTTCGTGGCTGGACGCCACCTCTAACAAACGCTCAGATGGCTGAGTTGGCGAAAGCGTTAGAAGCAGATTTTGCCGTTGATGTTTTAGCAGCACCTTTGAAGGTCGGGAAAAAGTGGCAAGCACTTGTGGTTATGAGGGTTGTGTCGGCTCAACTTGGAGAAATCGTTCATTTGGCTCAGACCCGAACTGATATTCCTGCCCCCGAAAACTTGCAACAGGTTGCGGAACAGGTTCTTCCTTCCTTGCTAACCAAATTGCCGTCGCAAATTTCTCTCGCTACCGTTCAACTTTGTGAGAGCGAAAGGAGAGTTCATTTGACTGCTCCGGGAGGCGAATGGAGAAAAGGGATGAATTTGCTCTTTCTGAGAATTTCGGGTGGTCAAGTTACAGTGCTTAGCAAAGGTCGCATCGTTTCTGCTGATCTCATTGTCGGCGGAAACCGTTGGATATTGGAAGCCCAATTGCTGGATTCAGACACTTCTGTCCGTTCAGGAGACAAAGCGGTTCAAATTTTCATCCTGCCAAAACCTTTGGCAAAATGGCAATGAACGCCACTTTTGGCAGGCTTGTTGAGGAAGGAGGGATGGGATTATGAAAAGGCGAGAGTGGTTGAGCACTTGTGGCAAAGCAGCCTTCGCTTTGGGTCTCAGTCCGCTTATCTTGACAGAGCGGGCGAAAGGGGCGAACGACCGAATCCAAATTGGCATCATCGGTGCCGGCGCACGAGGAATGGGTTTGATGCAAGAAGTCCATCAGTTCGGGAAAGACTTGAACGCAGAAATTGTCGCCGTTTGCGATGTTTGGAGACGGAACTTGGAGCGGGCAGCGAATCTCGTCAAGGAGTGGTATGGTCGCGAACCCCTCAAGTTCGTCGCACACGAGGATTTGCTTGCGAGCAAAGAGGTGGATGCAGTCATAATCGCCAGTGCTGATTTCCAACACGCGCGACACCTGATTGATGCAATGAAAGCGGGCAAAGATGC
>Ga0209183_1000250_pt1 | contig 24811 bp, 29 predicted proteins | sample LHCtaG_2_FD_184120 | JGI IMG/M metagenome (GOLD analysis project Ga0209183, IMG submission 184120) | Hot spring microbial communities from Little Hot Creek, USA to study Microbial Dark Matter (Phase II) - LHC4sed_replicate (SPAdes)... | ecosystem: Environmental > Aquatic > Thermal springs > Hot... | reverse complement strand
AAGTTTATATGTCCCTCTTTTCCATTTTGTATTTGCGTAGGGATGGGGCAGCCCGAAGTTACGCCTGCGGAGACCGAGACCTCCGTAACCCGCCTTCCAGACGTGGTCTGCGGAAACGGTCTCGCCGAAGGAGACCTGCGCTCTGGGTGGGTGGGGATCGAGTCCGGTCGCGGAAGCAGGAAGCCAACACCCTTTCAGGGGTTGGTAGCTCACGATTTCTAAAGTGTTCATCTCCTGTCACTATTTCAGCATTTTTCATTACCCCTGTAGCATAGACTATAGAGTCGGCTAGTCCCCAGCCTTTAATCTTCTTTTTCATGGCGCAATCTATTTTAGCGGATTCGATAGCTATTTTTTCGTCTAATGGAGCGAGGGCGCTTTTCTCTTTAATAAAAGCTCTCTGTTTTTCAGCTAGTTCTTGCCCTTCTACCTTCAAGATTTTAGCGTAGACTTCAGAAAGACAAATAGTGGGGGTTATTTTCTCCTCTAAACCTTCGATGATAGGTTTAACTTTTTCTCCCGCTTTAGTTCCCATGAAGTATTCTATCCACGCGTATGAGTCTATTATGTATCTCATACTCGCTCCCTATGGTCTCTTAAATCGCTAATATCAACTGGTTTCATAATCCCAAACATGCTTTCACTTTTCGCAAAATATTCCAGTAGGATTTTATTTATTAAGTTGGAAATGTTTCTGGCTCCAGCTTTCTCTTTGAGTAATTGATAAACATCTTCTCTGAGGATAATGGTTGTCTTTTTCACCATAGACATCACCATAAATATTTATGGAACCATAATCTAATAAATATTGCGCGGCAACAATTTCATGGAATTGTTTGCTTCATGCTGTGAAAACGACGGATTCAAATATTTTTGGAACCGGCGGAAAACATTTTGTCCGCTCTTAAATGAGATTTTTGTGGCTGTTTTACCTTATTTTCTTTATGGACGTTTCGGATCTTCTTTCGAGCGGGGCGAAAATTTATGAGAGACCTCAATTGAACAACCCAGTTCTTCTTCCCGATAAAAATGGTTTACACCATTTTGAATGAATAATTATGTAAATGAATAGTTATGCCATTCGCTAAAATCCCGGTCGGAAGCGTTAAATCCAAAATTATCAGATGCATCCATCTTAACTATCTTGTTGAAGGCCCGCCTCAAACCTTTTAAGAAGGCAACCTCATGATAATGGAGATGCCGGAAAATTTTTGGCTTAGAATTATGTTTATATCTTAGCGTACATCAAGTGGCTGATGGAGCGGTTGATCGCTTGGTATGCGAGGTAAAAATTTATGAGAAGCCCCAGCTGAGCAGCCCGGTTCTTGTGGAGGGGCTTCCTGGCATAGGGCTTGTTGCAAACATAACCGTTGCTTACTTAATAAGAAAATTGGATGCTAAACTATTCGGCGAGATTAAATCCTCATATTTTCATGATGTCGCATTTGCTGATAAAAATGGTTTACTCACCTACCCGACTAATCAGCTTTACTATTATAGGGGTGAGAGAAGCGGGCGCGATCTGATACTGCTGTATGGAAATACTCAAGCCCTTACTGCACGTGGACAATATGAACTCTGCGGATGCATACTTGAAACCGCCGAAAGTTTAGGATGCGGGCTCATAATAACCCTAGGCGGCTACAGACCGGGAAGGGGCGATGTTAAACCGCGTCTCTACTTCGCCGCTTCAGACCATGATATGGCGAGAGCCGCCAGAGATCTTGGGGCTGAACCCCTCAGAATCCAGATTTTCGGATTAGCCGGACTCTTAATCGGCATGTGTAGACTACGCAACCTCAAAGGTCTCTGCCTACTCTCAGAAACCCCGGGAACATATCCAGACAAGGAGGCAGCGCAGGAACTTCTAAAAGCTCTATCAAAAATCCTTGAAATAAAGGTTGACATAGATGATCTAGGCGACCCCATGGATTTAATAAATGTCTTGCCGCCATTTGATTTTGGAGCCATGACTAAAAAAAGAATTGAAAAACAGCCTATGCCGGAGTGGCTGATCTAAAATAAGCTGGATAGACTTTACACTAGCATAATCTTCACGGCTTACTTTAAATTTCCAACCGCCGCTATCCACCTCTAGTTTCCTGCATGAACTGTTGATAAACCCTTTGCACCCTTTCAGCAGCCGGCCCTGTCCCTTCAACCACTCCCTCGCGGGTCACCTTGATCCTGTCCATAACCCATATGAAGCCCTCTTTCTCATAGAGTTTAACCATTCTTGGGAAAACCCGCTCCAGCCTTTCAGCCAACCCCTTAAGATCAAAAGGCTTTTCAACAGATAATATTTCGGCAACCCTGCTTCCGCTCAGTAAAATCTTGGGAATAGGCTGCCCATTAGGGTCAGTTGCATCAGCTAAACATAGGCTTAAGCTACTAGGGTCTATACCGACAAGCGTTCCAGTGTATGTTTTTCCATCAATTGTTACTACGGTGACCGTTTTATCAATAAATGAGGAAACCTCAGTAACGAATCTTCTCTCAGCCGCAGACATAATTTTTACTTCCCTACGCCTGAATCTTACTATTTAATGTTCAATCATCTTTATTACTTTATTGCATGGGTGGAAAATTTTTGCGTTTAATTTGCTGCTCCAGAATAAGCATGGTGTTCGGTGGGACATCGGAGTAAACGATTACATTCGGTCCAATCCAACTGTTATTGCCGATTGTTACTCCTGGCATGAAGAGCGCGCCAACGCCGGTCATAACGTTGTCCCCCATGATCACGCCAATCTTTAATCTTCCAGTATCTATGGGTTCGCCTCTAACCCTCATTTTAATGGTTCTCTTATCGAAACGTAGATTTGCCGAGATTGATCCCGCGCCTATATTGCATCCTTCACCAATAATGCTGTCACCGATATATGAGAGATGCCCAACATGCACATGATCCATTATTATGCTGTTCTTAATTTCGCAGGCGTTCCCAATTCTGGCTTTTCTACCTATGCTAGTGTATGGGCGTATGTAGCAGTTCGGGCCAATATCGCTTCCATCGCCTATATAAGCTGGGCCCTCAATGTATGAGCCGGAACGCACTAGGGCTCCGTCACCCACATAAACCTGGCCCTTAATGCGGGCTCCCTCCTCAACGGCTCCTAGAATGCTCCGCTTAACCGTTTTAAGAACACGCATATTAGCGTCCAGGAGATCCCAAGGTCTTCCAATGTCAAGCCAGTCGTCTCCGGATATTTTTGCAACAGCTACTTTTTCGCCATCTCTGAGGGCTAAACGTATTGATTCAGTTATTTCCAGCTCGCCTCTCTCAGATGGGCTTGTGCGCCTTATTAAGTTAAAAATCTCGGAGGAGAATGCATATATGCCGGCGTTAATCCAATTTCCCAATGCAGCCTCGGAGCGCGGCTTCTCCAGAACATCGATGAGCCGCCCGCAATCAATCTTTAAGACACCGTAATGCTCTGGATTCTCAACCTTAACAGCGGCTAGAGTTGCCGTAGGCTTAGCCTTCTCGTGAACTTCAAGGACTGGTTTTATCGCATTAACCGACAGTAGGAGGTCGCCATTAACAGCCAAAAAATCTTTGTTGTTAATATAATTCTCAGCGGCAGCTATAGCGTCAGCTGTCCCTAAAACTTTTTCCTGCATAACATAATCGATTTTAACATTGAATCTTTCTCCGCTGTTAAAATGTTCCTTAATCATTTCACTTTTATAATTAACAACAATCAGAATCTCTTCTATTCCCGCCTCTCTAAGCGTGCCTATTAGATGCTCTAGAATTGGTTTCCCACCTACGGGTATCATATGCTTCGGGCGGGTGAAGGTTAGTGGTCTAAGCCTCTGTCCTTCACCAGCGGCCAATACAACGGCTTTCATCAAGACTACCGTTACCAAATAGAAATAGGATTGGAAATAAATAAAAGGTTTATGAATATGTGGAATATTTCATTTGAGCCCAGAAATTTTGGAGGTTAAATTTGCGATTGCAAACCCAAATTTTCTACATAACTCCTTATCCTCCTCGCTTTCCGGAGCCCCAACTATCGCTAAGCCATAATGCTTGTCTTCAGGATTACCCTTAATTATCATGCCATGAATAAGCAGCGCCTGCACTATTGACAGCAGCGTAGTCTCAGCCCCAGTTGCTGTTCCACCTGAGGTTGTGAAAGCGGCTCCAACCTTCCCCTCAAGCTTACCATGTATTTCGACGCTTTTATCTATCAGAGCCTTTATTTTTGAACTCATACCGCCGTAATATGTCGGTGAACCGATAACTATGCCGTCAGCGCTTAAAAGATCATCCAGAGAAACATCGTCAACCCTTTTAACTACGCAATCCACATTTTTAAACTTCTTAACGCCCTCGGCAACCAGAAAAGCCGCCTTCTCAGTATTTCCAGATCTCGAATCATACACTATTAGTACCCTCACCATAAGCATATCCTCCATCCAGCAATCTTTTCTATAGCAGATTTATTATTTAATGCCTACGCAAAGAAAACATTTTCCGCCCATTAATTCAATAGGTCCTAAATAATTTAATAAATTAGAAATAGAATTGATTGAAAAATAATAAGTTCGGATTCGATGTAATGCTAATTGGGGATGGTGGAAAACTTGAGAAAAATAATTCTTGACACGGATATTGGAACAGACGTGGATGACGCTTTAGCCCTAACCCTAGCCATAAAATCTAGGGAAGACATAGATTTGCAGGCGGTAACAACCGTCCATGGAAATGTTGGATTAAGATCTAAGATAGCTCTGAAGCTTTTAAAGATTGCAGGTTTAGAAAACATTCCAGTTGCTAGGGGAATAGAGCGCCCGCTGCTCATTGATAGGCCAATTCTTGGATGGGGAGGACATGAGGGGGAGGGGTTCCTAACCTATGAAGATGAAAACTTAAGCCCATCTGAACATCACGCCGTTGATCTAATAATTTCAAAGGTAATGTCCATGAAGGGTGAGATTACATTAGTCTGCGTAGGGCCATTAACAAATTTAGCGGCTGCAATAATTAAGGAGCCGCGGATAATAGACAATGTTAAGGAGGTTGTTATTATGGGCGGGGTTATAAGGCTCTTCAACGGCTTAAACCTGCCCTACAGAGAACACAACATTCTATGCGACCCGGAGGCGGCAAAGATAGTTTTCAGCTCAGGTATGCCAATAACGATGGTGCCGCTTGATGTTACGCTTAAAGTTTACATTGAAAGGGAGGATCTTGCGAGAATACGCGCCGTTGACAGCCCCTTAACAAACGCTATAGCGTCAATGATTGAAAGATACCTGGATATTGTTAAGAGGAATTATACGTGGCTTCATGACCCGCTTGCTTTAGCAACCCTAATAGATGAGAGCCTAGTGAAAACAATGAGCATGAAGATACTTGTTGAAACCAAAGGTGAGTATACAACTGGGCTGACTCTAGCATTGCCCGCTAAGCAAGATGATGAGCAGGTAAAAGTTTGCGTCGATGTTGATGTTAACCGATTTAAAAAATTATTCATGGAAAGAATATGTGCGAAGTAATCTTACCTCTTATCGCGGCTGGCTAAGTTTCCCGGCTATAGTATGGCTTCCTCACATGCTTGAAGGCTTCCATGGCGGCTACTATTGCCTGCCCAACAGCTGTACCAATCTGCTTTATTGGGCACGCTGTCACATCGCCAGCGCCATAAACACCTTTAATATTAGTTCTCTGCAGCATATCGACAATAATGTAGCCTCCTTCATCAACCATTATGCCAGCTTTTTTAGCGAATTCGCTGTTCGGAACCTCGCCAACAAATATAAAGACCCCGTCGACGCTTAGCTCCTTCTCATCGCCGGTTCTCCTGTCGAATAGGATGACGCTTCTAACCTTCGAGTCGCCCCTAATGCGCCTAACCTCGGTATTCCAGAGAATTTCAATCCCCCTCATAGCAAGATCCTTAACATATATTTCATCAGCCCTCAGCTGATCCCTTCGATGCGCCAAGTAAACCTTCGAGGCTAGATTAGCTAAATATATGGCTGAAACCACCGCAGTGTTTCCACCGCCAACTACGAGAACCCTTAATCCCTTAAAGAAGGCCCCATCGCATAAAGCGCAGTAGCTTACGCCTCTACCCTCAAACTCCTCTTCCCCTGGGATCCCTAGCTTTCTATGCCTGGAGCCTGACGCTATTATAATTGACTCAGCCACGTAATCCGCTGAACTGGTCTTAACAATCTTGCGTTCATCGTCCAATATTAGCTCCTCAACCCCCTCAAACTCATGCACCTCAGCTCCGAACCTCCTGCATTGATCAAGCATTCTTTTCGCGAGATCCTCACCGCTGACGCCGTCTGGGAAACCCGGATAATTCTCAACCCAAGGTATAACCATAAGTGTGCCGCCAGCCTGCTTCTCATCTAAAATAAGCGTTTTAAGCCCGCTTCTAGCACCATAGATGCCGGCTGTTAAGCCGGCGGCGCCCGCCCCAATAATTATTAAGTCCCATTTCTCCACTCTTATTCCTCCCTAAATTAATTGAATTTGCATCCGTAAAACTATTATTGTAAAATGGAGTATGCGCTATTGTATAAGCCTAGAGGAGCTATGCTTATGAAGGAGGGGAAAACGGGTTTTGAGTTTCTGGAGCATATGGCGGACGCTTACATAGCCGCTTACGGTAGAAACCTCAATGAGGCATTTGAGAACGCTGCCCTAGCAATGTTTGAAACCATGACGAGCACATCAGATGTCGAACATAATGTCGAGGAGGAGGTTGAAGTTGAGGGTGAGGATGAACAATCCCTGCTCTACAATTGGCTTGAAGAGCTTCTAGTCAGATTTGAGGTTGAAAACATGCTATATTCAAAATTCAACGTGTTAGAGATATTGAGGAAAGGGGGCGGCGGATTTAAACTCAAAGCTAAAATCTACGGCGAACCGTTCGATCCGGAGAAGCATAAACAAAAGGTTGGGATAAAAGCAGTAACATACCACCGCATGGAGATTGAGAAAAAGCCCGATGGGGTTGTTGTAAAATTCATACTTGATCTATAAGAGACGCCCACATATAAATATACTTCCACATATTAGCAAACCTTAAAATACGCTGGAATAAAGATCCTTTAACCGTGGCGGCTCATATGGATCCTAAGGAAGCCAGGGAAATAATTAAAGACATCAGAGTCATCGGCCAAACATATAGGGAAGTCTTTAACGCAATGAATAACGTTTCTAACGTGATAAAACCCGTGAAACGCTTATTTAGCGATGAAAAAAGCAGATTGGGATCAAAACTTATCACTGCTGGTGTAGCCCTAGTAGTGTTTCCAGAGCCTATAGTTTCAGACATTATGGGTACAACATTAATAGCGGCTGGAACATTAATAAGCAGAATTAGGGAACCGAATGTAATGGACATATATAGGGAGCTTAGGAGAATAAACAGGGGCCTAGGGAGCTTCAATAGAGAGATTTTCTAACCCCTCTATGATGAATTGAATGGCTATAGCCGCTATTAAAAGCGCCATGACCCTGGCGATCACTATTGAGCCGCTTCTTCCAAGCACTTTATAAATTGGCTCAATGAACCTAAGCGTTAACCAGACTATTACGAAAACGAGCACAACGGACATTATTGTGGTTAAAAGCCCATAGGTTTCAAGATTGATTATTGTGGTTGTTATAGCTCCCGGACCTACAAGCAGCGGAACGGCTATTGGAACAACACCTATGCTCTCCGGAGATCTCTCCTCCCATCCGCCTATCACCAGAATTCTTACAGCGATTATTAGCAAGAGAATCCCGCCGGCGATCATAAAACTTTGCAGGGTTACACCGAAAAAGTTCAGTATCTGCCTTCCGGCTAAAGCAAATGCTAAAAGCAGAATGAAGCCTGTTATCGTAGCTGTGTGAAATATTCTCCTCCTGGATCCGCTGCCGATCCCTTCAGTTAAGCCTATAAATATCGGTATATTGCCAAACGGGTCAACAATTATAAATAGGGAAATGAAGCTCTTAGTTAAATCTGGAAGCACGCTAAGTAAATTTTCCACCATATGAAAACCTTTAGCAGCCTCAATATTTTAGCTTAACTGGAGCAAATGGAGAGCCTAAGGGAAAAATATATATTATTGAGAATGAACATTGAATGAAAATATGTAAAAGAATATATGGAGGAAGAAAACCTCCGCGTGAATCTTAAATCTATCAATCAAAAAGAGACGTTGAAGTTTAATTTCTGGAGGTGCCTAATTGCACGAGAAAGATGAAGAAATAAGATCAATTGATGAAATTAATGAGAAGATAAAGCGTGGAGATGCTGTCGTATTAACGGCTGAAGAGATGATTAAGCTTGCGGAAAGCAGCGGACTTGAGGTTGCCGCTAAAGAGGTTGACGTTGTCACATCCGGAACCTTCGGGGCGATGTGCAGCTCCGGCGTATTCCTGAATTTTGGACATTCCGATCCTCCGATAAAGATGACGAGGTGCTGGCTAAACGATGTTCCGGTATATAAGGGGCTGGCTGCTGTAGATGGTTATTTGGGCGCATCATCAATGAGTGAAACCAAGGGTTTCGATTACGGCGGCGGACACGTCATAGAGGATCTGGTTTCCGGAAGAGAAGTTGTTTTAAGGGCTGAATCTTATGGAACTGACTGTTATCCTAGGAGACATATTGAGACGATGATAACGATTGATGATTTAAACCAGGCTGTACTCGTCAACCCGAGAAACTGTTATCAGAAGTATGATGCTGCCACAAATAGCTCTGATAGGGTTCTATACACCTATATGGGTACACTGCTACCGAACTATGGAAACATAACTTTTTCAGGCGCTGGACAACTGAATCCTTTATGTAAGGACCCTAACTATGAAACTATTGGTTTCGGAACCAGAATCTTACTAGGCGGCGGTGTAGGCTACATAATCGGTGAGGGAACGCAGCATAATCCCACATCAGGTTTCGGCACCCTCATGGTTAAGGGAGATCTGAAACAAATGAGCAGACGATATCTACGCGGCGCATCATTCCACAGATATGGAACAACCCTATATGTCGGCATAGGCATACCAATACCTATCATAAACATGAGGGTTGCTAGGACGGCGGCGCTGAAAGATGATGAAATATATGTTGACATACGGGATTACGGCGTAGCGGTTAGACCCGACTTAAGACCTGTAGTAAAAAGAGTTTCATACGCTGAGCTCAGATCTGGAAAGGTTACAATCGGCGATAGGGATATTCCATCGTCATCATTATCAAGCTACAAGATTGCCAGGGAGATCGCTGAAACCCTTAAAAAATGGATCCTGGAGGGAACATTCTTCCTAACAAAGCCCATAGAGCCGCTTCCAAAGCATGGGAAACCTAAACCGTTAAAAGTTAAAGGTAGGGAGCTGAAGGTTGGCGACATAATGAGCAGAAACGTTATAACCGCTAAGCCAAACGACGACATCAAGGAGGTCGCATCGAAACTTGTTGAAAAAGGCATAGATCATTTACCGGTTGTTAACGAGGAGGGCAAACTAGCTGGGATAGTTACTTCATGGGATCTAGCTAGGGCAATAGCCCAAGATAAAAGGAGGCTGGAGGAAATAATGACTAGGAAGGTTATTACCGCCTTCGAAAACGAGTCAATAGATGTTGTTGTACGCAGAATGGCGCAGCATAACATATCCGGCGTCCCAGTTGTCGATAGAATGAACCATGTAATCGGCATATTAACAACAGATGATGTTTCAAGAAAAATCATCGGGGGGAGAACCGCTCAATGAGGGTTAAGCTTATATATTCACACAGCGTCGTTGAGAAGCCCATCCTAGCCAGCATAGTGCTCAAAACCGGCATACCGATAAATATTCTTGAGGCTAGAATAAATGCTCAGAAGGGTGAACTTATAGTTTCAATACCGGCAAGCGGGGAAAAACTCGAAGAAATACTAAACCTCTTTAGGGAAGCTGGAGTAAAAGTTCAGGAATTCATTGAGACTCTAAGAATAGACTGGGAAAAATGTATTGCATGCGGCGCCTGCATATCACCCTGCCCAACAAGAGCCCTAAGATTTAGGGAAGACTGGACGCTTGAGTTTATTGAGGAGAAATGCGTAGCATGCGGAATATGCGTAGCGGCATGCCCGGTTAAAGCGATAAACATGCCGTGAGAAAGATGATGGCTAAAAAGAAGATAGGGGATAGGATAATTTACGAGTATGGATTTCTCGTTGGAAACTCAAAGGTGCATATAAAATGCGATAGTAAGGATGCAATATTGAAATCCGTTGAGGAAATGAAGCAGCATATAAAGGATCTCTCAGAATACATTAAGAAGAAACCGCAAATCCTTTACGCTCTAGAACCGCTAGAAATCGGATCGGACGCTCCGCTAATCCTTAGAAAGATGGCTTATGCCTCAAAAATTGCAAATGTAGGCCCCATGGCCTCTGTCGCAGGAGCCATTGCCGATCTCGGTTTAGAAGCCCTTCTCAGAAGGGGCTCAAAAATTGCAGTTGTAGAGGACGGGGGTGAAATCTCAGCATCCACCATAGAGGATATGCCAATATCGATCATAACAAGCGAGAAAGACCTCTCTGGGAAAATCGGCCTTCTAATAACCAACGGCGACTCACCAACAGGCATAGCCACAAGCACAGGTAAGACGGAACGCGTCATAAGCTTTGGGGAAGCCGATTCAGTAACCGTCGTCGCCGAGAATGCAGCAATAGCCGATGCAGCTGCAACATCAATATGCAATACAATAACAGGTTTAGACACCGCCAGCTCAATCCTCAAGGGACTGGAGAAAGCGAAAAACATAAGGGGTGTTAGAGGCGCAATAATAATTCGAAATAGACGGGTTGGATTAGTAGGCAAACTGCCGAAAATAATTAAGATAAGAGATTAAAAGGCAGGAATCCCTTCATAGGCTGCAAAATCTTTTAGTGCATCCAGCAGCAAGTATATTGCTGGGCCCGTGGCCTAGCTAGGATAGGGCGCAGCGGATATAACGCGGCATAATTTCCGCGTAAGCCTTCGGAACCAAAATCACTTTGAAGAAAGCCTGAAGTCGAGGGTTCAATTCCCTCCGGGCCCGCTAAATTTTAGTTTAATCCTTTTTTCAAGTTTCGGATTAATCTCGACGCCCACGTCTCTTCCGTCTAATTTCAGAAGGCTCCCATGGTGGAGCCGTATGGCCTCCTATAATCTGGAAACCCTCGCATCAGATATGCCCAAACATTTATAGGGGTAATCTCAAATATTGGAATGATTAATATTGAAGCCCAGCGATCATGCTATATCCAACATAATTAAGTTCGCTGAGGACGCTCTTAAAAAAGGCAATTATGAGGATGCAGCGCGTTTCTTCCAATATCTAATGACGTATTTTGGGGCAATCAATGATGAATTTAATAAAAGGGTTTTCGCCATAAAAACTGGAGAGTGCTGTATGCGAGCAGCTGAAAGAGCCAGAGGCTCCCCTAGGGCAATCATACTATCCGTTAGGGCTGCGGAGGCTTTTCAAGAAGGCGGAGATTTTGAGATGGCAAGGCTATGCAGCTCAAAGATATGGGAATACTACACAGCGATCAATAAGGGGGAAACTGGAAAAGATAGCGAGAGCATTCATGCACTTAAAGTCTTCGGCGACCATCTCGCAAGCAGCGGCGACTTGGAGAAAGCTGCAATAATATATTTGCGCGCCGCCGAAAACGCTTCAAAAGGCGGCAGAATCCTTCTTGCTGGAGGGCTCTGCAGGGACGCGGGAGATTGCTACCGAAAAATAGGCAACCTAAAATATGCCGCGGAATACTACGCTAAAGCCGCAGATGCATATCTGCAATGCCGAGAATATTTCGAGGCTTCATTAAACTACTGCAAAGTCAGCCTAATATCTATATGCCTAGGGAGGATGAGGGAGGCCTTATATGCCGCTGAAAAGGCTGAGTCAGCATGCAATTGGGGTGAGATAGGAATTTTTCTGAAAGATTTAAGCCGCATCTGCAAGCTGCTCAGCCAAGGCTTCTTAATTGAGGCTGAGGAAAACTGGAATAAAATAAAGGCAAAGTTTAGTAGAGAATACACCCAACTAGTCGAGTTATCCTTTCAAGCGGCAAGAAAAATCAATTAAGCAAATAGGGAGTTGCACGTAATGAGCATGTGATTTAGGGGAATAATGCTCCTCAATGATTCTCAGATAGAAAGAGTCAAATAGCAGATGTTATTCATCAATTGTAGTGCGGTCGCCATGTGGAAGAAGAGCACTTGGATATTCATAGCTTTAGCTTGTATTCTAGGGATCTGGTACTATCTCCTCGGAGGAGAAGCAATTCTTGAGGGGCTAATGCATGAGCGCGCTGCAAGGTTCATTTATGTTGTTCTCGTGTCAGCCGGGCTCACAATCATCTACATTTTGACATCGCTGATAATCCGATCAGCCATGCTAAAGGCTGGGGCGAAAGAAGGCGAGGTAACCATGATCCTTGGGGTAATAAAGGCAGCGCTTGTTTTAATCGGCGTGATCGCCATCCTAAGTGATTGGTTTTCCCTTGGAGCGCTTGGAACGCTCTTCGCAGCCTTCGGAGGAATGTTCCTCGGATGGTCTCTTCAGGGTCCTGTGAGCGGATTAGCCGGATGGCTACTCATATCAATCATCCGCCCATTCAGCGTCGGCGATAGGGTTCAGCTACCCTCATATGGCTTAGTTGGCGATGTAATATCTGTTTCACCGCTTTACACGGTGCTTAACCAGGTGGGTGGAAGCGTTGGAAGCGAGGAGCCGGCGAACAGAACTATTTTGATACCCAATGCCCTGCTATTCAGCACATTAATCATTAATTATACGCCGAAGGAGCAGGAGAGGCTAATTGAACTTTTCCGAAAGAGATTTGAAAAAGGCGAGGGAACATCGGGACCAGCGTACATACTTGATGAGTTTGTTCTAAGAATAACTTTTGATTCAGACTGGGATGAGGCTGAAAGAATACTTCTTAACGCGGCTAGGGAGGTTACGGCTGACATTATTAAGGCAACTGGGCAGGAGCCGTACATCCGCGCAGATGTATCAGACTGGTATGGAGTTTTCATGAGACTAAGATTCATGACTCTGGCTACCGAGAGGCCGAGAATAATGTATGAGCTCACAAAGAGAATAATTAAGGCTATACAGGAAAGCGATAAGGTGGACATAGCCATACCATACGTTTACTCGCTTAAGAGGCCATTTCCAGTTTGGGGTAAGCTTGAGGAGCCAAACCTAAAAATCCAGGAGGATCCTGGCGTGGGTAAAACTTCTAATCCGCTTTCATCTAATTCTGCGCCTACTGAGGAAAATGAAGGCTGCTAGGCATATGATGGTTAAGACCGTTGCAAGCAGTATAAGCGGAAGCGAATATTGCCCGGAGCCAAAAATTATTGGAATCGGGCCAATTAGAAAAATAAAGCTGAAAGAATCTTTCAGCCCCGTGAGAAGAGTGGCTAAAAACAAAATCATCATACCTATAAATATTAACATGAAACCTACGATGAATATTTTCATAAATGACGTTTGAAAAATAGTTTTTCCCTCAATCCCAGATTCTACCCTAGCGGATGCCTCAGTCTTTCCGTAGCATTCAAAACATAGCCACATGTATGGTTCTATGCAACGCTCACATACGGCTTTGCCGCATTCTTGGCAAATATACCTCGCACTTCTTTTACCGCATAATTCACATATCTTAACGCCCAATTTCTCATCCCCCTCAAAGTTTTAGCGGAGCGTCAATGTTTGACTTAAAACAAGCATAAATATGAGCGATGCCGCAATTAGTACGATTGAAAGGATCATCAGGGTTTTCACCGTCTCCCTGTCGGTTCCAAAAATTATTGGAATCGGCCCAACCATAACCAGTCCGCCTCCCTTAATCTTTCCATGAGTACGTATGCCCGCAAAAAATATCATTATAACCGCGATAAATATTAATATAAAACCTAAAATAATCAATGTTAAACCTAACAGCGTAAGAGACGCTGCCTCAGCCATACTCATCCACCAGCTAATTAATTAGTATAAACCCACTCAAATAATTTTCCCGGGAAACACTTTTCAACCACACAATGCTCTTGACATGCGCCGAGGAAGCCAAGTAAGCTTTAATATTATTTGTTCGCTTTTGTAATTGTTAGTGCCTAAAATGAGACTTGAAGATATCATCCGGAAGATCCTTTTAGCTAAACCTGAATTGACGCGTGAAGAAGTCTTAAAAATGATTGAGCTGAAAGAGAAGAGCGCTAAGGGCTTCTTAACCCGCGAGAGCGCAGCTCTATCCTTGGCCGCTGAATTTGGGGTTGCCATAGAGGAAACCTCCTTTAGGCGTGGGGTGCAGATTAAAGATTTAGTTTCCGGCTTAAAGGATGTGACCATCACCGGCCGAGTGATACATGTTTCCCCAACTAAGAAGTTTATACGTCAAAATGGAAGCGAAGGAGCGAAAAGAGTCATCCATGTAGCCGATAAAACGGGGGTTGTTAGAGTAGCCATATGGGATGAAGAGGCTTTAGCATTGGAGCCTAAGCATATATTAGACAGACTGGTTAGGTTACGCCACGCCTCAGTAAAACGTAAAGCCGGTGGAAAAATAGAGTTAAATATTGGATCAAAAGGTGAAATAGAGATAGATCCGGAAGACCTGAAAGAGGAGGATTATCCGCCGCTAACATCCTTTATTGGGACGCTAGATAAAATCACTGGCAATGAGAAAAACATTGACATTATTGGGCTTGTTTCACAAGTATATCCGATAATTACATTTAAAAGGCAGGATGGCGGCGAGGGAAAAGTTAGACGTGTGGAAATTAAAAATCATACAGGTAAAATCACCCTGGTACTCTGGGATGAGAACGCTGATGCCATCTCAGAAGAACACATTGGGAGACACATATTAGTCTTAGGGGCAGGTGTTAAAAAACGCTTTGATGGACGGCTGGAGCTCCACACAAAAAATCAGACGGAAATAATTCACTTAACAAAAAAGCCCTCAGGCTTCAATATGGAAGACAAGCCTAAAAATGCCTAATCAATATAAAAATAAAAAATAAAGTAAGGATTCTTTGCAGTTTACTCTTTCTTCGTCAGCGAGATTTCTATCGTTGAAACATTGGTTTTCGGCCGATCTGGGCTTGACATCTCCTGGGTGCCTATCTCTATTTTCTCTATGTTAAGATCTTTGAGGAAGGCGCGGCGCAGGAGCTCAACAACATCTACAGCTCTGCTTATAGATCTGCCTCTAGCCTTAACGACAACCCTCTTAGCGCCGGAGTTGAATGCTGTTAGGCAAGCAACCACATAGTTCATAACTGGTTTTTTCCCGATCATCACCTGACTTTCCTCAGCCATGGAAGATTTCTACTCCTTTGCTGTTTATTCTTCATGTTTTTATTTTTAGAACTTTGATATAATACTTTCCCTTTTTTGTTGCTTTATTACATTAGCAGATTGCGAAAATGAAGCGTAAATGATAAAACGTTTTGCTTCACGCTCTGCTATAATAGCATGGATAAAGCCATGAATGCGGAGCCTAGAAAAATGAAGATTATTGAGCTTAATTTAGCTTTCTTCGCAACTCTATCGGTTAATAATCCAAGATCGCCGATCTGTTTTTCCCCAACAACCTTCACCTTCGGAACAATAACCCTACGCCATGCCGCCGTAGCCTCACCCATGCTTTTTACAGCCTCCAGGACAGCCTTTCTTGTATACTCAATGATCTTTTCATGGTCCACAACCTCGCCCACCGGATGATAACCCCTATCCGCCAATACAACGCCGTTAACTATATGCGTGTCCGTTGTGAAAACCTCGCCGCATTCTATTCCCATTTCCCTTAAAGCCGAAAGTATCTTCCCACGGAGATTGGAAACCATGTTGTTACCATCTATGGTTACATATGCCGTTCTCCGCCCATCAACCTCAACCAGAACCGCGGTTATTCCTCCAGGGCCCATTCCATCCTTAAGTCCAAGGTCTTCCGGGAGAAATTTTCCAGCGCCAACCCTCATAGCGCTTATTTCATTCCTTAGACGCGTAGCCTCTTCCAGCGCAGATAAAGCCGCCTCTTTAATTATCATCGTGGCTTTCTCCAAATTAAAGGGGCCGTTGATGCTGTTATGAGCGTCAATAGCTATTGCTAGTGAGAATCCCATTTTCTCCGCTTCCCGCGATATAATATCATTTAATTCCAAAGGTAAATCCTCCATTGTTTCAGGGGCCAACGTTAAAGTTAAAAGCACGCATCCGCCGAAGACTTGACAGCCGGCTTTCGCCCCCTTCCTTTCAACCATAAGAAAGGGGGAGGCTTCATTTGAGAAGCCGTCAGCTTCCTCCATTAATGCTCTGCTTAAAAAATCCAAGATTTTTTTATTTTGATCTTGCGAAGCTAAATCGAGTTCATGCCCTGAAATCCCATGGGGAACGGAGACTACGCATTCCGCCTCTCTCTCCAGCAGCGCCTGGATTAGTTCCGGAAGCGGGCTGCTGCCTATGTTTTTGAAGGGGCCGGGATGCAAATTTGGAACTACAAGGATCGCCTTTAACTTATTGTCATATTTACCCCTAAACATTAGCAATGAAACATTTATATCACGTTCCTCACCGATCTGCTCGAGTATCTCTTCAAAAGGCTGCTCAAAACTTTCAGTCCAGTCGGCAAGAAAAGCCCTAAAAAGTTTAAGCGATGGAACACCGAAGGTTTTCATTCCAACATTGTCCAAGGTTTTTCTAAAGAGCCAAACGCCCAGCATAGAAAAAGCTATGGCTAGCAGAAAATAAAGCGTGTAAAACGTAAGAAAATTTTTCATCTGAGCGAAAGATATTAAAGCGAATAACGCTGAGGGCTGAAGGAGACCTGAAAGAAATTTTCTCAAGGTGCCGGAAAACGATACTGTAAATATAACTAGAAACCTTAATGCTAAATCTGCGAAGAAACCTAAAGAAACCACTTTAATAAATAAGTCTAAGTTGGGAAAATAAAACAGGAGCGCATGGGCTACTAGGATAAATGTGAAGAGAAGCATGTTGGAGAAGAAAGATAGAAATAGGCATCTTCTAAGGTTTAAAATTACATCTTTCCGAAGCAGCAGTCTAGATGAAAAATATTCTGTGAGAAGGCTTGCTGTGAAAACGCATAGCCCAAGTATGAAGCCGCCGATGAACCATGATGCGGAAGGACTTAGCGGGACATTGCCAGAGAAGCCCAAGAGTACGGCTCCGACAAATAAACAAGTTATTGTCCCCTTATAGGAGGGAAGCTTAAATAGAGAAGAGTAATGTTTAACCGCTAAATCAATATTGCCTCTGAAGGAAGCCGGCATGGAACGAATCATTAAGCCCATTGGACGTTAATTTTTTGTTACGTGGAATATTTAAAGTTGACACTCTTTTGTCTCCCTGACGATGCCGACATGTTGACGCCATTGAAAATGAAAAATTTAACATCTTCATGTTCTTTTCCATAGGGCTTTCTAGGAAATTTCAAAGGGGTGAGAGAAAGCATTACTGAATAAGAACCGTATGAATCTTATTTTGAAGGCGAAAAAATGCCTTTGAAGCTGCGAAAGGCTCTTATTCCTTAAGCGCTTAAATTCTAATTGAAAGATATGTCAGAAAAATCTCCGCCCATAACAATATTCCATATGCTTGAAAGGCATGTGGGGAAAAGAATACATGTTGTGATGGATGCATCCTATGGATTTGAGGGTAAATTGGTCGCCGTCACTATTGAGCCTCCAGGCATATGGCTCTCTGAAGCTGTAGCGACGGTTCTCAGATCAACAATAGCTCAGCCTATACCGCAAGTGGTAAGTAGGGAGGAACGGAGTGAGATATTCATAAACCTTAATCATGTCCAGAGAATAGAGGTTTTACATGAAGAGAGCCACAGAATGCGCCAGCAATAGTTCATATCGATGCAAACTGGATTATTATGCAGATTGCAAGAAAAGCTAAGATTAATATTATTAATGTTCTAGGCTTAATTTTCACCCCTAAACTCTCTTCTTCGAAAAATCTTAATAGCCCAGCGCTGGTGGCAGGCGCCGGCGCAGTCCTTTGCCTACGCCTTTCTCTTCTGCTGCTCAAGATTGCTGCACCAAACTATAGAAAAATTTTCTAACTAATTAACTTTTGCTTTCAGAATTCCGGTTTCTCCTTACCCTGCTTTCTGTCAAGGCATGATTTGATGAAACCGTAATACTCAGGATCAGGCTTTCTAGGTCTGCTCTTGAATTCCCCATGGAACTGCGATGCGAAGAAGAAGAATCTGTCTGGCAGCTCCAGGATCTCCATACGTCTACCATCAGGGCTTTTTCCCGAGAAGACCATTCCATGCTTCTCAAAGGTATCTATGTATTCAGGGTTAACTTCGTATCTATGCCTATGCCTCTCGTATATTTCCGCTGCGCCATAGAGTTTGTGGGCTAAAGTGCCCTCCTTCACAATTATTTTATGAGCACCTAAACGCATCGTGGCACCTTTATATGTCATCCAATGCTGCTCAGGCATTAAATCAATCACTGGATGCGGCGTGTTTTCATCTATCTCCGTGCTGTTTGCGCCTTCCAATCCGCATATGTTTCTTGCAAACTCAATGACTGCCAACTGAAAACCGTAGCATATCCCTAAGAATGGAATATTATGCTCCCTCGCAAACTGAATCGCCATAATCTTCCCCAAGCTGCCTCTTGATCCAAAACCGTAGGGAATGAATATGCCATCGTAATTTTTTAGATCGCTGATTTTTCCCGGATTCTCCTCGAATGTTTCAGCCTCAATATAATCTATTAAAACCCGAGCGTCGCATGCTCCGCCAGCATGCCTTAACGCCTCATTCATGCTGACGTAGCTGTCAGCTAAACCCGCATATTTCCCAACGAGGGCTATTCTCACGGTATGCTTGCAATTTTCAATTGATTCAACAAACCTTCTCCACTTTTCTATTTCCTCAGCGTTGAGGTAATTGAAGGTTAAGCCTAAACGTCTGCATATGTAGTCGCCCATCCCCTGCTCTTCAAGAATTAACGGCACCTTATATATGGTTGACACATTATAGGAACAGAAGACGGCCTCTTTAGGTATTGTTCCAAAAAGTGATATTTTATCAAGAACCTCCCTATTTATCATCTTTGCACATCTAGCAACTATTATGTCCGGCTGGATACCTATCCGGCGCAGCTCATTCACGCTGTGCTGCAGAGGTTTTGTTTTCATCTCCGATGTTACATCAAGTATGGGCACTAGGGCTACATGTATATAGAGCGTGTTTTCATAGCCCTCTTCAAGACGCATCTGCCGAATTGCCTCCAAGAAAGGCAAACCCTCTATGTCGCCTACTGTTCCTCCGCATTCCGTTAAGACAATATCAGCCCCAGATTTTTCAGCAACTGAGCGTATCCGGAACTTAATCTCATCGGTTACATGCGGAATTATCTGCACGCATTTACCGAGAAAATCTCCCCTTCTCTCCTTTTCAATGACCGCCTGATACACTTGCCCCGTTGTAATATTGTTCTCCTTAGACAGGTTAATGTCGAGAAATCTCTCATACCAGCCTAGATCAAGATCGGTTTCTCCGCCATCATCGGTGACAAACACTTCACCATGAACATAGGGATTCATTGTTCCAGCGTCAACATTTACGTAGGGATCCATTTTAATAGCTGTAACTGAGAAGCCTCTAAACTGGAGCATTTTACCTACGGAAGATGTAACAATACCTTTACCAACGGAGCTTAATACTCCGCCTGTAACAAATATGTATTTAACCATATTGCTCTCATCCCGCAAACAAAACAATAATTGAAAATAAACCTATTTAAAAACTATTAACAACATTGAAATTAAATGGAGGCTGATAGCGAAAAGTTTTTCTTTGAAGATATCATTACCCTATTGGGTTAAAGTTAAAGGAGGAGGATTTAAAGCCATGAGGGTTGGCGTTCTAACAGGCGGTGGAGACGCCCCTGGGCTAAATGCTGCAATAAGGGCTATAGTGAGAAAATGTGAGAAATACGGCTTTGAGGTTTTAGGTGTTAGACGCGGTTGGGCCGGCATGCTGGAAGGCGACGCTGTACCGTTAAAATATGAGAACATTAAGGACATAATTTCTAAGGGTGGAACAGTAATTAAGACCTCTAGGACTAATCCGCTGAAGCAGCCTGATGGAATAAAAAAGATATCTGAAAACTTTAAGAAGCTAGGTCTCGACGCTTTAATAGCGATTGGCGGAGATGACACATTAAGCGTCGCTAAAGCTCTCAGCGATGCCGGATTAAATGTCGTTGGGGTTCCGAAAACAATAGATTACGATGTGCCGGGAACAGAGTTTACAATAGGTTTCGACACGGCGATTAATGAAGCCATGCATCAAATAGAGAACATTAAAGCAACGGCAGATGCTCATGAAAGGGTGTTCGTAGTTGAGATTATGGGTAGACATGCCGGATGGATAGCCTTATACTCCGGGCTTGCAGCTGGAGCGGATCTAATCTTGATTCCCGAGGAGCCCTTCAGCATAGAGGATGTGGCAAACTTCGTGAGGAGAAAGATTGAAAGCGGACAGAAATCCATAGTTATCGTTATAGCGGAGGGGGCTCTAATTAAAGGTTATAAGGGTCCGGTGACGAAAGACATGAAGGTTGACCAGTTCGGCCATGTATACCTAGGGGGCATAGGCGACTTCCTAGCTAAGGAGATCGAGAAGGCAGTGGGGATTGAAACAAGATCCGTCGCGCCAGCTCACACGATAAGAGGCGGTTCGCCGACGGCTTTAGATAGATTGATATCCACAAGGTATGGACTGGCAGCGGTTGACCTAGTTAAGGAGGGAAAATTCGGCATGATGGTTGCCTTAAAAGCTGGCAATATAGTCGCTGTTCCACTATCTGAGGCTACTGGCAAAACTAAGCAGGTTGATCCGCAACTATATGAGGAGGCAAAAATATTCTTCGAGTGAAAAACCTATCCTTCCAGGCTTTCTAGCCCTGCAAATTCTATTTTAAATTCTGATGTTTAATCCCTGATTCTCAAGAAACTTATTTAATTCATCCTTATAGGGCAGAGCCGTTATTGCACCATGCTTTGTAACAACTAAAGCTCCAACAGCATTAGCTACTGCAACGCATTTATCTAAATCCCAACCTCTCAGCAATCCAACCAATAAACCAGCGTTCCATCCATCCCCTGCTCCGGTTGTATCCACCGCCTTAACTTTAAAGGCCGGCATATGAATGCTCCTTCCATCCCTAGTTTTCACGAGGGAGCCTTTTTCACCTAGCTTTATCCCAACAATTTCAACCCCATATTTTAGAGCCCTTTCAGCAGCCTCCTCCGGATTCTGGGTGCCGAACATGAATTCCGATTCTTCACGTGAGAATGTCGCTATATCCGATAATCTAAGAATTTTCCCATACATCCCCCTTACCGCCTTCTCAGATCTCCAGACATCCAGCCTCAACGTTGGGTCAAAAGATACTTTAACCCCCTCCTTCCTAGCATGAATTACTGCTGAGAGCACAGCCCTCCTAGATGGATTCCCAGATAGGGCGAAGCCTGAAACATGCAGAATCTTTGAGGAAGAGATATATTCGTAATCAACATCTTTCGGCGATAAAGCGTCAACAGAGGTTCCCCTAACCCATGGTGCTCGATAAAATATGAATGTACGTTCTCCGGTTTCAGGCTCGTTAACCACAAAAGCCAAGGTTGTCCTCACATCCTTCCTGATTCTTACGCGTGAAACATCAACGCCGTTATTTTTCAGTTCATTTAATAGAAATTGACCGAAAGGGTCGTCGCCGACAACGGTTATGGCTCCAGCGGTTGAGCCAAGCCTGGCAACCCCAACAAGGGTGTTCATCGGCGCGCCGCCGAAGCATTTTCTGAAAGTTAAAGCTTCAATGTAGGAGACAGGTTCCGTGGAGACGAAGTCTACTAGAATCTCGCCTATACCCACAATTTCAGGGCTCATTCCGATCACACTATCTACTTTTTCCTCTCCAACCTTTCAATGCCATCCATATATGGCCTCAAAACTTCCGGTATTATAACTGATCCATCCTTCTGCTGATAATGCTCTAAAATAGCCATCATCGTTCGGCTGGTTGCCAAAGCCGTGCTATTTAACGTATGCACAAAACCTTTAGGAGGCTTTCCGGTTTCCTCCCGATACTTTATGTTTAATCTTCTCGCTTGGTAATCTGTACAGTTTGAGTTTGAACCTATCTCCCTAAATTTTCCATCAACCATCCAAACTTCAGTGTCATATTTTTTGGCCGCGATAGTGCCTATGTCACCAGTGCAGACGTTGACAACCCGATAGTGTAATCCAAGCATTTGATACATTTGCTCGCAGTTCCACTGAAGCTCCTCATGAATCTTCCAGGACTGCTCCGGTAGGCAGAAAACAAATTGCTCAACCTTGTTAAATTGATGCATCCTGAAGAAGCCCTTAGTATATTTGCCATGCGTCCCAACCTCCCGCCTAAAGTTTGTGCTTATTCCAACAAACTTAAGCGGAAGATCTTTCTCCTCAAGAACTTCGTCCATATACATTGCTGCTATTGGATGTTCGCTTGTGGCGATGAGGTACATATCCTCATTCTCAATTTTGTACATTACAGTCTCGAAATCCGCAAGGTCAACGCAGCCCTCATAGGGCTTTCTGCGAAGCATAAAAGGCGGCTCAATTAATATGTATCCACGTTTCCTCAGAAAATCTATAGCGAATCTTTGTATTGCAAGATCTAATAGGACAAGCTCCTCTTTTAAGTAATAGAAGCCCGACCCCGCAACCTTATTCGCCCTCTCTTCATCGACAAGCCCCAGATCAAGAGCTATTTCCAGATGCCCCTTAGGTTTAAAATCGAACTTCGGCGGGGAACCCCATCGCCTTATTTCAACATTATCGTTTTCATCACGGCCGTAAGGAACAGATTCATGTAGCAAGTTGGGTATGCGCATCAGTATATTTATGGATCTCCGCCTATATTCTTCCGTAATATCCTCAATTTCTTTTATCTTATTCTGCAGCCTTTCAGCCTCTGCTAGTAGCTGAGTTACATCTTCTCCCATCTTCTTTCTCCGGGCAACTTCAAGGCTTAATTGATTCCGTTTCTTTCTGAGATTATTTAGTTCTGTCTGCATTAACCGCCACTTTTTATCAGCCTCTATAAACTCATCTAGGATTCTGAGCTTCTCCGGATCGTTTCTTCTGCTGATGTTTTCCCTAACGAAATCGGGATTTTCCCTTATCAGCTTAACATCGATCATTTAGGGCACCAGCGCCTTCCAAAAGCATGAATTTATTCAATTGGAGATTAATATAAAGATGTAGGTCTCCGCCTCAGCAAACCTTTAATATTACCCCACGATTATTTGGTTGAAGTGGTGTGAGAAGTGTCGAAGAGCACAAGAGTTAGAGATAAATGGCGTAGCAAAAAATGGTATACCGTGGTGGCTCCACCATACTTCGGAAGCGTTGAAATAGGCTCCGTGCCAGCTGATGATCCGCAGAAGCTTATAGGCAGGGTTATCGAGTCAACGCTTTACGATATAACGGAGGACTTCGCACACCAATACTTGAAGACTTACTTTCAAGTTGTCGGGGTGGATGGTAGAAGGGCTTTAACAATATTTAAGGGGCATGAATATTCGCGCGATTACCTCAGGAGCCTAGTTAGGAGGAAAACAACCCGTGTGGATGGAATCTTTGACGTGGTTACAAAAGACAATTACAAGTTAAGGGTTGCTGCATGCGCCTTCACAAATACTAGAATAAAGACATCTCAGGAGATGGAAATACGGGCAATAATGAAGAGAATCATTGAGGAAAGAGCACGCACGCTCACCTTCGACCAGTTTGTGCAGGAAGCAGTGCTAGGTAAAATAGCCTCAGACATTTATAATGAAGCCAAAAAAATAGCGCCTCTACGTCATGTGGGCATAAGGAAGTCCAAGGTTCTTTCAAAACCGCAAGTTCAGATTGAAACTGGAAAGATGGAGGCTCCATTCGCCATAATTACCGAAGTCGCTGAGGCTTCCTCATCCGAGGAGCCAGATGAGGATGAGAACCTAGAAGACGGCGAGGCTGAGGAAACAACAAACACGTAGATTCGCGCTTAATCACTTTTAAGAGGACTGCGTAAGCCGAACATGAACATAGAGTTTTCCGCATACTCTTTAAGAAGAAAAGTTGCGAGAGAAGCGGCGCTCTTGCTGTATACGATGCAGGAGAAAGAGTTTAAGCAGGCTAAGGAGAGAGCCGCTAAAATTTTAGGTTTAAGGATAATGCCGACCAATCTTGAAGTCGCTGAAGAGTTGGACTCCATCGCAGATGAATATGAAGGACCTGAGAGGAAAGAGAGATTAATCCGTATGCGCAGAGAAGCCTTAGAAATAATGGAGATTCTCAAAGAGTTTAATCCAAGGCTTATAGGAAGCGTTTGGAGAGGAACCGCAAATAAAAATAGCGACATAGACATAGTTGTTTTTTCTCAAAATGAGGATTCTGTGATAGATGTTCTTCGTGGAAAAGGCTTTAAAATAACAAGAGTGAAGCGAACCTCTGCGATAAAAAACGGTAGCGGCGAAGCCTTACATGTTTACGTAAGCTTTCCATCCGGCGATGAGGCAGAAGTAACCGTTAAAGGCTTAGAAGACATGCATAGAGAAGAGAGATGCGAAATTTATGGCGATCAAAAGAAGGGTTTAAGTTTAGATCAGTTGAGGGAAGTCGTCGAAAAGAATCCATTGCAAAGATTTCTTCCGGGGAAGAGACGAATTTAAGACAACGCTGTCTCTCAATAAAAATATGGAGGAAT
>Ga0209183_1000249_pt1 | contig 24840 bp, 23 predicted proteins | sample LHCtaG_2_FD_184120 | JGI IMG/M metagenome (GOLD analysis project Ga0209183, IMG submission 184120) | Hot spring microbial communities from Little Hot Creek, USA to study Microbial Dark Matter (Phase II) - LHC4sed_replicate (SPAdes)... | ecosystem: Environmental > Aquatic > Thermal springs > Hot... | reverse complement strand
GAACGGGGCTGGGGCATAAGCCCTAGCAAGACCCACATGACCTAGAATTTAGTCCTCGGCGAGCCCAAAACGCTTGAAGTGAGGACTGTATGAGTATTTATTGGGTTGCTAGGGCTACTAAACCAGCTCCTCCCTCAACTATTTTTAATTTTGATGCTTTATGGCTTATTTCTTCTTTTTGGATTTCCTCCTTCGTCTTCAGTTAGAAAATGCGAATCTCTTTAAACACACACTACGTATATTCTAGGTAACACATGTTAATGCTTATACTTAAGTAATCTATAACGAAAAACATTATAGTAAATGCTTCTAAGCGATAAGATGATGCTTTGGTTTGATATACTGACTCCTAAACAGCTCTTCTATTTTACATCAATAGCTAAAATTCTCAAGAAGCGTGGATACAGCACATTCCTCACCTCTAGAAGATATGAGCAGCTGGATAGTTTAATCGAGGAAGCTTTTAGAGATTGGGGAATAAAGATTATTGGTAGATTCGGTGGATACAGTTTAAGAGATAAACTTAAAGCAAGTATTGAGAGGCTTAACCTACTTATTGATGAGGTACCAATCGAGGAAATAGACCTTGTAGTTTCAAGCGGCTCGGTTGAAGCATCAAGAATTGCTTACGGTCTCCGGAAGCCACATATACTTGCATCAGACTCTCCACACTCTCCAGTAAATTTCCTCACCGCACCCTCCTCCAGACGAATCTTAACACCTTGGATAATAGAAACCAGCGAATGGGCTAGATACGGCGTAAGACCTATCCAGGTTAAGAAGTATAGAGTACTTGACCCATACTTCTGGCTGAAAGACTTCCATCCAGATAGTACTATAGTGAGGGGTCTCGGCATTGAAGGCGAATATGTTTTGGTTAGACTCCCAGAATCCGCGGCTTCCTACTTGATGCTTGATGATGCTCAATATATTAAGGCACTCGCAAGCCTCATAGACATTGTAAGAAGATATTGTATGAAAATCTTAGTCTTAGCAAGATATAGAGAGCAAACTCAAATAGCTGAGCAGCTCTTAATGAATAAAGATACCCTAATAGTGAGTAAGCCTGTTATTGCAACTCACCTCATATATTATTCGAAGATGTTTATCGGTGGAGGAGGGACAATGACTCAGGAAGCTGCGCTTCTTGGGAAGCCATGTATATCGATCTACCCTGGTAAACAACCAACTATACTCAAATTCTTATCTAAGATGGGATTAGTAAGGCATTATGAGAGCCTAGATAGGTCACTGAAGACTCTACAGAATATCTTAAAGAATATCGATGATGTTTCCCAGACCTCTAAGGAGAAGTCTAGGAAGCTTTGGAAGATAATGAAAGATCCTGAAGAAGATATCGCTAAATGGTTAGTAGAAGCTCTATCTGGATAGAACTTTTCTTAATAACTCGCCTTCCTTGACCAGCTTATCAAGATACTTAAGAAGACTCTTATAATTTTCTTCTACTTGTCTATTGAATAGTGCTTTTGCGATTACCCCTGTTAAGTATCTGTGAGTCTGAGTCCAGAGATGCTCAATAGATTCCTGGATCATCTTAGATGTTACCATTAACGAGTCTATACTACCTACTGCTTCCGGATAAGCCTTCTTCAGGTCTACAGAGTAACTAGCTATCTTGCTCACGTGTCTAGCTACATCATTCCTAATTCCTAGTATTCTCGGTCTAACATATCCTTTGTCTAGTATCTTCTTACTCGTTATTAACTCGCCGAGAACTCTACATGAACTCACCAGCTCCTCAACTTCATCGATTAATTTCCTAGCTCTCTCTTCGTACTCTTTTAAAGAAGGCTTAAAGACGGGTTTCAATGAATAGGCTAGAACACCAAATATCATCACTATCATCGATACACCCAACATATAAGGAATGAATGAGAAAATGCTTGGAAGAGGTTTAACTATTACATTAAGCTTCTTTAAATCTATGGTTAGTGGAGACGCAACCCCTAGAGAGAATGTTAGAAGAGTCTTCTCAGGATAAATCTTCTTAACTTCTATTGGATCAAGGCTTGAAGAGACATATTCCATGGATGGTAGGACTACGCTGACCCTACAGTCTGGAGTACTTAAATTAAATGGTAGATAAGGAGATATCAATATAGATCCTTCTTCAATCTTATAGAAGAAATTCTCAGGAGGCTCAAACCTGATTATTATTGTCTGGCTCTCACCTACATTTAATTTTCTATCAAGAGATACTCTAAGCTTACCAGTCTGCTCATCATAGCTACTCGAGAGCTTCTTCAAATGATCTCTAGTCTCAAGAACCTTTGACCCATTGGGTAGATTGAAGTAAAAGCTATCGATAGTTTTTCCATCTCTTAGGGTGAGCTTAACATTATACTCAGCTTGCTTCGTAGACAAGTCTAGCGTAAGATACGTGTAGACAGGCTTAAGTAAGCTGACCTCTCCTACAGCGAACTCTAATTGTAGGTTATGAACTTGAGTAGTATCTGTAGATAGCATTCCCAGTGCTTCTATATTGTTCTCTTTAACCTCTATCGTTGAAGGTGAAATCTTACTTATGTTAGAGCCTTCGGGTACGATTATTCTAACATTAACGTTTTCAAGGTCTTTTCTAGTTACAGGATTCGCTGGGAACTCTATCTTGAAATTCTCCGCCCCACTTCTCTTCACTAAATCTCCAAAGATTGTTATAAGCTTTACACTACTAGAAGATTGTCTGGGAGATACTTTAAGCCAGAATATCTGCCCCTCAATCTTAAGTTCAATGCTACCATCAAATGTATAGTATTCTATGAGGTTTGATAGAAGCTGCTTAGGAAATCCAACCTCAGCATATCCGCCATCCAATGGGATATTATCAATAACGTACAAGAAACCATATCTATCTACCTCAATCAATCTCTCTAAAGCATGCTCGTTACCTTCAACAACATAGTAGGAATAAGAAAACAATAATACCACTAAAACCAGCATTGAAAAAAATGTCTTCTTCAATCTCATTCTCTGTAACCATCTACCAATCATTATTTAAGGTTTTTAAAGTGGGTCCTGAATTAACGAAATATACTAAGCAGATAATCATCAGCTAGAATCATAAAGGGAAATTTCAGAGATCAGCTTAATCCCTCATGCTTGCAAGTTCTATCCAAGGAACTTCAGGGCATTTTTCTTTTAATTCCCTACCTAGATTCTTCGTAGCTATTCTAATTATCTCTAGCTCTCTTAAAACAGCATAATGTTTTTCAATATTTTGAGAGAACCTATCATCCACTAGTCCTTCTAAGAATCCTTCTATGCTTAATATAGCATCTAAGATATGCCTGAGATACGCCTTATCTCTTTTCATATATAATTCTCATTTTCCTTTCAACATCATTAATAATGTAAGAGTTTATACTGCTGAAGATCCTGGGTCAGCTTTACGTCCAAATATCTTTGCTAACCCTTCTTCTATCTTAACAAGGTCTAAAAGTATTTTCCAATATTTTTATTATCAAAATCCATCTATAGTGTAGATTTATGATATAGATTTTTATGTGTGAAGTTTAAAAGTGATTATAGAGAGGATAAGAACATGGCCTCTATAGTATTACCGAAGAGGATTGAGAAGAAGCTAAAAGAAGAATCTGAGAAGAGAGGGGCTACGGAAGAAGAGATTATAATTGAAGCCTTAACAAAGATGCTTGACGAACCATTAAACCCTGATGAAAAGACTGAAATCCATTTGAAGTTATCCGAGAAGTATATGGGTGAAGCTGAGGAGTATCTGGAAAAGAGGGAATATATTCAAGCATCTGAGAAAGCATGGGGTGCCGCATCCCAGATCGTTAAAGCTCTAGCTGCAAAAGAGGGGAGAGAGCTTAGAAGCCATGCTAGTCTATGGGAGTATATGGATGAGTTAGCTGAAAGATTAAGAGATAAAGAGTTGAGACATCTATGCGGTAGAGCAAACAATCTCCACCAGAACTTTTATGAAAACTGGATGCCGAGTAGAGAAGTTGAACTTGCAGTAGATGATGTAAAAATGCTTATAGGTAAACTCAGGACTGTACTCGAAAGATAGGAGCAGGTATAGGATATATAAGCTATCTAGCTAGAAATCAATTAAGTGGAAGGCTCGGAAGAAACCATCATTCCAATAATCACCTCCAAACTTTAATGTCAACATTAAAGTTTTTAGAAAATTTGAAAAATTTTATCTGGTTAACGAGTGTGTTTCGCGTGAACAAGCCTGAGAAAGAATGTTTGGGTTGTTTTGCTCCGGCCGGGATTTGAACCCGGGTCCCGGGCTCGAAAGGCCCGTATACTTGTCCGGGCTATACTACCGGAGCAGCTTTACTCGGTTTAGAAATGTTTCATGGCATATTTTATACTTAGCTCCATCCTCCTCCTTTTTTATACTGGTTTCGAGATGACACTAGAGGTTATTCTTACTTTAAGTTTACATGCTAGGGCTAGCTGTTTCTTAGAGAGTCTATCGTTATGTGGTTTGCTGGATTGATTAGAGTAAATCATAAAAATAGGTTTATACATGTATTCTGTATGATTAGAGTGGCTCAGGAGTTAAAGAAGAAGCCTGAGGTTTCAGTAGAAGAATTTCAAGGATTTATCTTAAAGAATTATGCTGGGTTCTTGAAGAAGCTGGCTGGGTTAAGATCAGCTTCTGTGAAGTTTGTTTATGGAGGATACCAGGTGGAAGAGCTGCCTGTGGATTGCTGTATAGAGATGGAGTTTAGAAATGAAGACTTATTCAAGAAAGCAGTTGAAAGCGAGGAAGCCAGGAGAATTCTCGAAGAAATGAATAAGCTAGCTGAGAGAAGCGTCTTCCTATATCTAAGGGAGAAGGCAGTAAAGAAGCCTCAACCAAAACAAGCTAGGAAGAAGATAAAGAGAAGATAAAGAAGAAGTAGGGTCTTTTTGCTAGCCTATCAATATTTTGCTCTTCAACCTTTCTTTTTCCACTTATTTGACCCTCTTTCTTTAAAGACAGTTAGCACATATCTAATCTTAAAATATAGGGTAGTAATTGAAGATAGCATCGGAAAAGGATGGGGCATAAGGATATGGATGGGAAAGTAGAAGGAGGAGAGACTATACTCGAAGTTAGAGGGTTAACGAAGATATATCCAGGAGGAGTCGTTGCTCTTGACAATGTAGATCTCGAATTCAAGTCGGGTGAGATTCATGCTATCTTGGGAGAGAATGGGGCAGGAAAGACTACTTTAATGAATATCTTATTTGGAGTTCTACAGCCTGATCGTGGAGAGATCTACATGTATGGGAGAAGGGTTAGATTTAGGTCTCCCTTGGAGGCTATCAATATGGGTATAGGAATGGTTCACCAATTAAGAAAGCTGATACCTGCTCATACAGTATTAGAGAATATCATTTTAGGTCATCCTAAAGCTGGTAGAATCTTAGATTTCAAGAAGATGAGGAGAGAAGTAGAAGAATTGTGTGGAAAGTATGGTTTCAGGATAGACTTGGATGCTAGAGTGTGGCAGCTATCTGCTGGAGAACAACAGCTAGTGGAGATCATAAGAGCTCTTTACCGTGGTGCAAAGATACTCATACTTGATGAGCCAACTTCTGTTCTAACACCTCTAGAGACTGAAGCTTTTCTCAATTCTCTCAAAACTATGAGTAAGCAGGACATAGCCTTGGTTCCATTTGTTACACATAAGCTGCCTGAAGTCTTCGCTATAAGTGATAGAGTGACGATTCTTAGAAGAGGGAAGGTAGTAAAGCGTCTCGAAACAAAAGATGCTACTATGAAGGCTCTAGCTGAATACATGGTTGGGAAAGAAGTATTGTTTGCTCTGAGCAAACCCAAAGTAAATATTGGGGGAGAAATACTGAAGGTGGAGAATCTCTCAGCTATGAATGATAAAGGTCTTCCGGCTATAAGGGATGTCTCCTTTACTATTAGAGAAGGAGAAATCTTCGGGATCGCGGGTGTAAGCGGTAATGGTCAGCAAGAATTAGCTGAGGTTTTGGCAGGACTTCGAAGAGCTGAGAGTGGGAGAATAATCTTCATGGGAAAGGATATTACTAATGCTCCTGTCCTCGAAAGATTGAAGATGGGTGTTGGATACATCCCATCGGAGAGGTTGGGGGTCGGCGTCATAGGGGTTTTCTCACTTGTTGAAAACATCTTAATGAGCCTATATTTTGATAAAGAATTCGTAAATAGAGGTCTCTTAAACTATAAGAAGATACGTGAGTATGCGGAGAAAGTCGTCTCGGAATTTGAAGTAGTAGCTCCGAGTATAAACACTAAAGCTGCGCATCTTTCAGGTGGAAACCTTCAAAGACTAATATTGAGTAGAGTCATTCCGAGAACATCAAAACTACTTATTGCTAATCTACCAACAACTGGTTTAGATATTGCTGCTACAGAATACGTTAGAAAAAGACTCCTTGATTGTAAAGAGAAGGGGATGGGTGTGCTCCTGATATCAGATGATCTCGACGAGGTCTTACAGCTAAGTGATAGAATAGCACCAATCTATGAAGGTAGATTCGTAAGTATCATCCCAGCCGAGGAAGCCAAGAAGGAAGTCGTAGGAGCAATGATGACGGGTGCCTACTCGGGGAGGTGAGAAAAAGAATGATCGGTCTTGAAACTTTAAAGCTGAAACTTGAGAGGATCCCCGTAGTATCGGGTAGTCAAGCTGCTAGGATCTCTCTTCTCTCATTGGTTCTCTCCTTCATAATTTTCAGCATATTTTTATCCATTGAAGGAGCTAACCCTGTAGATGCATATACAAATATATTCTCATTTGCTTTTGATCCTAATCTCGGGCTTCCGACCACTCTCCATAGAGGTCTCTTCCTACTTCTCAGTACACTTGCATTCATCGTCCCATATAGTGCTCGTTTATGGAATGTAGGAATGGAAGGACAATTCTATCTCGGGACGATTGGAGCGTTTGCTGTTGCGTATAGCCTACCCACTCTACATCCAGCACTCTTGATTCCGCTTATGTTGCTTTCGGGAGCCCTCTTCGGCGCAGGTTATGGAGCGCTTGCAGGATACTTAAGAGGTAAGCTTAACGTGAATGAAGTTGTAGGATGCTTAATGCTTAATAACATTGCTTTCTGGCTTGTTTATCTTCTAACCGTTGGGGGGCCATGGGCTGGCATCGCAGAATCAACAAGCAGACCCCTTCCACCAAATGCTCATGCACCAATAATATTCTATACACCTTTTACTAGTTATTTAGCAGTCGGGATAGCTGCAGTGTTACATGTATTTTTAAGTAAATCAGTATTGGGATACAAGATACGTGTTCTCGGAAATAGCCCTACAGCTGCCCAGCATGTAGGTATAAACGCTCCTAGAACATACATTCTAGTCATGACTATAGGAGGCGCCATCGCAGGTCTCTCAGGATACCACATGTGGGCTGGAGATCCAGCGTTTCTCATGATTCCTAGACCTGAAGCATATAAAGCTATAGGAGATCTTACGTATTGGGGTTTAATAATAGGTCTAGTCTGCCTCCTAAACTCTCTAGCAACAGTCCCCCTATCTATCTTCATAGGCTCGATAATGACGGGGTCAACGGTTCTGGTGAGAAGGCTCCGTTTACCCTTCGGCCTAGACGTACTCTTCCTTGGATTGGTGTCTATTACTTTTGCTGCTTTTCAATTCTTTTACATGTATAGGATTAGGAGGATGAAATAATGTGGCCTTTCATAGCTAGATCACTAGAGGTAACAACAATTTTACTTATAGCAGCGATAGGAGAGTTATTGAATCAAAGATCAGGAGTCATTAACGTAGGTATAGAAGGTTTAATGCTTCTAGGAGCTGCGGCAGCTTTCATAACTGCCTCGATCTGGGGTCTTATACCAGCATTCATAATTGGAATGATGATTGGAGGCTTATTCGGTCTTGTACATGCAATATTGTCGACATCGCTTAAAGTCAATCAAGTTGTGAGCGGTATGGGGATATGGCTCTTCGCAATGGGCTTTGTTACCTACTGGGCTGATAGATACTCTGGTCCACTCCCACGTGGAGTTGTCTCTCCACGAATATATGAATTATCCCCAATGTTCTTCATAGCATTAATAATAGTGGTCGTAATATGGCTTATACTTTTTAAGACTCACCTAGGGTTAAAGATTAAGTCTGTGGGTGAGAATCCTTTTGCGGCAGAAGTCTCGGGGGTGAAGGTAATCAGGACACGTTATCTCTGCACTATAATTGGAGGGATGCTTGCAGGTTTAGCTGGTGCGTTCCTATCCACAACTTATTTAGGAGCTTGGAGCCATCTACCTACGAAGGGGTTGGGGTGGATAGCGTTTGCCCTCGTAATGTTTTCACTATGGAGACCGATGATACTTTTAGGAGGCGCTTTAACCTTCGGCTTCATTTGGCAGTTTGCAATCTCTCCGGAAACAATATATGCAGGTATTCCAGCCCCTCTACCTATATTAAGGATGCTCCCATTCATTGCAACGATCGCTGTTCTAATTACGATATCTAGAGAGAAATTTAGGAGGAAGTGGGCTTTATCCAAGCCTGAAGCATTAGGAGAACCATACATAAAAGAATAAAAAAGATAGGTTGTAGAAATAAAAGAATAGGAGGTCTACTTCACCAATACTATTCCTTCGAGCTGGAAGTTGAGTTTTCCAAGCAGCCACTCATCGGAAGGCATTACGCCGGCTGGCTTGACTACGGTGCCCTTCGGCGGCACGTCTAGTCCTAGCTCAGGGATCGGTATTCCCTCACCACTACTAACGATTTCATGCTCGAAGAAGGGGTCCCAAACTCCAGCTAACATCTGTTCTCTCCTAGCCTCGATTAGTCTTAATATCTTTTCTGAGATCAAAGGCCTTGCTTTTGGACTTATAGCCTCTAAGCCAACTTTATTATTGTTCTGTAAGTCAACTGCTGGTAGAATAGTTTGTCCAGGCACCCATGGATTATCAGGTGGGAGAGAGATATGTCTATTCATGCCGACAAAGATTAACCTATCAGGATGGGTGATTCCCGCCAGATATTCTTTAAGTATTACATCGAACATTACTTCCCATCTTGTATCGAATGATACCGCTACCGTGTCAGTAGTCGACCATCCGTATAAACCGACAATGTCAGTATCTTTACCAACAAACCATATGCCTTTCTCTTCACAAACTTTCAGAGGCTCAACGGAGTCGGTGTAATGTGTTAAGACATCTACTCCTAGATCAACTAGAGCTAGTGAAACTTCTCTCTCCTTTGGAGGGTCATACCATTCTCCAACGTATTTAATATATAGAGTGGCATCTGGATTCGCATCTTTTATCCCTAAATAGAAGGCCGCCATTCTTCTCCAGTTCTGAACGCATGCTGGACCTACTGCAATACCTATCTTATTAGTTCTAGTTATAGCACCTGCAATCAATCCTTCAAGATACATAGCTTGGTATTGTCTTACGAAGACTCTCATAAAATTTCTCTGCGATGATATGTCGCTTCCAATTATTCCTGTGAAGTATACGTCAGGATAATCTCCTGCTATTCTATGGAACGCTGGAACCGCTGCAGGCTCCCAGCTTCCGAAAATAATGTTTGCCTTATTTACAGTGATGAAATCCTTTGCTGATGATATAGGGTCTTTACCTTTCAAAACTACTCCTTCATCGTAGACATAATCAAACCATGGGTAAAGCTTCTTCAATCTTTCTACAGCTTTGATCTGCCGACCATCCCAGGTAGATCCCTCGATATAACCCCCTAAAACCATCCCCATCACGATTTTACGAGCTATCTCAGCTACCTTAGTCTCAGTCTTAGTTACTGTCTGTGTAATTGTTGTGGGCATAGTTACTGTTGCAGCAGCTGCTGTTACAGTCTTAGTCTCTGTTACAGTAGTTGCGGCAGGTGTAACGCTACTACCTGCATAATACCCAGCAGCACCAGCCAAAACACCAGCAGCTACGACACCGACAGCAACTTTACCAGCTGTTGAGAGCGCTTTTCTTCTAGAAATTTTCCTCTTAGAATTCATACCGTTTAATGTTTATAGGATGCTTATAAAGCTATCTAATATTCAATATAGAGTTTTCACATAAAACCTATGAACTAATATGTAAAACTGGTCAAACTGATAGTAAGTTACGTTAATTATTTAGGATTTTTTAATTCATAGTTTAGATGTTTATGGAGACTATCATACTAGGTCATTGTATACTGAATGTTAATTCAAGAGCTCCTGGGATTGCTCGGTGGAGGAATGTCGTTAAACCTGTATGGGATATCGTGAAGTCGAAGCAGGTAAGCTTTCTCCAGCTTCCATGCCCCGAAGCCGTCTATCTTGGTCTAAGGAGGTGGTGGTTTGTTAAAGAACAGTACGATAATTCTTTGTTTAGAGAATTATGTAGGAAAATTGCTGTCGGATTCTCTGAAATCTTAGAAGAGAACAATGTAAGAAAGTTTAAGTTAGTTGGCCTTGGAATAAGTCCAAGCTGTGGATATAGAGAGACACAGAGCGACTCTTCTTGGGGTGGAAGACCCAGAGAGGTAGATGTAAAAAGTAATTTAAAGCCCGAGCCTGGAGTATTTATAGAGGTTCTAGATGAGACCTTCAGAAAGTATAATTTCGATTATGAGATATACGACCTTCCACCCAGCGTCATTTATCCTGAAGAAAGAACTGGAAGCAGAATGTATCCAAAAGATTTTGAGAGTTGCATAAGAGAAATATGTAGTTTCCTAGGATATGATTGTGAGCAACTTCCTCTAAATGAATATGAAAAACTAGTAGATTTAGATAGTAGGGGAGGTATGATTTTGGTAGCCCCAGCTGAGATTGTCACCAAGAATAGGAGTTTAATAGAGAGATACGTTGGAGAAGGCTATGGGTTGATATTAATCCCAACCTCAGAGAAATTGAATATTGAGAAAGAAGTAATCGCAGATATATATGTAAGACAGATTGAAAACCATCTAAATGTAGGACATAAAATATTATTGATGAGGCCTGAGCTATCGTCAAATCTATTTAGGAAAACCTTAGAGTTCTTGAAGAAGAAGGGTTTACTAGAAAGAATTACGATAGTTTAACATATGTATTTAGGATGTTCTTCTCACTATCTGTGTTTTGATAGATGTTAAAAAAGTATTGAGGTGTTTACGTTATTTCTCGTTAGCAAAAGCTACTATTCTTGCGAATGCTGATTCTCCTTCTTGGAATTTGAATGGAAATGCACCAATTATACATCTTCTATTGACTACTTTGCTTATCTCTCCACCTAGGTTTTCTGCATGTAGTATCATGTGTGGGAAGAGTTTTAAATGCATTAATTGATAGTTTTCAGGCCATGGCATTAATTCATCTATCTTCTTTCCCCACTTCTTCTCTGCTTCTGCGACTAGGTCTGGTCTAGCTCTTCTAATCACCGTGTTAAGTGGATGATCGGCAGACATTGCGTCTACACCAATCCATTTTATCTTCATATCAATACACCATTTAGCAAAGCTTATATCTGGTCCAGGATGCTTAACCATGTATCTTACTTCATCTGGCTCTGTTCCGCACCATGCATATTTATGATATCCTGTATGAATTATCAGTATGTCTCCTTTCTTTATTTCTACTCCTCCCTCCTTCGATGCTTTCTCAATTGTGTTCGAGGTATAGATGTCATAATCGCCTACATATGGTGAGATATCTACTATGGCGCCTTCACCTACTAGATAGTCTTCTAAAGGTAAACTTGCAACATCTCTTCCCCCTGTAACAAAATGCATTTGACTGTCGAAATGGGTTCCGAAGTGTAGAGATGTTTCGATGTATTGAGCGTTTACACCGTGTTCTCCCAAAGTCTTTATCCAGTAGACCTTCATTGGAGGATACCACATGAAAGGTGGCTGCTTCCAACTTGTCGGCTGAGACAGATCATATATTTTTACATTACTCCAATTAACGATTTTACTCCAATCCATAACCATGTTAAGTCAAACAAGAAAATTCCTAGCGAAAATATAAGCATTCATTATCCACTAAACTGATAGTATCACTTATCGAGACTACTTGACCGCTTCTCTTCTCTATTATCGGCACCTCGACGTTGGTATCAGCTGGTCCAACCATCGTCCTCTTAACGTTGTCGAATATGCCTATAGCAACTAAGCGGACTTTAGCTGAGCCACGCCGTATTGTTGAGTTAGAGAAAAATAAGCCTGGGAAGCATAGTTCACCATCAATTACATTATTATAACCTACTTTTAATGAACCAAGATTTACAGGCTTACTCATATCTTAGATGTATGATTATGCATGCTACGTTTATGAATGCTTTGTATATCATTGTCGGCTTTTCGTATCTTATGATAATCCCTCTAAACAATTTCAGACATTCATAGAAATCTTTCAACAGTAGACTTCTTCTTGTATAACTCGACTTTGTATGGTTTAGGCTTCCCTCCATTTTTAGGATTCAGACATATCCATCCACCTATAGCAGGTTATGAGGACGTATAAGATTCTTTTTAGATGCGTCAGGCCTACCAATCCTAGCCTTGGGAGGCGGTAAAGACCTAGATGATATAATACAACCGACAAGTTTAGATGGATCTAAAAGGAATCTTATACGTCGATGATATAATACAAACACATATATTGTCGGTTATGGTGATCTCTCTATATGAAGTTTGAAGGAAAACTAGCCGTCCAATCTAAGATAGATGAGGTTTGGAACTTCATATCTAATCCTGAAAAAGTAATTCAATGTATTCCTGGAATAGAGGAATATTCTGTTGATGAAGATAAAAGAGTAACGGCTAAAGTAAAAGTAAGTATAGGTTTCATTAAGGGGGTCTTCCATGCCTCAAGCAGGGTGCTAGAAGAAGACCCTCAAAGATATATTGCAAAATTAAATCTTACAGGATCTGGGGCAGGCAGCGGATTTAATGGAACAGTAGAGATAAAACTGACAAGTTTAGATGGATCTACACAGATAGCTTGGCTAGCCGATGTAAATGTTAGTGGCCCGCTCGGTAGTTTAGCTAAACCTATGCTGGAAGGTTACGTGAGAAGAATCGTAGAACAACTTTTTGATTGTGTAAAACAGAGATTAGCTTAAACAATCTTATGAGAATATTGTTAAAAAATATTAACTAGTGGAACAATAGTAATGTAAGTTGGTGAGATAAGATGTCTTTTAAGTATGTAGGTAAGCCTATCCCACCACAAGATGGGTTTCTCAAAGTAACTGGAACAGCTACATACACATTTGACCTAGAGCTTCCTGGAATGCTTTACGCTAAGCTTGTGACGAGCACAGTCCCCCATGCTAGAATAAAGAAGATTGACGTGAGTAGAGCTCTAGAAGTTCCTGGAGTTGTTAGAGTTGTCACAGGTAAAGAATATCCCTATAGAGTGGGAATGTACGCAGGGGATAGAGACTTACTTGCTATAGACAAGGTTAACTGGGTTGGGCATCCTGTTGCAGCAGTCATTGCAGAGACGCTTGAGGCAGCAGAGAAAGCAATAGACCTAGTTGACGTAGAGTATGAAGAACTGCCAGCTATATTTGATCCTCTAGAAGCGTTGAGACCGGGTGCACTCTTAATCCATGAAAAGATGGAAGAATACAGGCATTCACCAGCCTTTAAGCCTATACCTGGAACAAACATTGCAAATAAATTTACATTGGTTAGAGGGGACGTAGAGAAAGGATTCAGAGAATCAGATGTAATACTAGATGAAGAATTCCATATATCTCATGTAAGCCATTGCTATATGGAAGTTCAGAATGTTATAGCCCATTATCATCTAGATGGAACAGTAGAAATCTGGACAAGCTGGCAGAACGTAGCACCTATAAGGCAGATTATGGCCCTCTCACTCGGGATACCCCATAACAAGATAATTGTTAGGATACCCTACGTAGGAGGCGGCTTCGGAGGAAAAGCAGGGCTAGGATGGGAAGCTTTAGTCGCTATTCTATCAAAAGCAGCTGGATATCGTCCTGTTAAACTCGTGCTTTCAAGGAAGGAACAATTTTCTACAGCAGCCGTGAGAGAAGGATTCCATGCATTCGCTAAAGCAGGATTTAAGAAAGATGGAAGGTTTAACGCATATAGTGTTAGATTTATACTAGATGCTGGAGCTTATGCAGACTATACAGTTAATGTTGGAAGAGCGGTGGGATACTCAGCAGATGGTTGTTATGAGATCCCAAACATAAATGTAGAGTCTTTAACAGTATATACTAACAAGATCCCTACAACAGCTCTAAGAGGCTTCGGATATCCTGAGAGCCACTGGGTTCTTGAACAGATAATGGATAGAGCAGCTAAGAAACTAGGAATCGATCCATCAGAGATAAGAAGAATTAATTTAGTGAAGCCTGGGCACTCATATACCTGTACTGGAGAAAGGCTTAGAGGAGATGCTGGTGACCCTCAAAAAGTATTGAAAACTTTAGTAGATGAGATTGGCTGGGGTAAGACATCTGAGAATCCTCCTGAACCATGGAAAGTTAGAGCTAAAGGTTTATCATTGTTTGTTAAAGGTCCTGCGCAACCTCCAAACGCTGCAGCTTCAGCTATACTAAAGTTTAATGAAGATGCAAGCGTTGATTTACTGATAGCTACTGGCAATTTTGGACAGGGAACCGTGACAGCTTTGATGCAGATAGTTGCAGAAGAATTTGGTTTACCTCTTGAAAAAATCAGAGTTGACTATATTAGGGATACTCATAAATCAGCCTATACTTGGCAGACGGTTGGAAGTAGAGGATTATTTACAGATGGAATAGCGATTTTAAAAGCTATAGAAGATGCTAAGAGACAGATCTTTAGAGTTGCATCTGAAGTCTTAAGATGCCCGGAAGATCATCTAGAGTTAGCTGATGGAGAAGTAAGAGTTAAAGGTAAACCGTGGGAGAAAATACCATTGCAGGATATAGTAATGGGTTACATCTATCCTAACGGTAACTCTATCGGCGGACCCATAATAGGTAGAGGAGTATTCATGTCGACTCATACTACTTATCTGGACCCAGATACAGGTCAAGGGAACCCTACGATCTTCCATACATTTGGGGGAACTGCTGTAGAAATAGAAGTCGACCTCCTTACTGGAGAGATAACTATCCTGAAAGCTGTTCAAGTTTTAGACCTAGGTAAAGTCATAAATCCACTGCTTGTAAAGCAGCAGACTCATGGGGGATTAATTATGGGGACGAGTATCTCATTATATGAAGAGATAAAATTTGATGAGAGGGGATGGGTGGTCAACCCGAACTTTACTAGCTATTACTTAGCGAGGATCAAAGATATACCTAGAGAGGTTGTCGGCAAGTATATTGAGACACCTCAACTGGATGGCCCGTATGGTGCTAGAGGGATAGGCGAACTCACAATGATCGGTGTTGCACCAGCTATAGCTAATGCCATCTATAATGCTGTAGGTGTAAAATTGAATAGATTACCAATGAATCCAGAATATGTTTGGAAGACGATTAGAGAGCAGAGACCAGATCTGATAGAGGAGGCATGGAAAAAGTTCTCTAAATATGAGAAAATTGTGGAGGTGGCTCTATGAGCTTCGGAGCTCCATACCTAACTCTCCCAGAATTTACATACCATAAGCCGAAGAGCCTAAAAGAGGCTCTTGAGCTCTTAAACGAGTTTAGAGATGAAGCTAAAGTAATGGCTGGAGGAGTAGGATTAATTGCATTCATGAAAGAAAGGCTGATGATGCCAAACCATATAATAGATATAAAAGATATTCCTGAGCTGAGAAGCATAGAATACAAGAAAGGTGAAGGCTTGAAGATAGGTGCAACAGTAACTATGTCAGAGCTAGAGAAACATGGTATTGTTAGAGAAAAGTATGTGGCTCTACACCAAGCAATCAAGATAGCTGCAGACCCTATTATTAGAAATCGTGCCACCTTGGTTGGAAATATATGTGAAGCCCTACCATGGGTTGATGGCCCCATCCCATTGATATCATTTAACGCAGAATTAGAAATAATGAGCGTTGATAATGTTAGACGCATGCCTATCTCTGAATTCATTAAGGGACCAGTAGAGATTAGTCTAGAGCCTAACGAGGTGGTTACTTCTATATATTTACCAGACCCGCCTCCTGAAGCTAAGAGCTTATTCATGAAGTTTAGTACGGGGTCGGAATTTGCTATAGCAACAGTAGCTGCCTATGTTTTAGATAGCGAGAAGCCAAGAGATGTCCGGCTAGTATATGGTGGAGTTTCGACAAAGCCTGCTAGAGCTTATGAAGCAGAGAAAATAATACTTTCTAGCAAGAACATCACTGAAGCTATAGTCTTAGCTGCTGAAAAAGCTTCTAAGGAAATCGACGTTGTATCTGATGTGCTAGCTTCTGAAGATTATCGTAGACACCTAGTGAGGTTGCTAACAATTAATGTTTTGAGGGAGATCTTCGAGGTGACCTAGCTATGGGGCGATGGATTACCCTAACCGTGAATGGGTCTAGGAGAAGCGTCGAGGTTAAAGATAATGAAATTCTACTAGACGTCCTGAGAGATAAACTAAAAGTGAAGAGTGTGAAAGCAGCTTGCTGGCGTGGAGAATGCGGTCTCTGCACTATACTCTTGAATGGAGAATTAGTTAAGTCTTGTCTTGTTCTTGCTGTTGAGGTTGATGGTTCAGAGATATTGACTGTTGAAGGTCTCGCTAGAGATGGTGAACTAGCACCTATACAGAGAGCATTCATAGAACATGGAGCACTACAATGCGGATTCTGCACACCAGCCTTTGTCATCGCCTCTCATAAACTCTTGGAAGAAAATCCATCACCATCAGAGGATGAAATCAAAGAAAGCTTGAGAGGCTTAGTATGTAGATGTGGAACATACTATGAAATAATTGAAGCAGTAAAAGATGCGTCCAAACACTATCAAGTAAGAAAGAAGGTTTAGAAGATCTTTTCTAATGCATCTTGTAACCTTTTTTCGAGTTTTGGCGGAGGCTGCCATCTAACATGTATTACTTCAACGTCTTGAGCTTTAAATGAGTCATAGAAGATTTCCAACCCAATATTTAATACTTTAAGCTTTGATGAGAAAAGCTTCTTCACTGGCTCACTCAACTTATATCACCTCTATTTTTCTAGAAACATTTTATATACTTTTTTAATTTTCTCAGGAGCTGTCTTTCCCCGTTTAACTAGTAATGCTGATGCAAAGGCCATCAAAGCATTCGATGGAAATGTTACTACGCCCATCTTCTTTAGTTTCTCTTCTTGTTTGAGAGCATTCTGAGGATCTGACTCAGTTCCACATACGTGGGCCATGAATACTATCCGTCTACCATTCTCTGCTGCAATCTTGCTTGCTTCAAGTATAGAGCTGGCCATCGCTTCTACTGGGTCGGGGTTAGAACCGTATCCAAGCATGAAATCCATAGTTATTACTGCAACTTCAGGGTCTCTAGCTTCTTCAACTACTCTCAGCTTCCTAATCGTAGGATCAATCATTGGATGAGCTCTTCCAGCCGTGAATTCTTCTTCACCCAGGTCTACTACAGTATGCTTATAGCTTTTGAATGAGTCTGCAAGCTTATACTTGGGGTCTAGTGGAGCATTACTGTAGACATCTTTTAATAGCTCATGGTATATCAATAATGATTCATACATTAATGTTCCTCCTGTATACAATGCTCTAATATATTTCTGTTCTGGCCTCAAGCTCCTTGACAGGTCTTTTACTTGCCTCTTTATTTCAGAGAGCTTCATCGAGGTCTTTGCCTCTGCCTCTTTATACGTTTCCGCACTGACTATACTAGCAGCTCTTAGTACAGCGGAATGTAGACTCCTACATGAATATACTCTCTTAACGAGCTTCCTGGGAACTTTATAGGTTTGACTACCGAGAAAGCACAAGATAAATTTCTTCTTTGATTCTTCTATAACTTTAATTATCTTTTTTACTACAGGTGGGTCAGGCGGTTTTGAGACAACCATTATCAACTCTGTTTCTTCATCATTCTCTAAAGCTTTGATGCAATCTACCGCCATTATTCCCCCAATTCTTTCTTTTACATCATTCCCGCCTATTCCAAGTCCTTGGGAGATACCTAGCCCAACCTTATCTAAGAGGACGCTGACTTCTTGTAGGCCGGTGCCAGCTGCTGCAACAATTCCTATATTGCCTCTCCTAATAGAATTTGCAAAAGCAACTGCTTTCCCATTTATTATTGATGTCCCAGCTCCCGGTCCTAGTACTAGCAATCCCTTACTACTTGCAATCTTCTTTAATTCTAATTCATGTTCTATTGGGACGTGGTCGCTGAATATATGTAGATTTATTCCCTTCTCCAGTAATCTAATAGCTACGTCTCTTACATATTCTCCCGGTATAGAGATTAACGCTAAGTTGATGTCTGGGTTAGACTCTACAGCTGAATCTATACTATGGAATATTCTTTCAGTAATAGTAGGGGCTGCTGAAACAGAAGTTCTAGTTAACATGTTTTCTATGGAGGCTAGAGAACTGTTAAGTTGTTCCTCGGTTTCTACTTTGATGGCAATTACTAGGTCGTTCTTAGTAGCTCTAGACCCCTCCTCTGTTAGCAAGCCTAATCTTTCAAGTATCTCTTTATTCGTCTCAGTACCCATAACCAATGCTACGTCAATCACGCCTGGAAGTTTCTTAGCTTCTTCAGATAACTGCATAAGCTGTATAGAATCTCTAAAGTAATTCTCCTTAACTATGTTTCTAGCTATAACCAAGCCTCTTCAGAGTCTTACTATCAGTTGCTACAAATAAAGATTTCTTTTGAACGTTGCTGGTTAGAATATGTTGATTGTTGGAGAATATTTGAGAGCATGTGCCTGGATAAGCCTATCCCCCTCCAACGATTTCTAGTATATCAATGACGTCGATGTAGACTTCGTCTTCTTCTTTTAAAGGCGTATCCAATCCTTTCAGGAGTTTAATACTGTGCCCATTTACCATTATTACAAGATTATCTCTTAATCTTCCCTGCGGATAGACTGTATCTCTAAATTTTTCTCCAAACCTACTAGTTAGCATATCTAGCAACTCTCTAACGGTCCCAGGAGGTCTTTCAAGATATATCTCCCCGGATCCCGTTAATGTTTTTAACCTAGAATACATCTTAACCTTAACAGGCATCTCAAATAGATGGTAGTCTCTGCAATTAATAAAAATTCTCTACATACCTCATGATATTAGAGAGGAAGCCTCTACCTCCAAGATATTCTAGAATGCATGCTAACCCGGTGATAAATCCCAGTGAAATATCAAGACCAGAAATGTGGCCTCTCTTAATGATATTTATTAAAGTGTCAATTGCCATATTTTCATCCCCCTCCATTAAGGCGGACAAAAAGTTCTCTATCACTCCATCATAAATTCCTAACTGCATATACTTCAAGTACATTGCACTAACCCAGGCTGTAGAATTTAAGAGAAGCTCCTCATCCAACCTTATCTTACGTATAGACAGTAATTTATTGAATGAATTTATAGTTACGATAAATCCTAGGAGAAAATCATCTCCTGAGGGGGTAAAGCCTTCGCCGACTCCTAATAAAATCCTATATTTTTCCGGGTCACGTATAACATCTGTCTGTCTTCTCGAGAATGGATAAACGACTTCATCTACGAATTTCTTGAATTCTAGGGTTTTAAATAAGGGGATCTTCATAGGTGTACAAGAATAAAGTATGAAGATGGCTTTCAACGATTTATCAAATACTTTCTTTGCCGCTTTTAAACTTTCTATGTCTGGGTCAGGCAAATTTCTTGGTTTATAGGTTTCTGGGCTGTCAATATTGATTACCAAGTTGCTAATTTTTATAGTATTTTTACTGGTATAGGCTTCCCCGCCTATTCTCAGTATCTTATTGAATGGTTTTTCCTGTTTATCTGACGATAGAATTATACTGATTGGAGAAGGATAGTTCCTTCTAGTAACTACAACCATGTCGTTTCCATAGTTTAAATAGAATGTATTCTCGAATATGTATTGAACTATTGCTCTTTTTCCCTTCTTTATGACTTTATTAGCGAACCATCCTATCGAGTATGCTGTATAATTATATTCCATATTCTTCTACGTAGGCTTCGAAAGCCTTCTTGAATACTTCGAAGGGGAATGATACTAATCCAGCTCCTATCTGGCCTACTCCAGGCTGTTTATGAGCTATCCCAGTATTTATTGTTGGTACAATCCCTGTCTTTACGATCTTCCTAATATCTACTCCGGTAGGTGTTCCTTGGAAATTAAGGTATGGTATTAGGAAGTATCTATGCTTCGTGTAGGTTACTTCATACATTTTATTGGTGATCTCGAAAGCTAGTTGGACGCTTCCTCCAACCCATGAAACTATCGCAGGCGCAGCTGCCATTGCGAATCCACCGAATCCAGCTGTTTCAGTTATAGAGCTATCGCCTAGATCAGGATTTGCATCTGCCTCACTATATCCGGGGAACCATACGCCCCTAGGAGTAGGTGCTTGAGCTGTAAACCATCTATCTCCTAGCCCGCTTACTCTTATGCCTGTTTCAGTACCGTTTCTAGTCATTACTGTTACTATTGTACTATATTTTATGTTGTGAGCTGCCAGGGTCATAGCTTTACCAGCGGCCATGCATAGGTTAAGCATTGTAAAATTGTTATTCGCTAAGAATAGATATACTTGTTTTATTGTTTCTTTATCGAAACCAGTCTCGATAATGCTTGGACTCAATTCTTTCATTAGTAAGCTCGTAGCAGCGATATGTCTATTATGGCATTCATCCCCCATCTGGAGAGCTTGTGCAATTATAGTTTTTATAGGTATGCCATCCCTCTCTCTTCTAACGATGTCTATAGCTGCTTTCAAGACTGGACCAGCAACTTCTTCCATCCACTTCAATCTATCTATGACTTCCTTACTATATGCACCGTACCTCAATACTTTACCGATTCCTTCATTCATATTAGAGTAAGCTCTATTTCCATACCTCTTATCATAAATTTCGTAAACTGGCATACTGGGAGAGATTATCCCAGCCATGGGTCCTACAGAATTATGTTCATGTGCAGGTTCTAATACTACCTGACCAGACTTCACTAATTCTTCAGCTTCTTCAACCGAGTCTGCCCACCCCTCATATAGTATTGCACCTATTATAGCTCCCCTCATTGGTCCACTCGCATTCTCATATGAGAGAGGTGGACCAGCATGCAGTAGCATGTAATCACGTAAACCTGGGATCTTTTCTCTCGCAGGTCCCATATCAACCCATATGGGGTCTGCTTCCATCATCTTTTCCACAGCTTCACTATTAGCTCTCTCAATCTCATCTTTAATGGATGACAAACCAGATCAGATAATGTGATTAATATGTATTTAAAAAACTTTAATTCCATGCATCTTACACAGGGATCGCTGTCTTAGATTTTGACTTAACAATGATTTTTTCTCTTCATTCTTAAGCGAAAAATTATTCTAAAGCTAATTTTTATAATATCTATTTGAGGTGGAGCGTATCTTATCAGCAGTTATTCTTAAACGTAGGGAAAGAGACCCTGTGAAACTTTTGAGAGAAGAATTAAAGAAGCCGGGGATAATGATGGTGCCAGGAGTCTTTAATGCTTTAACTGCGATGCTAGCTGAGAAGATGGGGTTTAGGGCTGTCTATGTTTCAGGAGCTGCGGTTACTGCTTCTTTAGGGTTGCCTGACTTAGGGATCATAACTCTAGATGAAATGGTTAAGATTGTAAGCTATATATGTGATTCTGTAGACATTCCGGTTATAGTTGATATTGATACTGGGTATGGGGAGGCTCTCAACGTGGTTAGAGCTGTTAGAGAATTTGAGAAGATAGGTGCAGCAGCAGTCCAGATAGAAGACCAAGTACTACCGAAGAAGTGCGGTCACCTTTCTGGGAAGCAGCTCACCCACCCGTATGAGATGGCTAGGAAGATTAAGGCTGCGGCTGAAGCTAGAAGCAACCCTGACTTTGTTATCATAGCTAGGACTGATGCAAGAAGTGTAACAGGTTTAGAGGATGCGATTAGGAGAGCGGAGATGTATCTGGAAGCAGGTGCTGACGTTATATTCCCAGAAGCATTAGAATCTGAAGAAGAATTCGCTGAATTTGCATCGAGAATCAAAGCTCCTCTACTCGCAAATATGACTGAGTTCGGTAAGTCTCCATTAATAGAAGCCAGCAAGCTTGAGAGCATGGGGTACAAGCTCGTAATATACCCTGTAACATTGCTTAGAGTAGCCATGTACTCTATGAAGAAAGCTTTATCCCTACTGAGGGAGAAGGGGGGCCAGAGAGAGCTTGTTCCAGAAATGTTTACACGTAAAGAACTCTACGAATTAATCGGATACCATGAGTATGAGGAATTCGACAATAAAATATTTAAAGAGTTAAAGAAGTAAATTAAAACGTGAACTGGGTTGGATAGGTTAACTACTATTCTTTCAGAGTATACTTCGGAAATAGATTACAGTAAGATTACAGGTGAAACGATACATGAAGTAAAAAGAAGAATTATAGACAGCTTAGCTGTAGCTTTCGCTGCATACAATTCTGAGCCAGTGGTAAAGAGTAGGCGTGCTGCATCTCAATACGCTACCCAGAGGGGTGGACGGATAATCGGTACAAGATACATCGTTCCACCTGACTGGGCATCTTTCATAAATGGGATAATGATAAGATACCATGATTACAATGATACATATCTCTCCAAGGAGCCTCTCCACCCAAGCGATATGATTGCAGCTGCACTAGGACTCGGAGATGCGTTAAACTCTAGCGGGAAGGACATCATTACATCTATAGCTATAGGATACGAAGCCGCTGTAACTCTCTGTGATTGTGGAAGCTTAAGGAGGAGAGGATGGGATCATGTAAACTTTCTGGGAATAGGAAGCACTGTTCTCTCATGTAAGCTTCTCAGGCTTGATAAAGAGAAGATACATCATGCTCTATCAATCTATGCTGTACCCCATGCATCTATGAGGCAGACTAGAGTGGGTGAATTAAGTATGTGGAAGGGGGCTGCAGCTGCAAACTCTACTAGAAATGCCGTCTTTTCATCCATTCTAGCTATGGAGGGATTTACAGGTCCTTTCAAACCTTTTGAAGGAGAGATGGGATTTATTAAGCAGCTACTCCATGGAGAATTTGACTTTAACCCGCTCCAATCATTGTCTGAGAAGAAGCAGCCTAGACGTATTTTAGATACTTACATCAAGTCTTACCCAGTAGAGTATCATGCACAGACCGCAGTAGATGCGGTCCTCAAACTGAGAGAGCAGGTAGATATTAATAAGATAGAGAAGATTATAGTAGAGACGCATCAACCAGCATACGATATTATTGGACCGAAAGACCCTGAAAAATGGGATCCACATACAAAAGAAACAGCAGATCACTCTCTTATGTGGATAGTTGCGGCTTCCTTGGTTTGGGGTCGGATAAAAATTGAACACTATAATGATATAAGAAACCCAGCGGTGTTGTCTTTAATGAAGAAGATGGAAGTTAAAGTGGATCCAGAGCTAGATAGAATGTATCCTAAAGCATTCCCGAACAGAATTATTCTGATAATGAATGATGGAAGAAAGTTTGAAGAACAAGTAGATTATGCAAAAGGACATCCGAAAAATCCATTAACAGATAAAGAATTAGAAGGTAAATTTAATGAATTATCTGAAAACGTTCTTCCAGCTGATCAGAGGGGTAGGCTCCTAGATAAACTATGGAGCATTGAGAAATATACAATATCCGATATTATTGAGGATGCCGCAGTCTAAGCCGGCTAGTTAACTTTGATTGTCAAGCTATAAAGAAAAATAGTGAGGAGATTATATCGTGCTAGCGATTTTCTATTGGTATGTATTCTCTCTCTATCTCTCCATCATAGTATAGTCTTGGTCTGAGAATCCTGTTTTCTGTTACATATTCTACAACGTGAGCTGACCAACCTACCGTTCTTGCAGCTGCAAAAACCGCGCAGTAGAGGTCTACTGGGATCCCCATAGCATAATAGACTATACCGCTCCAGAAATCACAGTTTGTGCAGATGTTCCTAGTTTCACAGAGTTGCTTCATTACGTATTCTTCCAGGCGGTCTGCAATCTGATAGTATGTTTTTAATCTGCCTCCATATCTCTCAGCGAATTCTCTCGCGTATTCTCTGAATATTTTTGCTCTTGGGTCGTATGTTTTGTAGACTCTATGACCTGCACCCATAACTCTCTTCTTACCAGTTAAGATATACTCCTGGTACCACTTATCTACATTCTCAGGTCTACCTATCTCATCGAACTGCCTCATAGCCTCTACATTCGCATATCCATGTAGTGGTCCTCTAAGAGCACCGATAGCACCAACAATAGCACTATAATAATCACTCAAGGTTGAAGCAATAACAACAGCAGTAAAAGCAGAAGCATTCATCTCATGCTCAGCATACAATATAAATGAAACATCCATAGCTTTCGCTAAGATTTGCTCCGGCTTTTCTCCATGCATCATGTAGAGGAAGTTTTCAGCATGGTTCAACCTTGGGTCAGGGCAGACTATTTCTTTTCCATCCCTGATTCTATACCAGTATGCGATAATGGTGGGCATCTTAGAAATCAGTCTAATTGTTTTCCTCATCACACCTTCTAGACTCATATCATGTCTTCCAGGGTCTAGGTTTCCAAGGTATGAGACAGCAGTTCTAAGCATCTCCATAGGCTCGATATCTCTAGGGGTCTTTGCTAATAACTCAACAACCTCTCTTGGAATATCTCTTTCTTCTCTCATCCACCCACTAAAATCGTTTAGCTCCCTTCTGGTAGGCAACTTCCCATAAAGTATTAAATATACTGTTTCTT
>Ga0209183_1000248_pt1 | contig 24872 bp, 26 predicted proteins | sample LHCtaG_2_FD_184120 | JGI IMG/M metagenome (GOLD analysis project Ga0209183, IMG submission 184120) | Hot spring microbial communities from Little Hot Creek, USA to study Microbial Dark Matter (Phase II) - LHC4sed_replicate (SPAdes)... | ecosystem: Environmental > Aquatic > Thermal springs > Hot... | reverse complement strand
CCACTTAATATATAGGTACTGGAAGTATAGGGTAAAGCTAATATATAATTTTATTTCAATGAAAACAAGCATTGAACATCATGTAACTTAAATATTCTCCATGAAGATTATGAGTGAACTTAATGGAATAGGTTAAATATATTCTTGGAGAAGCTCACATCAGAAAACTTACAAAAGTGAATGTTCATGTTCACATTAATCTTAATAACTCTCCTAACAATCCCCCTCTCCCTACATACACTGGGAACCATAAGCCTAATATTAAGGCTTAAGGAGAAGGTTTGGCTTAAACCAAAACCAAACTTCAATTCAAGAATAGCAATACTAATACCATTGTATAAGGAGAGGGGGGAAAGTATAGAGAGAACTTTCCGAAGCATTACCAGTCAAGTTTATGATAAAAACAAAATGAGGGTGCTAATCATCATGGAAAAGGGGGATGATGAAACCATGAAGAACGTTATAGATAAATGTGGAATTCTAGATGGGAGCAATATTAAGTATGAAATTATAGTACACCCAGAATCCAGAAGTTCAAAAGCTAAAAGCTTAAATTACGCATTGAAATTCGTAGATGAACCATTCATAGTTGTTTATGATGCAGATGACGATATACTTGACCAATACCAGATAGCAAGAGGAGTCTCCCTAATGAGTGATGGGAAATATGATTCAGTGGGAGTAAAGGTTTTGAGAAGTGGAAGTAGGCTACCACAATTATTCTCATATGTGGAAACATGCTTATGGGTGAACATAGCTCTACCAGCATTAAAATACATATCAAGTTACCCAATGTACAGTGGTGAAGGATTATTTGTAGCAACAGAGGTAATTAAGGGGATTGGAGGATTCCCCGAAACTTTAACTGAAGATTCGATGTTAACCGTAGAATTCGCCAAGAGAGGGTTGAAGATGGCTTTAATGGATAGCATAATAATTGAGAGAGGACCATACACTATAAAGTCGTTAATAAAGCAGAGGATGAGATGGAATAGGGGGTTAATGCAATGCTTCATAAAAATAATCAAAGAAGATGTACCATTAAAAGTTAAAATTGTAAATGGACTATACTACCTATCACCAATCTCATACCTAATAATATCCATATCAACAATATACGTGCTACTAATAGCCCCCATATCAAAGATAATTGGATTTAACCCAGACCCAATACCAATATACATATCCATATACCTAATTATATCAGTCCTAATATCACCACTCTTCCTAATAGTAACTGGAGAGAAAATATGGGATAAACGCGCCTTCATAATACCATTCCCCATATGGATCATAATAGGCTTAACAACACTATACTCACTAATAAAACCAAGAGTAGAATGGTATAGGACTGAGAGGCATCCAACAAAACAGCTTATAAGCTAGAATAAAAATATTTCTAATCAATGAGGATTATAAGAGATTATTTAAGTAAGATAAGCATTGAGGATTTACCCAAATACATAGATAACACCATGCTTAAACCAGAAGTGGGAGTAAAGGGGGTTATGGAATTCATCGAGAAAAGTTTAAATTACAACTTTGCATGTCTAGTAATACCCCCATGCTACATAAGTGAAGTGAAGGAGAAGTTTGGTGGAAAAGTGAAATTAGCAACGGTAATATCATTCCCACTTGGATACCAAAACATTGAAGCAAAAAGGGTGGAAGTGGAAAAGGCATTATCTGATGGTGCAGAAGAAATAGATTATGTGATAAACATATCATATGTTAAAAGCGAAAGATACGACAAAATCAGAAGTGAAGCTGAAACACTATCAAAAATAGTTAAGAAGAATGGAGGAGTAATTAAGGCAATAATAGAAACACCATACCTAACCAGTGAGGAAATAGCATTAACATCAAAAACACTAAATGAAACCGATGTAGATTACATAAAGACTTGCACTGGATTCGGCCCTAGAGGAGTAGTTCCAAGCGACATAATACTGATAAAAGAGAATTCCAATAAGAAGATTAAAGCATCCGGTGGAATTAGATCATTAATCGATACAATACATTACATTATGCTTGGAGCAGATAGAATAGGGACGAGTTCAGGGATAGACATAGTTAAAGAGTTCATAAAAATTAAGGGTTTATAGATGAAGGCTACTTCAACAATAAGCTTGGATAAAAGTAGTATTTACCCCTAGAATCCTTCAATGAATCCCAATCACTCAATATCTTAACAGCTTCATTAGCAACTTTAATACAATCTTCAACACCAGCATCTTCAATAAATTCATTGGTAACCCTATTGGCTAAAACAGCACAAACAGCCCCAGCTCTAACACCATAAATGCTAGATAAAGTGAAAATCGTAGAAGCTTCCATCTCAAAATTCAAAACACCACAAGCCTGTAAATCAGAAATAATATTCCTAGAAAAGCTTGGAAGATAACCATTAAATCCAGGTCTAGCTTGACCAACATAGAAACTATCAGTACTGGCAGTTAAACCAACATGATATCTAACTCCAAGAGATTCAGCAGCTTCAATCAATGCTAAAACAACTTCATAACTTGCAATTGCAGGATATTCCACCATAACATACTGTCTACTAGTACCCTCAAGTCTAACGGCACCTGAACTAATAACCAAATCTCCAACTTTAACCTCTGAACGTATGGAACCAGTAGTTCCAACTCTAATGAAGGTTCTAGCTCCAACCCTCAAAAGCTCTTCCAAAGCTATCGCCGTAGATGGGCAGCCTACACCAGTAGAAGTTGCAGATATAGGTTTACCCTTATAAGTTCCAGTATAAGTTACATAACATCTATTCCTAGCAACCTCCCTAGCCTCATCCCAATACTTAGCTATCCTAGGAACTCTATCCGGATCTCCTGGTAGTAACACGTATTTAGCTACATCACCAGGCTTACACTTAATATGATACTGAACCCCCTCAATTGTATGTGGATGTTCAGCTGAAACAATTCTACCAACCATAAAAATCACAATAACAAGTTAAAACATGAAACTATAATAATTTATTTTAATGCAATTATTAATTAGCCAACTCCTCTAAAGCCCTCCCTTTAGTTTCAAATCCAAGGATTAAAGTGGCTAATGCACCTAGAAAATGTATTGAAGCAAAAACAATGAATGCAGCATTTAAACCCCAATATGCATATATGAGGGGGGTTGCTGTTGGAGCAATGATCCCAGCAATTCTACCAATACTTGCAGCTGCACCAGAACCAGTCCCCCTAATTTCAGTTGGATATAGTTCAGGTGTATATGCGTATAGTGCAGACCAAGCTCCCAAATTGAAGAATGATATTATAATACTGCAAATTAAGATTGAAGTTGGATCTCTAGATAAGCTAAGCATGAAACTTCCAAATCCAGCTGCAAAGAGGTAGAGAGCTTCTATAGGCTTTCTACCCACATGATCAAGCATTAGAGCAGCACTATAATAACCTGGAATCTGAGCGAGAGTAACTATTAAAGTCCACTCAATAGATTTTACAACAGTAAAACCGAATTCTTTAACGTAAATTGCTGGAAGCCAAATAAATATTCCATGATAAGTGTATACTAGAGATGCCCATAAAATCCATAACATTAAAGTTCTCTTCCAATAATTCTTAGACCAAAGCTTCATTAAAGCTTCTGAAACCCTATAACTCTTAGCAGGATACTTCTCAAATACACCTTTAAACTCAACATCTCTAGGTATCAAGTTATGCTTCTTCAAAAGATTTAAGGCAGTATTAATTTCGCCTTTAAGCTCAAGATATCTAAGAGATTCTGGGATAAACAATATTATTGGTGGAATCAATGATAATGGTATTAAGGAGACTAGGAACGTATTTCTCCAACCAAATTTTGGGAGGAGAAGGTATGGGAATAGTAGTGAGAGTATAGCTCCATAAACCCATGACGTTTCCACTAAGCCTAAGAATCTCCCCCTATACTTCGATGGAATGTACTCTGAAATGTATATTCCAGGTTGAGGTAGAGAGCCTCCTAAACCAATACCAGCCATAAATCTCAAAATTGCTATGCTCAATGGGTCTCTGGCAATGGAATTTAAAGCTGTAAATATACTCATCATGGATGTAGTTATTATCAAGCTCCTCCTCCTACCAATCTTATCAGCAAGAATACCACAACTTAATGCACCAAAAAACATCCCAAGATAACCAGCACTAACAAGAAGCCCTGATATAAGGGGGTTCGATTCCAAACCAAACTCACTAATTATTGGAACTAGAACTGCAGCTATAAGCATGGTGTTCATAGCTGTAAGACAGTATATAAGGCTACATAGCAATAGAAGCGTGTAATGGAAGCGTGAAAGTTTAGCTTCCTCAAGAAATCTAGTTATTGACATACTATAAGTCCCCCTCATCAAGTAAAAGTAGGTTAATTTTGTAGTATATAAGCGTGGCTGATCATAAATAGCCATCAACACCTCATAATTCGAATCCCCCTTTAAATCTATAGGCTCATAGTATTGATCTATATTCCCCTTCCACGATTCCTGAGCATATTCAGGAAGTTTCTTCCCCCGGATACAATGGTTTTGCTATTATCTCAAGCACCTCAAATGTGCGAAGAAGTTTATTGAATACGATGATTTCACAACTAAAGCTGTATCAAGACTTTTATAGGTTCATCCAAGGCTCATCCACAACACCAGCATCTGTAGCCATGAGAGCAACTTCCACTGCAATCTTAGTTCCTGAACCGAAGATTTCAAGAGTTTTATCTATGAAGGTTTCAGGTGTCGGGCTATTCCATCCCAGAGATCTATCGATACCTGCAAATGGCCTAGTCCCCTGAATCACGATAACCCCATGCTTCTCAAGAAATTTCTTAACATGCTCATATCCTGGTCTATTAAGTCCTATTGGGATATCACCCTTAGGACCTATAGTTTTGGCTGGATAATGTGTTACAACAATCAACTTCACATTCATCCCTCTAAAGAATTTAAGTGCTTTGAGAGCACCCCCAGTTTCAGATGTTATAATCACTTTACCAACACACAATTCAAGAGCCCTATCCCTCGCTAAACTCAAAACCTTCTTGGCGTTAATCTCTCCACAATAATGGAAGTAAAATACTTGTTTAGCATAAAAATCTGGTTCCAAAAAGCCCCCATATCTCACAATGACTCTCAACATATCCATGTTGCTACGATCCTAATTCCCATCACATATAATCCTCTTAACTCTCATTAACTTCCTAAAACGTTTAATTCTCATAACACCAATGAATGGTCTATAGGGATTTGTAACCAAATATGCTATAGTAAAATGTGGGAAAAAAGGTAGAGATTGTTGAATTTGTTTCACTCAAACTCTATGGTTGATGGAGGTTTAGGTGTCAATTCATATAATACTCTAACAACATCATTGATCTCAGAAGTTATCCTGTCAGCAATCCTTCTAAGCTTACTAAATGGGATTTCCAATGGATCCGCCGTTATAGCATCCTTGGAAACCACAACTCTAATAGCAATCATGTAACCATACTTCCTCTTACCACCCCTAATCCCAGTAGCTCTACCTGGAAGCAATACTGCAAATTTCTGAAATGCATCCACATCTCTAAGCTCCTCTTCAACGATCTTAGTGGCTTTTCTAACAATTCCAATCCTCTTGGGATTGACTTCACCTACAACTCTTATCATGAGTCCTGGACCTGGAAATGGCATTTTCTCAGATATCTCTCTAGGTAAGCCTAGGTATCTAGCAACCTCCCTAACTTGAGGTTTATATAATTCCTTCAAGGGTTCAACAACTTTAAAACCATAATCAATGCCTATCTGCTCCAGAACGTTGTGTTGAGTTTTTATTCCACCCTTAGTTTCAACGATATCGGCAGCTATAGTTCCCTGAACTAGGAACCTTATACCATTAGATTTCATGAAATCGCCAATTACATTGTAGAATGTTTCCCTGAATATCTTCCTCTTCCTCTCAGCATCAATTACACCCCTAAGATTTCTATAGAATATACTTTTCCTATCCAGTAGTATTGGGTTTAATCCTAAATCTCCCAGAATTCTAAGTGTTTCTTCAACTTCACCTTCACGTCTAAATCCATCATCAATATAAACAGTTTTAAGCCTATCATCCAAAGCCATTTTAGCAATATAGGCTGCAACGGTACTATCCACACCACCAGAACATGCTGCAACAGCCATCTCTCCACCAACAATTCTCCTAACCTCCTCCACAGCTCTAGAAACGAACTCAGAGGGGTTGAACGAAGCAACCATAGACATTGAATAATCACTAAATAATCCTAATTATACATTTTTAATATAAAGAATTCGTCTCATTTATGTTTAAAATTTAATCAAATATTGGAAGAACGAGCGTTTGCTACTATTCATGGTGGAAAAGTTTAAATTTAGGTTCAGCCTAACTTAGGTTTGACCTAAATTGTCCATGGAGATCTCTGCCAGAGAAGCTACATACATAAAGGTGATAGGTAAGCTAACCAATGGTGGGGAGAAATCAACATCAAGCATAGAGGTAGCGAAGGCACTAGGGGTTAAAGCACCATCAGCAGTTGACATGATAAAAAGGCTTGAGAGCATGGGCATAGTAGAGCATACACCATGGAGGGGCGTTAAACTCACAGATAAAGGAGTCATGGAGTACAAGATGCTAATTAGGAAATATAAGATACTCGAAACATACCTCCACAGAATGTTCAATATGAGTTTAGAAGAAACATGTGAATGCGTCTCCAAATTCGACGTATACGTACCGAAAAAGATTATAGACGCCATGTGTGCATGTATGGGTCATCCGAAGAGATGCCCCCATGGAGATGAAATACCAAGTGATAAGGAGTGTTGCGGGGTGAGCTGATGAGGAAGGATATACACACAATAATAATGTTGATCATGATAGCCACATTAATGACATTCAATGTTGAAGGGAGTTTGGGGAAAATTAAGATTGCCGTAAGCATTGGAGTATTAAAGAATATAGTTGAAGAGATTGGTGGAAATAGAGTTGAAGTTTTCAGCATAGTTCCACCCAATGTTGAGCCACATACATTCACAATAACACCTCAAGTGATATATCAAGCATCCACAGCCAGACTGATAGTAATCGATGGGCATATGGATTGGGAAATGAAACTTGTGGAGCAAGTCGCTAATGCAAAGGGTATGAAGCAAAGCGATATATCAATAAACCTCATGGACTATGCGGACAAAATGACAATACTGGAAATACCATCATGGACAGGGGTTTCAGGCAGAAATTATCATGGATATTGGATTCTGCCGGAAAACGTGATGGTAATGGCGGAAGCCATAAAGAACAAGCTATCAGAAATAGATCCAGAGGGGGTGGGATACTACGAAGAAAACTTCGCAAAACTTAGAGGAGAGATAGATGCTTTGAAAAGAGAGATAATGAATTTAAGGGGGAAGACTAGTGGTGTGAAAGCAGTATTGGCATTCCTAGCAGAGCAATATGTAGCATACATGTTCGGTTTAGAAATAGCATCAATATTAACAATTGAGGAAGGGGGTTCACCGACACCCAAAACCATGGAAACAGCATATAATACGCTAAAAGAAGGCGGGATAATAATAGCTTCAGATGTATCATCAAAAATGCCGGTATACAATACAGTACAAGAATTATCCAAACAAACAGGAGCCCCAATAATAGAAGTCATGATTACCATGGAAAGAGGATACATACCCATAACAATGTACAATATTGGCGTTATCAGCGGTATGCTACTAAATAGAAGCATAAAACACACATCTACACAGACAAGCCAGGAAATACCATGGGTAATAACGGTGATGCTCGGAATAACCGTAGCAATAGAATCAGCATATATATACAAAATCAGGAGGAGAATGTAGAAATGAGCATAATAAACGTAGAAAAATTGACAGTTGCCTACGATAAAACAACGGCACTTGAAGAGGTAACATTTAAGATAGATGTACCATCAATAAACATCATAATAGGACCAAACGGTGCCGGAAAAACCACACTACTAAAAGCTATAATGGGATTAGTGAAGCCCATGAAGGGGAGGATAGAGGTTTTAGGGTTAAATCCAATGGAAAAATCCTTTGAGGTTAGAAGGCTAATGGGATACATACCACAAAGGGATAAGGTTATGGAAGGAATACCAATAAAGGTTGCAGATGTGATATTAATGGGTGTTGCGACAAAGAGGGGGTGGCCTAGAGTAATATCTAGGGAGGACTTGAAAGAAGCTGAAAATACAGCTGAATTCCTAGGGATAAAAGATCTAATGAATAAAACATTCAACCAGCTTAGTGGAGGGCAAAGGCAGAAAGTGTTATTGGCAAGAGCACTGATATCAAAACCTAAAATATTGATGCTTGATGAACCATTCAATGGGGTGGACGTTGTAAGCCAATACTCAATAATGGAGAAGCTTAAAGAACTTAGGAAGATTAATGGGACAACAATACTACTAGTAACACATGACATAAATCCGGTAATAGAATTAGCTGAAAACGTCATAATAATAAATAGGAGGATTATAGCTTTCGGGAAAGTTCATGAAGCTCTAAATGAAGAATCTCTATCAAAAGCTTATGGTGGAGGGAGAATAATATTCGCTGAGGGGAAATGCTACTCAATAATTGGAGATACACATCATAGGTGAAGTTAAATGAGCCTACTATACAGTCCATTCATAATGAATGCATTGATAGGGATAATTCTTGGAGGAGTAACTGCAATGATTACTGGAGCACTATCAACGCTGAGAAACGTTCACTACCTATCAGCTGAAGTAACACACTCAGCTCTAGGTGGAGCAGCCATAGGAGCATTAATATACAGCCAAATCGAATATGAACCAATAATATTCATTACAGCCACAACCTTCAGCATAATATCATCAATTATAACTGGATATATCGTCAGAGAAAGAGGGGTGGAAGCTACGGGATTAGCCATAGGGGTAGTCTTAGCAATAAGTTTATCCACATACTCAATAGTGATAGGTATGCTTAAAGCCGAATTAATAATAAAAGTCAACAGCTACCTACTCTCAGACATACTACTAATAACATACAGCGACCTAATGGGTATGACGCTCATATCATTCATAGGACTAATAGTTCTAATAGCATTCTACAAGGAACTAATATACGTATGCTTCGACGTGGAAGGAGCTGAAGCCTTAGGATTAAAAACGAAAATATATGATTACATGGCATTCGCACTCATCGGAGCTACAGGAGCTGTACTGGCAAGAGCCATGGGCGCACTATTAATATATGCATTGGCAATTCTTCCAGCAGCATCCTCCATAGAATTATCAAACAGTACATCAAAAATCTTCATATACACATTCACGATATCACTAATAGCAGGATTAGCTGGGCTACTAATATCCCTAACACTAAATCTACCAACAAGTGGAACAATAGCTGCAACAGCCACAACAATATATATACTAATAAAGGTGGCGAAAAAGATAATTTAATGAGGAATCATGGATGGAAATATCATAATACTAGTAAGCTCATCACCAAGAAGAAGCGAGATACTTAAAAAGTTCAAATTCAAATACAAAACATTAACACCAAAAATAGAGGAAGAAATTGAGGGGGATCCAATAGAAGTTGTTAAAAGGAATGCGAAGAAGAAGGTTTTAGACAATTTAAATGCAAACCTGTTGGGGTTGTATGTTGGGGTGGACACAATAGTATACGTTGATGGCAAAATAATGGGGAAGCCGAAAAACATGGAGGAGGCACGTGAAATATTAAGGAGGCTTTCTGGAAGGAAGCATAAAGTGATAAGTGGAATATACATTTATGACAATATTAGAGGGATTGAAAAGTTTAGTTACGTTGAAACTGAAGTGAAATTCAAAGAACTATCGGAAGAGGAGATGGAATGGTACATATCAACAGGGGAACCCATGGATGCAGCTGGAGGATACAAAATACAGGGTCTTGGAGGATTATTCATAGAATGGATTAATGGAGACTACTACAATGTAGTTGGACTCCCAATAAACAAATTATACAATATGATCATGGAGCTTGGATTGAACCCTATGGAATTCATGGAAAACAATTTATAACTATAAAACATAATCTTCAAAGCACTAAGTGAACTCAATTGAAGAGAGTGTTGGCAATATCATTCATAACACACTTCATATCCAGCGGAATTGTAATAGCAGTACCACTAGCCCTACTGAATAGAGGGGTAAGTTTAGTGGAGATTGGAGCAGTACTCTCAATAATGCCAGCAATATTCCTAGTGGTTAGAGTGATATTTGCAGCAATAGCAGACCAAGTGGGATGGTCTCCACTATTCCTAGTAAACACAATGAGCATGGCAACAGCCACAATGATATATTGTATTGCGAAATCCCCATTGGAATTCGCCATTGGCAAAGTGTTTGAGGGTATATCTATGTCAGCATACTGGGCTGTGAGTAGAACAGCAACATACGAGTTATCCCCGGGGAGAGAAGCCAGCGAAGCCACAAAAGTGATAGCAACAGTATCCATTGGTGGAGCTATAGGTGGAGCTACAACCGGACTTGTAATGAGCATGATAAATGTGGATGCAGCCTTCCCATTACTGACAGCGGTATCGATAATCCAAGCATATCCAATAATACTGCTATGGAGGAGTGGATTGAAGAGTGGAAAATTAAACATTGTGAAGGCTCTTAAAGCTCTGGACTTGAGGGGGAGGAGTATAGGATTCTGGTACACATCATTAATAATGGCCATAAACAGTCTATCAAGATACCCATTATTCAACATGATACTGCCAGTCTACATGGCTAAAATGCTTGGATACGATTATATGGGGATAGGATTTATGACTACAATTTACAATCTCACATCATCACTCACAATATACTTAACCCTCAAGAAACCATTAAACATTGCCAGGGCAGTAACGCAAAGCATAATATACTTCCTAGCATGTATAGGGATGACTAGATCCACAAATCTTCTACCAATATTAATGATGGTAATGGCATTTGCAGATGGTTTAGGAGCGAAATTCTATGAATCCATAATAGTGAAAGCCGTTAGAAATAGGGGTGAAACAATATCAGTGGATATAGGAATACTCCACATTCCAATGAGGATGTTTGAATCCACAGCTCTCATAATATTTGGATTAATAGTTGAAATATTAGGTTATAATGCGGCATTCATAATATCAGGATTAGCATACATATCCTTCTCAATACTATCATATATTGAAACGAGAAAGGAGTAAGGCTTAAATCACAAATTAACAGCAGTTTATATTGCAATGAAGAAGAGCATAGTAATACCCATAATCTTAATGCTTTTTGCCATAACATTAATGCCAAAAACCCTTGCACAACAAACATATAGTATAAGGGATGCAACCCTAACAGTGTATAAGGATGGCTTAGTACATGTGAAAATTAGTATAGACGTTAATGAGACAACACCACTAATAACAATGCCACTACTATCAAAGAATGTGAAAAACATATTAATATACGATGAGAATAAGACTCCACTAAACTATGAAATAAACAACACAAACATAATAGTATACACGCTTGGAGCCACCTTCACAACCATAGAATACGATACCACTGAGTTAACCTCAAAAACCTCCGGTCTATGGACTTTCACTCTAAACAGCCCTTTCCAAATAAACATAATACTACCAGAAAACTCCACAATAATCTACTTGAACACACCGCCAACACAAATATCAACTGTGGATGGGAAGATAAGGATTTCAATGCCAGCTGGATACTGTGAAATAAGCTATGAAGTAGCTATCCCACCCCCCATAGACTACACAATAACATTAACACAATCATCTGCAACTATAATTCAAGGTGAAAGTGCATCATCAACTATAAGCATAACCTTAACCTCAGGAGTTGCAAGTCAAATAACGCTATCAGCAATAGGGCAGCCCCAAGGTGTAGAGATATCCTTCAACCCACCTCTAGGAATACCGCCATTCAATAGTGTAATGAACATAAAGGTTTCACAGAACACTCCACCAGGAATATACACCATAACAATAATAGCCAAAGGTGGAGGTGTCACTAAGACCATACCATACACGTTAATTATAAGAGAATATAGAGCCCCAATAATAACACCAATAACGATTATCGTAGCAATAGGAATCATAATCATAGCAGCCTACCTAATATGGAAATACCCAATTAAAAGCATTAGGAATCGAGGGAAAATGAGGGAATTAACCGAAGAGGAAGCTGAGATAATTAAATTCCTAAGGGAGAAGGGTGGAAAAGCATTGGAAGTGGAGGTGAGAGAAAGATTCCCAAACATACCCAGAACAACTTTGTGGCGCATGATAAGAAGATTGGAAAATAAGGGTATTGTGAAAGTTAAAAAGGTTGGATTACAAAATATAATAGAACTAAAATAAAAAATAAAATTTTCATTTTTAATCAATGTTTTATGGAACTGTAAATTCAGCGTAGGCAATTACTGGAGTGAAAACTTTCTCACACATGGCATGAACCACAACCCTATATGTACCTGCAGGAAGATCCACCCTCAACATTATATGCCTAGATTCTCCGGGTTTAAGCATCATCAAGACTTGGGCAGATATAGGCGTGTACACTGGCTTCCAAGAACCATCAACGCTCCTCTCAATGGTTAAGCCAAACGCTGAATTCGGAAATATCAGCGTAGCATTCCCAGTATTAGTTATTGTTATATCAAGTATTATGAAGGGCTTCTTAACATTCTTCTCAACCTTAACTTCAAGTTTAGCATTAAAGTGATATTGGGCTATGTAGCGAACCCTCTCCATCTCCCTATTCATATTCCTAATCTTCTCCATGGCAGCATCCATTTCTTTTATGGCTTGAACTATCTTCCCAAGCTTAACAAAGCTCTTCACTTTTCCAATGAGGTTATTCTTCATTTCTTGAACTTCATTTAAATTATTGAATCCAAACATCTTTAAAACCTCGCTGGCATTCACTCCAAGAGATTTCGCTTTCTCAACAATCTTATTAAAGGTTTCATCAACCTTAGCAAGGAACTTATCCACCCTCTCAGCACACTTCTCCTCAGCCTTAGACTTAATGATCTTAAAAGCATCTGCAACCAGCTTTTCAGCATCAGCAATTCTATGGGCAACTTCACTCACATTACCCTTAGCGAGAAGATTTCTAAGTTCAGTTATGCTCAGAAGTTTTTCTGCTTCAGATAGCTTATCATAGGCCTCCATGGGGATATCTCCAAGTTCACGTATACTTTTAATGCGTTCTAATGTGCGATTTGCAGCCACAATTAAACCTTCAGCTACAATTACACTCTCCCTCTCCAAGCATCCACCAGCCTTACACACTATCACATGAACATTTCTAAACACATCTCTAAATACGTCAAGAGCTTGAAGAGTATAATTCAAAGCTAAAGCATAGTTTCCAGCCTCATACTCACTTTCAGCTCTACTCAGTAAGTTTTCACCATTCCCTAGGAGAGTCACATTACCATAAAATGCGCTATTCAATCCAGCAGCTGAAATTAGATTCATAAGCGTCTGATTTGTCTCAACACTATTCACTAAGGATCTAACCCTATCCCTAGATTTGTAAGCAACATTCAGCATATTCTCAACGCGCTTAGCCTCAGGGCTACCTGGAAGTGCCGAGATTGCTAGAGTTGGGAATAGCATTGGGAGTAGCATCAGCAACACTATGATGGATGAGTAAAATCTCCTCATACAAAATCACCAAAATAAATTTAGCATAAAGTATGAGATAAGGAATTCCCTGAAATAACGTTTCCAATGAATGGAAAACATATATCACGAGTATTGAAAATATGATTTATGAAATTAAATTTGATGTAAAGTTGGAGGCTATGTGTTATTAGGGGAATGTATTCATGTCTTACACTAATGAATCCATATGCCATACTCCTCGGCGATTCCTATGACTTGCAACGTTGCCATCAATGTGTACATCACTTTAATTAGCTCAAGTCTAACAGTTATTTCTCCAAAAACACATGTATCGTCACTAATGCCATAAATGTTAACTTCCACATCGTCAATGAAAATCCTATTTAACTTCACATTAATCCCGATCCCCCTCTTCACTAACAGCAAGCCTATCTAACGTCGTCCTCATCTTTCACACTTAAATCCATAGGGCTTCTCCCCACCTCCATAGCTTATTCCGATCTTCCACCAGTAAATCTAGTTTCTTAAGTATTTCTGGTAGTCCTAGATATCCTGCTACTGTATAGCGGAATTCAGCATCCCTCTCCAATAAATTCAAGATTTCCCTCTTAAGATTTACGCTTATCACAGTATGTTAATGTTGAATATCACATGTAAGTGCATAGTGAATCCCTATACAATACCAGTAATCAAAGATTTCGAGTGTACTTGTGAAACGTTTTCATGTCAAAAATGAAAATGTTTTCAAGAAATCTTTTAGAGCCTTTTCAATAAGTATACTTAATAAGTGATTCCATGGGAAAATGAATTGCTTGAAAATTATGGGTATAGTGCTAGTACTGTTGAGTTCAATTATGATTGCATTATTCATCATAAACCCAACACCACCCTCACCCATAAATCAAAGCCGCTTATAAGGAGATGAAGCTAGTGGGATATTTGAAAAGTTAAGTATGATTGGGAGAGGTCCATGACTTGAAGGATACAATGTATTTGAATTCGAAGTGATTGAATATAGAGATGAATATTTAATTGCTAGGGTAGCAGCAGTGCATGTGATCGATGGTTATAGTGTTGGAGGCATCATTTACATGAAAATACCTAAAACCCAAATTAAATATGCCCCACATTTTAAAATTAAACCCGTATAATTATTAGCAATAAATCTTTTATGTTGATAGTTCAAGTTAAAATTTAAACGGAGGTAGACTTGAAGAACGACCATAAAATGTTAATACTCATACTAGTATCCATGCTAACAAGCTTTGCATACGCCTCAATATTCACATATAACCCACTAACCACCAACATATCGCCAGTAGCACCCCCAATAATATTTAAATATGGTGGAAATACTGGTAAGGCTGACCTACGTGGAACGACAATAACTGCAAATATTGGGAATGCAAATACAAGCCTAACATTAACATTACATCCAACATATCAAAAAGTGTATTATAAGGACATTGCAAAAATAAACAATACTGACAGCAACGCATACTACATAATGCTCAAAGTCACAAATCCACTAACGAACAGTAAAATCGTTAGTGCAAAATTATATTTATATGAGGGGACTACAAAGAAGCTTGAAGTAAATCTACTTGCAACTGGATCAACAAGTTGGGTTTTAATTAATGGTAAAGCCGAATGGAGGATTGACGTGGAAATTGAGATAAGTGAAACTGGTGGGAGCTACGATACCCCACCATTCACAAGCGATTCAGCAACTTTAAATCTAATTTACAGTACGCAAAATGTTGAGAGTCCACCATGAGGATACATGGGGATTACCATAGTGGGAAGCATAAACTATTCATAACAGTAGTATTGATACTTTCAATCTGGCATTTAAAGGCATTTTCATCAACATATGTTTATAATCCATTAAATTCGACTCTAAATCCAGTTCAGCCACCAATAATATTCTTGAATCCAAATAATCCAAGTGCAACTGTAAATTTAGGTGAAGCATATACATCAGCAAACATAACTCTAATAGGAAATCTAGCCTTAAATGTATACGATGAAGATACAGATGGATACATATATCTTGAGGGGCCAGCACCATACATCAACCTGAACTCTGGAGGATATTATAGTGTTTCATGGAACATTCACATAGCAAGTTTTGAAGATCCTATGGGAAATGGCATAATGATTATTGACTTAAGATTCTACAATGGGTATACAGATGAATTCTACTTGGCAAGTATAATATACTATGGAAACTACGTTAAAGCATCTCTAGGATTATTATATGGACCAGACCCTGCTTCTGAGGGGCAAAGTCCACCATACACGATAAATCCAAACCAGAAACATGAATTCAAAATTAAAATGGAGAGGTCTATTGATGGATGCATATTAACTTTAAAATGGCTTGTTGATGAAGTAAACATTTACAGCTACCAGTACAATATCACCCAAGCAACACAAATAATAATTTGTGAATCATATTTTGGATGGCTTAATCAAGATAAACCAGAATTAAAGTTTGAAGCTTACTTGGATGATGTACATGTTGAAGGTGTATATAATGTTTCAGAGGATTTTGAGGATGGTGTAGATGACATATTCGTGATAGGTGAATCCACAGGTTATACTGGTAAAAGGATGTCATACTATACGTACCCACAAAAATTTCTGGTATCATTAAACAATTATGGAGTTTACAATGTAAGTTTAGAATTTGAATCGATTAATGGCGTAATACCATTAGGATTCAATGTATCCATATGGATAAACTTGAATGAGGAATACACTAAGTCAGCAAAAGTGGTTAATGGGTTAATAATGGAAAATCAAACATCAAAAATCCTTTCACAACAAAACTCAATACTAAACCTATATGTGAATATTACAGCAAAATATCCAGCCAACTGGAATGTAACATTGAAGATACTATTCAAATATGAAGTTGAGGATTACATCACAGTGAAATATCCATTGAGAGTTGAGGCTGATTACGGATGAAACGGATTTTATTAAGGCTACTGTTGGCAATTCTACTGCTCACACCATTAATTGGTAGAATACTAACTTTACCGGCAACAATAATACTTTACACTGGTTCTAGTATGAAGCCAACAATAGATTGTGGAGATCTCATAGTATGCATATCAAGGGATTATTTGAAATATGATGTTGGAGACATAGTGATATGCATAATTGAACCCATGCAGTACATTGCCCATAGAATTATAGAATTGAGGGGAGATACTGTAATAATGAAAGGTGACAACACGCAACTACCAGATCCACCGATAGACAAGGATTACATTAAATACGTAGTTACAGCAATAATACCGCTAAAATTATGGTTTCCAATTACCGTGGCTATTGTAGTAGTATACATGGCTTTAAAATGTGGAAAGATCATTGCGAACGTAAGAAGGGGTAAAGATTTTGAGGCAATAATATTTGAAGCATCAATATTGATTAGCATAGCAGCAATCTCGCTTACACCAATAAATAGCACTCCAATACAATCAACAATCATGAGACCATCAGTAAATTTAATGGAAGTGAAAATTCTAAGCATATCGGAGATTATGGTTAGATATAGCATACAGTATGCATATCCAATGAATGTTGAAGAATGCATATTCAAGATAGCAAACAAGACTATAAATTCAAAAGCAAGCATAAGTGACGAACACACAATAATAGTGGAAACGCCACCAGAAATCTATCAATTAGCATATAAAAAGAGTATTGAGGATATAAATTTCGAATTAAAGGTAAAGTTTGATAAGGGGGTTCTGGAGGGGAAGTATACATACAAAATAAACTGGATGAAACTGAACATATATGTTGAAGGTGAAAAACTGATAATTGAAAATCCAAACTATGTAAGCATGAATATAAGCTTGATAAAAGTGACATACATGACAATAGATAAAGCTGGATTCACGAAAATACTGAGAATAGATTATCTAGAACCAATAACTGTAAATGCATTATCAAAACAAGAATTGAAGATTAGAAGGGAAAGTGAAGCCATCGATGCATATGTGGAGTTGGAGTACGAATTCTTGGGAGGAGAAGTATTTGAGAAGAAATACATCAAATTCACGGGATGAAAAGCTAAATAAACTTACATTATTATCCCTAGCGATCATGCTATTGAACACCATATACAAGCTGATTTTAACTTTAACCCCAAAATACATTTTGATTGGACCATTGAATGGATTCATAGCAATAGCATACAGCAAACTGGAGTATTATGGATCCCCAATTGAGATAGATCAATTAAAATCCATTGCAACACTATCGATTCCATCAATAACACTATACACATGCGAATTAATAGCATCATTAACTATGATTATGATGCTGTGTAAAGGCAGGGAAGCTTCAACAATCATAAAATTGGTATTCGGATTAAGCTTAGCCTCAATGCTCATGTGTGGATTAATCATTGGGTTGACGAGAAGCCTAGATAGTATAGCACAGCAACTTATCATAAACAATAATTACGTATCAAACGCTGGAATCATAAAGTTTGGAGAGACAAAGGTGGAGACAGTAGCAATAGCAACTATGCTCGCAAACCCAACCATTATGATATTCAGTGAAACAATTCATATGGTGAGTTCGGCAATGACTTATATTAAAATCCATGAGCAATAAGTTGGCAATAATTGCAGTATGTGAAATTCAATGGGCAGTCTTCCAAATGTGATGTGACTTCAAGTCGATAGGCGAATGCATACATATCTTTTCCACTCCACCAATCCCTCATCACCTTTATAATAAATTCATCGAGATCTTCATACCACTTCTCTATCTTAAAGACTCCAAAATACTTCTGAACAATTGACTTCACAGGCTTAATAATGACCCACTTCCATAAATCATATAATTTCCAACATAAATCCCCCATAACAATAAATCAACTCATATTATCACATGAAAGTTTGACTTATCAAACGATGCAAATATTAAACTTCACCATGGGTAACAAGCCAATATTTGAATGGTTACTCTGGTTTTATGGTTATTGGGATTATTTTGTTTTATGTATTTCCTCATGATAATCACCCTTAGCTTTGCGGTGTTATTGCAAATGTTATGTATATTGCGGCGGATGCATATGCTGTGTCTACTGCTAAGCTACTTTCTGGCAATATGAGAAGCATTATTAGAGGTGTTTTTAACCCCTCCCATATAGTGGGAAACCCCAAAATATTATAGAACTAATTATCATATATTGACGGAAAGACGCATTATTTGCTTAAGTGAAGTTCATGATAACTATTTTGAATAGAGGGCGTTAAGGGTCATTGATTTTAAATGTTACTAGGAATTCATCGACATCGATTTGCTCTATACTATGAATTTTAGAGTTGATTCCATGCTCTTCCAATAGTAGTCTGAAATCTTCGAACCATTCATTTAGTCCGCATGTGAAACAGAAGCTACCTTTAAAGCTTACATGTAAAGTTTCTTCATCCATTTTAACTAAAGATGCCACTGCCTCAGGACTCCTAAACCTATTGTATAAGTCGATGACACGTATAACCTTACTGGAATCAACCATAGATTGGTTATGCACCTCTCAAACTCATCATTTAACATACTTCTTTGGATTTGATTTAAACTTCTCCATACACATAGCACTACAGAAATAGTAGGTTTTACCATTATAATCTAGTTTAAATTTAGCCTTACCCTCATCAACCATCATACCACAAACAGGATCTCTAGCCAAAAGCTCACCAAAATAATTGTGTATCAAAAATATATAACTATTGTCATTTTCGAGAATTCAAACAGTCACTTTTGATCTAACAATAATCCCCCTAGAATCTGTAACGGTAATGAGAATGGTGTATGATGGAGGCGGAACATTTCCTATAGTGACATTATACATGCCCATGCCACAATAGGCTAAGCTCCAAACATTTCTTTGCATACCATTAATAGTTATATTCACACTGTTTATTGATAGGTTATTTACAGGACCCATCTCATTATTCAATATGAATGTTATTGACATTTCATTAGAAGTCTCATCTACGATTATCTTTGTTATGTTGAGTGATAGAAGTGCAGTGTAGGAGTTATTCCAGCCATAAACTTTACTTCCAATAATGTCTAGGTAAATTGATGCATGGGAGGCTGATATGCTATACGGTTTATCCCAGCTACAATTAAAGATTGAGCCACGTTCTATGATGAAGCTTGAAACATAAACATTATAGAATGTGGTTGAGCTTCCATATTTGAATTGAAGCATATATGTAGACGCTTTGGAGATTAGTGATCCAGATGGGAGTATGGATATCTTCAAGCTTAGAGGGGCATATGCTAAGGAGAATGCAAATTTCCAAGTTTCAATATTAATTCTGGCATTGCCTTCAGAATCTACACGATCTCCAGTGTCAAGGTAGCTTCTTGTGAAATTCGCCAGAGAAGCTTGAAGGATACGTTTGAAATCCTTATCAACATTAATTATCAGATGCATCCAATCCGGATCCTCAACAGTTTTTGGGAATATGGAGACTTTATAGGAGGTTAGAGCTGAAAATATTATTATGCCACTTAAAATGACTGCAACAATTATTGGAAGCTGTCCTTTAGAATTCACATGTATTCACCCCTTAACCCTAATCAATGTTAACACCAACATGTATATTCGACCATCACTTGACGTGAAAATATAAGTCGCAGAACCAGATTCAGATATATCCATAACGAAGCTTCCTGGAATATTGGTTATCGCGAAGCGATTAAGTATCCTCATAGTTATTGTTGATTCATTTATTGGGGTAAACTCGTATATAGTCATGTTAAAGTAAACTGTTTTAGGTAGTAGAGTTCCAAGTAGTAGAGAAATATCATATTCCCATTTACCAGTTTGATTTGAAAGTATATTGGAGATTGTGGGAACAGATATTTCGTCCAGTAAATTGAAAGCCATATCATCAAGCTCCTCACGGCTATATATAATCCAAGAGCTTGGAATCCTCTGAATGTTTATAGCGATAGTCATGGAGCCTATTACAAGAATCACAGTAATTAAAGCTTCAATAATTCTAAATTGTCCAGAGCAATTCAAATTCAACCCTCCACAAGTCGCCATAATGTTAAATCAAAATAGTATAGGTAGCCGGAAACTGATACTACCCTCCTAAGATGGACCCCTCTAGCCATAAGTCCTCTGCCGGAACCATCAATAAATCCAATTTCAATTCCATTATAGGATCTTCTAGCTACACAAAGCCTATATGAACCTCTATTCTTAACCACAAAGAATAATGCTACCGTATCATCATCTAAACCGTTAAGCTCAAACTTATAGTATGGTCTAGCTCCACCTTGAGGTGTTATGGGTAAAAGTTTACCATCAAAGAGTACTGTAGGTTCTAAAGCTTTTGGCGTAACCGCTAAAGCTGCTGGACATAGATGTATTGCTCCACCTCCAGGATAATTAGGCTTACCCTTCTTAGTGATTATAGTTTGGGGATCAAAATCTTCATCTAGATGTCCAATATAAAGAGTATTTCCAATAATCACTCCAAAACTGGTTTCACCTTCAAAAAGACTGTATACTGTGGATAGACCATAGAAATCAACATATACCACCAGAAACCCTCCAATAGCACCATTTGAATCAACTTGTGTAAAATTCAAAATTGCCCTCCCATCATAATCGGTGTAAACGTTTTCCACAACATCCTCTAAATAGGTTATCTCAGTATTCCCACTAACATATACATTTACATGTATAGCCTTAATCCTAGCGTTAATCACTGGCAGATCATCATAGGTTTTAACATAAACTTCATAGATGAAATTTGAAGATTTTTGAATTGAAACATTTAATACTGGCGTAAGCTTAATGGATAAACCGTAAACCCCATATAAACCCAAAACATTCAGTATATCATTCAAACTTATACTTGTAAGATTGGTAAATTCACTTAAATTTGGCTCAAAAACCCTCACCAACTTATTTATATCTAAACTATATGCATCAGCACCTTTAAGTGCAAAACCGAAACTCTTCAAAGAATCTATTGAAGTAGCTGAGACACCCCAATCCGGAGGATCCCCTGGATTCAGTAGTAATTGATTCATGATCTTCTCAGCTTCAATCTGCAGTTGACCCTCAGAAAGATATGTGGCTCTATTTAATGATACTGGAATGAAATACATTAATGTTGATGATATCAGCAAAACTGTTATTAGAGCGGAAAATACGTATTCCATCCACTCATTCAACCCTCCATCACCCCCAAACCAGCCTTGATAACCCCTCCATCCTTAACAATCCATACAACCAAATTCTTGGCACCACATGGAATCTTCGAGGAATAGTGGATCTTAACACCATTAAAATCCAAAGTTCCACTACCAAGCTCAAAAACCACCTTACATGAAGATGTTTGTGTTGGGATCATTGAAGAAGAGTTAAACCATCTCCAATCAACAATTCTAACCTCAACATAATAGAATTTACCAGAAGCAGTTAAGCTAATAATATAACTTTTACCGAGAATATTTGATGGAAGATCTAAACCCTTAACCATTATCATATGCTCAGAACCTGTACTTGAAGCTATACTGATAATATTTGATAGGTCCATGGCAACTCTATGCGATATTTCAGATGCAAGTATCTTTGCAGTATCCCTAAGGCTAATCAACTGCATATTCTGAGCAAAGCCAATGGATATAAATACCAATATTAGTAGTGAGGAGAAGGAGATTACATGCATAATAACAGACGACATCACATCACCCCCAAACTAGACTGTTGATATTTCCACCTCCACAATGGCAACATTCAATATTGCCGGAGCCGTTAGGCTTCTACAATCCACCTTCAAACCATCAATGAATAATTCAATGTTAGATGGGTTTTCAACGAATAATGTGTTTAATGCTATCCCCCTACCATAAGCCTTAACATTAATACTATCAGAACCCACCGTTAAGCCAACACTAACCTTGACCAGCACAAGCTCATAAACAGTGACATTAAACCCCCTACTCTTAAGATACAATTCACCTTTATCCACAATCCTAACACAACCACCACGGAGTATTATGGATGGAAAGCCAGATGTAGAAGCTAATTTAACAGTTACGAGATGAGAGAATTCATCCATAACTATGCCGGAACCTCCACCCCTAACATACTCCTCAGACACAGAAAACCTTACACTACAAGTATACCTCAAACTCGAAGTATAAACATCAACGATCTTAGAGGATTCCAAGAAAACCTCAATATGAATATCATTCTTGAGGAAATCAACCCGCCCATACCTACAATTAAACTTCACATAACCGGAAGAGTAAACCCTACTACCCACCTCCTCAATTATATCAGCTAATATGAGCATAGAATCCTTAATACTCTCAAATTCAGCTTGAGCAGCTTGAATCTCTATAAAATTCATAGCCACACCAGTGGAGATTATGGTTATTATAATTATGGTTGAAGCAATAATCAAATTACCAATAACCTCAGAAGCCCCCTCAGAAAAATGATCCCCAAACCACACTCCCAAACCTCAACCCCCCATTAAAATACCACTTAAATTAATGGAGGAAGAGAATAAGATGGCAAACAAATCCACTAAAGTTAGGAGTATAGCGTGTATGAACCCTCCAGAAACCCTACCACTACCCATCTTCCCAGCAGCTAAACCAAGAGTATAGGTTTGCAGGGGTATTGGCGTCATAAGGATTTTAATCATTGAAACCATGGGTAGAGAAGTTCCAGCAACAGCCATCATACCATTCAAAAATGAGAGAAATGTTAGACCAACCAATATTAATAGTATAGCGCCAAAATATGGAACAAGCATAAGTGGCTTCAATAAAGAGCGCTTCTCACCCTCAATTAAAAGTGAAGTTTCAGAAAATCTAGCCATAGACTCAAGAGTTTCCACAGAACCACCACCAATCTCTATAGTATCAACCAAGAGGAATAGATTAACAGATACAAGCCAATCATCTAAACTGGCACAAACCTCCTCGAAAACCTTACGTAAGGGTAGTCCCCAAACAATCCCCCTCCTAACCCTATCCAAAATCCTATTAAGTCTCCCATACCTCCTATATGAGAGCATAACTAAACACTTCTCAGGGGGTAAACCACTCTTCCTAGTTTCAACAAGATCTCTAAGGAAGCTTGACAACCCAGACTCATAGGAAGCCTCCACCCTGGAAAGATAGAGATCATATATTGCCCCAGGAATACTGACTAAAATTAATGACAAACATAACATTATTGCCGGAGTAAAACCAATATTGCCAGCCTTAGATTCAGCAAACCATTCAAAAAACTTCACTATTGGAATTAGAGGTTCAATTATAGGCGTATCGAAGACATAGGGGAGAATTAGTAGAGAGAGGGATAATAAGAGTATTGGAAGGAAGGCTATGAAGGGGATATATCTCTTCAAAACCTTCTCAGGATAACTTATCTGACTGGAATCTGCAAAATATATGAATATGACGTTTATGAGGGGGAGCAATATGAAGGAGAAGAGGAAGAAAGTCTCACCACTAATAGCAGGCAACCCCATAACATCACTCATGGATATTGAAGCTATGAAAAAGAGGTATAAGCCTATACCCCCAAGACATACAACTGTAATAAGAGCCTCCATTAGAATTCCAAGCCTTTCAGCAACAGATTTAACCCTAGAAAGCATCTCTTGAAAAAGAATTTCAGTTCTACGATAAACATAGTTGGCAACATCACCACCACTCCTCAAAGTGGAAACATAACCTGAAATAAGCTCCTTAAACCCCTTAACATTAAGCTTACCAGCAAAATCCTCAACAATAAATAGGGGGGTATCACTACCAACCATAGATGAAACTTCAATCCTATTAACATACATACCAGTCCTACTGAAAATCTTAGATCCAATAAGCCTCTTAAGACCATTATACAAAGGCAAACCACTGGAAACTATGACTGTTAAATATGCTGAAACATAGGGCAATTCAAGTTCAAAACCATAAACTCTACTCTTAGAAGTTATGATTGGTAGGGTTAATCCGAATATGAATACAATTAATGGTAGAAGGGTAAAGGATATTATTAATGGTATAGGAAGGAAGGATAATGGGTAAAGCAAACTCATAATATATTGTGGAAGATCAATACCTGAAACTGCAACAAAAATCAATAAAATGAATGGAATTGATGCG